>Ga0066789_10000909_pt1 | contig 12544 bp, 8 predicted proteins | sample OrgsoiDNA2013049_FD_70960 | JGI IMG/M metagenome (GOLD analysis project Ga0066789, IMG submission 70960) | Permafrost soil microbial communities from the Arctic, to analyse light accelerated degradation of dissolved organic matter (DOM) -... | ecosystem: Environmental > Terrestrial > Soil >...
TGCTCGATGCTCACCAGATCATCATCCGCGAATGTCGGGAACTGGCCGACCGCGCCGCAAAGTTCGGCGATCATGGCACCAACGACATGGTCGTCAGCGACGTGCTGCGCGCCAACGAACTGCAAGCCTGGTTCGTGAGCGAGCACCTGGTGGAAACCCCGCTAGTACATGCGACCACGGAGACTTCCAACGCAGCAGACTGAGCACGGCGTAGCTGAAAATGAGTTAGGAAATGAAAAAGGCCGGATCAGAAATGATCCGGCCTTAATTTTTTCAGCAGCTTACTTGCTTGCCGGAGTTGAATCGGTGGTCTTGCTGGCGCTGTTGTCTGCCGTGGTTGCGTCACTGGTGGTGGTTCCCAGACGGGCAAGTTTGGGGAAGAACGGAGTCACTTCAAACGGCATCTTGTCGCGCACCGAAGTGATCTGCACCGGAGCAGCTTTTACCATTTCGACCTGATCTCCCCAGGGATCGACCTTAATGCGTCCGCCCAGCGGCAGAGCAGCAATCTGGTCGAGCTTGTCATTCTCGAGGTTCGGAGCTGAGGTCATCAAAGCAGACAGCCGAATGATGTTCCCTTTGTCGTCCACGAAGCTGTTGCCCAAGTGCGGGGTCAGCAGGGCCGCAAGCACCAAGGAGCGCGCCTGAAGCTGTTTCAGATACAGTCCCGGTGCGCCTAACTTCTGCGCGTAGGGAGAGTTCTTCAACAGTTCCATGGCCTTGACATCGGCCGCAGTTTCTTCCTGCGGATTGTGACGGAAGCCAAAATTCTGGTACGTGGCTTCGTCGGAGAACAACATGCGGTCGTCGAAGGCGAACTTGCTGCCCAGGTTATGTCCCAGCACAATGTGCGCCAGTTCGTGCGAAAGAATTGCCGCCAGGCTGGCCTCATCGGGCAGGGTGTCAATCAAGCCGCGGCTGATGATGATCGTGTTCCCCACGCTGAAAGTCTCCAACGGAGAAGTCAGCATGACGCGACAGCGGACTGGGCGCGGCAGGTCAATGTTGTTGGTGATCTCGATATTGTTGACCACGGTTTGCAGGACCTTGTCCACTTCTCCGGGAGGCGCCAGCAAACCTGCCTGCTGCAAGCGATCAACCACGTTGTCTTCCGCCTGCTGCTGCCACTGGCGCTGGGCTTCCAACGGTGAAGAATCCTGCTGTACCACGCTGGTGTCTTTTACCGAGTCCACAGTCAACGCCGTCATCTCATCTTCGCGATTGTTCTTGGCCAGGTTGTATCCCCAGATACGCGACTGGGCCTTGAACGCCATTTTGTCGTGTGAGCCGTAGCTGAAATCGCCTTCCTCGCTGTAGATGTAGGAGGGGATCCAATAGCCGGGTACCAGGTTCAGCCGCCAGCTGTCCATGTGGAAATAAAAAGCGTTCTTGGGACGCGGCACGTAGGTTCCGTTCAGGCGGACGATGTTGTAATCCTGATCTTCCACCCAGATTCGTCCTTGAAACAGTCCCTGGCCAGCGTTCTTTTTGGGTCTCACATCAAACACCAGGCAACGAACATCGCCCTGGAACTCACGGTGCACGTAGGAGAAGTCATAGTGATTACGGTCAAAATTCTGGCGGTCGGCAAACACCATCCAGGAGAAACCCATGGGCTGGTACTGAATGCGGAACAGCTTGGTAACGCCGCCCATCATGCTCTTCTGGAAGCTGGTTTGCTTCATCAGATAATCGCGGCGGTCAATCGACTCCGCCATGTCCAACCGGCCCAGGAAGTAGTGGTCCTCTTTGGGCGCGGAGCCGAGCTTCACGTCCGGCTGAAGATTCTGCAAATAAGTCTCGACCAGAGGAGTGCGGTTCTTCAGGAAGGCGATGAGCGCGTGTTCCCGCTCAATGATCTGGTCCACCACCTGGTCAATGCTCACCGGTGTCTTGGCTGCGGCCAGAGCGAGTCCCGGCGTGGTGTTCGAAACCGGCTGCACGGCAGCGGGCTGCGCCGCCGCAGGTTGAGCCGCCGGTGCTGGATCAGCCGCTTGCGCGCCGGCAATCACTGGAAGCAATAAAGATGCGGTAAGAATCCATCCGCAACGTTTCATAGTGTGTCCTCTCCCCCAAAGAAGCCTTTATCCAGATACTTAAGAAGCTAGCTGGAACGTCACATGCACGATGGCCGTCGAATCCACTGAGGTTCCATTGCGATGTGCCGGTTTAAATTTGATCTTGTTGGCCGCGTTCACTGCGGCTTCGTCCAACCCGTGCCCCAGCCCGCGCACTACCCGATTTACGTGCAGTTCACCGTTGGCCCCGAACATGACTTCCAGAAGGACTTCGCCTTCCAGTTGAAGGCCGCGGGCTTCGTCGGTATACACCGGCTTCGGCTTGAAAATGATTTCAACTTGCGACGTCGCCGCGCCGCTGTCATCCAGGTTGTGATGCCCGCTGTTAGTGGCCACCTGCTGGGTTGAGAAGCCGGAAGCCTGCACTCCCTTGCCATTTGCGCGGCCATCGCCTTGCCCCGGTTGCGCGATTCCGTTGCCGAACCCTGCACTTGCAATTGTGCCTTTGATGCCTTTTGCCCCACCAGTGCCATTGCCGGTTCCAGCCCCCTCGGGCAGATCAAACGAACCCAGCTTGGCCGCAGTCAGCTTTGCGTTTTCCTTGCCTTGTCCAGGTAAACCATTGGGGTCTCCGAAACCGCCGGTCTGTACCTTTTGAATCGGCGCGTTTACCGTCGGTGTTGCCGAACTGCCAAACGAGCCGGTATGAATCACCTGCGCCGGCATCGCGCCAGAGACCGGGATAATCTTTGGGGCCTGGAAATTTACCGGCATAATCTTCGGCGGTTCGATTTCCGCCTGCACCGGCTTGGGCTGCCGCACTTCCTTGGGGACGATCAGCTTGGGTGTTTCGAATTTCGCTACCGGCAGCAACTTCGTAATTTTCGGTTGCTTCTTGACGATGGGTTTCTCCGGCACCAGATCGGGCCGCGGAATGATCTCGGTGACCGTGTAGTTGCCCCACGTGCCTATGCGATCGGGCCAGATCAAACCCGAAACCAGCAGCATTAGAAGGACAACTACTACCATCCCATAGCTGAGTGCGAACTTGCGCCAGTCCAGTTTCTTTTCCGGTAGCAATCCGAGAGTGAGGTTTTGGCGCGAATTCATGTTCTTAGCTCCAAGGGACACCCGGGCCTGAGGGGAGACAGACCGAACGAAGTTCAAGAGTAGGGCAAAACAGGTTGGGGGTAAACGTCCCCCTCGCTCCTGTACTTCGGTAATTGAGGGTAAACCGAAGCAAGAACCTGCCTAAAACGATAAAAACCCGACTGCTCATACTCTACGACGAAGGGCGAACGCGTAATACACTGGGATTCCGGCCACAATCACCAGCGTTCCCAAGGCTGAATACCTCAAGTTACTGGTAAAAGTGTAGTAGAGCAAACCTGCCGACGCCACTATAAAAAGGGCAGGAGCCAGTGTAAACACTCCAAAACGGTACTTCCGCGCGGCGGCTGGAGCCCGCTTTCGCAACACAAATAGGGCAGTGCAAGACGTCATGTACGAAAGCCACTCCGCAAACAACGCCAGCGTAAAGAGTTGCCGGAAGCTGCCGCCAATTAACAGAAAAACAACCGTTAGGACCGCCTGCACCACGATGGACACATGGGGAGTGTGAAAGCGGGGATGCACTTTGGCCAGGCCCTGGAAGAAGTTGCCGTCGCGGGCCATCGCGAAGGTCATTCTTGCGCCGCTCATGGCGACCCCGTTCAGCGTGGTGAGCAGGGAAATGACCATCACTCCAGAAACCACCACAACCCCGCCCGCCCCCAAGAAAGAGCTTCTGATCGCGTCCGCCATGGGCGAGGCCGAGTTCGCGACCTGCGCCGGCGGAAGCGCGTACTGCACCGCGGCATTCACCAGCATATAAAGAGCGCCGATCACGAACATTCCGCCGACCATCGCTAGCGGAATATTGCGTTCAGGTGCGCGAACTTCCTCCGCGACCATATTGAGATCGCTCCAGCCGTCGTAGGCCCACAGCGCGGCGGTGACCGCGGCAGCGAATCCCACGATTCCTCCCGGCGCCAGCGGAAACCGCTGCGTGAAGTGGCCCCAGTCGCCGTGGGTGCTGAAAGCCAGCGCCGCGATGCCGACGATGAGAACAATCTTCAGTAGGGTAAAAGCGAGTTGAAAATTTCCCGCGCGTCGTATTCCGATGTAGTTGAGTACAGAAATGAAGAACATGAACGCGATGGCGGCGAGTTGTCCCCGAGTGAAGGGCGAAGATCCAATGTGGACTGAAAGAAAGGAAAGCTGCGGAAAATTCGCCAGAATGCGGACGATCCCGACGGCGATTGCAGCCAGCGACGACGGCTTGACCACAATGGTCCACGTCCATCCGCAAAGAAACCCAGCCAGCGGCCCGTAGGCGTCGCGGATATAAACGTATTCGCCGCCCGCCTGCGGCTTCATCGCGCCCAGTTCGGCGTAGGTCAAGGCCCCAAAGAACGAGAAAATACCGCTGACAATCCACGCCAGATAAACCAGCCGCGCCGAACCGGCGGCTTGCATCATTTCTGCAGGGACAAGGAAAATCCCGCTGCCGATTACGACGCCGACGACGATGGAGGTGGCTTGAGCGGCGCCAAGCTCGCGGAGGAGAGTGCTGGGAGTTTGTTGGCGAATCTCAGTCATGAACTGCTTCCTTCTTCGGCCAGCTCAGCGCGTAGCCTACGACGAAAGTAGTCGCAGTCCCAATCGCCACCCACCACGTCCACGGGACCGGCGTCCATTTCCACAGATAAACTTCAATCCCAAATCCGCAAAGCATTCCGATCGCGGCGCCAGTCTGATTGGCGCGGCGAGTGAGCACGCCGAGCAGGAAGACGCCAAGCAGCGCGCCATAAGAAATAGATGCGATTTGCAGTCCGACCTCGACTACGCGTCCGGCGCGGTGTAAGGAAAATATCGCCAAGCTGAACAGTACGATCGCCCAGAACACGGTCGCCAGGCGCGAGAGCATCATCCGGCCGCGGTCGTCGGTGTTCGGGCGCAGGCGAACCACAAAATCCAGAATCGTGCTCGACGAAAGCGAATTCAGCGCCGCGCTGAGGTTCGACATTGCCGCCGCCAGAATCGCTGCAATCAGCAGGCCAGAAATTCCGTGCGGCATTTGGGTCACGATAAATGTCGGATAAATACGATCCGGCTTGCCGAAATGGGCCGAGGGCAGCATGTAATACGCGTACAACATCACGCCAAGCAGAAGGAACAATCCAAACTGAAATAAGATCAGGGCGCCGCTAGACAGCAAAGCCGTAACCGATTGACGTTGATTGCGAGCCGCCAGCAGGCGCTGTACGAAAAGCTGCTCCGTCCCGTGGCCAGCGGTGGTCAGGAAAGTTCCGCCGACGAATCCTGCCCAGAATGTATACGGCTTCCAGAAGCTGGGAGTGAAATCGAACACGCGGAATTTTCCTGCGGCGTCAGCGACTTGATGAATGTGTGCCCATCCGCCGGGTACGTAATGAATGATGGTGGCAATACCCAAAAGAGTGCCGGTGACATAAATTCCCGTTTGAATGACGTCTGTCCAAATCACCGCCGCGAGGCCGCCCTCGAAGGTATAAATCAGCGTTAAGACGGTGATAATCGCGATGGATGCTACTTCGCCGGTGCCCAGCGCGATCGCTACGACAATCGAAACCGCGTAAACCCGCACGCCCTCGGCCGCCGCTCGCGTCAGCAGGAAAAGCCCAGAAGTCAGCGTGCGCAGCTGCGGCCCAAAGCGCCTGCCAATAAGTTCATAAGCGGTGTAAAGGTCCCCGCGGAAATAGTGCGGCAGCAGCACAAAGCTGATGATGATGCGCCCGGCAACGTATCCCAGCACCACCTGAAGAAACGTCAGGTTGGTGTCGTACGCGAGGCCGGGAATACTGATGATGGTCAGGGTGCTGGTTTCGGCGGCGACGATGGAAAGCGAAATCGCCCACCACGGAATGTCGCGTCCGGCGAGGAAGTAGTCGCGCAGGGTGTGTTGTCGCTTACGGAAGCGCAGGCCGAAGAGAGTGATCCCGATGAGATAGATGGCGATGATCGCGAAATCGAGACGGTTCAGACCCATGTCTGGAAACAGCCTAGCCGTGATTTGCGCCTAGCGGCACAGAATGCGAGGTCAGGTATCAAAGAAGTGATTAGTGGCTAGTGGCTAGTATCGAGGCCGTGTTCTTAAACTAGCCACTAACCACTAGCCGCTAGCAACTGCCGTCCTGCACTACACTATCCTCAATGCCCCTCTCAGTCTCCCGCTTGCGCCGATGGTTTGCGATGGCCGCAATTCTTGTGTGCCTGGTAGTCGCGGGTACATATTTTTATGCGCGGCATCGGGTGCAGAATGCGCTCAAGCAGGTTCCGGAAAGAATGGGTATCCAAGTTCAGCAAAGCGCGCAAGGATTCACGATTTCAAAGTCAGCGCAGGGAAGGACGCTGTTTAAGCTGCAGGCGAGCAAGGCCATCCAGTTCAAACAGGGAGGCCGCACTGAACTCCACGACGTGGCCATCATTCTGTACGGTAGCGACTCCTCCCGCTTCGATCAGGTCTATGGAAAAGATTTTGAATACGACCAGCAATCCGGCGACGTAACCAGCAAGGGTGAAGTTTCCATTGATCTGCAAGCTAATCCGCAAGGCATTTTGGATCCCGATCAGGCGCCGCCCAAAGAGTTGAAGGATCCGATCCATTTGAAGACCACCGGCTTGGTCTTCAATCAGAAAACAGGAAACGCATACGCTCCGCAGGAAATTGATTTCAGCGTGCCGCAGGCGAGCGGTTCTGCGGTGGGCGCGGAGTACATCGCGAAGCAGGGCACGCTCACGCTCAAGTCCCAAGTGAAGATTGTGGTGAATGGGCCAACTCCGTCCACAATTTTTGCGCAGCAGGCAATTCTGGAAAAGGGACCGAGACAGATCCTTCTGCAACATCCACGCGCGGAGAATCCGCAGCAGCAGGCACAAGCCAACGACCTAACGTTGTTTCTGCGTCATGACAATACACTCGACCACGCCGTCGCCACCGGTGATGTGGTCATACACTCGAGCGATGAACGCCCCGCAACAGTTTCGGCGCAGAAGCTCGAAGTACTGATGAAGCCGCGCAATGGGATCGACCACGTGGTTTTTTCCGGCGATGTGCATCTCAAGACCGAAGGGCCGCAGCCGTCGGAAATCTCGGCCGGGCGCGCGATGCTTAGCTTTACTGGCGAGAACGTTCTGACCAAGGTCCACGCCGAGCAGCAGGTCAAATTGCAGCAGGAGCAGAAGGGAAGCAATGCTCCGCAGAACACAGCAGTTACGGCCCCAGCGATGGATTTCTCAGTGGCCGGCGGACATCGCCTGACCAACGCGGAAACCATCGGGCCTCCGCAAATCTCAATTCTTCCGCCCGACGGAAAGCCGGGGATGCAAACCCACGCCACCGCCGACAAATTCACTGCGAAATTCGATTCCTTGGGGCAGCTTGCGTCGGTGCACGGCGAGGCCAACGCGCGAGTCGTGACAACTTCACAAGACAAAGCTGGAAACGACGATCGCGTCAGCACCAGTGACAGCATCGACGCCTTCTTCCAGCCCGGCTCCGGCGTCACCGCTTTAGTTCAGCAGGGTCACTTCAAATATGTCGATGAATCACAGCAGGCCTTCGCCGACCGCGCCCGCTATACACCGGCTGATCAGATTGCCATCCTCAGCGGCTCTCCGCGAATTATTGACGGCGGAATGGCAACTACGGCCCGCACCGTCCGCCTGAATCGCGCCACCGGGGATGGCTTTGCCCAAGGCGACGTTAAGACCACGTACAGCGCTCTGAAGCCGCAACCCGGAGGCGCGCTGCTGGCCTCGTCCGACCCAGTGCATGTGACTGCAAAGAGTATGACGGCCCACAACAATTCGGCGACCGCGACCTACACCGGAGGCGCACGCCTATGGCAAAACGCCAACGTCGTGGAGGCGCCTTCCATCCAATTTCAAAAAAACGAGCGGGTCATTGTCGCCGACTCCACGGCAACCCAGAAGGTTTCAACCGTTCTCGTAGGGACTGATAAGAGCGGGAAACCGACGGTGGATACAATTACGGCGAATCATCTGACCTATCGCGATTCCGAACGCAAGGTGCATTTCGAAGGGGGAGTGACCGCCAGCGGCTCAGATATGACCATCACTTCCAATAAGATGGATGTGTTTCTTACTGCCCCTTCTCCCAAGCTCACGGGCGAGACGCCCGTCGCTTCACAATCTCTCACCGCAGCCCCCGCCAGCCTCGAGAAAATCATCGCTACCGGCGCCGTCGTCGTCACCGAACCGAACCGCCGGGGGACCGGCGATACCCTGGTCTATACCGCAGTGGACGACAAGTTTGTCCTGACCGGCGGACCGCCTAGCATTTTTGATGCCGAACATGGCAAGATTACCGGGGTTTCGTTGACTTTGTATAGACGCGATGATAGGGTCGTCGTTGAAGGCGACCGTAGTTCGCCGGCCGTTACCCAGACGCGAGTGGTACGTTAAATGCAGATTCTGGCCGCAGAAGAAATCTGTAAGTCTTATCGCGGCCGCAGAGTTGTGAATGGCGTCAGTCTTCGCGTCGGGCAGGGCGAAGTTGTTGGTTTGTTAGGGCCTAACGGTGCCGGCAAGACCACCACCTTCTACACAATCGTCGGCCTGATACCCCCTGACACAGGCCGCATCCTCTTGAATGAGGACGACATCACCGACGTGCCCATGTACAAGCGGGCACGGCAGTTTGGCATCAGTTATCTCCCCCAAGAAGCGTCAGTTTTTCGCAAACTAACGGTTGAAGAAAATATTCTGGCCGTGCTGGAGGCTCAACCTGTCTCATGGCACGAGCGCCGCGAGACGATGGAGCAGTTGATTGACCAATTGGGCCTGGAGCACATTCGCCTGAACCGGGGATATGCGCTTTCAGGCGGGGAGCGTAGGAGGGTCGAGATCGCAAGGGCGTTGTGCATCAATCCTAAGTTCATCCTGCTGGATGAACCGTTTTCAGGGATTGATCCCATCGCGGTTCTCGATCTGCAAAAGATCATCAGCAACATGAAGGCGGCGGGAATCGGAGTGCTGGTTACGGACCACAACGTGCGGGAAACGCTCTCGGTGACCGACCGGGCCTACATCATTAACGAAGGCAAGATTTTCCGGCACGGAACGCCGGAGCAGTTGGGCAGCGATAGCGAAGTACGAAGAGTTTATTTGGGAGAGAGTTTTTCGCTGGTTTGAGAGAAGCGGCTCTTGGCTCTTTGCTGTTGGCTCTTGGTTCTTGGCAAGAGCACACCGTATCCCGCACATGGGTGCTGATGGTAAGAGCAAAGAGCCAAGAGCTGATTTTATGGTGTTACTACAACACAAACTGAGTCTTCGAGTCTCGCAGCGGCAGATCCTTACGCCTGGCCTGGTGCAGATGGTCAGCGTGCTCGCGCTCAACAAGCTCGAACTCAAGGACATGATCAATGCCGAGATGGTGGAGAATCCTGTCCTCGAGGAACTTGAGGATTCGGTTCCCATGATCGACGACGTTAGTCGCCGCGAGGAAGAGCGCGAGCGCGCTTCCGCGGTCGAGGAAACTCCTGCTCCCGCCGACAAGAAAGATCCCTTCGAAGAAATCGACTTTGGCTCGTTTTTCAAAGACTATCTCGATCCCGGCTACCGCAGTCAGAACGAGATGGAGGATATCGAGCGCCCGTCGTTCGAGAACTTTTTATCGAAGCCGAGCACTCTCACCGACCATCTGATGTGGCAGCTCGGGTCGATCCCAACTCGTCCGCCGGTGCGCGAAGCCGCTGAAGCGGTCATCGGAAATCTGAACGAAGACGGGTACCTGATTGCCAGCGATGAAGAGTTGCTGGGAATCGTTCCTGCGGCGTCCGTGGAGAGCGACGCGGCCAAGTCCGAAAGCGTATTCAAAGAAGCCGCCGCGCTGGGGCTCACTGCTGCCGAGTTGGAAGAGGCGGCCGATGGAATTGCTGCGGCGTCAGAGGCGATATCCGAAGTCCCGTCCGAAGATTGGGATGAGGGAGAAACTCCACTGGTGCCGTCCGTTGACCCGGCTCTTGCCGGCTCCAACGGAAACGCCTTCTCGGCCGTACTGGGGACTGCCGCAGCGGCCAAACTCGCACCCGCTGAGCTGCCGTCTGATCCATCGCCGTCCGATGGCACCAAGCCTGTGGTCCAGCCCGTCGTTATCCCGGCGAGCTTTACCCAAGAAGACTTGCACGAAGCCATTGAAACCGTCCGGCAGCTGGATCCACCGGGCGTGGCTTGCCGTGATCTCCGCGAATGCCTGCTGTATCAATTGCGCTATCACCAGGCCCAGTTGGAGAAAAACGGAAATGGAAACGGCACAGCCCAGGTGCTGGCGGACGCGGTTTCCCTGGTGGATCAGCATCTTCGCGGATTGCAGAACAAGCAGCACAAGGAAATTTCCCGCGCCATCTCGCGCCCGGTTGAGGCAGTGCAAGCCGCGCTGGAATACATTCGCACGCTCGATCCCCGCCCCGGCCTGCGTTACAACAAAGCTCAGCCGCGGCTGATTGAGCCGGACGTCGCCTTCGTCAAGCATGGCGACGAGTGGCTGGTCATGATGAACGACGATGACGTGCCTACGCTGCGCCTGAATCCAGCGTACAAACGCCTTCTCGTCAAAGAGGGCAACGATCGCGACACCCGCAATTACGTCAAGGAACGCTTTAAGAGCGCCATCCAGCTGATAAAAAACATTGAGCAACGGAAGCAGACGATTCTGAAGGTTTGCTACACCATCGTGACCCGGCAAGGCGATTTCCTGGAAAGAGGCATCGACGAACTGAAGCCGATGATGATCAAAGAGGTCGCGGAAGAAATCGGCGTGCACCCGTCAACCGTCAGCCGCGCCGTCGCCAACAAGTATGCTCACACTCCGCAAGGAGTTTTCGAGCTGCGTTATTTCTTCAGCGAGAGCGTGAACGGCCCCGAAGGCGGGAATACGTCGCTTCTGATCCTGAAGCGGCGAGTAAAGAAACTGATCGAAGATGAAGACCCGTCCAAACCTTTAACCGATGAGCAAATCACCCGCATTCTACAGTCACAAGGAATCCAAGTAACCCGCCGCACCGTAGCCAAGTATCGCGAAGACATGAAAATTCCCAGCACGCACCAGAGGAGAGTTAAGAAGTAAGCTTTTAGCATTTAGCTCTTAGCCTTTAGCTTGAAGCATGAAGGTTTGGCTAAAAGCTAACGGCTAACGGCTGCACCACAAGAAACCTCACCCCGGAGGTCCTCATGAACGTGGAATACACTGGCAGGCACTACGAAGTTACTCCCGCTAATCGCAAGGAAGTCGAGGCAGGGCTCACCAAGATTCGCAAAATTCTGCGCGACCGGTTTGAGGCCAACGTGGTTCTGGCGGTCGAGAAGCGCCGTCACAAGGCGGAGATCACAATTAACTCCCGTGTCGGCCCTCTAGTAGGACTCGCCCAGGCACGCGAGATGAATCTCGCCATCGGCGAGGCGCTGGAGCATCTGGAGAAGCAGGCGCTCAAGAATAAGACCCGCATCATCACTCGCAAACGCCACGGGCATAAGAACAACAAGAAGTGGAACGGAGAGGCCAAGGCCGAGCCGGTTGCGGAAGTCGCCGCGGTGGCAGCGGTTTCTTCATCTTCTGTCTCGATGGTCGTCCACAGGTTCCCCGTCGTGGCCAAGTCAACCGAAGTGCACATTGTCCGCTCTGACGAAGCTGTTGCGCTGCGTCCGATGACGTTGGAAGAGGCCATCAAAGAAGCCCACTTTCGCGATCGCGATGTCTTCGTCTTCCGCGATCGCAAAGGCAAGCTGATGATTCTGCATCGCACCCGCGATGGCAAGATGGAATTGATTGAAGCGCCTTAGGGCCAATGGCTAGTGGTGCCTGGAACGGAACCAATCGGCTAGTCCCCCAATCGCGCTGGGTCCGGCGATCATTAGAGTGCCTAGAAAAATTGCCGGCCCGTTTTCGAACCCGGGGTAGAGTTTCATCCAGATAAACCCAATCAGAAATGGCACAAATTAAGATAAGAGAAAACCTGCAAGCAAAGCCTTTTTCGTCGTATCCAACCGAAGACTTGGTAACCATAAGGCAATGCATCCGACGCCTGGAATTAAAAAGAACGGGAGAGAAATCAGAACATCAACTATTCTGAACATAGGAGAATGTCGCAAATACAGTACCAACCGGGGGAATGTGAATGCTGCCCACGCTTCAAAGCTCTTGAGAGAATTCGTTTTTTCTTCTCAGTACTCCGTAGTTTTTTGTTGGTAAGGCCACTAGCCACTGCCCTTCAGTCCCGGTGCACCGTCGCCATCGAAAACGCCGGCAGGCAGACAGCAATATATTCCGCTCCGCCCGGGTCCGGCGTCGAATACTGTATCCATTCTCCGCCATGGGTGATTACGGCTTGTCCGGCTTTCACTTCCAGCTCTCCGCCGGCGTGGCGCACGCGCACACTTCCGCGCAAGACTATCGTGAACTCGTCAAATTCCGGAGTCTGGCCCGG
>Ga0066789_10000911_pt1 | contig 12538 bp, 15 predicted proteins | sample OrgsoiDNA2013049_FD_70960 | JGI IMG/M metagenome (GOLD analysis project Ga0066789, IMG submission 70960) | Permafrost soil microbial communities from the Arctic, to analyse light accelerated degradation of dissolved organic matter (DOM) -... | ecosystem: Environmental > Terrestrial > Soil >...
GCGGAAAGTTAAGGTAGACGCCGCTAGAACCCCTGGCCCTCCATACAGTAGCGCGACAGAACGCTCGTGGAACTGGGCTGGGAGTACCGGCATCGTTGGTCGCCGGCCGTGGGGGGCAACGGTCGGGTCCGGGCGCTGCACATGTTAGTGTTGGTGCAACGAGGCGAACGATGAACGACTCAGACGATGACGACGAGGAAGCCCGGCGTGTGGGTGCCCCGGTCTTTCCGCGAGATTCGATGCTCCATCCTGACTTTCGGCTGCCGGGGCCGCAAGGGTCTACCGAGGAGCCCTGGGAGGCGATAGCGCAAGCGTGGGAGCTGCCTCGGTTCAATGATTGGGCGGCCGCTCTCGGCTACAGAGCATTCGCACGAATCCTCTTCCCAACGCTTTCTCTGGGTGCGTTGGCGCTCGCCGTTGTGTCTGCAGAGGAGTCCTTTAACCATTTTCTCTGTCTCGAGATCTTTGGCGCCCTGGCATCCTTGTCGACAGCACCTTACATCGTCTTCTTCGGCAAGCATCTGGGTTGGAAATTCCGTGGCCCGACGATTCTCATCGTGATAGCGCTGGGCGTCCGCGCTGCGCTTACTCGCGGAACTGAGATGCATGCCCTTTTGGAGCTGTCTGTCGGTATGGCATTACCAGCAGGCGTCGAAGGTTGGTTGAAATTCCTCCCGCGCGCGGCCCGAAAGCGCGCCGAAAAGCTCCAACGGACCGAGTGATTTTGCCGCCGGCCTCGCGGTCCGGAGGACCTCAGCTCCGCGAGGTGGGGGTTGCGGCGGTGATCCGATCGGCCACCTGCCACAGAGAGCTGGTACACGACGCCGGACAGCGGGCGTCGACCGACGCAGCGTCGGAAGGTACACTTTGTCAGCCGCAGAATAGCGTGTGTGGACGGAGAATAGTGCCCCCGTACCCGGCGACGGTCTGCTCGTCGATGTGGCCTCACGGCATCGGACCTCTCAGGCTGCGCATCTTCTTCCCGACGCACCCGGACTGACCGCTTCTTGGCGGCATCGTCGCGTCTGATGACGGAAGGAGGTCTGGTTCATCGCTCAGACATCACTCCGCTGTGACGCTGCCTCTTCGACTCAGGGCGGGCGGTTCGCCAAGGAGGTAGGCGGGCGGTCCACCCAGGCTCTTTTCGTCGGTTCCACAAAACCGGATCACGGCCAGTCTATCCCGCCCGAATCGAAAGATGCGGCTACGGATCCCGCTACCGTCATCGGCCGGAGCGGCGAGGCCTACTTGGCTCCCGCGACTCGAACACCGAATATTTCCAGTCGCCCTCGATGCTTCGAAAGTGCGGCTGCTGGACCATCGCGCCGCCCGCCCGCGCGCCTCACGGCGCATTTGACGACGTCGACAGCCGCTTAGTTCTGCTCCTTCCGTGATGGAGATGTTTCTGAGGAACTACCTGGGATCGTTTGGTGCTGCTCGCTTCTGCTGCTCGGATGACCGCGTTCGAGTTGAGCCGGGCACCTGCCATCAACGCCAGTCCACCTAGGACAGCCACCATCACAGGCACCAGTACACTGGTCACCCACCACTTGGACCCCGACTCCTTCACGGCTGGAACTGCTGCCGGTGAACCGATCGCCATCGCCACGACGATGAGGGTTAGCGGGGGGCTATTTTCTGGCGGGGTCATCTCTTGGTGTTTCGAAGGTTGCTGGCCAGAACAACGGTGGCAGCTTTCCCGCGATATCGCGGCGCTTTTCTGTTCTTGCTGTGAAGATCGGAGCACTGAGCGACACCAGGCGACACTGAGCGACACCAGGCGCGGCTGGGCACTCCTGACCGGCGACCATCACCATTCGACGTTGACCGACCGTCGCGGGCTTTCAATGGTGGCCCGAACGATTCCGGGGACCGTCCACCCGTGGCGGGTCCGCCGTCCACCGGTGGCCTATAGGCCGTCCCCCAAAATCGACCTTTTGACCCGCTCGCACGTTTAGATCCTTACGCGATCTCGGAGATCGGCCCGCGCGCGCCGCAAGGGCAAAAGCTGATCGGCTTCCGGGCGCTCACAATCTTCGGAGGCGTGGAGCTACTCACGCCGTCGCCGCCGACGCTGGCAAAGTACGGGTTGAGCCTCGCCGAGTGGCAGGTCATCGCAGACCAGCAAGGCGGCGTGTGCGCCGTCTGCCGCACGTTGCCGGCAAGTGGGCGCCTCGTCATCGACCACGCGCACGGTGCCGGCTGGAAGAAGATGCCGCCGGAGCTGCGCAAGCAGCATGTCCGGGGGCTAGTCTGCTACCTCGACAACTTCAAGTTTCTGCAACGGGGCATGTCTATCGTCCGGGCGAGGTCGATCGCCACCTACCTGGAGGCGTACGAGGAGCGTCACCAGCCCGACAATCGCCGCGGCCAGACCAACGATCGACCCCAGGAAGACCACAACCTTGCTCGCGAGAGTCACCCAGGCGATCCGTAGCTTGGCTGTTTCGAGTGGCGTGGTCTTGGGCCGGCGCTTCTTCCGGGGCTTGCCCTTTCTGACGCCCTTGACCTTCGCCACGTTTTTCACCGTAGCGGCTCCCGCGCTATATCGCGGTCGGTTTCTGTTTTCCTCGGCCACGCTTAATAGATTACGCAGGCCCGCGCGCGCTCCCTTGGGCGGGGGTCTGGTTGGGGGTGATGTTGGCTTTCCCATGTCCTCGTCACGCCGATCGTCTCGTCACACGTCGTATGCTTTCTATCGCGTCCGGGCTGGCTAAGTGGCCGGAAGAACTACGTAAGTTCGCATTTCCGCCTCCCGATCCGTCGGGCATCGGTGTCACGTCAATATCCTTACGCGGGATTTGCGAGACGCCGCACGCGAGCGGCTCTTCCCCATGATCTAAACTTTTGCGCGATCGGGTCCGAGGTGGGCGCGCGCGGCGCTCGCAATCTTAACCGGCGAGATGAACGAACCCGCCAACGACAACCACCTCCCGACCTAGAAACTGATCGAAGGCGAAGCGCTCGCTGACCTCCGCGAGCTGCCCAGCAACAGCGTCGACGCCGTCATCACGGACCCGCCCTACAGCAGCGGCGGCCTCCACCTCAGCGCGCGCCAGGAGTCGACCACGAACAAGTACGTCATGGGGACGAGCGGCGCGAATCACCCCAGCTTCAGCGGCGACAGCCGGGACCAGCGCAGCTTCCGGTACTGGTGTCAGCTCTGGATCAGCGAATGCCTCCGCGTCGCCAAGCCCGGCGCCACCATGCTCGTGTTCAGCGACTGGCGGCAGCTGGCGACCACGATCGACGCCGTCCAAGCCGGCGGCTTCACGTTCACAGGGATCGTTGCCCTGGGACAAAACCGAGGGCACTCGCCCGAGGATGGGCGGCTTGGCGTCGGCGGGGCGCCAGTTCCGACCCATACCAGCAGCATGCTCTCGGGCTCTCGGCCAGCACACCCGGTGATGGCTCCGGGCTGTCGTGCAGGAACAAACAGCAGGAAGGCGAGATGGTTGTACGTCGTGACTCCCCCCTCGACGAACAGGAAGCGTTGGTTTCGATCTTTTGGAAGAAACGCCGCCCGGTACGTTCTAAGAGTAAGAGGGCTCAAGTACCAAAATCGGAATGCGCCACCACAACGGCCTCTGCTGGTACCCGCAACACTCAGGCTACTGGCCAAGAAAGGATCTGACCAATGTCTTACCACGATGTTCGAAGTCTACCGCGTGCGGGCGCCGTACTTGCAGCATCTGCCTTGGCGCTGTGTTGGCCAGGTTCCGCAGCTGCGGACAAAGCCGCTGATTTCAAGGAAGCGGCGGGCAATGACGGTTGTAAGGCAATTCCTTTCTCAAGCGAACGAAATACCTGCGTGGACCGGTCGAACGAGCAAAGAAAGGTGTGCAAGGGGTTTTCTTGCGAAAAGGACGTCGTGGTCGACGATCTCGACGCTTACAAGGAAAAGACCAAGAAGCTCCAGGAGGCGAAGCAAAGAAATGACGAACAGGGCGCCCGCGGCATCGAGGAGGCGCTCAAGAAACTAGACGACAAGCTGAAGGGCCACGTGTTGGAGGCTAAGCTCCGCATTGATATTGCTTATGATTGTCTCGAAAGGAGGGAACGGGTCCAAAGGAGTTTCTCTGAGGCGAAAGAGATGGTGCAGAAGGAGACGGACCCTCTGTGCCAGCCCTATATCCCTGCGCTTGTCAGCAAATACGACGAGGGCCGCCAAGCTCATGTCGGGCCCATGCAAGAAGTAACCAAAGCAACTGACAATTGCAAATGGGTAGCCACTATCTCCTGGTAGGCTCCTCCCGGCTGCTTGGAAAGGTTCCGGTCGCGCCATAGGGTGATGATTCGCAGCTGTCGTCGGGCACATCGTCGAATTCCCCCGGCGCCGGATCCGCAGGTGGCGCGCGCATCTCGCTGGGGCCGCGCCCTTCGCGTCCCGCCGTCACGCGAAGGGCGTTAACGCCAGCGCTCTCATCCGACCTTGGCCTGCTTCAAGCTGGGCGACTTCAGCCTGTAGGAGGCCGTCGAGGAGATCCGCCTCGTCGCATGCTTCGGCGACATCCGCTGGCTGCCCGGCAGCTCGTTGGAATCGGAGCGAGAGGGGCCAGCGCCGCAGATAGAAGCGCGCGTAGTGAGCACGCATTGCTTCTCCGGATCTGCCGGTCTCTACCGTCGCTGACCTGCCTGCTGGTATGCAACGGTGGGCGACGGGACGGCGATGGCGGGCGTGGCGGACCGTCGATCCGACGGACCCGAGCCGCACAATCAATCCGCGCGCCGTCGGTGACTTCCGGCTGCGCGAGGCGCTGGTCGGCTCCATGTGGCGTGCGACGCTGCGCGCGGCCGGGTGGCACGATCGAGACGCTCCACGCGGGGGCGCCTTGGTGCCGTTCGAGCCGATCTCGCTGTCGGGCCCCTACAGGGGCCCACCCCGTGACTCACCTCCGCAGTCAGATTCCGGGCTGTGACCGCACCGTACCCTGTACCCTGCCTTACTTTTCGCGCGAGGAGGTCTGTGGCCGCGGTTGCCCGAACTGATACGTCGGAAGGTTTCCAGCGGTCAAAGTATCCACGCAGCCCATATCTGCCGCCGTCGGCGCTCCAGGCGACGGCGCCGACAACGGTAGGCTCGCACACGATGGCAGCGGAGCATCTTGGCTGTCGATCACTCCATCGTTGTTCGAATCCCAACGGTAATTTTGGTGGTTGATGCAGAAGCCAACGATGTCGCTCGTCGGCGAGCGTTCAAAGTGCCCGGTGGCGTCGATCTCGAAGCGCCAGGAGTACATGCACTGATCCCCGTTAGAACTTTCGTCGAAGACTCCGACCCCTTCGGCGTTCGAGCAATGGTGCGGCGATTGCCCCCTGGGGTATTCGGTCCCTGGGTTGCCCAAGTAGGTATTCCCCGGCTTGCAGATCGCGACGCATTCGAACTGCGACGATCCAAAGCTTTCGACGATCAGGGGGACGTAACCCTGAGCGCAGCCGTTCAAGTAGACGTGCGTTGAATCGGGCGCGCATCCGGCAGCGGTCGTGCAGGAAGAGCCGTTGCCCAAAGAGTTATTGAACTCACCCAGACACGTCCAACGAGTTGGGCTGGACGCACTTGGTAGTCCATAACAACCTTGCCCCGCCGTGCACACACTGCCTGTCTTAATGCTCGGGCCACTTCCATCGAAGTCATTGTCAGCTAGCGGGTCACAGGTCGGATCGCAGACGCCGGCGACATTTGTCCCGCCCCTGTCAAACAGATCAGCGTAGAGACCGCAGGTAGTGTTGGTCCCGCACGTCGGGTTGCCGCCATTGCCGTCGCAGATCTGGGCACAACGGCCATTGACGCAGACACTGCCCTTCACGCAGTTATCGTAACCCTGTGGGCCATCCGCACCAAAGGCACAGCCGGCGTCGACGGCGGCCGTCCCATTCGGCGCACAACCGACGTGGCCGAGGGGCGTCGGCAGCTCCGTATCGTGGAACCAGCTGCATTTCTCGCCGGTCATACAGCCCGTTTGTGTGAGTACGCTACATTGTGGCGTCGTGGGCCCATCCGGACTTGCATCGATTCGCGAATCTGACGCGGTACCTTGAGCATCCGGACTTTCATCGACTTGAGCGTCGAGCAGGCGCGCGTCGGGGAGTGCAAGACAGATCCCGCCACCGCAGAATAGGGTCACGTTGCAAGTGCCATTCGGGTAGCAATGTCCGCCGAGTTCACCCTTATTTCCCTGGCCGTGGCCACCACATCCGGCACACGCTAGTACCAAGACACTCGCCAAGAGACGCATTCAATTGACAATACCGGTGTGGTGGCACCGATAACAGAGGAAACTACCCGGTGTTCGTGAATGCGAGGCGAGCGTCGCTAAGGTGCCGTCGCGTTCTCATTCTTTCTTCCGCCCATCTTCTCGAGGGGGCGGTCAAGCGGTCGAGAACTAGCGCGAGGATGGCCTTTCTGAGAGCAAGCGTGGTCTGGCAGCGGGGACTGAGAGCCAAGCTAACGGAACGGTCGAGATGCCTATGAGGAGTCGCGCCTGGCGAGCTTGAAAGCTCGGTCCTCGTGGCCGTGAAAAACGGCATCTTGGGCAGGTCGAGGAGCGCTGGAGTCGACGGAACAGGTTCTATCGGCCGTTTGACCCGATCAAATTTCGGGCCTTAAATGCCCTGTCCCCTTCAGGCACGAGTACAACACCGAGCGACCGCACGAGGCGCTGGACTACCGAGTGCCTGCCTCGGCATACGTGGCTTCTCCGAGAAGCTATCCGGTGAAGCTGTGTTCGCCGGAGTACCCGAACGATCGGGACGTTTACGTGGTCCGCGCAGATGGCAGCATTCGAATGCCTGGCCGGGATCTACTCCTGTCGCCGGTGCTGCGGGGAGAGCCGGTCGCCGGGGAGATCTCCCAGGACGACACGATGGTCGTCAGCTATGGGCCACTGAAGCTCGGCACCGTCTCAGCTCACGGTCGCTTCGCCCGCGGTTCGCGTCCTCGGAGCCGCGGTTCAGATGCCGCAGCTGAAGACCTCAGCTCGCTGACCGAATAGGCAAAGCCATCAGAATGGTAGAAGTAACTGATCGACCACCGTCACCCATGAAGCCGGTCTGCGCTGTTACCCATGAAGCCGTACGTACAGACAAGTGGGGTTTGTCCGATAGCTCCGCTTCCGTCTACTGCTCGTTTCCGGGGCCCTGCGGGCCCTGCCGGGCACCCGCTCGCCGCTGGCTGCGCCAAGCGGCGAGTAAACAAATGAATGTGCGAATGATCTTGCGCGGAATTTGTCGACAGCATTTAGTGCTGGAGGTGAATTCCGAAACCACGAAGCGCGTTCTCTCGCGGAACGCTCGAACCAGTAGTTGAGCGGATCACCCGAGCTCGGAACAAAAGACGATGACCAAGGAGCCAGGCTCAACGGCTATTCCGAGAGCGGCCGTGCTTTTCTCGAAGGTCGCGGCGCCCGCACGCCGTCGTTTTCCTTTCCGATGACACGGCGAGACCACCGACTACGTAAGTGGCCGCCCAGCTCCGCTCCTGGATTCGGTCACCTCTCCGAAGGCTCCGCTCCGCCGGCTCTGGCCGGGAGGCTGCATGTCGCATAGAGGCGTTCAACCCAAAGGGACCACCATGAACATGATCGAACGTAGCAGGAAAATTGGGTCTGTTGTGTCCATGTGTGCAGTGGTCGCGGCGAGCCTAAGCGCCGTCTGCTCGTGCAGTGGGCCAGCTCCTCAAGACTCGGCTACAGGCTCGCCGCCGACCGAGGTCTACTCGATCGCGCTGACGGCCAGCACGGTGGGCAACCTCCCGAAGTGCGCGGCGGCGCTGGTGGGAACGACGGTTTTCGTGCAATCGCCGATCAGTTTGTATACGTGCCTTGCAGGGGGCTGGTGGCTGATACCGTGCACAAACATTCAGGCTGGCGCCATCGCTTACGCCAGCGCGAGCCAAACGCTGCTCGCGTGTGTTTCGGGCCAGTGGACGCTGGTACCACTACCGCCAGGTCCGCCAGGTCCGAAGGGCGCCACTGGCGACGCCGGGACGGCCGGTCCTGCCGGTCCTGTGGGCCCAGGGGGTTCAACCGGACCTACGGGCGCTACCGGAGCACCTGGAGATGCAGGACCGTCGGGACCGCAGGGCCCGGCTGGCACACCCGGATCGCAAATCCAAACCACGCCCGAACCGCCCGGCGCCAATTGCCATGAGGGCGGCCAGCGTATCGACATCGGCGCGTCCGGCGGTAGCGGCTTCGTCGTCCAATCGACTACCTATGTGTGCAATGGCCAGTCGTCGAGCGCACCGGACGGAGGCTCTCCGAATGCCGGCATATTTGCCATCCGAGTAACAGTGAGCGGCCTACAGGATGGCCAAAACGTCACGATCAATCACAACGGGTTGGAAGACCAGACGGTTACCACGAATGGCTCGTTCGTGTTCCCGACTCCCGCGGCAGGGGGGAGCGCGTTCGCGGTGGCCGCCAGTCCCGGCCCCTCCATGGGACTGTCGTGCACGGTCACCAATGGAGTCGGAACGGTCGGGACCTCCGACGTGTTCGTGGGGGTGAATTGCCTCACCATTACTGAGCTCTATTTCGCGACAGTCGTTGCTCCGACGCGGATCGCCGTCAGCGCGACGAACTTTTACTGGACCGACGAGGAAGGGGTTACGAGCTTCCCGCTCACGCCTTCTATTTTCGACAACTCTCCAACGGGCATCGGCCAATCAAATCTTTATTCGGAAGGACTCGCTATCGATGCGACGAGTGTCTACTGGACCAATCAAAACGCGGGGACGGTGATGAAGGGGGCGCTGGTGATCCCCAACCCTCAGCTGGGCCCCGGCCAACCGACGATCCTTGACCACAACCCGACGGTCCTCGCCTCCGGCCAAGGGGCTCCGAATGGCATAGCCATCGACGCGACGAGCGTCTACTGGGCCACGTTTTCCCTGGATAACGGGGGGGTGGGGGCTGTGATGAAGTTGCCGTTGGGTGGCGGCACCCCAAAGACTCTGGCCTCCGGCCAATTTGCTCCGTTTGGGATAGCTGTCGACGCGACGAGCGTCTACTGGACCGATACGGAGGGGACGGTGATGAAGGTGCCGTTGGGTGGTGGCACCCCGACGACTCTTGCCTCCGGCCAACCTACTCCATGGGTGATAGCTGTCGACGCGACGAGCGTCTACTGGACCAACAGAGGCGATCGAACAGTGATGAAGGTGCCGTTGGGCGGCGGCACCCCAACGACCCTTGCCTCCGGCCAATTTGCGGTGGGGATAGCCGTCGACGCGACGAGCGTCTACTGGACCAGTTCAGCCGATGACTACAATCCAGTCGGGACCGTGATGAAGGTGTCGTTGGATGGTGGCCCCCTAACGGTTCTCGCCTCCGGCCAGATCGGTCCGCGTGGGATAGCCGTCGACGCAACCAGCGTCTATTGGACTAATTTCGGTGGCGGCACGATCGAACGGATCACGCCGAAATAGCCTTGGAAACGGGCGCTCGGGGCGGGCCTGGAGGCAAAGGCCCTTACGCGCCGTCCACGGAAAGATCGCAGATCGCGAGCGCGACATCGTCCTGCAGAGCCCCACTTCTGAGCCGTGCTCCGTCGATCAAGGCGCCAGCAGCCACTTCGAGCGGGCGTGCCAAGACGGCTTCGGCGATGCGGACGCGACTCGCGAACCTCCACAGTCCGTCGGTGGCAACGATGAGCACACCCGAAATGGCTTCGGCGGCGAAGCCGACCGGGACCGCCCTGCCCTCTCCGAAAGCGGCTTTTGGTGCTGGTCCGCCGTCATCTCCGTCGCTAGGCCCTCCGCGATGAGCCACGCCTCGCAGTCTGCCGCGCTCGCGCCGCCGACGCGTACGTCGTGGCCGACCTCGACGACGACGGCCGGCGCGAGGCCCCGCGCGGCATCCGCCGATCGAGCTCTACGAGCCACTCGGCCCAAGACGGCGGCGCCCCGCGCCTGCACTGCGCGACGACGGCATCGCACACGGCCTCCGCTGTTGGGGTCTCTCCTCTCACCGGCACGCGATCCGGCCCGACGGTCGCCGCCCCAACAACGGCGCCCGTCAGGCTCTGAGCCGAAACTATCACCATCGTCGCACCTTCGGTTTACTGCTTGGTTTACACGGTTGCGCGGCGCGGAGTCTTCGAGACGTCCTCTGCTAGGGTGCCGATCTTTGCCAGCGCCCTCGGCGCGACCACGGTGCCCACGCTCGTGATGCCGGCGCCCGGGACCTGATTCCCATTTCCCACCCCGACGCCTGTGACCATGGTTCGCCATCCTTCTCAGCCCGCAATCGCCGTCCTCGCACTCGTCATCGCGTCCTGCGGCCTTTCGTGCACACCTGGCGCCACCCCTCAGGCCGCCGCCTGCGACGCGTCCTCCAACGGTTCCGGCGCAGGCTCGCCATTGAACGACCCAAGCTGTCCTCCGACCTGGTCGGCGGCGACAGCGGTCTGTGCGCTCCAAGAACAGTGCTCTCCCGTCGGCGTGCGGTGCTGGTACCCGAACGCTGGTGACGGACTACCGAACGGCTGCCAAGCCGACGCCCTGTTCAACTGCTTTCCCGGGCCCCGGCGCGGGCGACGGGTCCACGCCAGACGGCGGGGCGGCCAAGTGGCGATGCGCACAATAGAAGAAGCAAGTAGACGGCTGCGGTTCAACTCGACGCCGACGAATTCCGCGAGGCGCAATTGCGGTTTGACATCTCGACGCGCACAAGCCGTCTTCGCAAGGGCGATCCACGGGCTGCGTGCTGCGGTTCAATACACGAACGAGCCTTCGCAGGTGACGGTTCCGTCAGCTCGAACGCCGCATACGTAGCTCCCCGATTGACCCATGAAGATGTTTTTGAAGGCTCCGACGGGCGGGGACGGGGCGTTGCCGCCCCAGCAAATAATCGTACTATCGGTGCGAAGGCCGCACGTCCAGAAGGAATTGGCGACGATGCGGATGAAGGTACCGGGCGGCGGGGTGGCCTGTCCTGTGTCGTTCCTACCCCAGCAGACGACGGCTCCACCGCGCTCGATTCCGCATGTTTGCGCCTCCCCCGCGGCGAGGTCGGTGAACACTCCCGAAGGCGGTGTCGCGCGTCCAGAGCCGTCTTCGCCGGTGCACGCGACACTACCGTCCTGGAGGAGACCGCACATGTGCTGCGAGCCGACGGCGATCCGTCGGAAGGGGCCGGGTGGCGGTACGAGGGGAGGGAAACCGGCCGCACCCGAGCAGGCCGCCGTGCCGTCGGCGCGCAGTCCGCACGCGAATATTACTCCTGCGGCCACCTGGACGAACGAACCCGCGGGAGCTTCCACGTCACCCGAGCACTGGATGGTGCCGTCGGTGCGCAGGACACAGATGCCGGTACCTGTGTCGGCAGCACCCGCGAAGCCTTGCGGCGGAAACCAGCCCCAGCAGACCGATTGCTTCGACTGGATACCACATGGTCTGGTCGCTCCTGCTGCCGCGAACAGTTCGGGAAAAACGAAGCCGAATGCGCCCCAACAGGTAACAGTTCCATCGGCACCGATCGCGCAGAAATGTTGTTCTCCCGCCGAAATATCCGTGAACGTCCCGGAGGGGGGGCTGGCCGACGCGCCTTCGTTGGCTCCGTTTCCTTGGTTTCCTTGGTTTCCCCAGCAAGTAATCGTGCCGTCAAGACGGATTCCACATCCGAAGACAGGAAGGTATTCTCCTCCAGTGAGTGCGATGCGGGCGAAGCTCCCCGGAGGGGACGCGAGACCAACGCAGCTGACGCTGCCGTCGGTGCGCACGCCGCAGACGGTGCCGTACGCCGTGGCGAGGTGCTCGAAGGTGTCCGTGGCCGTGAACGGGAACCCTAAGCCTCCCCAGCAGACGAGCGTATGATCGCCGCGAATCCCGCACGCCGTATCAGAACCGCCGGCGATCTGTAGGAAGATGCCGTCGGGCGGCGGCGGGTCGCTGCGGCTGGTCAGCCCCCAGCATGCGACCGTGCCATCGGTCCGGATCCCACAGGTGTCGTAGCCGCCCGCCGCGAGCTGCGTGAAAGCTCCCGCGGGCGGATCCTGGAATGTGCCGACGCTTCCCCCCCAGCAGTACACCGTGCCATCGGCTCGCAGTACGCACACCTGCCCATCGCCTACCGCGACCTGCAGGAATGTCCCCGTCGGCGCCGCCGGATCGGCTAACCAAACCGCTCCGCCCCAGCAGGCCAGCGTCCCATCGGTGCGAAGGCCGCACGAGCCATCCTCACGGGAACTGATCTGGACGAATTCCGGGCTCGAGCCGACGACGTCCGCGGAACCGCCGTCCGAGGGCGCGATCGAGGCATTGCCACAAGTCGCCGCGAAGACAGCGGTTGCCGCCAGGAGCGTGAGGGCGCCCGTTTTCCTCGTCACTAGAACATTCATCGGAGCATCATAGCGCATCGGTCGTTGGACCCAGCTCCGTCATCGGTGGTCCGGGCAGTGACGGAGGATAGGTGTGACATGTACGGACCGGCTTGATGGGTGACAGATAGACCGACTTCATGGGTGACACTTCAGCGGCGATGCGGACGATGCGCAGATGCCGTGGAAAGAGACCACCCAAGTGCAAGCACGCGTTCGA
>Ga0066789_10000915_pt1 | contig 12530 bp, 10 predicted proteins | sample OrgsoiDNA2013049_FD_70960 | JGI IMG/M metagenome (GOLD analysis project Ga0066789, IMG submission 70960) | Permafrost soil microbial communities from the Arctic, to analyse light accelerated degradation of dissolved organic matter (DOM) -... | ecosystem: Environmental > Terrestrial > Soil >...
TGCTCGTGTGGCGGCCGGTCAGGCCGAGCGCGACAGTATTCAGCTGGCGGCCCGCACCCGAGACGTCGCGAATGCGAATATCGCGACCAGCGCTGCTTTGGGACAGCGCGACGAAGCGGCGGGGCACGCAGCGGACTTACAGGCGGAAGTCGATAAGCTCAAAGCGACACCGACCCCGCGCGGCCTGGTGCTAACCCTGGGCGATGTGTTGTTCGATACGGGCAAGGCGCAATTGAATCCCGGAGCGGCTCGCAAGCTCGATCAATTGGCGCAATTTCTGGCCGATCACCCCGAGCGGCGTGTGCAAATCGACGGTTTTACCGATAGCGTGGGCACGGAATCCTATAACCAAAGTCTTTCGCAACAACGAGCCGACGCGGTCAAATCGGCGCTGGTGACGCGCGGTATAGATCCGACCCGGATTGAAAGCCAGGGCTACGGAAAGGGCTTTCCCGTTGCGGATAATGCGGACTCCGGCGGACGGCAATTGAATCGGCGTGTCGAAGTGGTGATCGGTGGGGAAAATGGTGCGTCGATCGCGGCGCGCGGCTAAGGTCCAAGTGGCCCCTTAATCGAAACTTCCGGAGTAGACAATGTCATTTGCAGTGTGGATCGTGCTTGGGTTGATTGCCGGCTTCATCGCCAGCAAGCTCGTCAACAAAACCGGTGAGGGGATGTTGTTGGATATCCTCTTGGGCGTAGTCGGGGCGGTGCTCGGTGGCTGGCTATTCAATGCGTTCGGCATGCATGGCGTCACCGGACTCAACGTGTATAGCGTGGCGGTTGCGGTCATTGGGGCGACCGTGTTCCTGGTCGCCTATCACACGCTGACGACTCGAAGGGTTTAAGAGCCCACGCGCCTCGCTCTGGGTGCGGTGGCCGTGATCGGCAAGCGAGCGCGACCAGAAGGCAAATGCATCCCCACCCGGGGCGCGCGGATTTGCGCGTTAGTCCGGCCATGAAACACTCGATCGTTCGCCGGGGGCTGGTATGCGTGGCCGCCATAATCGCCGCGCTGGGGGTTCTGGTTGCGAGCCTTGCCGGCGCGTTGCATGCGGGCTATTTTCGTGAGCCGCTGATCCGCATTCTGGCCGCACGCGCGGGTCGTCAAATCCAGGTCGAGGGGGCTCTCGACGCGCAGTTCTTCTCGCTCCATCCGCGATTAATTGCCTCGCATGTGACGATTTACAATCCGCCGTGGATGCCATCAGGGGTGACGGCGGAGATTGGAAAAATGTCGTTGGTGTTTCGAATACCCCCGATTGGTCACGCGTTCGGCATCGTGAGAATGGAGATGGAGGCCGCCACGTTTCATTTGGTGCGCGACTCCACGGGACGTGCCAATTGGCAGATCACTGAACCGGGCAAGGACGACAATACAGACTTGCCGATCATTCGGGTGCTGTCGATCCCGAACGCCCATTTCGTGCTCGACGATGATCTTCGTCACCTTAAATTCAATGGCTCGGTGTCCGTCCGGGACGAAAGCGGAGCGGGCGGCTTGCAATCGCTCCGGCTGACAGGGAGCGGTCAACTGAACGGCCGGGCAGCCTCCTTCGAGATCACCGGTGATCCTCTGGCCACCGCGAGTCACAAGCGGCCCTACCACTTTGCATTCGATGAGCGCTCCAGCGGCTCGCGCCTAACCGGGCAAGGCGACCTCGCGCGCCCGTTCGATTTCGATCTGCTCAACACGACCTTCGATGCAACCGGCACCGACCTGAAGGATATTTATTTTTTGACGGGTGTGACTCTGGTGAATACCGGCGCCTACCGCCTCGCCGGCAAGCTTGCGCGTCGCGGAACCAATTCCAAGTTCAGCGATCTTGTCTTGTCCACCGGACAGAGCGACATGCAAGGCGCCGTGTCGGTCGAATCCTCAAGCGGTCGGCCGAAACTCGTCATTGACCTGAATTCGAAGTTTCTGCGCATGTCGGATCTGGGCGAACGCGCGGCAGGTCTCATCCCCAAGTCCGGGACGAGCGCGTCGCTGCTGCTGTCCGAGGCAATGCTCGATCCCGGCACGATGCGCCGCGGCGACGCGGTGGTGACCTTCCGCGCACACCGCATCGAGGTGGGCCAGGTGCCGCTCCAGGAGGTCTCGGCGAAAGCGACGATTGATCACGGAATCCTCGTGATGGCGCCGCTATCGGCAGGCGTGCTCGAGGGCAAGCTCGTGGCGCATGTCAGGCTCGATGCGAGGCCGGAGGTGCCGGCGGCCGACATCAACCTCAAGATCACCGACCTGCAACTCGGGCACATCGTTCGTAAGAATTCGGGCCAGCCAGCCGTTGAAGGCCTGCTGCAGGCGCAAGTCATGATCACCGGACGGGGCCGATCGATTCACCAGGTCGCCGCAAGCGCCAACGGCACCGTGACGGTGGTGTTGCCCCACGGCGCCATTCGCGCCGCCCTGGCGGAACTGACCGGCGTCGATCTGCGCGGGCTGGGTCTGTTGGTCACCAAAAGCACCCAGGAGACCGCCGTCCGCTGCGGAGTCGCGAAGTTCGAAGCCCGCGAAGGCATCCTGACTGCGCGCACCTTGGTCATGGACACCGACCCCGTTTTGATCACGGGCGAGGGTATGATTCATCTCGGTTCCGAGACTCTGGATTTGGCGCTGCGCGGCCATCCCAAAGGTGTGCGGTTCTTCCGCCTGCGCTCGACGGTATTGGTGCGAGGGACGTTGGCGCATTCTTCCTTCAATATCGAGGCCGGCAAATCTGTCTTGGTGCTGATCGATCCCGGCCGAGCCAAGGATGCGGACTGTGCGGCGTTGCTTGCGGCCGCGACTCTCCGTGACCCGCCAGCGAATTGACGCCGCCGCGCGGATGACATTGTTTATTGAATGACCATGATCAACGTGCGGCAACGAACAGAAGGTCTGTCGGATAGGGGTGATCATGACTTTTTCGTGGAACCGAGGCACATCGGGCGTGCCGGCATTCCAATAGTTCGAACGGATACCGTATGGCAAAGGTGGCAAGTACGCATATCGCCAAGAGCGACGCTGATGGCGCTGCCGCAATACCGGACGCGCATGGGCAGGACAGGCTCGACATCGCACCGACCTTGCAGCGCGCGATATTCAACAGTGCGAATTTCTCGAGCATCGCCACCGATGCCAAGGGCGTCATTCAGATTTTCAACGTCGGCGCCGAGCGCATGCTCGGTTACACGGCCGCCGAAGTCACCGACAAAATCACGCCGGCAGATATTTCCGATCCGCAAGAGGTGATCGCGCGCGCCAAACTGTTGAGCGTGGAGTTGGCCACCGCGATCGAACCGGGCTTCGATGCCCTGGTGTTCAAGGCTTCGCGCGGCATCGAGGATATCTACGAGCTCACCTATATCCGCAAGGACGGCAGCCGGTTTCCGGCGGTGGTGTCCGTTACGGCTCTGCGCGATACGCGCGATGCGATCATCGGTTACCTGCTCATCGGCACCGACAATACGCTGCGCAATCGATTCGAAAGCGAGCAAAAACGGCTCGATCAGCGTCTGCGCGACCAGCAGTTCTATACCAGATCCCTCATCGAATCGAACATCGATGCTCTGATTGCGACAGATCCCTCCGGCATCATTTCGGACGTCAACAAGCAGATGGAGGCGCTCACCGGCTGCACGCGCGATGAATTGATCGGCGCGCCGTTCAAGAATTATTTCACCGATGCCGATCGGGCCGAAGCGGGCATCAAACGCGTGCTGAGTGAGACCAAGCTCACCAACTACGAGCTGACGGCGCGGGCCCGGGACGGCAAGGAAACCCTGGTGTCCTACAACGCCACGACGTTCTACGACCGCGACCGCACGCTGCAGGGAGTGTTTGCCGCGGCCCGCGACATCACGGAGCGCCAAATTCTCGACCAGGAGCTGCAGGAAACAAACTTGGCGTTGCAGGGCGCCAAACTGGCGGCCGAAAAGGCCAATCTGGCGAAATCGGACTTCCTTTCCAACATGAGCCATGAATTGCGCTCCCCGCTGAATGCGATTCTTGGGTTCGCGCAGCTCATGGAATCGGGTATTCCGGCGCCCACGCCGGCCCAACGGCAGAGTATCGACCAGATCCTACAGGCCGGTTGGTATCTGCTGGAGCTCATCAACGAAATTTTAGACCTTGCGCTGATCGAATCGGGCAAGTTGTCGCTGTCCCCTGAGCCCATTTCGCTTGCCGACGTACTGGGCGACTGCCGCGGCATGATCGAGCCTCTGGCATTGAAGAACGGCATCGGGTTGACCTTTCCGCGCCTCGACGACACGCCCTTCGTCAAAGCGGACCGTACCCGGGTCAAGCAGGTTCTCATCAATTTGCTTTCCAACGCGATCAAATATAATCGCACCGGCGGCAAGGTCGAAGTGACCTGCACCCTGAGTGCCGACAAACGCACGCGCATCAGCGTGCACGATACCGGCAACGGATTATCACCGGAGAAGCTCGGCCAGCTGTTCCAACCCTTCAATCGCCTCGGGCAGGAGTCCGGCAGCGAGGAAGGGACCGGCATCGGCCTGGTGGTCAGCAAGCGACTGGTCGAACTGATGGGCGGTGAAATCGGCGCCGAAAGCACAGTGGGCAAAGGCAGCGTATTCTGGATCGAACTGCACTCGACGCACCCTCCGCGACTCGTCGCCGTCGCGACCGAACGCACGGCGGCCGCTCCTATGGACGCGCATATCGATGCGGCGCTGCATACGTTGTTGTGCGTCGAGGATAACCCGGCGAACTTATTGCTGGTCGAGAAGCTCATGGAGCGACGGCCGGATATCCGGCTGCTGATGGCGAAGGACGGTATCCGTGGCATCGAGATCGCGCGCGCGTCCCGGCCGGACGTCATCCTGATGGATATCAATTTGCCCGGCATCAGTGGGCTTATCGCACTCGGCATCCTGGCGGAGAATGTAGAAACGGCGAATATTCCGGTGATTGCCCTCAGTGCGAACGCCATGCCGGACGATATCGAGAAAGGCATGGCGGCCGGCTTCTTCCGTTACCTGACCAAGCCGATCAAGGTCCGCGAATTCATGGATACGCTGGACAGTGCATTGACATTGGTGAAGCAGCGTGCCGACTGCACCGGCGCACGTCGAGGTGCTCAATGATGGATGCCGAGCAGATTTTAGCCGCGCACATTCTGGTCGTGGACGATCAGAGCGCCAACGTACAGCTGCTCACGCGCATGCTGGAGGAGGCCGGGTATCGAAACGTGAGCGCGACGATGAACCCGGTCGAGGTCTGCGCACTGCATCGCAAGAACCGTTATGACCTGATCCTGCTCGATTTGCAGATGCCCGCCATGGATGGCTTCCAAGTAATGGAAGGTCTGAAGACGAATGCAGCGGACGGCTACTTGCCGGTCATCGTGCTCACGGCGCAGCCGGGCCACAAGCTGCGTGCGCTGCAGGCGGGCGCCAAGGACTTCATCAGTAAACCCTTCGATCTCGTGGAAGTGAAGACTCGTATCCACAATATGATCGAGGTTCGTTTGTTGTACCGGCAGCTCGAGAATTTCAATGCGCTGCTGGAGCAAACGGTGCAGGAACGCACTGCCGAGTTGCGCGAGAGCGAAGCGCGTTACCGCAGTCTCACCGAACTCGCCTCCGATTGGTATTGGGAACAGGACGATGGCGGGAACTTCACCAAAGTTTCCGGTCCCGTCCTGGACATGCTCGGAATCCGCGTGGGCACGTTGACGGGCGACGCGGGTCCGGCCGCAATCGGAGGATGGGACGAGGAGCTGCGTCAGGCGCTGCAGTCAATGATCAGTGCGCGTCAACCATTTATTGATTTCACCCTGAGTCGCGTCAATGACGACGGTTCACGGCAGAAATTTCGCGTCAGCGGCGAGCCCATGTTCAACACCGCGTGTCGCTTCCTCGGCTATCGTGGAATCGGCGTGGAAATCACCGGCAAGCACTAGAAAAAGTCCCGAGGACCGACCCTTGCCCGCAGCCCATTATCCCAGCCAAAACCGCCTGCTAGCCGCTTTACCGGCCGCCGATTTCGAGCGACTGTCCGCGAGGCTGGAGCTGGTCCCGATGCGTCTGGGTGATACACTCTACGAGCCTGGGCGGCAGCTCGATCACGCTTATTTCCCGGTGTCGGCGATCGTCTCGTTGCTCTATGTGACGCGCTCGGGCGGGTCGTCGGAAATTGCCGGCGTCGGCTCCGAAGGCATCGTCGGTGTGCCCCTGTTCATGGGGGGCGACACCACGCCGAGTTCCGCGCTGGTGCGCTCCGCCGGGCATGCTTACCGGCTCGAACGCGGTCTGCTTGCCGCGGAGTTCTTGCGTGCCGGTGCGGTGCAGCATCTTTTGTTGCGCTATACCCAGGCGTTGATCACGGAGATGTGTCAGACGGCGGCCTGCAATCGTCATCACTCGATCGAACAGCAGCTCAGTCGATGGCTATTATGGACTGCGGATCGAGTGCCTTCGCAGGGTATAACCATGACGCAGGATTTGGTCGCGAGCCTGCTCGGCGTGCGCCGCGAAAGCATCACCGAAGCCGCGGGCCGGTTGCAGCAGAGCGGTGTCATAAGATATCGGCGAGGCCACATCGACGTCTTGGACCGGGTCGGTTTGCAGTCCTACGCCTGCGAGTGCTACGCGGTCGTCAAGCGTGAGATGAATCGGTTGCTGCCCGGCACCCCGTTGCTACCGAATGCCGTGGCCGCACACGCCTAGACGTCGAATCCCGATATTTGACCTTTGGAACTCCTCCTGATGTGTCGGTGCGCTAGCGTCCCGACAAACCGGCGCCCGTGTGGTCCAATGGGGACTCGAAACCATTGACGGAACAGTTCATGTACATCATCGGCATTCTAGGAGCCATTTTTATCGTCGCGCCCACGATCATCTTCGTGCGCAGCGTGTAAAGGGCCTTTAATTTCACCGATATGCATCCGGGTATTGAGTGATGAATGAACAGCTCAAATGAGACAGGAAGAAGCAGAACGATCCGACCGCTCCGTATTGCGGCGGGGGCCTTATGCAGCCTGGGCTTGTTGCATTCCGCCATCGCCTTGCCGCTGGTCAGCCGCGCAGGTTCATCGACCCCAATAAGCGTGTCCGCGCGATCCACGCCGGCGCGTGGCCTATCATTGGCGCACCAAGCAACCAATTCGATCGCGCCGCTGGATTTGCGGCCGCCGCGGGATTCGGCGGTACCGGCCGACCACTCTGGCGCCGGTGCTCTCGCCTCGGAGCCGTTTCCCTCCGCGAACCACCGTGTTGAGCTCGGCAAGAAGGATCTTGGCGGCGAGGATCGCCGTGCGGAGGAGGGCATGCGGCCGTCGCCCTTTGGCGCCGACGAGATGAGCGTTCAAAAGATGAGCCAAGGGCAGATTGTCGCGGAGCGCATACAGCACGTGCATCGGGAGGGATTGCCGATTGCACGCCTGTGGGCATCCCAATCGGCCGCACTCAGTATCGGGCTGAATCAAAGGGGCAAGCCGGGAGTGTGGTTCACTCAGCGAATGCATTAGCATTCGAATGCACTGGCATTCGCGCTGAAGGAGCCTCCATGTCCGATGAGCCAATTTACCACGTGATCCGGCTGCGCCCGGAGCACCGTCCGGAGTGGGAGTGCCTCTACGCGGGCTATGCGGCCTTCTACAAGGTTGAGCAAACGCCGCAGATGCGCGAGATCGTCTGGCGCTGGATCTTCGATGCCGAGAACGAGCTCGAGGCGCTGGTGGCCGTCGATGAGTCGGGGAGGGTGGTGGGCCTCGCCCACTATCGGCGGCTGCTGCGCCCGCTGCGTGCCGTGGTTGGCGGATTTCTCGATGATCTTTTCGTCGAGCCCTCGCGTCGCGGCAGCGGCGTCGTGCAGGCGTTGATGCGTGGTCTGGCCGAGGTGGGGCGAGCCCGCGGCTGGGCGACGATTCGCTGGCTCACGGCCGAGGACAACTACCGGGCGCGCGGCTTCTACGATCGCATATCCAGCCGCACGGTGTTTCTGACCTACGAAATGAAGATCTGAAGTCGACGCGGTCGATGTCGTAAACTTCGGTCCATGGTCAAATTTTTCTCGCGCCTGCCGATGCGCGCGCTGTATGCATTTGCCGGGCTTCTCTACCTTCTCGCGTATTACGTGGCGCGCCACCGCCAGCCTGTCATCCGCGAGCAGCTGACCAAGGTGTTTCCGGCGATGCGCGAGGCCGAGCGGGACGCGATCCATCGGCGCTTTCTCAGGAATTTTTGCGATGTCATGGTGGAGGTGCTGAAGTCGGTGTCGATGAGCCCCGAGCAGATGAGCTCGCACATGCGCATTCTGAATCTTAAGGCGGCGCGCGATTTCCTGGACGCCGGGCAGTCGGTCATGTTCGTGACCTCGCATCTTTGCAATTGGGAATGGCTCCTGCAGGGCGTCACCCTGCAGTTGGGGTACCCCGTGGATGCCGCCTACAAGCCGCTGCGCGATGCCTGGGCGGAGTGCCTGATGCACAAGGTCCGCTCGCGCTTTGGCGCACGGCTGGTCCCGGCGAAGGAACTGCTCGCCGATTTTCTCAAGCGCCGCGCCATGGTGCGCGCGGTGGCGATCAACGCCGACCAGGCACCGGTATCGACCGACAAGCGCTACTGGACCCAATTCCTGGGTCAGGAAACCGCTTTTTACGTGGGCGCGGAACAGATCGCGCGCGCGACCCGGTTGCCCGTGCTGTATCTCGTGATGCGGCGGGTGAGGCGCGGCTATTACGAGGTGGAGCTGCGGCCGTTGTGGGACGGACGCGAGACGCTGCCGGCAAACGCCATCACCGAGCGCTACGCGCGCGCCTGCGAGCGCGATGTGTTCGATCATCCCGCCGATTGGCTGTGGTCCTACCGGCGCTGGCGCCTCAAGAAACCCCTGTACGGCGCGGACTGAGACTGCTCGGGCGCTCGGCCAGGGTGATCGTCCTGCGACGCGTCTGTATCAGCTAATTCTTGAGTTTCCCCTGAAGATGCCTGGCGAGCTCGGCGACGGTGGGGTGATCGAAGAGTTCCGTCAGATCGATGAGACCCGGGAAATCGCGATCGATGTTCTCGTGGATTTCGATGAGCTTCAGGGAACTCGCGCCGATCTCGAACAGATTGTCGCTCACCTCGATGCGTTTCCCCGGCAGGGCGGCTTCGCAAATCGCCTGCAGCCTCGCTTCGAGCTCGGAGCCCAATACATGAGGTCCGGTGTGCGCCTCGCGCAGCGAGCGCAGCTGGGACAGCTCCGCATCGAACTCGCCCGCGACGTGGGCCTGCTCCAGCAGGTGTCGCTGCACCTTGCCGCTGGTGGTTTTGGGTATCCGCTTGACGGGAATGACCTGCGCGACCTCGAGCCCGGTGTGCTCGTTGATCAGGCGGCCGACCGCCACGGCGGTCGGCAGGAATTCCTCGAGGCTGCCGCGATGCAGGACGAACACCACGAGCTCCTCGCCCTGGGTACCGGGCTTGGCGACGCCCGCGGCCACCACTTTGTTGAGATCGAGACCGGGGGCCCGCTGCGCGATGTTCTCGAGGTCGTAGGGATAGTAGTTCTGGCCGTTGATGAAGATGATCTCTTTGCTGCGACCGGTGATGTACAGGGAGCCTTCGTGCAGCACACCGAGGTCGCCGGTGTCGACCCAGCCCTCGGCATCGATGGCGAGCGCGGTCGCTTCCGGGTCGCCGAAATAGCCACGCGTGACGCTCGGGCCGCGGATCAAGATGTGCCCGACCGCTTCGTCCGGGATCGGCGCGCGCTCATGGTCCGCGATGCGCAGCTCCGTGTTCGGAACCACTCGTCCCACGCACATCAATTCGAGCGCATCGCGCGGATCCGCGGGGTTGATCTCGATCCGGGAGCCCAGGCCGAGCTTGTGCCGGTTGGCGCGGATCCAGCGGTAGTCGGTGTCGGGCTCGGGGAAGCTCACCGCGAGACAGGCTTCGGCGAGGCCGTACACCGGATACATGGTCTTGTGCTTCAATCCGGTGTGGGCGAGCTTTTGCATGAACTCGTTGCACAGCGGCACCGAGATCGGTTCGGCGCCGTTGTAGATCGAGCGAATGCTCGACAGATCCACGTTCTCCAGGCGCCGATCGCCCAAGACTTTGAGGAAGTGGCGGTAGCCGAAGTTCGGCGAACAGGTGAGGGTGACGCGCCTCTGGGAGGCTTCCTGCAGCCACAGCAGCGGCCGGCGCACGAACAGATCGGTGGGCATCAGATGCACGTGCGCGCGATTGGCGAATTGCACCAGATAAAATCCGATCAGACCCATGTCATGGGTGAGCGGCATCCAACTCAAGGTCACGTCCCGTTCGTTGTATTTGCCGACGGCGGTGGCGCCATCGATGTTGGCGATGAGATTGCCGTGCGTGAGCATCACGCCCTTCGGCTCGCTGGTCGAGCCCGAGGAGAACTGAATGAATGCGAGGTCCTGCGGCTTCGGGCGCTGAATTTTGCCGGGCCGCGAGATGTCCGTGATCGACTCGATCAGGAAGCAGCGGGACTTGAGCCGTTCGAACTGCGCGGTCTCGCCGACCTGGGCCGCGAGCCCCGCCAGGCGATCCAGATTCTTCGCATCCGTGTACAGGAGCGGGTCGCCGAGCTTGCGCGCGACGCGCAGCAGCTTGTGGCGATGCTCGTCGCTGATGCCTACCGCGAGCGGCACCGGCACGATGCCGCCGCAAATCGCGGCCCAAAAGCCGTCGAGAAACTGCTCGTTGTTGCTCAGGAAAATGATCATCTTGTCGCCGCGCTGGGCGCCCATCGCCTGCAGATGGTGCAGGATTCCGAGCGCGCGCGAATACACCTCGCCAAATCGCACGTGGCGTGCGGAACCCTCACCCTCGATGTAGGTGATCGCGCGATCGACCTCGCGGTTCTGCTCGAGAATGTCCAGCAATGTCGCTCGCGTCATCGACGCACCTCCACCCGCATCATGAGATTGGAGCGCGGCCGCAAGTTGATTTGGGCCTCGAGTTCGATCGGATCCGTGCCCACCCGCGTCAGCCGGAAGCGCTGCACCATGCGATTGACGTGCACCAGCATCTCGAACATGGCCATGTTCTCGCCGATGCAGTGCCGCGGGCCGACCGAAAACGGAATGAAGGCGAATCGGTGCCGCTCCTTGGCATCGATGCCGGCGAAGCGCGCGGGGCGAAACTCCTCCGGTTCGCTCCAGAAGGCCGGGTGCCGGTGCAGGGTATAGGGGCTGATGAACACGTCGGTGCGTGCACCGATGGCATACTCGCCGAGCGCGTCGGGCTCGATCGTACGCCGCGTGAACAGCCACCCCGGCGGATACAGCCGCAGCGCCTCCTGGATCACCTGGTGGGTGAAGGCGAGGGACTCGGCGGCATCGAGGCGCAGCATATCGGCGCCGCTGCGGTCGGCCTCGGCCTCGAGCTCGGCGGCGGTTGCGGGGTGCTGGCTGATCAGATACCAGGTCCAGGTGAGCGCGGCGGCGGTGGTCTCGTGGCCGGCGACGATCAGGGTCATCACCTCGTCGATCATTTCCTTTTCGCTCATCGCCGTGTGGTGGTCGCGGTCGCGCGCCGCCATCAGCATCCCCAGGAAATCCTCGTCATTGGACGCCTCGCGCCGCCGCCGGTCGATTAGTTCGGCGACCAGTTTGGTGAGCGAGCGGAAGCGGAACGCGAATTTCAAGTCGCGGTTCTGCTCCTTGGCGACCACCTCGAAGGGGTTGGCGCCGAGCTGCCGCTCCAGGCGCTCGAGATCGGGGCCGAAGATCGAGTGCAGCACGATCTCGAGGGTGAGTTCGCTCACATCGTCGGTCAAATTGATCGGCTCCCCGCGCACCGCCTTGTCGGCCCAGCGTGCCGCGAATTTCTCGTTCACCTGGTGGATCAACCGGCTGAAGCGATCGATGACGCGCCGGTGAAAGCAGGGCTGCATCATGCGCCGCTGACGCCGCCAGAAATCGCCCTCGCTGGTCATGATGCCGTTGCCGAGCAGGATCTTCACCTGATCCATGCCCTCGCCCTTGGTGTAGTTGCGGTGATTGGACAAGAGGACGTGCTTGACGTCGTCGGGATGATTGATCACGTAGTTGTAGACGCCGCGGCTGGGGGCGAAAACGCGGTAGACGTCGCCGTAGCGCGCGAAATACTCGCGCAGCCGCGCCAACGATTCGTCGCTCCCGCCCAAGTCGAAGCTTTCGGCGGGCCCCGGAGGAATGGCCGTGGTCTGCATTGGCACATTGTATAGTAGGCAGGTGAAAAAACCCGCCGGCGGCCTTCGCAACACCCTCTACGAACAGCAGACGCGCTCGGCCCGGCGTCTCACGCGCGGCCGCCTGCTGCTCTATAAAATGCTGGTGCCGGTGGGTCTCGCCGTGGCGCAATTGGTCTGGCGCTGGTGCCGGGTGGTGCGCGTGATCGGCGTCGAGCACATCACGGCGGCGCTCGAGCGCGCGCCGTCCTTCATCCCGGTCTATTGGCATCAACATCAATTATTCTGCGTCAAGCAGTTGCTGGCGCTGCGCGTCGCGGGCGTGAAATTGGGTTTTCTGATTTCCCCGTCGGTCGACGGCGAGCTCGGCGCCATGATCGTGCGCAGT
>Ga0066789_10000918_pt1 | contig 12505 bp, 11 predicted proteins | sample OrgsoiDNA2013049_FD_70960 | JGI IMG/M metagenome (GOLD analysis project Ga0066789, IMG submission 70960) | Permafrost soil microbial communities from the Arctic, to analyse light accelerated degradation of dissolved organic matter (DOM) -... | ecosystem: Environmental > Terrestrial > Soil >...
CAAACGTAAGGCCGGCTCCAGATGAACGCGGGCACCAGGCGCAAGTGAGCCCAGCGTCGTGCAGGCTAACGTTTCGGGTCCGACGTCGGCTTCGAACACCGACGGGTGGCCGGTGCGCCGCGCGACGATGGTTAGGCACGCACCGTTGACGGCGATGCTCGCGCCGAGAGGTAACTTGCCGACGTCGAGAGCGGTCTTCACGGTCAGATGGCGTGTGTCCCCCGCGCGCAAGGATTCGACCTTGCCAATGCTTTGAACGATGCCGGTAAACACGGTGAACGACCTGCTTGTGGTGATGCTACTACGAACGACGGCGACGTCCCCGGTTGATGACGTCAGCGGTAAGCAAAACGTCGTCGCCCAGCACGCGCACCGCAAGCGGTCCGAGTGTGGCTGGCTTCCGCCAGTCAAGACCTGCACCTTCTACGATGGAGACACCGGCTCCCACAAGGCGCGGCGCAAGAAATAACGCAATGGAGTCGACGAGGCCTGCGGCGATGAATGCGCCGTGAACGCGGCTGCCGCCTTCAAGCAAGAGCGATTGGATCTCACGGCGGCCGAGTCGGCGCATGAGCGGTGGCAGTGCTGTGCGGCCGTCGGGCGTGGTCGGCGCAAACCAAATTTCTGCGCCCGCTGCTTCCAGCGCCGCCTGGCGAGCCAGCAGTTGTCGATCGAATCGGGGCGTTTTCGCAGCAACCAACAGCGGCGGATGCGATTTCTCGCTGAACATCGCTGCATCCGGTGGCGTGCGCAGCTGGCTGTCGAGAACGATGCGCAGCGGGTGAAAAGCCTTGGCTTTCGGCAGTCGAACCGTCAGGCGAGGATCGTCGGCGAGCACCGTGCCCACGCCGACCAGGATCGCATCGTGCTGGGCGCGCAGCGCGTGGGCGTAGGACCGCGCGGCTTCGCCCGTGATCCATCGCTGCGGCCCACGGCGTGCCTTTTCTTGGCGATCGCCGATAAAGCCGTCGAGGGTTGCTGCCGCCTTGAGCGTGACCCACGGCCGTTTCTTTTTCGCCCAACAGAAAAACGTGCGGTTGGCGCGGTGGCACTCGTCTTCCAAGCAGCCGGCGTCGACGCGCATCCCGGCCTTGCGCAAAATCGCCATGCCGCGACCGCTGACGAGAGGGTTTTCGTCGCGACAGCCGACCACGACGCGGGAAATGCCCGAGGCAAGTATCGCTTGCGTGCACGGGCCGGTTCGGCCCCGGTGGCAGCACGGCTCAAGCGTCACGTAGAGTGTGGCCTGCGGGGCGCGCATTCCCAGCGCGGCGAGCGCTTCGATTTCGGCGTGCGGCTGTCCAGCGCGATGGTGAAAGCCGCGCGCGATGACGGCACCATCCTTGACCACGACCGCGCCCACAACGGGATTCGGCCGCGTCTGTCCTCGTCCGCGCTCCGCCAGTCGCAGGGCTTGCTGCATGAACCGGCCATCGGTTTCGCCGAATGCTTCGATCACGTGCCTTCCGCCTTGGAACGGATCAGCCGCTGCACCTCGTGCATAATTTCGCTCGCGTCCTTGAACGGCAGATACACGGAAGCAAAACGCAGGTACGCGACGTCGTCGATATCACGCAACCGGGACAGCACGGCGTCGCCAATTTTCGAGGAGGGAATCTCTTTGTCGCCGAGGTCGCGCAACGTACGTTCGATCTCGTCGATGACTTGGTCGATGCGGGCTGCCGAGACGGGACGCTTGTCGCAGGCTTTGTGCAGTCCCGTGAGAATCTTCGCGCGATCGTAAGGTTCGCGCCGCGAATCCTTTTTCACGATCATGGGCATGGCTTCTTCCACTCGCTCGTAGGTGGTGAAGCGACGGCCACACCCCGCGCATTCGCGGCGGCGGCGGATCGATTGCTCGTCCTCGGAGGGCCGTGTGTCGACGACTTTGTCTTCGGTGGCTGAGCAGAAAGGGCAGCGCATGGTTACTTCTGAGGGACCTTTTATCACCAAGCCGGTCGACTGCACGACGCTTGCTCGGGTCGCATTCTTATTTGCCGCTAACTTTTTCGTTTTGGAACTTACATAGCACTCTTCGACTGATCGGCGACTCCGTCGCGAAAACAAAAACCGCTCCGTTCCATGCTTCGCGTTGCCGATACAGGTGCACATTTTCATACACGCTGATGCCTCGCGCTCTGTGCTTGACAGTCATCTGGAGAGACGTACTCTGGCCTGCGGGGGAGCCTCAGACAATTCTGTTGAGGTTCACCGAAATAGAGATAGCTAGCTGATCTAGGAGGTAGTGCATGGCAACTGGCAAGGTGAAATGGTTCAGTGACGCCAAGGGGTATGGGTTCATTGCCCGGGATGGAGAAGACGATGTTTTCGTCCATTACTCCGCAATCGAAGCCGACGGGTACCGGTCTCTGAGCCAGGGGCAGACTGTCGAATTCGAAATCACTAAAGGTCCGAAGGGTCTGCAAGCCACCGCCGTGAAGAAACCAGAGGGAGCCGAAGCTTAACTGCAATTCACGCGGAAGAACGGCCGGCGCCTGCGAGGGTTACCGGCCGTTTTGCTTTTGGGGGACAGCAAATTTAAGCAGTTTTCAAGCGTTTCACGCATTTTCGGATTGCCACGACATTTGGATGTCCGCACCCAATTCTGTCAGTACTTTGTCGCGGAATTGATTCTTGAGCTTCTCGGCGATTTGTCCCATGCGCTGCTTCGAAACGCCGTAACGTGCGCCGAGCATCGCGAGAGCAACGGGCTCACTCCCCGACGGCGCCAAATGCTCGCGCCAGACGGCGCGCTCGCGGTCGTCGGTCAGATGACTGTCGAAGTCGCTCATCAGACGGCGAACGGCCGACGACAGCTCGCTGCGAGCGGCCCTTTCTTCTGGCGATGCTTCGGGGCGCGAAATGCGCTCCGACAGCGAGATGCCTTCGTCGTCGGGGCGTGGTTCGAGCGAGACTTCGCGGGAGGCGAGGTGGCCGGACACTTCGATGAGATCGGCTTCGTCGACATCCAGCTTGGCGGCAAGCAGTTTCGGCGTCGGATCGTAACCCTGCGAAAGCAGCCTCTGTCGTTCCTTTTCGAGGCGGAAGAACAGCTTGCGTCCGGCGCGTGTATTGCCGACGTGAATGAGGCGCGCATTGGTCATCAGGAAACGCAGGACATAGGCGCGAATCCAGTAGGCGGCGTACGAGCCGAAGCGTGTTCCAACTTCCGGATCCCAGCGCCGGACCGCCTCCATGAGGCCGACCGAGCCTTCCTGGAAAAGATCGAGCACGCTAAGCCACGCCTGCCGATACTGATACGCGATGGCCACCACCAGGCGCAGGTTGTGCACGACCAGTCGACGAGCAGCATCCAAATCGCCGTGCTCTCGGGCCGCCCGGCCCAGCTCGCGCTCCTCGTTCTCGTCGAGGCGTGCGTGGCGCCGCGCCTCTTCGACGAAACGTCGCGCCGGATCGCGGAAGGGGACGAGATGCTTTTCCTCGTCGGGTAAAATGCGTTCGAGCGCGGCTTCTTCCACGACGGCGGGCTCGGTCGCATCCGCGAGCAGCTCGCTTTCACTCGTGCCTTCTACATCGGACGCACGCTCGCCCTGTTCGGCGTCTTCGATAGGGACTGCCGACTTTGGCGTGGCCTTTTTCGTGCGCGGCCGTTTCATGGTTGGTTAGACGGGGAGGGATGCAAGAAGCGTGTCGTTTTGTTCCTTCGTACCGATGGTGATGCGCAGCTTGTCGTCGAGCCCGCTCTTGTCGAAAAAACGCACCAAGATCCCCTTCGCTTTGAGCGATCGATAGATGTCGGCCGCTTTCTTGTCCTTCGGACACGTGGCGAAGACGAAATTCGCTTGCGACGGGATGACGTCGTAGCCGCGCTTGCCAAGCTCGGCGCCAAGGCGCGTGCGCTCGCTGCGCACGGCTTGCCACGAGCCTCGGGCGTAGTCCTGGTCTGACAGCGCAGCCGAAGCCGCGGCGATAGCGATGGCGTCGCAGTTGTAGCTGTCTTTCACCTTCGTCATTTCGTTGATGGCGGCCGGCGCCGCAATCGCGTAGCCAAACCGCAGGCCCGCCAGCGAGTAGCCTTTGCTGAACGTGCGGCAGAGAATCACGTTCGGCAGCTCGCGGACCAAGTCGAGGCAGCTCTCGTCGGCAAAGTCCACGTACGCCTCGTCCACCAGCACAAGCCCCGCGAAGCGCATCGCCAACTCGCGCACGCGCGATTTCTTCACGACCGTGCCCGTCGGTGCGTTGGGGTTCGCGAAAAAGATGGCGCGCGCGCCGGTGGCCAGCAGCGCATCAATGGGCAGCTCCCAGTTGGCCTCCCAGGCAACGGTGCGAACGCGATTTTCGCCTTCGCATGCCAGCACCGGATAAAGCGAATAGGTCGGGTCGGGATAGGCAAGCGCGTCGCCCGGTCCAAGATACGTGCGCATGACGATGGCCAAAATCTCGTCGCTGCCGTTGCCGGCAAGGATCATGTCGTCAGAAACACCGTGCACGCGGGCGGCGACGGCGCGAAACGCGTCGGCCTTGGGGCTCGGGTAGCGGCGCAGATGTTCCGGGTCGAGCGTGCGGATGACTTCCATCACCCGCGGACTAGGCGGGAACGGGTTTTCGTTGGTGTTGAGCTTGATGACTTTTTCGCCCGGGCCAGGCTGTTCGCCCGGCACGTACGGCGCCATCTGAGCAACGATCGAGCGCGGAGTCGGTAACGTGGGCATGGTTCACGCTGTATTTCGCACATCGCCCGCCCTCGTGCCAGGTCCCCGCATTCATGCCTATCCCGCGATCGCCGCAGAAGGTCGTGGTCGTCTACGTGGCTGCGAGCGTGGCCGTGGCCGGAGTGATCAGTCGGCCACGCCCACGACCACGACCACGACCGAGCGTTCGGGGTCCGTTGTCTTGTTCCGCTCGTTGCGGGATTGTACCTCTACTTCACCGCGCGGGAATGGAGGCGCCCTGGGTTCCCACGACCAAGCCCGGATCCAGGTAGGCTACGAGCAGGACGGTGATGCGATCCTGGGCGGCCCGCGCCGCCAGAGGCGATGATAGGTCATTCATCAGAATGGAGAAGATGAGCGGCTTGCTGCCGGGCGCGCCGACGATACCCGACAAACAACTCACGTTGGCCAGCGTGCCGGTCTTGGCACGAACGTAGCGCTCGGCCAGCGAGCCGCCCATCCGGTGCGCCAGCGTTCCGTCGGCGCCACCCACTGACAGCGAGGCCAAGAATTCGCTGGCGATGCGGAAGTCACGCATCGCCGCGCGCAGAACAAGGACGAGCTGCTCGGCGGAAAACTGATTGGAATCGTATAGGCCGGATCCATTTTTCATGACGAAAGAAGCGCGCGGAATTCCGATGCCTTCGAGGTAGCGCGCAACGGCGTCGAGGCCCTTTTGCCAGCTGCCCGGGCGACCGCCCGTTTCGCCACCGAGGGTGCGCAGAAGTTGCTCGGCGGCGAAATTGCTCGAGCGTTTGCCGAGGTCGTGAACCACCACGGCCAAAGTCGGCGATTCGTGCACGGCGAGCACGCGCGCGCCGTCTTTGGGCGCGGCCTCGATGCGAATGCCTTTCTCGATGGTGATGCCGCGCTTGCCGAGGATTTGCTTGAACGTTTGCGCGAACACGCTTTCGGGATCGACGATGCGGCGCTGGAGTACGCGAGGCTCCGAGCCGAGCAAAATGCGGCCGCTGACCGTGACACGGGTTTGGCCACTGCCGGCGTCGGCGGTCTCGGCGTCGGCCACGGCCGGGCCTTTCGCCGCGGTGGTTACGGTGCCCGCAAGCACCAGCGCCGGCGACGGGGGATCGAGGACAATGCGAGCGGGACTGCCCGCGCTCGCTGCCGGCGTGATGGTGATGGTGACGACGTTGCCATTGAGTGAAGCCGCGGACGAGACAGCTCGGAATGCCGCCGAGTCGTTCTTCTGCTCGAAGGCAGGGGGCACGGTCGTGCCATCGAAGGCCGTGGTGTCGAGGACCAGCCCGCCGCGAATCTTGCGCAAGCCGATGGCCGCCAGGCTGGCCGCCAGCGAGTTCAGATCCTGCGTCGATAGCGTCGGGTCGCCCGACGTCTTGACGTAAAGGTCACCGTGTAGCTCGCCAGCGGTAATCGCTTTGCCTTCGGCGGGAACGCCGCCTAGCACGCTCGTTTTCCAGCGAAACTCCGGCCCGAGAAGCGCCAACGAAGCCGCCTCGGTCACGATCTTCACATTCGACGCGGCGTTGAGGCCGGTCTTGTCGTTCTTGGCGTAGAGCAGCTTGCCGCTTTCGGGATCCATCACGGCTGCCGAGATTTTGGCTCGTGCAAATGCCGGGGCACTGAATGCCTCGTCGATGCGAGCCTTGAGCCATGCCTTGCGCGCTTCCACATCTTTGGGTGGCGCAAGCGCTTGTGCGGCAGCAACTGCACTGGCGTCGATGGTCTGCGCGTCGGCCGGGGTGGAAAGGGCAAGCGGCAGAACAATGGATGCAAAAAAACAGGACGAACGCATGGCTCGTGCAGCGTCCATCGGACGAGGCCCAACGTCAAATTGGTTTGCTTCGCTGACGCACGCCTGTCGACTCTTGCGGGGCGCTTCTCCATAATTGGTGCGTGGACCTTTTCTCACGCGCAGCCAGCAAAGACATGAGGGGACAGCCGCTTGCCGAGCGGATGCGCCCGTCGAGCTTGGCCGAGTACGTCGGGCAGGAGCACTTGCTGGGGCCCGGGCGCTGGTTGCGGCGAGCCATCGAGAGCAAGTCGCTGACGTCGCTGATTTTGTGGGGACCGCCAGGGACCGGAAAGACAACGCTTGGCCGGTTGCTTGCTGCCGAGATCCAGGCCGGCTTCGTTCAGCTCTCTGCAGTGATGGCGGGCGTGAAAGAAGTGCGCGAGGCGGTGGCCGAGGCGGCTTCGCGGCGCGACATGCGCGGCGAGCGAACCCTGCTGTTCATCGACGAAATCCACCGCTTCAACAAGGCCCAGCAGGATGCCCTATTGCCGCACGTCGAGGCCGGCACGGTGATTCTGGTCGGCGCCACGACGGAGAACCCTTCCTTCGAGGTGAACGCTCCGCTGCTATCACGGGCCAAGGTACTCGTGCTCAAGTCTCTGAGCGAAGAGAATCTTCGCGCCATCATCGATCGGGCTCTGGGCGATCCGCATCGCGGCCTGGGCCTGCTGGCTATGGACTGTCCCGATCGCATTCGCGACCAGCTGGCGCGCGAGGCGAGGGGAGACGCCCGCCGGGCACTGTCGGCGTTGGAATCCGCGGCGGACATCGCGCAGGTCGGCCCCGACGGAAAGCGGACTGTCGACGAGAAGACCCTGGAAGAGGCGCTTCAGCGCAAGACGTTGATGTACGACAAGGCGGGCGACGAGCACTACATGGTGGTTAGCGCATTCATCAAAAGTATGCGCGGCAGCGATCCCGACGCGTCGGTTTATTGGATGGCGCGCATGCTGGAAGCGGGCGAGGATCCGATGTTCATCCTGCGGCGAATGGTGATCTTCGCGTCGGAAGACGTGGGCAATGCCGATCCCAATGCTCTGCGTGTCGCCATGGCGGCCACCGATGCGTTTCGTTTCGTGGGTTTGCCCGAGGGCTATTTGCCGATGAGTCAGGCAGCCATCTATCTGGCCGTTGCGCCCAAGAGCAACAGCTCGCTGACGACGTACAGCGCAGCCAAGGGCGACGTCGAACAATTCGGCGCCTTGCCAGTGCCCATGCACTTGCGCAATGCAAGCACAGGACTTTCCAAGTCACTCGGCTTTGGGCAGGGCTATCAATACCCGCACAATTTCGAGGGTAACTTCGTCGTCGAGAACTACTTGCCCGACGAGCTGAGCGGCCATCGCTACTATCAGCCATCACAGTCCGGTCGCGAACGCGATATTGCCGAGCATTTGGCGGCCTTGCGCAAACCCAAAGACTAGTGGCTGTCCCTAATTCTCCGAGCACGAAGTGGAAATCGGAGAAGGCGGCGCTCGGCCGTCGGGCCCTACCCGCCGCCCTGCCACCCCGCTCGCTTCGCTCGCCCTAGGCGGGCTTGGGCCGGGGTACCTCGCTCGGCGGCCGCACGCCATAGGCCGCGCTGCGCGCGTCCGTGGCGCGCTCGGCTTCCGGGTCCTTACGCGACTGGCAGAACGGCCGTCGACAGTGAGCGGGTCCGTGCAAGCCAGCCGCGGGCCCCTGTCCCGCCTCGTTGGCGCGCGAGCGCGGTCGCTCGCGGCACTCGCCCTCGGCCCCTTCCCGCCACGCGCCACCCCGCTCGCTTCGCTCGGCCTCGCCGCCTCGGAGGTATCCCCGGCCGCCCGCGCGCCGAGCTTGACCTCAGCGAAGCCACATCCAGCACAGCCGAATTGGACGAGCGCGAGATCGACGTTTTGCTGGAAGCCGCAAGAACAGGACTACTCCGTCTCTTGGCCGGCGCCGATTGGCTGAAGCCAAGCTCTGCGCGGGCGGCCGGGAACGCACCCGACGGGACGTGCGTAGGCGCTCCGCGAGCGTAGCGCGTGGGCGAGGACGGGCTTTGCCCGGCTGAGCCCTTCGCGGGAGGGCCCGGGAACCCGTCCAGGGTTCCCGGCTTGGCGAGCGGATGCCAGCCGGAGCCCGAGGAAGTCATGGTCGCGCGAAGCGCGGATCGCGGTGGCGACGGCGGGCTTTGCCTGCCGGAGCCAGAGCGCGGGAAGGTATGGAAACCCTGCCAGGGTTTCCATGACAACGACTTCCGTTCCCGGCGGGGGCGTCCCGGCGCAAGCCCGCATAAGCCGAGCAGTCGTTGGGCATCAAGCGGGCACAAACGAGAGCAGACAAGGAAAAGCCCGGCTTGATGCGCTCGCATCCCACCGGGCTCGGGAATCGTGTCCGCTCCGCTGACCGCAGAGCCCTCGCTCTAGTCGTAGTACTCGGTGCCGAGGTGCGTGATCAGCTCTTCGCCCTTGAGGTAGCGCAGGGTGTTCTTGAGCTTCATCAACTGAATGAAGGTGTCGTGCTCGGGATAGAGGCCGGCGGGGGTCATCGGGCTCTTCCAGTAGAACGACAGCCACTCTTGCACGCCGGAAAGACCGGAACGCTGGGCAAGATCCATGAAGATGGCGAGATCGAGCACGATCGGTGCCGCCAGAATCGAATCGCGGCACAGGAAGTTAATCTTGATCTGCATCGGGTAGCCCATCCACCCGAAGATGTCGATGTTGTCCCAGCCTTCTTTGTTGTCGCCGCGGGGCGGGTAGTAGTTGATGCGGACCACGTGGTGCATCTTCGAATACAGGTCCGGATACAGAGCCGGCTGCATGATGTGCTCGAGCGCGCCGAGCTTGGACATTTCCTTCGTCTTGTGCGATTCGGGGTCGTCGAGGACTTCACCGTCGCGATTGCCGAGAATGTTCGTCGAGTACCAACCGTCAATGCCGAGGAGGCGCGCCTTGAGGCCCGGCGAGATGATGGTCTTCATGAAGGTTTGGCCGGTCTTGAAATCCTTGCCGGCAAGAGGCACCTCGTACTTCTTGGCCAGCTCGATCAGCGCCGGGGTGTCGACGGTCAAGTTGGGCGCACCGTTGGCGTAGGGCACGCGGCACTTCAGCGCGGCATAGGCGTAGATCTGCGAGGGCGCGATTTCCGGATCGTCTGCGGCCAGGCCCTTCTCGAACGTGGCAATCGATGCGTGCACGGGCGCGACCTCGTGATATGCCTCGGTCGAACCGCACCACACCATCACCAAGCGGTCCAGCTTGTTGGAGCTGCGGAAATTTTCGATGTCGGCGATGACCTGCTCGGCCAAGTCCATCTTCGACTTGCCCTTCTTGGCGTGCGTCGCGGTCAAGCGCTTGACGTAGGACTGCTCGAACACCGAGGTCATGGGCTTGATGCCGGAAAGGAATTCCTTGCTTTGCGCGAGGTGCTCCTTCGTCAGCACGCCGGCCTTGCTGGCCGCCTGGTAGGCGTCGTCGGGGAAAAGATCCCAGCCGCCAAACACGATGTCGTCGAGCTTGGCGAGCGGAAGGAAGTCCTTGATGAGGGGCGAGCGGTTCTCCGTGCGCTTACCGAGACGGACGGTGCCCATTTGAGTGAGCGAGCCGATGGGCTTGGCAAGTCCGCGGCGAACGGCATCCACGCCGGCCATGAAGGTGGTGGCGACGGCGCCCATTCCTGGCGTGAGGATTCCGAGTTTACCGGTAGCGGGCTTGATTTCGACTGGCTTGGTAAGTGGCATTGTGGGGCTCCTTCTTTGTTTCGACAGACCCACATAGCAAGCTGTGGGCCGGGCAGCGAGGCCCAATGAATTCGCATGATTGTGCTTCCATGCATGGTGAAATGTGGTAAGAACCTGACTCCCTTCAACACCACACGCTGACCGAGAGGGTCTCGCGTGCCGGCACGACGTCAATGCGTCCGACCGGTTGTGACCCTCGCAGACGGAAGCGGAGGAAACAAACGCGAAAGGACACCATGGATACCACCGACACGACCGGTACCGGCGCGATCGCCACTCCCGCTACCACAACCGAAAACCCGATGGCGGCGCAGAACCCGATGGCCGTGATCGACACGCCACTTTCCATGCGCGACATGATGGAGGCCGGCGTTCACTTCGGCCACCAGACCGCGCGCTGGAACCCGAAGATGAAGCCCTTTATCTTCGGCGCTCGCAACGGTATTCACATTATCGACCTCCAGCACTCGGTCAAGGCGTTCAAGCGCGCCTTCGACTTTCTTGTGCGCACCGTTGCCGAGGGTAAGCCCGTGCTTTTCGTCGGCACCAAGAAGCAGGCGCAGGACGTGGTTCGCGAGGAAGCGACGCGATCCGGCCAGTTCTACGTTACGAACCGCTGGCTCGGCGGCACTCTCACCAACTTCCACACCGTCAAGCTCTCGATCGAGCGCTTGCAGTCTATCGAGAAGATGTCCGCGGACGGCACCTTCGAGCGCCTGACCAAAAAAGAAGTCATCCGTATCACGCGCGAGCAAGAGAAGCTGGAAAAGGCCCTCGGCGGTATCAAGGCGATGGGCGAGCTGCCCGGCGCCGTGTTCATCATCGACGTCGTCAAGGAACACATCGCAGTCAGCGAGGCCCGCAAGCTGGAGATCCCCATCGTTGCGATGGTGGACACCAACTGCAATCCCGACCTGATCAACTACGCTATTCCCGGCAACGATGACGCCATTCGCGCGATTCGTTTGTTCGCAAGCAAGGTCGCCGATGCTTGCCTCATCGGTCAGAAGGTTTCACGTGAGCGTGCTGCTACGTCCCGCTCGTCGAGTAACGATGGCGAAGGCTCGGTACAGACCATTCGTGTTTCATCGGGTGGCGAAGGCCCGAAGGTCGAGGTCGTTTCCCGTCGACGAGGTGAAATGCCCGCTCCCGAGGCGGCTGCCACGCCCGAAGACCAGAACAAGTCGTAGGATTGATTTCGATTCCTTTCAGGAGATTGCTTTCAGGAGATTGATCGATGGCCGAAGTAACGACGCAAATGATCAAGGACCTGCGTGAGCGTACGCAGGCTGGCATGTCCGATTGCAAGAAGGCGCTTACCGAGTGCGACGCCGACATGGAGAAGGCGATCGATTACTTGCGCAAGAAGGGCATTGCCCAGGCAGCCAAGAAGGCGACCCGCATCGCTTCCGAAGGCATGATTGCAAGCTACCTTCATCCCGGCTCACGCATCGCCGTTCTCGTCGAGGTCAACTGCGAAACCGACTTCGTCTCGCGCAACCCTGACTTTCAGACCTTCGCGCGCGACGTCGCCATGCAAGTGGCGGCCATGAGCCCGCAGTACCTGACGCCAGAAGAAATCCCGGCCAGTGTGATCGAGCAGGAGAGGTCGATTCGCCTTGAGCAGGCGCGCCTGCAAAAGAAGCCAGAGCCGGTCTTGCAGAAGATCGTCGAAGGTCAGATGGCCAAGTGGTTCAAAGAGGTCTGTTTGATGGATCAGACCTGGGTCAAGGATCCCGAGGGCAAGAAGGACATCAAGATGCTTCTCACGGATCTTATCGGAAAGATCGGCGAGAACATCAAGGTTCGCCGTTTTGTTCGTTACGAAGTGGGCGAGGGCTTGGCTAAACGCGCGGACGACTTCGTCGAAGAAGTGAAGCGCCAGGCCGGCCAGGCGTAAACCGCGGGCGCCACGACCGTGACCAACGGCAAGCGCGAAGGCTCGCACGAGTCCCGCCGGGCAGCACCGCCCGAGGGGACTCGTGTTGGAAGCGGCAAAGCTCGCTTGCGGAGGACTCCAGACTCCGTGGATGACGATATCGTTCCGACGACCGAGGCGATGCTCGATCTCGGTGTACGTGCTGTCGCTGCGCATGCTACGCCTGGTTTTGCGCCGTACCAGCGCGCGCCCCTTGCGCCGGGCGTGAAGTACCGGCGCATTCTGCTCAAGCTGTCCGGCGAAGCGCTGATGGGCGAGACCTCCTTTGGTATCGATCCGGCGGTGCTTGGCCAACTTGCCGACGAGATCATCGACGTGCACAGCCTGGGCGTCGAGATCGCATTGGTCATCGGCGGCGGCAACATTTTCCGTGGCATCAAGGGCAGCACCACGGGAATGGATCGTGCAAGTGC
>Ga0066789_10000919_pt1 | contig 12486 bp, 10 predicted proteins | sample OrgsoiDNA2013049_FD_70960 | JGI IMG/M metagenome (GOLD analysis project Ga0066789, IMG submission 70960) | Permafrost soil microbial communities from the Arctic, to analyse light accelerated degradation of dissolved organic matter (DOM) -... | ecosystem: Environmental > Terrestrial > Soil >...
CTGTGCTATCTGATCGACCGGCAGCGCGGCGTCGACATCATCGAAACTTCGGTACTGTAATCTCGGGGACACGACGCAGTGAACGACAAGATCATCACCATCGGCAAGCGCAACCCGAATCTGCCCTTTCATCCCGCGGTGCGCGCGGGCGATTTCATCTACGTCTCGGGCCAGGTTGCCAAGGATGAGAACGGCAACATGTGCAGCGGCAACATCGAGGAGGAGACCCGCTGGACCATCGAGAGTATTCGCCGAATCTTGAAATTGGACGGCGCGGACCTCGAGGATGTGGTCAAAGTCACGGTCTATCTCGCCGATGCGCGCAATTTTGGCCGCTACAACAAGGTGTTCGGCGACTACTTCCCGGAAGGGCGGATTTCGCGGACCACCGTCGAAGCCCGTGCGGTGATCGAATGCAAGATCGAGATGGATGCGGTCGCCTACAAGCCGCGCGTTTGAATTCCGTTTTACCAAGCCTTGGCCCGCGCTGCGGGGGAGAAAGCCATGTTGAAAGTTCTAGGTCGGGGCACGTCGGGGAATGTGCAGAAAGTCGTCTGGCTGCTGGAGGAAATGGGACAGCCGTACGGCCGGGAGGATTACGGACGCCAGTTCAACAACACCCAGACCGAGACTTATCTCAGCCTCAATCCCAACGGCAAGGTGCCGACGCTTCAGGATGGCGAGGTCGTCATCTGGGAGTCGAATACGATACTGCGCTATCTCTGCAACAAGATTCCCGGCGGCACGCCGCTGTATCCCATCGATCCCGCGGCGCGCAGCCAGGTCGAGCGCTGGATGGATTGGCAGCTCGCCTCGCTCAACGCGCCCTATCTCGGAGTCTTCAGGGAATCGAAGAAGAAAGAGGAGGAGCGCTCGGCTAGCTTTGGCGCCGACGTCAAGGAGCTGGCAGCGCAGCTCGAGATCCTCGAGAAGGGCACGGCCGGACGGCCCTGGATCGCCGGCGTGAATTTCTCCATCGCCGATATATGCCTGGGACCCGTCATTGATCGTGCCCTGGCGTTCCCGGTCACGTTGCCGCCGATTCCGGGCGTGAGAGCCTGGCGCGACAAGCTCGTGGCGCGGGACGCCTACAAGAAGACGAAAGCCTGAGCCGCTAAATGCAGCCGCTCAGGTCAGCCGCGAAGAACGCGGCCGTCATTGGTCTCGGTACCATGGGGCCGGGCATCGCGGCGACCTTGGCGCGCGCCGGCATGAACGTCGCGGCCTTCGACGCCGATCCGGCCAAACGCGACAAGGCCGTCCCGGCGTTCGCGGCGGCGGCGACCGTGCTGTCCGCGCTCGCCGTACCCGATCACAGCGCAGCGGCAATCACGGTTCACGCCAGTCTGGCGGCCTGCGTTGCAGGCGCCGATCTCGTCATCGAGACCGTCCCTGAGGATCTGGATCTCAAGATCCAGGTGTTTCGCGACATCGAGACGCATGTTGCCGACCATTGCATTCTCGCTTCCGACACGTCCGGAATACCGATCACGCGCATCCAGGCCGGCACGCGGGTCCCGGGCCGGGTCATCGGCATGCATTGGTCGAACCCGCCGCACATCATCCCCATGATCGAAGTCATTGCGGGCGAGAAGACTGCGCCCGATGTCGCTGGTGCGCTGGTCGAGGTCATCCGCGCTTGCGGCCATTTGCCCATCACCATCCGCAAGGACGTGCCGGGGTTCGTCGAGAATCGGGTGCTTTACGCCGTGATGCGCGAATGTCTCGATCTGGTGGAGCAAGGGGTCATCGAGCCGCAGGATCTCGATGCCTGTGTGTCCTGGGGCATTGGCTACAAGCTGGCCGTCGTGGGACCGATGGCATTACTCGACATGGCGGGCCTCGACATCTACGCGGCGGTTGCCGGCTATCTCAACAAGGAGCTGTCGAGCCGCACGGACGTGGCCTCCTACATCGGGGAGCGCACCTCGCAGCGCAAGCTTGGGCTAAAGACCGGCAGCGGCATCTATAGCTACACGGCCGAACAGATCGCAGAACTTCAGAGCGCACGGGCGCGAAAGTTGGTGGCCGTACGCAAGGCATTGCAGGCGTGATGCGCCCCGCTGCGCGAGATATCGATCGTCGCCAAACCAATTGGATCGTGCACACGATCCGGATTGGCGCCATCGCCTGGTTGCTCGGCGCGGGGACCTTCGCATCGGCCGTCGAACTCAAAGCGCTCGCGATCATGATGCCGGAGGAACCAACCGACTATGGCTGGAACCAGCAGGGGTTCAATGCGGCCAAGACCGTCGCCGCGAAATACGGATTGAAATTCCTGCCCGCAACGGGTCTCGGCTACGGCGACGTGCATTCTGAGCTGCGCGAGCTGGCCGACGATGGGGCGAGCCTCATTATCGCCCATGCCGCTGGCTACAATACGGCGGCGCCTGAAATCGGCGCGGAGAAACACGTGCCGGTAGCCATCGTCGATCGTCCCAAGGACAGCAAGCCCGGCGCCGTCGCGGACTATACGCTGTCCGGCCATCAGGGGGCCTACCTCGCGGGCGTTCTGGCGGCGAAGACGACCCAGACCAAAGTTTTGGGTGTCGTGGTGTCAGGCGAACCACCGTCGTGGAATTCTCAAGCGGCCGCCTTCGCGCAAGGCGCTCGGGCGACGGATCCCGGTCTGCGAATCGTGTATGCCGTCATCGGGCCGGCGGCGTATTCGGACGCCGCCGGGGGCCGCCGTGTCACCGAATCGGTGATAGGAGCGGGCGCGGACGTCATCTTCGGCGAAGGCGACGGGGCGAGTTTCGGCATGTTGCAGGCGGTGGAAACCAGGAAGTCGACCAGTGGCGGCAAGGTCTGGTTCATCGACGTGATCGGCGATAAGACGCCGGTCGACAAGGGCAATCTCCTCTCATCCGTCATCTGGAATCTGGTGCCCGTCTACTCAGCGATGATCGAGGATCTCAAGGCCAACAAGTTTGGTACTCATCCATACCCCCTTCAGTTGGCGGACGACTCCGTGCGCTTGCTGCACTCAAAGCACATACCCGACAAGGTCTGGTCCGACCTCGAGGCGGTGCGCAAACAGATCATCGACGGCAGCCTCAAGGTGGAACCGATTTTCGATGCCGTGAAGGTTCGCGCCCTGATGAACCCTTTGGCGGCGGGGCCAAAGTAGTTGGCGGCGATTGCTGTGGCAGGTCCGCCACGCGCGATTCAAGGATGCGAATGACCATCGAGGCAACGCAGGCGGGGAGGGGGGCCGTCGTGGCGTTGCGCCACGTCACCAAGCACTTTCCCGGAATCGTGGCTTTGGATCGCGTGTCCCTCGATTTTCATCCCGGCGAGATCCACGTGTTATTGGGCGAAAACGGCGCCGGTAAATCCACGCTGGTGAGTCTGCTCGCCGGAATGCAGCGGCCTGACGAAGGCGAAATCCTGGTTCGCGGGAACCCGACTGTCATCGACTCGCCCCGTCGCAGCATGGATCTGGGCATCGGTACGGTCTTCCAGCGAGTGCTGCTGGTACCGAGCCTCACCGTCATCGAAAATCTGATGCTGGGGGGCTCGTGGCTGCGACTCTTGGCACGCGCGGCCGCCAGGAGCCGCTTCGATGAACTGTCGGCGCTGCTCGGGACCCGCATCGATGCGGACGCTCCGGTGTCCGGATTATCTCTCGGCGAGCAACAGCAAGTGGAAATCATGCGGGCGCTGTGGCGTGACGAGAAATTGTTGCTCCTCGACGAGCCGACCTCGATGCTCACGCCGCAGGGCGTCGCCGATCTTGGCCGCATGATGCGCCGTCTGAAGGAAAAGGGCGTCGCGCTGATTCTGATCACCCACAAGCTGCTCGAGGCCTTCGAGTTCGGCGATCGGATCTCGGTTCTGCGGCTGGGCCGGCTCGCCGGCGAGATCGAGCCGCAACGGCTGCAGGCGATGAGCGAATCCCAAAGGACCGAAACGGTGATCCACATGATGTTCGGCGCCGGCGGCGACGCCACGCCGTTGCAGGGTCATGAGCAGGAGCTGGCGATCCTCCTCGGACGCAAACTGCGCCGTGCCAGTGCCGTGGACCACCGCAAACCGGCGGCGCTTGTGGTGCAGGATCTCGCGACTGCACCTGATTTCGCCGAGACGCCGCTGCATGAGGTGAGTTTTGAGGTCTGGCCGGGAGAAGTACTCGGAATCGCGGGCGTGGACGGCAACGGCCAAAAGCACCTCGCAGAAGTCCTTGCCGGCCAGCGTCCCGTGCGGCATGGACGAATCGATCTGACCGGTTTGGACATCACACGGGGGCATGTGCCGGAGCGTCGGCAGCGCGGGATCCGGTACGTGACCGACGATCGGCTGGGCGAGGGCACTGTAGGGACCTTTTCCGTCGCCACCAACCTGGTGCTCAAGGAGATCGGTGCTCCACCCTATTGGTGGCATGGCATCAGTGATTGGACCCTGATCCACCGCAATGCCCGCGAACAGATCCTGCGCAATGACATTCGCACGCCGTCGGAACTCACGCCGGTCGGCAAGCTCTCGGGCGGCAATGTCCAAAAGGTATTGCTGGCGCGCGAATTGGACGCGGAGGCCAGCGTCGCCGTGCTCAACAAACCCACATATGGACTCGACCTGCACAATCAGCGTCTCGCACTCGACCGGATCGTCGCCGCTGCCGCGCGGGGTATCGCGGTGATCGTGATCTCGACCGATCTCGACGAGTTGCTCGAGATCAGCGACCGCATCGGCGTAATGTTTCAAGGACGATTGAGGGGCATCGTCGGGAACGATGACGCCGCGGCGGACCAGATCCGGCGCCTCATGACCGGGGCCGCGGCGGCATGACGACGGAGGTGCATATCGGCGCGAGATTCACGGCCACGCTGCTACGCGTGCTGATCCCGGTGACGCTGGCGCTGGTCGTCGGCGGCCTCATTTTGCTGGCCCTTGGCAAGGACCCGCTCGGCTACTACGGCTACGTCCTTGAGCGCAGCCTGCTGCGTTGGGGCGGCGCACAGGAGACGCTGACGCGCATGGCGCCGTTGCTGTTGATTGCCGCCGGACTGATCGTGGCTTTTCGCGCGGGGATCTGGAATCTGGGTGGCGACGGCCAGTTCCTGCTCGCGGCCGTGGCGAGCGCCGCGCTCGCACCGGTACTCGGCGGGATATTGCCCCGGGGTCCCACACTCGTAGTCTGTATGTTGGTGGGCGGCCTCGTGGGCACGCTGTGGTCCTTGTTGCCTGCGCTGCTCAAGGCGCGCTATGGCGTCAACGAGATCATCACCACCCTGATGATGAGCTTTTTGGGCACGAGCCTGGCGAACGTGCTGATAAAGCTGGTACTGCGCGATCTGAATACCACCGTGCCGCAAACCCGCAGCCTCGCGGTGGATGACCGCCTGCCCCGGCTGTTCGGCACCACAATCCACTGCGGACTGTTGCTGGCCATTCTTGCCGTGATACTGGTTCACCTGATGATGACCCGTACCGCTTTTGGGCTGCGATTGCAGATTCTCGGCGCGAACCGCGCGGCGGCGGTCCATGCGGGCCTGCGGGTCGAACGGCTGACGATCGCTGTTTTCGCCATCAGCGCCGGCTTGATCGGTCTTGCCGGTGCGGTGGAGGTCCTGGGTGTCTGGGGCACGGTACGGGCCGACTGGAACCCGGCCTTGGGCCTCTTGGTGGTACCGCTGGTGTTTCTCGCGCGCTTCAACGGCTATGCCGTCATCGGATTCACGTTGTTCTTCTCGGCGCTGATGGTGGGCGGCGAGAGCGCGGCACGCCGGGTCGGCGTGCCCCAGCACTATGTGCTCGTGCTGGTGGCCCTGCTGCTGCTGTTCCTGGCCCTGGTCGAATATCTGGATCAATCCCGCCGCAAATCCGTCGCCAACTGAAATGAATGCATTGTTCACAGAGTCGTTCCTGGTCTCGCTGCTGTTCGGTGCGGTGACGGCCGGCCTGCCATTGCTGCTGGCCGGTCTCGGCGAGCAGATCTCCGAGAAGGCGGGTGTGCTGAATATCGGTCTCGAAGGCATGATGCTGGCCGGCGCGTACGCCGGATTCCTCGCGACCTACCATACGGGTTCATTCTGGCTCGGCTTTCTCGCCGGCGGCGCGGGTGGCATGAGCGCAGCGCTCATCGTCCTCTATCTCTGCATACGCCGGGGCTTAAATCAAATCGTCATCGGCATCGCCATTACGGTGGGCGCCCAAGGCCTGACCTCGCTGTTGCATTTCGTCCAGTTCAGCCGATCGTATCCACGGCTTCCCGCGGCACCGGTCCTCGCGCTACCCGGCCTCAGTGAGATTCCGGTTCTCGGGAAGGCGTTGTTCAGCCACAATCCGCTGGTCTACTTGAGCCTGATCTTCGTGGGTTTGCTCACGTGGTTGTTTCGCTCGACCTACCTGGGCTTGAGTCTGGAGGCCGCCGGGAACAAACCGGCGGCGCTCGACGCCGCCGGCGTCGATGTCATCCGGACGCGCTCGCTCGCCGTCCTGGGCACGGGTTTCTTGAGCGGACTCGGCGGCGCCTACATGGCGAACGTCGGGGCGGGCCTGTTCGTGCCCTTCATCACCGGCGGCGCCGGCGTCATCGGTATCGTGCTGGCCATGCTTGCCCGGGGCCGGCCACTCTGGGTGTTGATCGGCGCCGCTCTGTTCGGCGCGAGCCTTGCCATGACGACGGCGCTACAGGTCGCAGGCATCGACGTACCCACGGACGTGGTGCAGATGCTGCCCTTCGCGGTGGTGATGCTGGTCCTGGTGGTCTTCGCCCGCAATAGCATGTTGCCGCCGGCATTGGGGTTGCCGTATATACGCGGCGAACGCTGAAGAAACTCCGACGCTGAACAATCACTGACTGAGGAGAATTCTGATGTCGACCTTACCGGATGAAGAGCCGATTTTCACGCTGACCACGGGACCGGTGGATGCTTACAGCCAGGTGCTGCGCGGGTTGTCGCAGCCGGTCCTGTACGACTACGACCCCGCGTTTCTCGGCTTCTACGAAAAGGTGGTGGGGAAGCTGCGCACGGCCTTCAGAACGGAGCACATGCCGGTCATTCTTCAAGGTGAGCCGGTGCTCGCCCTGGAGGCGGGCGCGGCATCGCTGATTGCCCGGGAAGACGTCGTACTCAATCTCGTATCCGGTGTCTACGGGGCGGGGTTCGGATATTGGGCGAAGCGCTACTGCGCCGAACTCCTCGAGATCCGCGTGCCCTTCGACGAAGTCATCGATCCGGCGAGCGTTGCCGCCCTGCTGAAGGCACGGCCGGATATTCGGATCGTGGCCGTCTGCCACCACGACACCCCGTCCGGGACCATCAATCCGGTGGCGGAGATCGGCCGGATCGTCGCGGCGCACGGCGCCTATCTGCTGGTCGATGCGGTCTCCTCATTCGGCGGCATGGATATCGGTCCGGATACCTGTCAGGCCGATCTGTTCGTGACCGGGCCGAATAAATGCCTGGGCTGCCCGCCCGGCCTGTCCCTCGTCGGGGTGACGCCGCGCGCCTGGGACAAGATGAAGAAAAATCCGGCGGCCCCGCGCGACTCCTTCCTGAGCATCCTCGATTGGGAACATGCGGCGCGCCGCGATCGGCCGTTTCCCTTCACGCCGTCGGTCTCGGAAATCAACGGTCTGAATGCGGCGCTCGACCTGTACCTGAGCGAGGGACCGGAGCATGTCTGGGCCCGTCACTCGCTCACCGCCGCGGCGTGCCGGGCCGGCGTCCTGGCGATGGGCCTTCGCCTCTGGCCTGCCGATGAGCGCACCGCCTCGCCCACCGCGACGGCGGTGCGGATCCCCGGGGCCGTCGAAGATGCGGCGCTCAGGGCCGCTGCACGCGCGCGGTACGGCGTGGTCTTTTCCTCGGGGCGCGGCGAAACGCTGGGCAAGCTCATCCGCATCGGCCACATGGGTCCCACCGCGCGGCCTCTATATGCGGTGGTGGCTTTGACCGCACTCGGCGGCGCGATCCGCGCGCTGGGCCATCCGGTCGATGTGCCGGCGGGAGTTGCCGCGGCCCTCGCCGTCATCGACGAGAACATCGCGCGGGAAGCGACCGGCTGAGAAGCGAATGGGCCGGCGCGGCCGGGGCGAGCTTGCAGCCCGACGGCTGCCGCGACGGTTGACGCCCCGATTGGTTCAGGGCAGACTCGAATCGAATGAAATATAAAGGAACCAAGTTTCTCGCTTGGTTCAGCGGTTGCTTCGGGCGCGCGTTACGAGAGGCCCCATCGAGGTACACGTGAACGCGGGATCGTGCAAAGCCTTCGTCGTAGCCATCCTCGTCGGACTCGGTTCGCGGGCGGGGGCGTCCGCCAGCGATTTATTGCTGCTGCATGGGCATATCTATACCGGGGTGCCGGGATCGCCGTGGGCTCAAGCTGTGTCGGTGACGGATTCTCGCATCGACGCGGTTGGAACCGATGCGCAAGTGCTTACACGGCAGGGATCCGGAACGCGGGTGATCGATCTTCATGGCCGCACCGTGATTCCCGGCATCGTGGATTCGCATATTCACGTCTGGCTGGGAGCGGTGGCGTTGCATGGAGTCAATTTGTCGACTCCCGAAGCCAGCATCACTCCGAGCAAACCGAAACTTCTGGTCGCGCGCTTTCGCGATTACGCCGCCAGCCACCCGGCGGAGAAGCTGATCTTCGGGCGCGCGGACTTCAGCCCCTCGCCGCCCTATGCGCCCACTTACGAACTGCTGGATCAAGCCGTCAGCGACCGGCCCATCATCGTGCACAATATTTCCGAGCATGCCATGTGGCTCAACTCCAAGGCGCTGGCGCTGGTGGGCATCACCGACGCACCGCTGCCCGATCCGGTGGAAGAACGCAACGTGGTGCGAGACGCCAGCGGTCATCCCACCGGCATATTGATCGAAGCGGCCATGGAGGCGGTGGAACGCTATGTGAAGGCGACCCTGTCGCAGGAGGAGCAGCTGGCGATGCTCCAGGTCGCCACGCGACAATTGAACAGCTTCGGCATCACCAGCGTCGTCAATGCGACGGGTGATTTGGCGGAGATCAAATTGTATGCGGCGCTGCGCGATCGCGGTGCGCTGACCGTCCGAACACGCACGGCGTTTGGTGCCGTCGCCACGCCTCACCGGCTCACGCCGGCGTTTCTTGCGGATTTGGAAGCCGCCCGAACCGCCTATCACGATGAATGGGTGTCGGCGAACCTGGTCAAATTCTTCGCCGACGGATTCACCGGACTCATCGCCCCGCTGGTGTACCGCCCGGAGCAGTTCAGGAGCCTCGTCGTGGAACTGGATCGGCGTGGCTATCAACTCATGACGCATGCCACGAGATTCGACACCGTCCACATGGTTCTGGATGCGTACGAGGAAGCCATTCGGTCCAACGGACCGCGAGACCGGCGGCTGCGGATAGAACATAGCTCGTCGGTCCGCGACGCCGACTTCCCGCGCTACGCTGCGCTTTCGGTAGTCAATGTCACGTCTCCGGGCTTTTGCTGCGGCGAGTTTGGCACCAACGCCGACCCGAAGGAGCAAACCCCGAGCGACCAATGGCGGACATTCCTCAAGAATGGCGTGGTGCTGGGATTCAGCAGCGATTGGCCGTGCTCCTGGCCTGCGAATCCGTTCGTCAGCATTCAGGAGGCGATTACGCGTGCGATTTGGCATTCCGACGATACGGCGGACATCATCGATCTGCCACTGGACGGAGCGGCGCTGGCGGGTGCTCGGCCAACCGGGAAAGTCTATTCCCCCGAACAGCGCCTCACCGTGCGCGAGGCGGTGGATGCCTATACGCGAGGTTCGGCCTATGCGACGTTTGCAGAGACCCAATTCGGCAGCCTCGAAGCCGGAAAATTTGCCGACCTTGCCGTGCTGTCCCAGGATATTTTTGCGGTGCCGTCCAACAAGGTGGGAAAAACAACCGTCGTCTTGACCATGGTGGGCGGCAAGCTCGTCTATGGGGATATTCCGTGATGAGGGCGCAACGTCGTTACTCAAGTCAGCGAACCACCTGGTAGGTTCCGTCATCGGTGAACCAATTGGCCGGCGGGATGCCCCAATTGTTATTGTCATGGTGTCCACTTAGTGACACTATTGAACCAATCGCGAGACTTGGTTCCAACGGTTGTGAATCGTCGACGATTCGAAATAATAAGGGGATTTTTCATGCGCCGGACCCGGAAGCTGAGAGTATCTTGGATCGTGGGTGGACTACTGGTCGCACCCGTCGTCGGGGCGGCCACCGCGGAATCGCAGGATCAACTCGCAGACATCGTCGTCGTCGGCCAGAAAGAAAACATCGGGATTCAACGAGCGCCCGAGGCGATCACCGCGCTGCCGGCGGAGGTTCTCAGGCAGAACGGCGTCAAGAACGCCGAGGACCTGGGAGGCATGGTTCCGAGCCTCGTCATCGGCGAGAGCGACGGCTACAACTTCGACCTTTCCATTCGCGGTATCGGGCTCAATTCTCCCCAGGACGATGGCTCACCGGCGTCGGTGTCCGTCCACCAGAACGGCATTTTCATGCCGAACCCGGTTTCCCTGAGCCTCAGCTTCCTGGATGTGGACCATCTCGAGGTGTTGCGCGGCCCTCAGGGTACGGTATTCGGACAGAACTCGGTTGGCGGTACGATCAACATCATCACCGTTCAGCCGACGTTCGACGCGGTCAAGGGATACGCCGACGCGGAGTTTGGTTCCTTCGATCTGATGCACCTGCGGACGGCGATCAATCTGCCGCTCTCCAGCACCTTTGCAGTCCGTCTCGCCGGCGATTTCATCAATCAGAAAGGCTACGTGCGGGCGACCGAGGTTCCCGGGGATTTTCGTCTCGCGGACAAGCATAACTATCACGTGCGCCTGACGGCGCTGTTCCAGCCCAATGAGGACTTCTCCATCGTCGGCTCCGTGGAGTATGCGAAAATCGTTCAGCATGAGCCGGAAAGCAAGAACATCCTGGATCCGAATCCGAATCCCTGGGTCGAATCGAGCGACTGGCCGGGCCTCTACAACAACCAACAGACCATTGGCACGGTGATTGCGACCTACAATTTCGCGTCGATGACTTTCAAGTCGCTGTCGAGCGTGCAATACATGAATCAAGGCGGATCGAATTCGGAAGGAGGGCTCGACGTGCCGCTCTCGACGACGCTCTACGGCGGCGAAAACGTACAATATGTTCTCCACCAAAACTATGCAGTGTCGCAGGAGTTCGATTTGAGTTCGAAGCCCGGCGGACCGCTCGACTGGGTGGCGGGCGTCTTCTATCTCGATACCCGGACCACCGATGGCTACGATCAGTATTTGCGAAACCCCTCCGATCCCGGCGCGCCTGACATCCTGAACAATGAACGGGAAAGTCTCGTGGCGCAGCAGATCGCGGATGGCACGCTGTATTTCGAGACGTCGAATTCATTCAGGCATACCTCGGTCTCCGGCTTCGGTCAGGGCATTTACCACATCACGGACAAGCTTCGGGCCACCGCCGGCTTCCGCTATACGGTCGACAAGAACACCACCCTGCTCGACAATTACTTCGGGGATCCCGGCATCGGCGGCGGCATCGTGCACTTGAGTCAGCGGTCCGACAAGCTCACGTGGAAGACGGGCCTCGATTACCAACTCACTCCCGACAATTTCCTCTACGGCAGCGTTTCCACCGGCTACAAACCGGGCGGCGGCAACCCCGGCACGGCGCCCGCCGTGGTCCCGGCGAATTATGCGCCCGAGACCATCACCGCCTTCGAAGTGGGTTCGAAGAGCTCCTTCTTCGACAAGACCTTGATCGCGAATCTCGCCGGCTTCTACTACATCGACAAGAACATGCAGTATCACGCCGAGGATCTCATCAATTTCGACGGCGGCGTCGACAACCTGCCGAAGGTCAATGTCTACGGGGTTGAGGCGGAGTTCAGCGCGTTGCTGCCGTACCACTTCCGCGTCACCGGCAACCTGACGGCGGAAAAGGGCAAGATCGCGACACACGTCTCCACCATCGACAATCTGGCCGGCAACGCGGCCAACGCCGCATTCGCGGCGCAATACGGGTACTTTCCGGCGTTCATCGACGCCGAATTCGGCATTCCGAATCCCGCATTGCCGAACGGTCCTCAGCTCCTGAGTGCGCTGCGCGCGAAGGGCTATCGCGACGTGTACGGCAACGCGCCGCCGAACCTGCCCACCTACATGGCATCCCTGGCGTTGTCCCAAACGTCCCAGTTCGGCGACGGCTCGAGCTTGCTGTCGCGGCTGCAGGGCAACTATCGGGATAAGTACGCGGATACCGTGTTCGGCAACTCGTTCTACTACACGACCCCAAGCTACGTATTGATGAACCTCTTCTTCGATTACACCTTCTCGAACGAGAAGCTGGATTTGACGTTCGCCGTCACGAATCTGGCGGATAGGAAGGAGGTGAGCTATCGTTTCACCAACCAGTACGGCGGTGAGACCACCCAGACGTGGTTTCCGCCGCGCGAATATGTCGTCGGCATCGGTTATAAATTCTGAGCGCGACGCGAAACGCGGCTGAGGATTCCTGTGCCGCATG
>Ga0066789_10000922_pt1 | contig 12463 bp, 12 predicted proteins | sample OrgsoiDNA2013049_FD_70960 | JGI IMG/M metagenome (GOLD analysis project Ga0066789, IMG submission 70960) | Permafrost soil microbial communities from the Arctic, to analyse light accelerated degradation of dissolved organic matter (DOM) -... | ecosystem: Environmental > Terrestrial > Soil >...
CGGACAGCACGACGGCGTGAATCCTCTCGATCAGGTTGCGCGGGTCGAGTACGTCCGTCTCTCGGGTGCCGGGCCCACCGCCGCGGACGTCAACCCCGGCGACGGCGCCGCTTTCCGGGGCCAGGACCACAGTGGTGCCCGACAGCCAGCCGTCCACCCGGCGATCGGCATGCCCCACCCGGACGCCGGCCACGTCGGCCAGGCTGTTGGTCGGGCCGGGATGCAGGTCGGTCATCGGTCCTCCCCCCGGATGCTGTAGGCCCGCACATCATGGTGCCCGCTATCCCGGCGCTGCGCCAGAGGCTCCGGGGCTAGGCCGCCACCTCCGCGATCCCCACGGTCAAGCCGGCGTCCATAAGCTTCCGCAGGAACTCGACCAGTGAGTCGTCGGGCATGCTCACCGGGCAGGCGTCGAGCACAACGGGTAGGTCGAACCTGCTCAGGCAGAGCCTCAGTGCTTCGAGGTCGGCGTCGCGGTCAACCGCAGAGCGGCCCGGCAGGCGGAGCACCACCGAGTCAGGCTCCCACCTCACCGATCCGTCAAGACCCGCGACGAGCACCTCTATGATTCCGACCCATCTCGGGTCGGCTGCAATGTGGCAGGTCACGCCAACCTCCGGGACGAAAGGGAAAGCTGTCTGCCTCGATGGTGGAGTCAGAACGTACCCACCGCAATGAGTCATTCGAACTAGTCTTGTTGCCGATCGGGTGACAACCGTTCGGAAATCAGCCGCTCATGGGGGTCACTCGCTGACTAGTACCTGTTCGACACCAGACGCAGACTCAGCCGGCTCGTAGGGGCAGGCCGGATCCTCGGCCAGCGGGTCGCCGAAAGCGGCGTAGGCGCGAGCGCGTGAGCCGCCGCAGAGATCGGCGTACTCACAGCGGCCGCATCGACCGGTGAACTCGGCATCCCTGATCTTGCGCAGCAGCGGGTCGTCGCGGTAGATCGTGGCGATCGCCTCGTCACGCACATTGCCCAGCGGCAGCGGCAGGAAACCCGCCGGGTTGATCTCGCCGTCATGGGCGACGAAGAGGATCCCCTTGCCGTCGCGGGTGGACGCCGTCTGCGCCCTGGGCCGCCCTGTGGCCGGCCCCATCAACGCCTCGAGCCTTCCGGCCAGCGCTGTGTACAGGGCGCTCGCCGGGGCTGCGTCCCCAGCCTGACGGCGGAACACGATGCGGCGGAAGAACGGTGCCTCGACCGTGCGGACGATGAAGCCGTGCTGCGACGCGTCATACAGGAAATGGCAGATGTCGTCGTGCTCCTGGGGACTGACGGCGTCAGTCGCCACGCCGCGCCCGACCTGGACCAGGAAGAAGACCTCCCAGATGTGTGCACCTGCACGAGCGATCAGATCGGCCACGTCTGCGAGCTCATCGACGTTGGCGCGCATCACGGTGGTGTTGACCTGGACGGTCAGCCCGGCTGCTGACAGCGCACTGATCGCCTTGATGGTGTCTTCGAAGTGGCCCGGTATGCCGCGTACTCCATCGTGGGTGGCGGGGACGGCCCCGTCGAGGCTGATCGAGACGGCCTTGACGCCGCTGGTGACCATCTGTTCGATCTTCTCCGGGGTCAGCTGCGGCGTCACCGACGGCGAGAGCGCGACCGGCACACCAAGCTTGTTGGCATGCTCGACCAGCTCGAACAGGTCCGGACGCAGCAGGCAGTCACCCCCGGTCAGAACCAGGATCGGGTACGGGCGTCCAAAGGCGGCGACCTGGTCGATCAGGTTGAAGCCCTCGGAGGTGGTGAGCTCTCCCGGCAGGGCACCCTCCGTGGCACTGGCCCGACAGTGGAAGCAGGCCAGCTGGCAGGCACGGGTGATCTCCCAGAAGACCAGCATCGGACGCTGGGCGAAGTTGAGCCGCGCGCGCGGAATGGGCGTGGTGATACCAGAAGTCATGAAGTTACCTCGGTGAGGGGCCGAACGTCGGCCGGGGGTTGGGAGACGTCGCGGGCGACGTCCTGTGCTGTGCGCTTGGCGTCTGCCACGCAGCTGGCCAGGCCAACACCGCGATAGGCAGCGCCGGTCAGGTACAGGCCGGGCAGGTGATGTATTGCGGCGTCCAGGGCGTCGAGCCGGTCCTGATGTCCTACCAGGTACTGGGGCATCGCCAGGGGCCAGCGTTGAATGCTCTGATGGTCCGGGCCGGCGGTCAGGCCCATTGCCTCGACCAGCTCTTCATGGAGCCGGCGGACCATGGTGTCGTCGTCCATGTCCAGCCACCGGCGGTCGCCGCGGCGACCCACCATGCAGCGAATCAGGACGAGGTTGTCGTCAGCCAGGTGAGGCCACTTGGCGCTGGACCAGGTGCAGCCCACCATGAGCCTGCCTTCTTCGGGGGGGACCAGGAAGCCGGTGCCGTCAAGGGCCCGGCCCATCGCGGAGCGTGGGTAGGACAGCCAGATGGTCGCAACATCCACATAGGGGATCTCGGCCATCACCGTTGCCGCATCAGGGGCCAGGTCGGCGATCAGCCCGGCGGTCGCGTACGCCGGGGTGGCCAGGACGACCGCATCGGCCGCGATGTTCTGCCCGTCCGCCAGCTTGACGCGGTACTGGTCACCGACTCGCTCGATGGCCCGCACCTCGCTGTCCACGCGGAGGTCGTCGCCGCCCAGCCGGGCCACGAGTGTCTCGACGAGACGACCCAGCCCACCGTTCAGGGTGACCAGAACCGGGGCACCCGTTGACGGCGGGGCGTGCCGGCGCATCTTGCGCAGGCCCAGATACAGGCTGCGGTTCTTGCGCGCGAGCGCCACGATGTCGGGCACTGTGCTCCTGGCGCTGAGCTCGGCGGCCCGGCCGGCATGAACCCCACCCAGCAGAGGCTCGACCAGCCGGTCGAATACCTGTGAGCCGAGCCTGGGGGTGACCAGGTCCGCGATCGACGGGTCGGCACTGGATGTATGCCGGCGCGGGAGCACGAGGTCAAGGGCCGCGCGCGCGAGGCCGGAGGGAGACATGAGGCCTGACCTCATCAGCGGAATCAGGCGGTCGGGGACGCCGAAGAGAGTGCCTGTCGGGAGCCGGCGCAGCTTGCCACGTGACCAGACATGTGCCCCCAGCCCTGCCGGGGCGACGATCTGGTCGCCCAGGCCCAGGTCCTCGAGCAGGGCAGCCATCGCCGGAGCGCGGACGAGCACCGCATCGGGCCCGGTGTCGACCAGGTGTCCGCTGAACTGCTGGTTCGCCACCTTGCCACCGAGCCGCGGCCCAGCCTCGACAACAGTCAGCTGCACGTCCGGGCCGAGATGGCTGTGTATGTAGTGAGCGGTCGCAAGACCGCTCACCCCGCCGCCGACGATCACGACCTGCGGTCGAGACTGCATCCTGCTCCTCCTCGGGGCCCGAGGAGAACCTCGGGCGTCTGCCAAAGCATCCCAGCCGGATCGGTTTCGGCCCAGAGGCTTTGGTCCTGCGGAGCCCCGGCCTGAGCCCGGGCGACCTTCTTTTCGGGTAACGCTCTGCTGAGTAACGATTTGCTGAACGACGCTGTGCCGACCGGCTAGTGGTTGACAGGTCTGGGGACTCGCGGGGCGCGGGGGGGCTTGGCGTAGGCCGCTCGCATGTGATCGGTCGAGAGATACTCGGCAATGCCGAGCAGGATCAGGGCGAAGAAAATCTGTTCGGTGACCATCCATAACGGGTAGAGCCCAGGGATGGCCGCCGTCGTCAGCGCGACGATCGGGAAGATCTTGCTGAAGAGCCTCAGTCGTGAGTAGGCCCACCAGTAGCCGCGCTGGGCGCGCCACGCGAAGTAGAACAGCGTCAGCGTCATGGCGAGCACGACGACCAGGCGCATCCAGACGATCCAGGGGACCTGGTGACGCATCCCCAGCATGACCGGCACGGCGAGGGCGGCACTGCCGAGCAGGAGCTCGACAACCAGCAACCCGGTGACGGCGACGAACACGCGGCGGGTCCGCGGGTCGGTGCGCATCTCCTCGGAGATGGTGTGGTCGCCGTGGCGACCGCCGGCAATGCGGTCGATCTCGAGAAGAACGCTCTCGATGTTCATACCGCTCCATTCGGGCTTTTGCGCACTGATCTATCCAAGGTGACCCATCCAAGGTTAGGGCAACGCGAGAGGGCACCCTGCACAGGCCGGGGGGACGTCCGGTCCGCCAGGGCAACCAGGCCGGCCGCTGCCGCAGCCGTTGCCGGCGACTGCGACGACGCCCAGGCGTTCCGCATGGTCCAGAACCGCCTTGACCAGGGACGTCTGCAGCCCCAGCCGGGCTGCGACCTGACCAGGGGTCCCGCCGGCTACCGCAACCTCGTCGAGCACCGCGGCCCAGGCGCTCACAGCCGCGACCCCACCTGGAATACCAGGACCGCGAGCAACCAGGCGCCCGCAAGCTGTGCGGTGAGAGCGGACACGGTCGGCCGCCACCCGAAGAGTCGCCGCTGCTCGGCGAGAGCAGCAACGCACGGGGTGTAGGCGAGCAGGAAGACCATGAACGCCAGCGCCGCAGCGCCGCCGTGCCCGCCCGAGGACTCGGCGAAGGACGTGCGCAACCGCTCGCCAAGACTCTCCGCCCGGGTGGGGCTGCCCGGCTCGGCCACCGCGTAGGACTGCGCGAAGGAACCGACCACAACCTCCTTTGCGACGAACCCCGTCATCAGGGCAGCGGCTGCGTGGTCGTTGCCGAAGCCGGCCGGAGCGAGCATCGGAGCGATGCCCGAGGCCACGCTGTAGTAGAGGCTGTCCGTCACTGGCACGTGGCCCACGGAGTGCTGCCCGCTCACCGGCACCGCCATCAACGCCCACACGATGACCATGGTCAGGACGATGATCTTCCCGGCCCGGACCACGAATGACCCGACGCGCAGCCGGACCGACATCGCCAGAGTGCGCAGGTGCGGGCGCTGGTACTGCGGGAGCACCAGCATAAACGGTCCCGCGTGCACGTCCCGGAAGGCAGTCCGCCGCAGCAGCAGACCTCCGCCGAGCACCAGCAGCACACTGGTCAGGTACATCGCGAAGATGACTGTGCCGGCGTGGTCGGGGAAGAACGCGCTCGCCATCAGCACATAGACGGTCAGCCGCGCAGAGCAGGACGTCAGCGGGATCAGCATCCCGGTCAGCAGCCGCTGGCGGGCACGCGGCAGGGTCCGGGTGGCCGCGAGGGCGGGCAGGTTGCAGCCGAATCCGACGATCAGCGGCAGCAGCGCGCGCCCGTCGAGGCCAAGGGAGCGCATCGCCCGGTCGGCGACGAAGGCGGCCCGGGCCAGGTATCCCGAGTCCTCAAGGACTCCCAGAGCCGCGAACATGACTGCCATCACGGGCAAGAACGTCAGCACGGTGCCCACGCCGACGAGCAGACCGTCGACCAGCAGCCCCTGCACCCAGCTGTCGCCCAGACCCAGCAACCCGAGCAGCCAGGTGACCGCAGCCGCCAGTGGCCCGTTGACAAGCTGGTTGATGGCGCTCTGCAGCGGCGCGGCAAATCTGGTCGTGAGCTCGAACAGCAACCACACGACCGCCAGGAATACGGGTATCCCGGCCCATGGGTTGAGCAGGACGGTGTCGACCCGGTCGGAGAAGGTCCGGCGAAGACGTCGGGGCTCAGATTCGGGCAAGAGTCGGGGCAGGGGCAGCGCCAGGCAACTGTTGACCTGCTCGTCGACGTGTTCGACCCAGTCGAACAGAGCCTCGGCATGTTCGAGCTCTGACTCAAGATCATCGTGGGGGGCGTCGTACTGCCGCAAGGCGGCCCCCGGTGCCCCATAACAGAAGGACGACGTGGACGGGGCGATACCGCGCACGCACAGGGGCAGTTCGGCAACGGCATCGACAGCACCGGCGAGCTCGCTCACGCCGCCCGCTGTCCGGTTGCGTGCATCCATCCGAACGACGGGGATGCCGAGGGTGGTGGCCAGCGCGCCGGCCAGAGTCTCGGGGTCCTCTCTGGCGAGGGGAGAGTCGGTCGCCGTCGTGGCGAGGTCGAGCATGGTGAGTGCGACGACGATCGGGACGCCGGTCTCGGCAACCTGTGCCAGCAGGTAGAGAGACCGGGCAAGAGCCGTGGCGTCGAGCACGACGACGACGACCCCCGGATGGGCAGACGTCTGGCGGGAGATCCGGGCAAGCTCCCACAGCGCGTCGGTGGTGACCTGTTCGTCGGACGAGCGCGCCAGAAGGCTGTAGGTCCCGGGCAGGTCGATGATCTCGCGCTCCACGGCTGCGCCGGCTGGGTCGCCGGCAGCGGTGCGCCAGGTGCCTGTGGCCAGCTCGACGGTGGTGCCCGGGGCGTTTGTGGTGTGCTGCCGCGATCCGGTCAGCGCGTTGAACAGGGTGGACTTGCCGACGTTCGGGCCGCCGACGAGTAGGACGCGCAGAAGCGGCAGGGGAGCGAGGGCTGCTTCGCCGGAGCGGCTGAGCACGGGATTCTGAGCAGTGCCGTGACAGCTCATCCCAAGCGCTCGACGGGCTCGACGTCGATGAGGGCCGCAGTCCCGCCGTCGAGGGCGAACCGGGACCCTGCCACCGCGATCACCCTTCCGCCGAAGGCAGCATGTTGGGTCACGTGGGCCAGCGTTCCCAGACGGATGCCCATCTCCCCGAGGCGGAAGGCGTCCGCGGCGGCCAGGCGTAGACCGGTGACGCGCAGCTCCGCGCCTAGCGGACTCTCGGGCAGCGTCATGTGACGATCGTAGGTGGTGAGGTAAGGCTTCCCTTAGGACTTTGGTCCCGAAGTCGATACCATCTCCGGCAGGCGTTGACCCCGTCACGCCAACCCCGTCAGACGAAGGTATGGTGCGGTCCACCCGAGCCGTCTTGCAGCCGGACAAGAAGGGGGAACGTACACTGGGTAGGTCCCGACGGTCGCCCAATGTCAACGAAGGGACCTAGGAGGCAGCATGTGCTCGGGAACGACAGCGTGATCTCCACCACCACGTCTGAATCCCCGTCCGAATCCCTGTCTGTGTCTCCGGTTGAGTCGGCGCATGCCAGATCCGAGTCTGTGCAGGCAACGAGGTCCGAATCCGTGCATGGAGCGACCTCGGAGTCCGTCAACGCTGCGTCATCCGGCACGGTCGAGCGCTGGGCCTACCAATGGGTTGACAACCGTCTCAAGGTGCTGAGCATCTTCTTGCCGGTCGGCTTCATCGTCGCCCTCGAGTACGTTCGTTACCGGCTCGGCGGCGGTGAAGACTCTGGGGATCATCTCGTCTTCGTCCTTGTCACCATCGTGTCCATCCTTGCTTTCGGCTTCTTGATGTTCCGGTTCATCGATCGGGCGCAGCGACAGGTGGTTCGCCAGAATCGTGAGCTCGCAGCCACGAACTCCGTGTCGAGCGCCGTTCAGGGCCAGGTCAGCGTGGACCAGATCATCGACGTGGTCCTGGAGAGCGTGCTCAGCACGAGCGGGGCCGAAGAGGCATCTGTCACCATCTTCAACGGTGAAGACAGGTCGCCGGACGGGGCAGGCGTGACCCGGCGTCGGGTGAGGGCCTCCGGGCCGGCCCCGTTCAGCGTCCCCAGTGGGGGCGCCGCTCCCATCATCGACTTCCCGCTCTCGACCGGAACCGTGACCGTGGGCCGGATGCGGCTTCGGCTCCCCGTCGGTGCGGGTGTTGACGACAATCTCGCCTCAGGCACGCTTCAGAACATCGGCCATCAGCTGGCCAGCGCGATCCAGCGAGCCCAGCTCGTTGCCGATCTCCAGCGCAGGAAGCATGAGGGCCACGCCTTCTACGACGTGCTGCTCCAGATCTCGAACCAGAACACGCCACCGGAGATTCTTTCGGCCGTGGTTCAGTACGCGCGGGACATGATGGGCAGCGACGAGGCTGTCCTCAGCCTTGATGAGGACGCATCTCGGTCGGTTCAGTTCGCCGGCACGCTCGAGGGGGCAACCCCCGTCGCCGATGGAACCGCCTGCATCACCTCCGCTATCGGGGCCCGTCACAGAGCGCACGGTCGGGAGGCCGAATGCCCCGTCCGGTCGTCGCCGGACTGGGGGGCGAAGATGACGGTCTCGATCAGGGGCCCCATAGGAACGCTCGGGGAGCTGTGGATCGGCCGGCGGTCGGACATCCCCTTTACCGAGCGCGACCGGGCCTTTCTGGTGACCCTCTCCGGTCTCGCGGCGATCGCCATCACGGCCGCCCAGATGCGCGAGAACGGACGCCAGCGTGCGGTCCTGGCCGAACGCGGAAGGATCGCCCGCGAGATGCACGACAGCCTGGCGCAGGTTCTTGGCGTGACCCATCTTCGGCTTCGGGCGCTGGACGCACGCCAGGAGGTCATGGAAAACCCGGAGATCGCGATCGAGCTCGCTGAGGTGGCAGACATCTGTCAGGAGGCCTACCAGGACGTCCGTGAGTCGATCCTGGGTCTGCGGGGTTCGAACCGGACAGAGCGGGGGCTGCTGGACAACCTTCGGGCGTACCTGGCCAAGTACAGCCAACAGTGTGAGATCGCAACGTCTTTGGACAGTGACCTTGACCACGAGATGGCCCTGTCGCCGCGCGCCGAGGTCCAGGTGATCCGGGTCATCCAGGAGGCTTTGACGAACGTCCGCAAACACTCGGGCGCGACCTCGGCCGTCGTCCGCATCACCGAGTCCGAGTCTGGGACCACCTTCGTGGTCGAGGACAACGGCCATGGCTTCGAGCAGCGCGGCTCGGAGTTCGACCGTGACGGGTTCGGTCTTTACACGATGCGTGAACGGATGGCTCTGCTGAACGGTAGCCTTACCGTCGACTCGGTGCCGGGGCGCGGAACGCGTGTCATAGCAGAGGTCCCCGAGCGATCGCATCCGAGGCCAGTTCACATTGAGGTGAAGAATGCCGGAGCACGCACCGATCCGCATCCTGCTGGTTGACGATCAGCCGCTCTTTCGTGGCGCCATCGCGTCGCTGATCGACGGCCAGGATGACATGACGGTCGTGGGGGAGGCCGAGAACGGTCTGGAGGCCGTCGAAAAGGCCCGCCTGCTCGTTCCGGACCTCGTCGTGATGGACGTTGAGATGCCCGTGATGAACGGGGTCGAGGCCACCCGTCTGATTCGTGAGCAGCTGTCGACAGTCAAGGTCATCATGCTCACGGTCTCGGAGGCCGACGACCACGTCTTCGATGCCATCCGTTTCGGGGCCCACGGGTACCTGCTGAAGGACCTCCGCCCCGAAGAGCTCTACGACCTGATCCGTGGCGTCATGCGGAACGAGACTCCCATCTCGCCGGCCATCGCGGGCCGGTTGCTCCGGGAGATCCAGAACGGGGTCACCAAACGAGGCTCGTCGCCGGCGCCGCCTCAGGGCCCCCCCATCACACGCCGGGAGCTCGAGATCCTCCAGCTGGTTGCCGAGGGCCTCAGCAACAAGGAGATCGGCAAGAAGCTCTCGATCACCGAGGGCACCGTGAAGAACCATGTTCACAACGCCCTCGAGAAGCTGCACATGGAGAACCGCATCCAGGCCACGGCCTACATCGTGCGGCAGGGTCTGGGACGCCGCCCGGTCCGCGACTGACGGGGGCGCCGAGCGGGCCGGGGAGCGTGGACCTGCCAGGACAACTGCGAATCACCGGCACGTCGGGATAGAGGGTGATAGGTCGCGGACTGTGCCTGTACGGGGATGGTCAGGAGACCCGGAGGTGACTAGCGTCCAGAGTGGTGAGAGTCACTCGCCACCACGGAAGGGGCAAGTCGGTGGCAGGCGCAGCACAGCACACGGTCGTGATCCTCTACGAGCACGCCCTGCTCGGTGAGGGTATCGCGAAGTACCTCCGTGCTCAGACCGGCGTCCAGGCACGGCTCGAGTCAGCGCAGAACCCCGGTGCGGTCAAGTCGGCACTTGCCCTTGGGCCAGAGGTCGTCATCTTCGAGTCGAACGACCCCTTTCAGCAGTTCGACCTCACCACCCTCGTCCCGCACGCCGTTCTGATCGATGTGAGCACGGTGATCACCCGGGGCTCGGTCCAGGCTCCCTGCGTCGCCGGGCTCGAGCAGATCCTCCAGGCCGTCCGCGACAGCAGCAGCACTGTGGCCGGGCCGTCCGAAACCCGTCACGTCGGCACCTCCGCCTCGCCAGCCCGCTAGGAATCGGTCGCCGGGAGCACGATCGGGCGGCCTTCGGGATCCAGCAGACCTGTACCGGAGATCTACCGTGCGACGGATGGGATCCCCCCCTCACACGCGACAGGATGATTAGTGAGGCGATTTGCCTCCATGTTGTACTGGCCCGCCCTCCGGGGCATGACAGGCATTGCGAGATCAGCACGCAGATCGTGAAGGGAATGGCGTAGTACATGAAGCCGAACCGACGGACCATCTCCGCCCCGGATCGCAGGCTCAGCAACTTGCTGCGCCTCGGTGTCGCGGTGCTCGTGATCGGCGCCCTCGCGTTCGCCGGCATCTACTACAAGGACCAGCACGTCGACGCCGGCCCGTCGATGGTCGAGCGACAGATCGCGGGTGCCGAGGCGGCCGTGAAGAAGACGCCGAACAACATCGAGACCCGGCTGCAGCTTGCTGAGGCATACCTGCAGGACAAGCGTCCGGACGATGCCCTGGCCCAGTACGACGAGATCCTGAAGGCTGACAAGGCCAACCGCACGGTGCTGCTGGGACGAGGGCGCATCTTGATCGGCAAGGGTGACCTCGTGGCTGCTGCGGCGAGCTACCACAAGGTCACCGATGTTGCCTCCAAGGGAGAGTTCGCCGGCGCCGACCCGCAGGCCCAGGAGGCCCATTACTACCTTGGCTCGATCCTCGTGACACAGGGCAAGACCAAGGAAGCCATCACAGAGCTTCAGAAAGCTCTCAACATCGACCCCACCGACTCGGACGCCCTGTACCTCTTGGGTACCGCCGAGCTCAAGCAGGGTGCACCCAAGCTCGCCGTTCAGGCGTTCAAGAAGGCCCTCCTGTTCGTCCCGACGGGATGGTGCGAGCCCTACACCCAGCTCGGCGTGGCCTACGGCAAGCTCAACCTGGCACCGCAGAAGACCTACGCAACGGGAATGGCGAGCTTCTGTCTCAAGAAGTCGGCCGTCGCGAAGACTGAGCTCAAGACCCTCATCAAGGGGCCGGTGAAGGTCGATGCCCTGCTGGGACTCGGCCTGATCGCGGAGACCGAGTCCAGCAATGCCGAGGCGGTCACCTGGTACAAGCAGGTGCTCAAGGTTGATCGCAACAACGCCGCAGCGACCTCGGCTCTTTCGCGCCTCGGCGTGGGGTCCACTCCTGGGCCCAAGAGCACTTCCACCACGCAAGGACCAAGCTGAGATGACAAACGTGACGAACACTCCTCCTCCCGCACCTGAGACGCGGGTGACCCCGGGTCGCAGCGAAGGTGGGGTCGCCGGTGCTGCCGCGGACGCGGAGATGAAGAACAAGAAGAAGAAGATCGCCGCGCTGGTCAGCCTTCTGGTGATCCTGGCTCTGCTGTTTGTCTGGTATCTGCTGAACCGCAAGCCGCTCTCTGAGCTGCCGGGTCTCGGCGGGACGGCGATGCCGCACTACCAGTCCAGCATCTACGGGTCGACAAAGCCTCTCGGCGTGGCTGTCACTGCCTCTGGCGACCGGATCTACGTCACATCGAGTGATGGCGACCGGCTGGTCAAGGCCTTCGACCGCGCCGGCAAGCTGGTCGGCACGCTCAAACCCCCGAATTCCACCAGCACTGCAAATCTGCCGATGTACGTGGCCATCAACCCGACCACGCAGGACGTCTATGTCAGCGACCGCCAGAACGGCTCCATCTACATCTATGACGCGAAGGGCACCTACCTGCGCACCTTCGTCCCGAAGGGCAATCTCGGCGGCAAGTATGCCCCGCTGGGGCTGGCGTTCGCCCCGGACGGCACTCTCTACGTCACCGATGTGCGGGGCTCAGACGCCAAGAACCACCGGGTCCTGGTCTTCGGAGCCGACGGCACTCTGCTGCGGTCGCTGGGTACACCTGGTCAGCTGAACTTCCCGAACGGGATCGCGGTCGGCGCCAGTGGCAATGTCGACGTCGCGGACAGCAACAACGGCCGGCTTGTGGTCTTCAGCCCGGCAGGGAAGATGATCGCCACGATCAGTCCCGGCGTTGGCGAGGGTGACCTCGGCATGCCGCGAGGAGTGGCAGTCGACGACTCCGGAAAGCTCCTGGTTGTTGATACCGCTGACCACATGGTCCGGATCTACAGCACCGACAAGGTGAAACCGACGCCCACCTACATCGGATCCTTTGGTACTGAGGGCCAGCTCAACGGGGCGTTCGAGTACCCCAACGGGGTGGCCACCGACAAACGTGCTCACGTCTACATCACCGACCGGGAAAACAACCGGGTGCAGGTGTGGGGCTACTGAGTATGGGAAAGAGGCTTTAGGGGATAAGACCACCGTTTGGAGCAGTAGAAGGGTTCTAAACATGCTTGAACACAGTGAACGAAATGGAGCACGTGTAATGAGAAATGGAAGCAGGGCAGTGAAGAAACTTCTCCTCCTCGGAGT
>Ga0066789_10000924_pt1 | contig 12453 bp, 11 predicted proteins | sample OrgsoiDNA2013049_FD_70960 | JGI IMG/M metagenome (GOLD analysis project Ga0066789, IMG submission 70960) | Permafrost soil microbial communities from the Arctic, to analyse light accelerated degradation of dissolved organic matter (DOM) -... | ecosystem: Environmental > Terrestrial > Soil >...
AACATGTTCGACTGGTTCGGTTGGAATCCTGGGCTGCGGTGGATCTCTCCGGCGTATTTGCCTGCGGGGATGACGGGTCTGCAGGGGCAGATGCTCTATGCGCCGGGGTTTCACTTCGGCTTTAATTTCCCGGCGTTTCTGGTAGTGATGATTCTCACCGTGGTGCTGGTGCGGGGCATTCGCGAGTCGGCGGAAACCAACAACATCATGGTGATTTTGAAGATCGCCGCGATTCTGGCATTCGTGATCACGGGATCGCAATACATACATCCCGGACTGTGGCATCCGTTTGCGCCGAATGGGTGGTCAGGAATTCTGACTGGCGGCTCGATTATCTTTTTTACCTATATCGGATTCGATTCGGTTTCGACCGCCGCGGAGGAAGCGAAAAATCCGCAGCGCGATTTGCCGATTGGAATTATCGCCACGCTGATCGTCTGCACGGTGTTGTACATCGCTGTGGCGGTGGTGCTCTCGGGAATTGTTCCGTGGGACTCGGTCCGGGACGACGCGGCTCCGGTGGTCAACAGCCTGAAGCATCTCACGGAAGTCAGCGGGTCGCCGGTGCTGCGCTGGGTACGGCTCGGCGTATTGTTCGGCGCGATGATGGGAATGATTTCGTCGCTGCTAGTGTTTCAATTGGGACAGGCGCGGGTGTGGTTTTCAATGTCGCGGGATGGCCTGCTGCCGAAGTTGTTCGGGAAAGTGCATCCGCGATATCGCACTCCGGCGACAGCAACTTGGATTGCGGGATTTGTGGTCGGAGTCCCCGCAGGGATTCTGGACATTGGGACGCTTTCGGATTTGTCGAATATCGGGACGCTGTTTGCGTTTGTGCTGGTCTCGCTGGGAGTGATTATCTTGCGCTATCGCGATCCGCACCGGCACCGCGGGTTCCGGGCTCCGGGAGGAATTGCAGCACCGGTGCTGAGCGTTTTCTTCTGCGTCCTGCTGATGGGGGGGCTGCCGATTCTTACCTGGCTCCGCTTTTTCGGATGGCTGTTGATCGGGCTGGGGATTTACCGGTTCTACAGCCGGCACCACAGCGAGTTTGCGAAGGCGAGGTAGAGGATTTCAGATTTGCGATTGTAGATTGCAGATTGAAAATCTCCTGCCTCGATGAAATCTCGGGTTTCAATCTGCAATCTAAAATCTGCAATCATTTCGTCTTCAGTGGATCTCGATCTGCCGCAGGATCTGATAGCGGACTGGGCGCCGCAAACCGTCAGCGTGAGGTCGGCGCAATTCCGCTCCAGGACTTCCACGGGGTTGTCTATCTTTCCTGAGATTATTTTTCCATCCACCAGGCTGACCTTCAGCTCCACGTCAAACGTTTCTTTGCCGACGGCGGCGACATATTTGTCGGCGTCGGATTGCGAGGCGAAGTTGCGGTGGACTTCGGTCCAGTTATTCGAGGTGTCTGCGACCGGCGGGCGCATCCAGTCGGCGGAGATTTTGATGTGAGGCTCCGCAGGGACTACGTGGCGGACGACAACGGTAGCGACGTGGGCCGTGGGATCGACCGCGGCGAGCGTGATGTCGAAGTCGATGGAATCTTCACCGGTGATGACATAGTTGCCATCGGCCCACGAATTCGCGGTGCCGCTCTTGAACACGAAATGGTCGCCGGGCTTGGCCAACGAAGCCTGGCGGGTGGCCAGCAGCAGGTCAACGTAGAAAGTCAGAGTGTCGGTGATGGGACCGATCAGTGGGATGACCTGGCTGAGGTCGGGTATGCCGAGGAATTCATCGAGCGAAAGCTGTTGGCGAAAAGCGGTGGCGGCCGGGGAGAGTGCAACTGGAGCGCCGTTCGCGACCAGGTTCGACCAGGCATATTCCTCGACGAATTTTCCAGCGGCATTCTTTTTCACGACGCCGATGGCGTCGGCCTCATACACGGTGGTGCCGGTGCGCCCGCGATTGGAGCCTTTCATGTGGTACGTGAGCTTCTCGCCCTCTTGATAGTGGCGGGTGAGCAAACTCGGAGCGGGAGCTGCGGTTTGCGCTGACGAGCACACCGCGGCCACTATCAACAGGACACTAACCGACAGATGCTTCTTGAACATACAATCTCCTTACGATTGGTCGCGCGACGTGCGCACCATGGTGACGTTTGGCAGTATGGCCTACCACTCTTTGGTGAATACGCAGAGTACTGTGCGTTAGTTCCGGGGGGGAATCCATTAAGATGAGAGCCAGTGAGTCCCGCTCACCAAAAGCCGGCGAATAACTTCATTCAATCGTTGCCCAAGGCCGAATTGCATCTGCATCTGGAAGGTTCGGTTTCGGTGGAGACGCTGGTTGAGTTGCGCTTCCGGCATGGGAAAGAAAGCACTCTCGCGCAGGCAGAGTCGGTCTATCAGTACAGGGACTTCAACGGATTTCTGATGGCGTTCAAGACTCTCACCGAAGACCTGCAGACGCCGGAAGACTACGAGCTGATTACGTATCGGTTGATGGAGCAACTCAAAGCCGAGAATGTCCTTCACGCCGAAGTTTATGTTTCGGTCGGAGTTTGCCTGTGGCGGAAGCAGGACTTCGACGCGATCTTTGAAGGGCTGGAGCGGGGGCGGATCCGCGGGGAACGTGAGTTTGGGATTTCCCTGCTTTGGATATTTGATGCGGTCCGGCAATTTGGGGCGGGGGCGGCACGGGATGTGTTTGGGCTGGCGGCGAAGTTTCGCGAACGCAATGTAGTGGGCATTGGAATTGGTGGGGATGAGCAGAAGGCTCCGCCGGAACTTTTTCGCGAGGCGTACGCGTATGCGGCGGAGCAAGGGCTCAGGCTGACCGCGCACGCGGGCGAGAGCGCGGGGCCGGAATCGATTTGGGGGGCGCTGAATCTGGGGGCCGAGCGGATTGGGCATGGGTTGACGGCGGGGCGGGATCAGGAACTGGTCGAAGAGTTGGCGACCCGGCAGATTCCGATTGAGATCTGCCTGACCAGCAATTTGCGCACCGGGGTTTGCGGAAGGATTTCCGAGCATCCGGTGCGAAAATATTTCGAGCAAGGACTGATGCTGACCTTGAACACGGATGATCCGGCGATGTTTGGGACTACGCTGACGGGGGAATATGAGCTGGCGCAATCCGAGTTTGGGTTCCCTGATGAGCATTTGCGGGAACTGGCCCGGAATTCGTTTGAGGCGTCGTTTCTGCCGGCGGAGAAGAAGATGGAGTTTTTGAACTTGCTGGATTCGGCGGCGGCGCGGGCGTAGGCTCATTTTCGATTGAAACAACACCGGAGGCAGACGATGACGAAGCGACAAACGCTGGGCGCCATCTCGCCCTTCTTCATCGTGAGCGACGTTCCGCGGGCCATCACCTTCTACCGTGAGCGGCTCGGGTTCGAACTACGTTTCTCGGAGCCAACCGAGCGGCCATCCTTCGCTATTGTCGGTCGCGACTCGGTCCAGATTTTTCTGAAATCCGTCTCTCCGGCGATCACGGCGCAACCCAATCCCACGCGTCACGAATGGGCGCTCTGGGATGCGTTCGTATATGCGGACGATCCTGATTCGTTGGCGGCTGAGTTTGCGTCTCGAGGCTTGGCCTTTTACAAAGAGATCATCAATCGTGGTGATGGCCTTAGGGGTTTCGAGGTTTCGGATAATGACGGCTACGTGCTGTTCTTTGGCCGCCCCAATCCTCTACTCGCGTAACCGCAATGTTAATCGCAACTGCCGCAGCTGAGGGAAATTTACGCTCCGGGATCGCCATTCGCTTAGGAAAATCTGCCATACGCTGTTCAGAATGATGCACTTAGGATTGGGCTGTGCTCTAATGTTGACAGGCTGGCTATGCCCTCCACACCAACCAAACTGCGGACTAAACTGCGACGCCGGCTGAAAGCGGCTTCGCGGGCGGTGCGCGGCGCGCGCAAGGTGGCTTGGGCGCTGGCCTCGACTGATCATCCTCTGCTGGCGCATATCATTCCTATCCGGCGCTGCAATCTGGCCTGCGAATACTGCAATGAATACGACGATTTTTCGAAGCCGGTGGCGACCGATGTGATGTTCCAGCGAGTGGACAAGCTAGGCGAACTGGGAACGTCAGTGGTGACCATCAGCGGCGGCGAACCGCTTCTGCATCCGGAACTGGATCAGATTATTGAGCGCATTCGGCGGAACGGAATTGTCGCGGGGATGATCACGAACGGATATCTGCTGATGCCGGACCGGATTCAAAAGCTGAACGATGCTGGTCTCGAATGGCTCCAGATTTCGATTGATAACGTGAATCCGGACGACGTTTCGAAGAAAAGTTTGAAAGTCCTCGACAAGAAGCTGCAGATGCTGGCCGAGCACGCGGACTTTCACGTGAATATTAATTCCGTAGTCGGCGGCGGGGTTTGCAATCCGCAGGACGCTCTGACCATTGGCAAGCGCGCGCTGGAACTGGGATTCACCTCGACCATTGGGATCATCCACGATGGGAAAGGGCAACTGCAACCGCTTGCCGATGACGAGAAGCGGGTGTATCACGAGATGAAGAATCTCGAGAAGCGGAGCTTTACTCGGATCAACGCGTTTCAGGACAACATTGCGCTGGGCCACCCGAACCAGTGGCGCTGCCGGGCAGGCGCGCGCTATCTCTACATTTGCGAGGACGGGCTGGTGCATTACTGCTCGCAGCAGCGCGGCTATCCGGCGATTCCCCTGGAGAAGTACACAGTAGAGGACATTCGCCGCGAGTATTTGACGGAGAAGTCATGCGCGCCGCATTGCACGGTTTCGTGTGTGCATCAGGTGTCAGTGGTGGATCAGTGGAGGGCGCCGCAACATCCGGCGCCGGCGGCGACGGCAGAGTCGCGGGCTCGTGAGCTGGTGCAGATCGAGTAGGTTCGCCTTTGTGGAAGAGCGGCCATTTATGGCCGCGTAGATGCGCCTTAGCTATGAATTGCGGGCTTCAGCCCGCCGCGGGCCCTAAAGGGCTGGACGATCCGGGGACTCGGACGCGGCTCTAAAGAGCCGCTCTTCCACGGAGCTATCTATTTCCGTCTCGCGAAGCACAACCCCGACCACGTTTCATCAATCGCACAAACCTTGTAGTCCACCCAGCCCGCGGCGAGGCCGAATTCGCGGATCGCGTTTTCGGTGAGGTCGGTCGCCACACCCGAAGTCTTTTTCGGCCATGCGATCCAGAGTGCGGTTTTTTGGGGAAGCGCTGTCGCGAGCGGACGGAAATTGCGGATTAGTTCTGACTCCGACAACGCGAAGTGCACGGCGACATTCGCGAGCTTCAGATTGTCCACGATCTCCGCTCCCGCGGGAAGCGGTTCCAGTTTGCGCTCGAAACGTTCCGGCGGATCGATGAGCACGACTGCGTACTTCTCGCGAATGCCCAGCTTCTTGAACAGCGGGGTGCCGGAGTATCCGGCCATGGTGCCAGGGACTACCGGCTTGGCGGGAGCGCGTTTCTTTGCTTTCGGGATAGCGCTCTTGAGGTCTTCCCACTTGGCGAAATCGGCGTCGGGGATCAGGCTTCGGGTGCGGGAGACGCGGTCGGCATCGCCGTCCACGAAGAGGATGGGGACGTGGCGGGTGGCTTTCAGGCGGCGGAGGTATCCGGCGACTTCGCGGCCGTGCGAAGGGAGACGGGTGAGGTCGATCAGAAAAAGATCGGGCGGGGATTCTCGGATGGATTCGAAATTGCGTTTTTCGGTGTCGGACAAGACGGCGGTTTTGTGTCCGAGGGCCTTGAGCTTGCGCGAGCGCTCGCGGGCTTCTTTCTCATTCCAGTGGACGAGGAGAATGCGACTCATATGAAACGTCCGAGTAGGCGGGCGAGGACGCCCGCCGCTCCATAGTCTCGATCTACAAGTCTAGCCGACGACTCTAGCTTATCGCCTTTTTTTCGAACTGGCGGAGGCCGACGATCAGCAGTAGGACATCAAAGAAAGCCAGCATTGCGAGCACGGCGATGGTGGAGAGATGTGGGAACCCCGGCACCAGCATGGCCCGTAATCCCTCGCTCGCATAAACCAGTGGATTAATCAGCACGGCTTTCTGCAGGATGGGGAATTTGGTGAGCGCACTCCACGGATAGTAGGTGCATCCGAAGAAAATCATTGGCGTCATGACCAGGCTGAACATCAATCCGATGTGCTGCTGGTTCATGCTGCAACCGAGGGCGAGGCCTCCGCAGGCGGAAAAAGCAGCTACCAGCAGAATGATGGCGGTGAACTTCAGCGGCGAATCAATGCTGATATCAATTGGACGAAGCACCAGCCAGGCCAGCGGGATGACGACGAGCCCAGCGACCAGCGCCTGCAGCATTCCGGCGAGGACTTTTTCGAGAGCGATCCACGTCAGGTCGATGGGGGCGAGCAGGCGGTCTTCGATTTCGCGGGTCCATTGGAATTCCGCGATGAGCGGCATGGCGACGGCCCAGATTCCGGTGAATGTCATGCTGATGGCGATGATGCCAGGGAGCAAAAGGCTCTTATACGCCTGCGGCATGTAGCCGCTGCCGACCATGACGCGGCCGAAGATGAAGACGAAGAGGAGCGGTTGCAGGAAGGTCTGCAACATGAGTTGTATGACATTGCGGCGAGCTACGTGCGCGTCGCGGCCGAGCATCGCGAAGAAAGTTTTCCAGTTCAATCGCGCAAACTCCTTCCGGTATGGTGCAAGAATAAATTCTCAAGACTGGGCTCGGAGATGTGGACGTCGGACAATTCGCCTCCGGCGCCGGCGGCGATGGTTGCGATTTCCGGAATCAGCGAGCCGCCGCGGTCAGCGTAGATATCTGTTCCCGTTGTGTCGTTGGCACGGACTTCGCGGACTCCGGCGAGCGATTGCAGGCGCTGAAGCAAATCTGGCGTTTGATTTCCGAATCGCAGGCGCAAGATGTATCCGCCGGGGATTGCGGCCTTTAATTCTTGCGGCGTGCCTAAGGCGATCATCTTGCCGTGATCAATGATGGCCAGCCGCTGGCAGAGCGCGTCGGCTTCTTCCATGTTGTGCGTGGTGAGCAGGATGGTTTTTCCGTCCTGGTTGTATTCGCGGATGATTTCCCAGAGAAGGATGCGGGTCTGGGGATCGAGTCCGGCGCTGGGCTCATCGAGGAACAGGACTTGCGGGTCGTGCATCATGGCGCGGGCGATGGAGAGGCGCTGCATCATGCCGCCGGAAAATCCCCGCACCATTTGATTAGCGCGATCGGTGAGCTTGAACTTTTCGAGCAACGAGTCGGCGCGAGTATTTCTTTCTTTTGATCCGATTCCAAAATATGCGCCGTGGTAGGTCAGAATTTCGCGGGCGGTCAGGGAGAAATCGAGATTGGGGCGCTGGGGAACGACGCCGATGAGCAACTTCACTGTAACCTGATGGGTCCAGATCTCGTGTTCACCAATCCAGGCCTGCCCGCTGGTAGGACGAACGCGCGTGGTGAGAACCCCGACGGTTGTGGATTTGCCGGCTCCGTTGGGGCCGAGCAGGCAAAAGATTTCTCCGGGAGCGACTTCGAGCGAAAGACCATCGAGCGCGGGGATCTGAGTTTTAGGCTGCTGTTTCGACCCCTTGGCGTCGGCGCGCGCGATGAATCCGCCGGCGGCCCCGAGAGGCGGCGCGGAGCTGTAAATCTTGCGAAGATCCTGGGTGCGAATGCCGATGGCCATGAAGTCTATCTGGTCTTAGATTCTGAGAATCAACATCCTGCATCACGATGGCTGGTGCGCGGAAGTGACAAATGTCAAAAGTTCCTTCGCCGTTTTGCAGAATCTCTTGCGCGGGCGTCCGTGGTGTCCCGCCCTTTCGCAAAGAGCGCGAAAGGATGGGGCACCCATCGTGGTGATGATTCCTAGCGCGTGAGCCTAGTTGCTTCTACTTCACTTCGCCGTGGGCGGAAGCAGCCCGCTCTGACGCAGATACATCGCTGCCATGCCGTAGTGGTCGGCCAAGCTGCTGGCCAGTCCCAAGAACGCCCAGGCGCGCGCCCGCGGTTTGCCGTCGAACCAGGTGATGTTGTCAGCCATGGTCGAGTCGCTGGCCTTGGTCAGCGCCGTACCGCAGAAATCGAACGACGCCTTCATGGCAGCGACCAGGACGTCCTTACTGTCGGTGCCCTTCACTTCCGTCACCTTCGGCTCCGGAACGTTGCCGACGTTGGCGCAAAAATAATAGTTGCTCTCAACGATGTGGGCGGCGAGGTCGCCGTATGACATCTGCGCGGGAGTTGGCTTGAAGCCGAATTTGTCGGCGGGCATTTCTTCAAAAGCGGCGATGGTATTTTTCGCGCGGCCTCCGAGCATTTGACGCAGCGCGTCGGAAACGGGATCTTTACTCTGCGCGCAGAGGGGCAGCGTTGCGAGAGACAGCAGGCAGATCAATGTGAGTGATTTCATGGGATGGCTCCTCAAAACCCGTAAAGTATAGCCCAAGCGTGGCCCGAGTACTTGCCTCTGCCTACAGGGACGGGGGACGCCCGTGCCCCCATGACCTTGTTTTTGTGGAGCGGCGGGCGTCCTTACCCGCTCAGTTTGTCAGACTGCAATCTCCGGCGTGGCTTCGAGCAGAGTCTTTGTATACGCGTGCTGTGGGTTTTGAGTGATCTGCTCGGTGGAATTGATTTCGACGATTTTGCCGCGATACATGACCGCGATTCGCGTTGAGAGATAGCGCACTACGGGCATGGAGTGCGAAATGAAGAGGTAGGTGAGTCCGAATTCGCGTTGCAGTTGCGCCAGCAGATTCACGATCTGAGCGCCGACGCTGACGTCGAGCGCGGACACGGGTTCGTCGCAGACGATGAACTTGGGCTGTAACGCTAGTGCCCGGGCGATGACGATGCGCTGGCGCTGGCCGCCGCTGAACTCGTGCGGGTAGCGGCGGCGAGCGGAGGAGTCGAGGCCGACGGCGCGGAGGAGATCGTCGACCTTGCGCTGGATTCCATTCGCGGTCGAGAGAGCACGGGCGGGGACGCCCGTGCCCCCCAAATCTGATTTCGGTGTACCCGAATCGTTGTGTATGACGAGCGGCTCTGCGATCAGGTCTTCCACTCGCATGCGGGGATCGAGGGAACTGAAGGGGTCCTGAAAAATGATTTGCATGTGTCGGCGGAGGCGGCGCAGGTCGCCGTGGCTGGCACTGAGCAGGTCGCGTCCGTCGAATTGAATGGTGCCGGAAGTCGGCTCGATCAGGCGCAGGGCGAGCCGGCCTAAGGTGCTCTTGCCCGATCCGGACTCGCCGACCAGACCGAGGGTTTCGCCGGCGTGGATGTCGAGCGAAACGTCGTCCACAGCACGGACCTCGCCGCTGGCACCGCCGCCGAAAGCGGATTCGCCGAGGGGGAAGACTTTGGTCAGATTGCGGATTTCGACGAGGGACACGAGTGGATAGTAACAAAGAAAAAGCAGGTCCTTCGACTTCGCTCAGGACGACAGACTATGTTTGGCGGATCAGACTCCGAACTGGCGCAGGTGATGGTTCATGTGCAGGTAAGCCCATCGCATACGTTCGGTGCGCGACATCGGGCCCATCATCGGATGAGGTGAGAACTGCTGCGCGGCGCAATAGCGGTCAAACAAGACTTTGAGCTGTTGCACGTCCGCCGCGAACTCGGACGGCGGGGTGCCACCTTGTTGCTGGTCCATTTCAGGACGGGTTCTGACGTCGTGCGGCCACGCGGGCACGACCCAGAGTGCCAGCCATTTCATCCCGGTGCGCTTGAAGAGATTCGTATCTTGGCTGACTGATTTTTCGCCGAGCGCGGAGCGAAACGAATCGCTGAGGTGGCAGATCATTTGCGCAGCCGACATTCTGCCCCAGCGGCGCTGGGAGTCGGCGCGAACAGCCGATATGCGGCGAAGAATTTGGTCACCGTCGGCGGAGTGAAGCAGCGTTTTCATGGCGAGGAAAATTGTATCAATGCCCTCTAATCTTCGTGTCGCCATCGCGGTTTCATCCTCGGGCGATGAGGGGGACAGCGGTTAACGCTGCGATCATGCCGACCATTTTCCATCCGGTGAAGTGTTCTTTCAGGACCGCGCGCGCGAGAAGCACAGTGATGACCGGATACAGCGAGGTCAGAACCACAGCGGTGTCGAGGCGTCCGGACTGGCTGGCGCGAATGAACATTACGGTACCGGTTACATCTAGGCAGCCGGCGAGGGCTCCGATGAAAAATCCTGACCAGTAGAACGGCTTTAGATTTTTTCCGGCGATCACAACGACAGCGGTTACCAGCAGCGACGCGGTGCGCGAAGCGGACGCAAACCAAAATGCCGATCCGCTTCCGGCCTGACGGAAGCAGATGTAGAAGATGGAGAATCCAATACCGGCTACAAGCGCCAGGCCCAATCCCTTGGGACGGACTGAACCCTCAGGGCGTGAGATGAGCCAGATTCCTAGCAAGGCGAGGGCGAAGCCGACCATCGCCAGCGGACGGGGGAAACCTTCCGTCCAAATAGCGAAGATGGCGGGGATGGCGGCGCTGATGACAGTGGCGACGGGGGCGGCGAGTCCCATGTTGTGCGACAGTGCGCGATAGAAAAATGCCAGTGCGAGGCCTCCGGCGGCGCCCGCGGCCACGGCCCATTCCATGCCGTGGATCGCGGGAAATTGCATGTGATTCGAGGAAGCGATGGCGACTACCAGGACGAGACCGCTGGCGTGGCCGATCATCGCCAGGAAGAAAGAGTTGAAACGCTTCGCGGTGTGTCCGCCAAGGAAGTCGCTGACGCCCCAGCAGGCCACGGCTCCGAGAGCGTAGGTGGCCGAGGCGAGGTGTGCGGAGAAGGTCATGAGCGTTACCGAGGGTAGCGGAAACGGCCCACTTCTCGCAAAGAACGCGAGAAATGGGGTACCCCGGGGGCGCGGATGGCGCAGGCAGAAAGCAGGTTCCTCTCCGCCTGCGGCGGTTCGGAATGACAGAGTTTTTTTAACAGGGCTGGGTACCTGCCCTATGAAACCCTCGTCGAAATTGACTTAGGAATGCAGCCCGCCTAAGATTTCGATTACTTCGCGGCTTGCATGGATCAAATTTCCCACTACAAGATCATCCGCAAAATTGGTGGCGGGGGCATGGGCGTGGTGTACGAGGCGGAAGACGTACGCCTGGGCCGTCATGTTGCCTTGAAATTTCTGCCAGATGAGTTGGTTGCCAATCCGCAGGCACTGGAGCGGTTTCGGCGGGAGGCGCGGGCGGCTTCGGCGCTGAACCATCCGAATATTTGTACGGTGTATGACATTGGCGAGGAGGGCGAGAAGTCGTTCATCGTGATGGAACTGCTCGAAGGGATGCCGCTGAAGGCGCGCATTGAGCAGAAACCGATTGCGGTCGAGGAAGTGCTCGACCTGGGAGTGCAGATTGCCGACGCGCTGGAGACCGCGCACGCTGCTGGCATTGTGCATCGCGACATGAAGCCGGCAAACCTGTTCGTCACCAAGCGCGGGCAGGCGAAGATTTTGGATTTTGGCTTGGCGAAAGTGGGCGAGCGGGAACTGGAGCCGGCGCATTCCGCTCCCACGATTGCGGAGGGCGGCGCGAACGCCGCGAATAAAGCCGACCTGACCAGCCCGGGCACGACGCTGGGGACGGTCGCTTATATGTCGCCGGAGCAGGCGCGCGGTGAAGACCTGGACACTCGCACTGACCTTTTTTCTTTCGGAGTCGTTCTCTATGAGATGGCGGCGGGAGCGCAGGCGTTTAGCGGGGCGACTTCGGCGCTGATTTTCGACGCGATTTTGAATCGTCCGCCGACGCCGCTTTTGCGAGTGAAGCCGACGCTGCCGGCAGAGCTTGACCGCATCGTCTCAAAGGCGCTGGAAAAAGATCGCGATCTGCGCTATCAGGTTGCGTCGGAGATGCGGGCTGACCTGAAACGACTGAAACGAGAATTAGATTCGGGCAGGAGTCTGAGCAGCGTTTCTTCCGTTTTTATTCCTGCTGCATCTGGGAGCGGCATCGCTGTGGCGGAGCCTGCTACCGGGAAGGTTCGCTCACGCTGGAAGCTCTGGGCGGCCTTGGCGATTGTGATTCCTCTGCTGGCGGCGGCGGGGACTTTCTTCTGGATGAGGACAGGGAAATCCGGCATCTCGTCCGTGGCGGTGCTTCCCTTCGCCAACGACATGGGCAGCGACAGCGAATATCTGGCCGACGGCATTACGGAGGACGTAATCAACAATCTGGCGCAGCTTCCGAACATGCGAGTGATCGCGCGCTCGACGGTGTTTCACTACAAGGGGCAGAACGTCGATCCGCAGCAGGTTGGGCAAGCGCTGAAAGTGCAAGCCGTGCTCACCGGACGAATCTCTCATCATGACAATCAGGTGATGGTCGAGACCGATTTAGTGAAAGTCGAAGACGGGACGCAGATTTGGGGACAGCAGTTCACGCGCGGGATGCAGGACGTTTCGTCGTTGCAGCAGGACATCACCCAGGAACTGACGGCGGCGTTGCGCTCGCGCTTTACCGGGAACGATCAGCAGCAGGCGATGACCGCGCGGGGTG
>Ga0066789_10000925_pt1 | contig 12447 bp, 14 predicted proteins | sample OrgsoiDNA2013049_FD_70960 | JGI IMG/M metagenome (GOLD analysis project Ga0066789, IMG submission 70960) | Permafrost soil microbial communities from the Arctic, to analyse light accelerated degradation of dissolved organic matter (DOM) -... | ecosystem: Environmental > Terrestrial > Soil >...
AGAACGCCAGATCGCCGATTGCGAACAGTCGATGGGTAGGACCTCCCAGGTTGCGCCACCGCCGGTTGTGGCGACTTTGCCCGTCCCCGGCGCCCAGCCGGAGGCACGTCCACGAGCTGCCGAACCAGCGGCATCCACCGTGTCGAGCACGCCAGAGCTGCCGCCTTCGGACAGTAACAAGGGTAGGGGACTGCGCGTCGCAGGAATCATCTCTGCTGCCGTCGGCGTGGCGGCCGTTGGCACCGGCGTCGGACTGGCACTGAAGGCAAACGGCCTTTCAACGACCGACTACAGTCAAAGTCGCGAAGACCAGCGCGCATCGCTCAAAACCTGGAGCATGGTGGGTTACGGTGTGGGCGCAGCCGCCATCGCAACTGGCGTCGTTCTCTATGTTGTCGGCTGGCCCAGCGAACAGTCGTCCAGCGTGGCTCTTCTGCCTGTCGTGGTCCCCGACGGGGCATCTCTTTTGCTGAATGGGAGATTCTAAATGCGAGCTTATTCTGTGACTGTCGTGAAGGTCCTCTATTGTTTGTCTCTGGCCGCACTCGTAGGTTGCGTCTCCAGCGGCGCCAAATCGCCGGGCGCGAATGCACCTTGCAAGACTGACGATGGCTGTCCGTCTGGGTACCAGTGTCTTGCGGCCACGACCGGTGCCTCGGGTTTGTTCTGCTGCAAGGACAAGAACAGCTGCGGTCCTGGCGGATCGGGTGGTGCGGGCGGCGCAAGACTCGACGGCGCAATCGGGCCGGACGGGCCGTCATCGAAGGGCGGCGCTATGGATACTGTAAGTAGCGGTGGCGCTAGCGGGGTTGGTGGCGATAACGAAGCCGGTGGCACTGGCGGGGCGGCCGACAGCGGCGCAGATGTTCCACAATCGTCCCCGGAGTTGGGATGTATTCCGGATACTCTACGGTGCAATGATCTTCAACCGCAGACGTGCAACGCTACTGGTGAGTGGCAAAACACGGGAACTACGTGCCAATTTGTTTGCTCGGCAGGCACGTGCGCAGGTGCCTGTTCTCCCGGCCAAAAGCAATGCAAAGCCTTGCAGCCGCAAATGTGCGATGCGACCGGCGCATTGCAAGACAACGGGGCCGCGTGTACCAGTGTTTGCGACAATGCGACCGGGTCGTGCACGGGCGCGTGCACGCCCGGAAACAAGCAATGCTCTGGTCTGCAACTGCAGACCTGCAGCGCTGCTGGTGCTTGGCAAAGCACAGGAACGCCTTGCCAGTACGTCTGTGACAACAAGACCACCGCCTGCATCGGCGTCTGCGCGCCTGGTCAGAAGCAATGCAAGAGCCTTCAACCCCAGACCTGTGATCCCAATGGCGCCTGGCAGAACAATGGAACGGCATGTACCTACGTTTGCAGTGCGAGCGGAACATGCACGGGCGTCTGCACGCCCGGCCAGAAGCAATGCAACGGACTCCAGCCCCAGGTCTGCGATGCGAACGGTACGTGGCAAGACAGCGGCACGGCCTGCGCCTACGTTTGCTCCAGCTCGACAGGCGCCTGCACGGGAGCCTGCACACCTGGTCAGAAGCAGTGCAATTTAACACAGCCGCAGATCTGCGACAGCACGGGCACCTGGAAGGACAATGGTAGCGCCTGCACCGGCAGTGCCTGCAACGGTGGCTCTTGCACAGGCACCTGCACACCCAACGGCGTAAAGTGCAATGGGACGCAACCGCAGACCTGCGACAGTTCCGGCCTCTGGAAAGATCAGGGCGTTGCCTGCCAATATGTTTGCGACAACAGCACCGCCAAATGCACGGGCACTTGCACGCCAACAAGCCACCAATGTAGTAACCAGCAGCCGCAAGTCTGCGACAGCACTGGCGCGTGGCAAAACAGCGGTAGCGCTTGCCAATACGTCTGTAGCAGCAGTTCGGGAACCTGCAGCGGTAACTGCACGCCAGGCAACCACCAATGCAGCAATCTACAGCCACAGACATGTGACAGCACGGGCACCTGGCAGAACACCGGCAGTCCATGCCAGTACGTATGCTCCGCAACAGCCTCGGCGGCGAGTTGTACCGGAAGCTGCACGCCTGGCTCTTACCAGTGCTCAGGAACTCAGCCTCAGAAGTGCGACTCGACTGGCACTTGGCAGAACTACGGAAGTCGTGCCTGCACCGGATCCTGTGAGACCTGCACCGCTTCCGCGACCAACGCAACCTGCACGAATGTGACTACACCGCCGTCGGGCAAGTCCTGCAACGGCACCGACGCTACCTGCAAGGGCTACTGTAGCGGTTCCAGCGCAGCCTGCACGTACCCCGACAGCTCGGTCGCGTGTAGCTCGTCCACTTGCTCCAACGGCAGTCTTACGACCCAGTATTGCAATGCCGCCGGCTCGTGCTCGACGGTCAAGAATAAATCGTGCAATGGCTTCCCGTGTGCCGGTGGCAGTGCTTGCTCAATATCGTGCACGGACCGCAGTACGAGTGGCTGTTCGCCCGGATATTCATGCTCGTCAGGCAGCTCCTGCGGCCAGACCGGCATCTATTGCGGTGGCGCGAGCTGCCAGGTGGGCAATGGTGGCATGTGTTGCGTCGCCTATTCAGACAACTCAGGCAGCAATCCGGTGGAGACGTGTATTACGTCTGGGCAAACTTGCGCTGGTACCTACATTTCACAAATTACGTGCAATAGCGTCACCGATTGTTCGTCCGGAACAATCTGTTGCCTAACCGGAAATGGGGCTGCAAACTGGAGCACGGATTGCCGGGATCCCTCCACGTGTAAGGATTACGTTGGCCAGTATGTCACTGTCTTCGGCTACCAGCTCTGCGATGTCTTTCTCTCGGGAGCCTCGGAATGCCTAAAGGGTACGTGTCAGGCAGATGGAATGGCCCCAGGGCTCTATAGCTGCCAATAATTGCATTCATGCTTGTCTTGGGGACGCCATCACCCCGTCTCCGAGCCCCTCCAGTAGGTCGAACCGGATAGGGCGGATTTCCACGTCCTCTTCGGCCGGCGTCCGAAGGTTCGACCCGAACGCTTGGGTGGTGCCAGTGACCTGTTTGATGCAGGAGCGACCGGGTGGTGCCCAAGAGACCCGGCCCCGACCGACGGTAATGTGCAGAGGCCCCGACCTACGGAAATGCGAATGGTCGTACAGCGACGTCGCCGGCCGGCCGGCCGGTCACAGCGACCATACGGCAGCGTCCGAAAGCGAATCATATAGAGCCATCACGCAAGAGGCATGGCTCCAGGCGGAATCCCCCGGTGAGTATGCACGTGCCCGACGGACCCCGACCGACGGTAATGTGCAGAGGCCCCGCTTGGGTGGTGCCAGTGACCTGGTTGATGCGCTTGGGTGTTGCCCGCCGCCTGGTTGGTGCCAGTGACCTGTTGATGCAGGAGCGAACGGCCCCCTCAATTTCGCAAAATCGAGCAGAACGTGGCCCCAACTAAGAATCACGCAGCGTGATTCTTAGGATCTGAAACGTGACAAGGTCTACTTCAATGATGTTCGACCTCATCGCTGGATCGGCCAGAGGGTTTGGGACCTCACGTCGAAGCCTCCGGAACGGTCACTTCGGTGCCAGGCACAGTGCCAAGTACTTGCTTGAGCGGTTCGGGTCGTGCTCGACGCCGACTCCGGAAGTGGTCGAGAAGGGCTACGTGCCGCGGTGACGTTTGAGCTTGCGCGACAAGGGCGCGTCCAGTCGCCGCGATTGATAGCACTGGCTTTCGTGTTGTCGTAGCCGGCTTGCAGGCACCATTCATCGCAATCATCCATGTCGTCGACGTCGACAACAGGGCGGCAGGAGACGGTAGACGCGGCACCAAAAGGCGAGCCGACAATTGCGCCAACGGATCCCCTGTGTCACGGTCGTCCCCGCTGTTCCGTTGCAGATCGGCGGCCTGTAGGCAGCCCGGACGTGAGCGAGATCGTGGTCGTTCGACTGGCTGCGCCTCTGGATGCCGCATCCGACGAAGAGCACTGCGACCGACGCGAGTACTGGTTGTCACGGCCAGCCGGCGATTTACTATTGGCCTTGGACTGTGAGGCGCAATGGGGCGCCGACAACGCCGGCCCAGCCTCGCTCACTGTGTTGGGGACCTTGGCTACCTTCCACTATGTCGAATTCTTGTCTAACGACGCTTGCGAGATCGTCGACGCTGCCCTTCAGCTTCCGCAAGGGCGAATCCAAGCCCACGCCAGACACTTCGGGAAAGTCGTGGGCGACGCGTGCCGCCCCTCGCGAAAAGGCGGTCCCATACCTTCACCCGGGCCGGGGTCGCTCGATCACCCCATTCTCGTTCTCCATCGGCCGTAGTAGGCCGATCGAACTTCGGGGCCAGTGATTTGATGGAGCGGCTGGAATTCGTTACGAATCACTTCGCCTTCTCGCTCGATCATGGCAATCACCTCTGGCCGGGCATCATCGAGCGGGACGAGATCGACCATTCCTGGCAGCCACTTCCGCGGCGCGAGCCATAGAACGAAACGTCTGCTCTGGCGGCAATCCCATGACCGCAAGGTCGATGTCCGAATCGGCACCCGCGGTGCCACGTGCGATCGGGCCGAACAGCACAACCTTGCGCACGCCGAATTCACGGGCAAGAACGTCGGCGACGGCTGGAACTGCTGCACGGATCTGTCTGGCGCAAGCCTCTTCTTCGGGCAACCGCTTGCTCAGAACGGCCACAGGCTCCTTCGGCGTCACAACGACGCTATCGTAACACGTCGGCAGCGTCGTGGCTGCGACAGCGAGCAAGTGTTCACGGCACCGGCCTTCCTCGGGGTGAGCTTCCGACCAACCAAGGACTGCGACCGACAACGAGTCCTGCTGAGCACCGCGATTCGTTCGACCCGTCCACCATCGCAGGCCTTGGCCGAGAGGCTGGCGGTTGTCGGCAGGGACGGATCGTCCGGCAGATGTGGTCCCAAAGCAAACCCCGCGTCTCTCTCGAAACGCGGGGTCCAACCGGGCCAGATCGGCGTCTGGCGATCGTCGCTACTTAATAGTGACGCTCATCTGGGCCTTGTTGCCCACGATGTCACCACCGCTCCAGGCCTCAAAGCCAGCGAACACATCGGTGAGGTACCAGCTCGCGTCGAAGGCCTGGCTGGTGCCACCGCTGCTCTTGTCCGCACTTGCGTTCTGAACCGCGTCGTTCATGAAGTCCTTGATATCGAAAGTGAGGGTGTTGACGGGGCCGTCCTGGACTACGTACGATACGACTGGGCGGTTTGCATCGTCGGTGCCGGTGCTCGTGTTCCCACGCACGCCGACCCATACATCCCACTTGTGGCCAGCGATGGTTCCCGTACTTCGCTTCGAGCTTCCGCCAATCGGTGAGTTTGCACCGGGCTTATAGAGCCAAACCATGATGAAGCCAGAGATGGCGTCATTGTATGCACCCGCGGTAGGTTGACTCTTCGAGAACCAGATATCGTAGGCGGCGTTGTAATTTCCGCCGCTCTTTCCTGACCAGGTGAACGTCGTTTGCGCACTTTGGATTTGGCTGATCTGCTTGGGAAGACCTGTATCTGACCACGTGTTGAACGTGCCGCCGGCAAGATCCCCGTTGGCACCCACATAGATGGACGGGAATGAGCCGGGCACGCCCTGACCACTTGTCGCGGCTTGGCTGCTTTGCACGGTAAAGCTGTTTGCCGCGTAATTGGTGATTTGGATGGTGCTCGTCGGTTGGCCCCAGTTGTTGTTAAAGAGGATGTACTTCTTGCAGTTCGTGTCTGTCACAGCTTGACGTGCCATCGAGGCATCCTTTGACGCGGTTGTGGTGCTGCCGAGAGCTCCCGTTTGTTGTCCACAAGCAGCGGCCGGCCCTGGTGCGTCGGAAGCGCTGTTGCCGGGCGCAAACCCGCCGACGGAAAAGTCAAATGCTGTATCGGATGAGCCATTGCCGGGAACGAGGAATGAGATTGCGTCGATATCTTCATTCTTGTAGGGGATTGCGGTCTTGTTGTCGCTGCCAGGGTTGGGGTACTTAGCGAGATCCCAACAGTAGGCGTAGAAATCGGACCACTTGACGAAGCTCGGTCCCTGCGCGTCCGATACCGTTACACACCAAGAATGGTCCATGTTGGTTGCTGAGTCGGGGCCTTGCAGTTGTATTCGGAACTGGCCTGGCTTTGTCTTCGCACTCCAATTGACGGCGAGGCCAGCGTAGGTCTTCGTGATGGTAGCCATACTTGTGTTGGCCGGCCCTGCCGCCGTCGCGGAAGCCGCATTGTATTTGCACTGATCGCTCTTACCCGTGATTGGCTCGTTCAGATTGAAGCCGAGCAATGCTACCGCTTGGTAGGACATGTTTACTTTTCCGCTTACTTCATAGGGGCCGCCCTCTTTGGCTACCGCCGTGAAGTCCTGCGGTGAAATTGTCGTTGTGGTGCTGGCTACGGTATCGATACCTGTCCATACGCAACCGTGCCAATCGGCGCTCGTAACACTCCAGTCCTTGGTCATATACCAGCCAGCGGGGTTGCTCCCGCTCGATCCCCCGCCGCTGCCAGCCGAGCCTCCCGCGCCAGCCGACGAGCCAGCGCTTCCAGCAGCGCCGCCGCTGCTGCCTGCCGAGCCGCCGCTGCTACCAGCAGCGCCGCCGCTGCTGCCTGCCGAGCCGCCAGCGCTGCTGCCGCCCTTGGCGCTCGTTCCGCCGCTTCCGCTGCCGCCGGCGCTGTTGCCGCCACTTTGGTTGCCGCCGCTGCCGCTGCCGCCCGAGCCTTTGCCGCCGCTTCCGCTGCCACCGGCGTTGCTGCCGCCACTGCTGTTTCCGCCGGAGCTGTTGCTACCGCCGGCGCCGTTGTTGTTGCTTGAGCCGGCGCATGCGGTGAAAGCCAAAGCCAGGCTTCCTGCCAGCAGGGCGAGTCGAGGAATTGCGGTCGTGGGCCTCGATCCGACGGTCAGTCGGTCGATGCGGGGCGATTTCGAAAACATGAGAACCTCCAAGGTGGTCGAGTGAGGGGTAGGTTTATACCCCACCTACGTACGGGCGAGCCGATCTTAAGAACCGTCGCACCTGGCTTCCAGCGATCCAGAGCACCAAACGATGCGACGGGCTCCCTCACAGAACACGCGAGCTCGCCTAAATGCGAAAGCCCGACGGGCATCGCGAAAATATGTGACGGCGCCTCGCACTTGCCGAGAGAAGCCGTGACGCGAGGCAAGCGTCGTGGCGGCTCTAAGCCGCGAGCCCAAGCCAGAGCGCCATGGCGCGGTTCACACGCAACATCGTGCTGTCGTCGAGATGCCCCACGATCTTGCCGACTCGGACTCGCCGGATGGCCGTCGCCTTATCGATCATGATTTGCGAAACCGAGCGCAGACCATTCGTCGGCGTCGGATCGAGCGTCAGGCGAAAGAGCGGCGCATCGACGATGGTGGTCGTCACTGGGGCCACCGTCACGCTCGGGTGTGTGGGGTTGAACAGATCGGATTGGATCACGAGAGCGGGCCTGGGCTTACCGTGGTCGCCCTGCATGGCAACGACGACGACATCGCCGCGCTTCACGAAGTCCATCCGTCGGTGTCGCCCAAAGTCTGCAACCAAGCGAGCGTGTCACGTTCGCTTCGAGTTCCTTTCTTGGCCGCAAGGCTCTGCCGACGGCATTCGTCGGAAAACCCCGCTGCCCGAGTATCCGGCAACCAGGCTTGCACCAGGCGCAAGCCGGACTGCCGCATCTTCTCGCGGTATCGCTCTACGTTCTTCCTGGCGGCTGCGGCCTTCGACATGACACGAAGAATGACATGTCATTTTGCATGCGACCATTGCCGAGTCTACCCGGGCTTCCGCTGTCGCGCCGCCAGCGAATTCGTTGCCGACCAATCCGACCGAGCAATAGCGATCGTCGCACATCTCCGCCGGATACGGACGATCAGGTTGATCATCGCTTCTTCGCTTCGGCCTGAAGCTCAGCTCGCAATTCTTCCCACGAAACTCCCTCGTTCGGATCCCGCTCATACTCCGCAAGCCGCTCGGCGAGAATCGCCCTGTGCCAGCCTGGGACCGGCACATTCTCCGGACGTGCCGCAATGACGTCCCACAGGGACTGCACGTAGTCGATCTGCTCTTCGACGGGCAGCTCGGCGAAACCCGGCGGCGGAATCTGCAACGCGCGAGACATGGCTCGCCAAATTTAGCACACCGGCAGGCTGCCCAAGGCCCTCGGTGGCTCACGCATACGAATATGCTATATTCATATGCATGCGAACGACCGTCGATCTCGACGAAGAACTTGTCAGGAATGCGCTTGCGGCCAGTGGATCCCGGACCAAGACCGAGGTGCTTGAGTTGGGCCTCAAGGCTGTGATTGAGGGGCAAGCAAAGCGTCGGCTTATCGCCTTGCGCGGACAACTAACGACTGGTCAAGCTCCGCGGCGGCGACGCGCGTGATTCTCATCGATACCAGTATTTGGATTGATTTCTGGAAGAAGCGCCCCAGCACGGACGCGCTCGTCAATCTGATCGAGGACGACCAAGTGCTGATTCATGAGCTAGTCATGGCGGAGCTGGCGGCGGGCAATCTGGGGCCGGCGCACGTGCGCGACGAGATCCTTTCGGGGCTCCAGCTGCTACCACGGGCGCCCGTTGCTGCCTTGGACGAGGTGCTCACCTTGATCAGGACGCAACGGCTGGAGAGGCGAGGGCTTGGGGCCGTGGATGCGCATCTCTTGGCCAGCGCACGGCTCGCGGCTGCTCAGCTCTGGACTACCGACAAAGCCTTGGCATCGGCTGCCCACGAATGCGGCCTTCTGTTCGTTGTCTAGGGCTTCACACCGAATCGACCAGAAACTGCACGGCGGGGCTCGTCTCAGCGCCGCGCGCGCTTCCGGCATAAAGACGAACCCGCAGCGCCCGCAGTAAGAGGAACAGCTTGCGCGCCTTGCTGGTGTACGCGCGCCTCGACACCGAGTCGTAGTGGTTGCGGGCGACGACGCGGCCGATCTCCGAATAGATCAGTCGGGCGGCGCGCACGCCCACTCGACAGTCGGCTGGGTAAAGCGCCATGCCGCCGTCCGCGCGGCGGTAATAGGTGTCCGCGCGCTGCAAGACGCGGCGGACGACGGTTCCCAGCGCTTCGCTGTGTACCGGCTGCGCGATGAGGCGGTCAGGATCGAGCCCTGCCTCGGCTAGCCAGTCGAGGGGAAGGTACATGCGGTTGGCGCGCGCGTCTTCGCCGACGTCGCGACAGATATTGGTAAGCTGCATGGCCAAGCCCAAATCGCAGGCTCGCGCGACCAGCGCTTTCGACCGCTCGCCAAAGAGCAGCGTCATCATCACACCCACGGTTGCGGCGACACGCGCGCAGTAGGCGTCCAAGTCTTCGGCCGTCGGATAGCGGCGCTTTTCCGCGTCCCACGCGAATCCTTCCAGCAAGGCACGTGGCACGGTTTCGGGAATGCCACACGTGGCGACCACCTCGGCAAGGGCGCGATCCACGGGATCGTTTTCGGGATGGCCGGCGTAGACGTGATCGAGGCGTTCGTGCAATCGAGCTAGCGCTGCAGGCACGTCGCTTCCCAGATCGACGGCGTCATCGGCGACGCGGCAAAAAGCGTAGAGGGCGGCCGTGCGATCGTGCAGGCGCTTCGGCAGAAGGTGCGACGCTGCCACGAAGCTCTTGGATCCGCGTTCTAGAATTTCATGGCACGTGCGCAAGTCGGCGCGCCGTTGGTCTTCGTTTGCAAAGAAAGCTGCGGGCATCGGTTAGGCGGTGTGGCGGAGCTGGTTGCGCAGCTCGGGCGGGCACAGGCGCTGCGCCGCCATTTCTACGAAGTGCTCGACGCTCTCGCGATGGCCGCAGGTGGGAATCGAGTGCATGGTTTCTTGCAGGCGCTGGTCGAGCAAACGCACGGCGCCGGCTGCGCCCAAGCTGGCGACCGCGCTAGGCCGTGCGTGGCTGCCGTCTTGATGGATCGGCTTTCCTAGTCGGCCTGATTCACCGAGCGCATCGGCGATGTCGTCCGCCACCTGATACGCCGAACCCAAGAGTGCGCCCGTGTGGCGCCACTTCTCGACGTCGCCACCAGCGCAGATGGCGCCGGACACGGCGGCGGCTTCGAAGAGGGCTGCCGTCTTCGCGTGATGGTAGGCGTTCACATCCACGGCGGCTTCGCTTTCCCACGCCTGTCCGGCGGCGATTCCCGACGGTGCGCCCGCGGCGTCTGCAAGAGCGGGCAGAATCTGCGCACAGGCCGCGGGCTGTCCTGCAAGGTGCTCCGCCACCTCGGCGAAGGCCCGCACGATCAGGGCGTCGCCCACCAAAACAGCGATCGCTTCGCCGAAACGCTCGTGCAGCGAAGCACGTCCGCGACGAACCGAAGCATTGTCGAAACACGGCAGATCGTCTTGTACCAGCGACGCACAGTGAAGAAGCTCGACGGCCACCGCAGCGGCATCGACCAAGCGCGGTTCTCTGTCACCGCAGGCCTCGGCTACCGCCAGGCAAAGACCTGGCCGCACGCGTCCGCCGCCTGGGAAGATAGCGTAACGGATCGCCTCCGCCAGGCGCGATGGGCACGGCGCGGCCGTGGTCTTTTCCACCACGCGTTCAAGCGCCGTTTCGATGCGCGAATCCGTTTCCATGCCGACTCGATATTAGTAAAGGACCCCGAGGGGGTCCTTTAGAGCCCCCGCGGGCGAGCGCAGCCGGGCAAAGCCCGTCTGCGCTCACGCGACTCGTACTATGCCCCAATTCTACGTTTGGCCGGGTAACAACCGCCACGGTCTCCTGCCTTGGGCGGCAGCGGCGACGGAATCATTTTCTTGACAGTTTTTTCCTTCGGCTCAACCTACTCTCAGTCCAATGGCGATTCAGTCAAATAACAAGTCAGCAAAGACAACTAAGGCACCAGCTGCCCAACCCGTTCCCGCGGCCGTCAAGGCCAGCCCGGCAAAAGAGCCGGCCAAGGCCAAGGCTCCCTACGAGCCGACTCAGGAAGAGATCCAGACCCGCGCCTTCCAGCTTTATCTCAGCGAAGGCTGCAAAGAGGGCAACGATCTCGAGTACTGGTTGCGCGCCGAAAAAGAACTGCGTCGGTAGCTCCTTAGCGCCGTTCCACGCGCGCGAAGGGGGTGGTCTATGCCTCGGGTGCAAGTTCTGCCGAGGCGCGAGCGGGGCTTTCTCGGGCGCTGGCAGCGGCGAGCGCAAGAAGTCCGCACAGGCTGAACAGGGCGGGCTTGGCCGAGTCCACATCCATGCCGGTTGCGGCGATGAGAAGCAGGCCCCAGCCGATGAGAGTCGTATTACCTCGTTTGAGCACGCAGGCGGTTACCGTGGCACAAACGCCAGCGGTGGCCAGAACCAACGCGCTGGTGTAAGCGCGCTCAGTCGCACTCGCAAGGCCCGTGAGCTCGAAGTGGAGGCCGTAGTACGCCACGGCTTGAACCAGGTCAAAGCGCAGCGTGGCCGCTGTGCTCAGCGCTGCGGCAACGAGCACGCCAACCGTGGTGGCGAATGCTAGCTGAATCTTGCCGAGCGGCGCGGGCATGAGCAAAAGCGGCGTCAGAATCATCGCCGTCAGTGCCAGCAGGTGACCGGCACGAAGCAATTGTCCAGCGTCGATGTGCGTACCGCCCAGGCGATGAACGAAAAGCGCCGCCGGTTGCAGGAGGATGGGAATGGCAAGTAAGGCGATCGCCAGCTTTGCGCGCGTCCGCCGCAAACCGTCCCAGACGCCGACGGCCAGGAAGCCCACCAAGAACCCGTGGCTGATGCGCATGTACAGGTGGTAGCGCGGCGCCAGAACAGCGACCACGTCGAGCGTTGCAAGCGCCATGAAGAAAAGCCCGATGGTGCTAACCGTGATGCGCATCGAAGGCGGAAAGATGCGATCCGAGCGTAGGGCGTTGACCAGTGCGACGCCGGCCACGAGCAAGCCCAAAAGCCCGGAGAAGTATGAGACGAAAAGCGCCAACCCAGCGACCCAGCGCTCGGGCGGGGTGCCGTGCTGGCTAGGCAGGAACACGCCGCTCACCACGCGGTAAAGAACCAGCTCGCCAAGCGCCGCTAGCGCAAGAAGAGCCGTGAGATTGAGGGGAGGAACAAACCGTCGCATGCCCGAGATCCGCGCAGTATAGGACGTTCACCTGGCACGCGCCGTCTGTGTCTGCGCCTTTTGTCGCTCTCGCGGTTTTTGGCCACGGTGGTACGATTGCCAGAACGTATGTCCGGCCGAGCGATGCCTAGAGCGCCTAGATCCGTTTGTGGCCAAGGAAACGGGCATGCGCGGCGGTGACGACTACCTCGCGGGGCTCGCGCAGATCCATACGCGCGAAAGCCTCGACGAGCGGCGGTCGCTTTGGCGGCAGGGCATGGCCAGCCTGGCGGCGGCCGCTGCCGATCAGCAACCGACGCCGCTTGAAGGCATGGCCGCCGACGAGCTGCTTGCCAGCGCCAAGGTCGCGCTTAGCTCGGGTATGGTGGACGATTTGTCGTTTCTGTCGCGACCGGTGGCCGCTGCC
>Ga0066789_10000927_pt1 | contig 12439 bp, 13 predicted proteins | sample OrgsoiDNA2013049_FD_70960 | JGI IMG/M metagenome (GOLD analysis project Ga0066789, IMG submission 70960) | Permafrost soil microbial communities from the Arctic, to analyse light accelerated degradation of dissolved organic matter (DOM) -... | ecosystem: Environmental > Terrestrial > Soil >...
CGCGATCTCCAAGGGCGTTGATCGGGCGCAGTTGGAATCGCGTACGGGTCTTCTGCTCGATCAGTTGCAGGACCCGGAGGCGCGCGTGCCCATATCGCGCTTCGTCGAGCTCATGAGATCCGCCAAGGAACTGTCCAAGGACCCCGCACTTGCGCTGCACTTCGCCGAGGAGGTGGACCTTTCCGAACTGTCCATTGTTGGAGTGTTGTCCCATGCCTGCCCAACCATGCGCGAGGCCTTTGCGCAGATTACGCGCTACAACCGCCTGGTCTGGGAGCATCCCAGCCAGTCTGGCGAACGCTTTCAGATAGTGCATGCGCGCGAGGGACTCGACTGGCTCGTCGACAACCGCGCCCAACCGAACGCCTTTCCTGAGGCGACCGAGTGGGCACTCGGGCTGCTGATCTGCGGGCCACGCATTTTCGATAAGACCCCCTTCTGCCGCGAGGTCCACGTGACCCATGCAGCGCCGTCCTACCGCGCCGAATATGAGCGGATCTTCAAGGCACCGATTTTTTTCGAGAGTGATAAGAACGCGCTTCTGATCGATGCGACCTGGCACGACCATCGAATCGCGCCGAAACAGCAATATGCCTTTGGCGTGTTGAGTGTGCATGCGCAAGAACTTCTAAAAAAGCTAGAAGCGTCCAAAACAATTCGCAGCAAAGTTGAAGGGTTGCTGATGTCGGTGCTGCACACCGGTGCGGTCGACATGCGTGCCATCGCCGAACAATTGGGGTTTAGCCGCCAGTCGCTACTGCGCAAGCTCAAGACCGAAGAGACAACCTTCGAAAAGGTACTGGATGAGTTGCGGCGCAGACTGGCCCTCTTCTACCTTGACGGCGGTAGGGCCTCGGTCAATGAAATAGCTTATCTGGTTGGATTCTCCGAACGCGCCGCCTTTGCGCGCGCCTTCAAACGCTGGACCGGGCGAAGTCCCGGCGCTTATCAAGGACGTTGATGGTCCCAGCGTGTGTTCGTCTCGCCAGCGCCGGTACTCATCCCTTTAGGAAAGCGACCGTCCCATGCGCACACCGAAATCCATGCCACGGGAGTACGGTGCGTCACCACGGAAGATCTAATCAATTGGAAGGCCGCGAGCTGAAGCCGTGCCATTCGAACAAGAGCGCCCATTAACCGAGGAATCGCGACAGTGCTAAAAATATCTCTGATCCTGGCCTTACTTGGGGCAGCTACCCAGGCACTGGGGATCTCCGCGTCCACCAACCCTGCCGCCGGCTGCAATGTCCCCGAATATCGACAACTCGACTTCTGGCTGGGCGACTGGGATACGTTCGACCCGGGCGACTCCACCACCTCTATCGCGCGGGCTCATGTCGATCTGATCGCCGCCGGCTGCGCCGTCCATGAACTGTATGAACAAACCGACGGTCTCATCGGCGACAGCATCCTAAGCTTTGATCCCGTTCGCAAGCTCTGGCAGCAAACCTGGGTTACCAACCGCGGCTCGTTGATGGTGATTACAGGCCGGTTCAAAGATGGTGTTTTGACTCTCGAAGGCGCGACGCACCTCAGGAACGGCAAGTCACCGCTGCAACGCATAACGTGGAAAGCCGAAGGCAGCGGCGTTCGCGAGTCGTCGGTCATATCGAAGGACGGCGGCAAGAGCTGGGAACCTGCGTTCGACGTCCTGTTTCAGAAGCACCGCTGAAAGTCGAAATTTCGTTCGACGTCGTCGTTGATCTGGACGAAATCCCTGGGCACGACGTCTGGGTCCCGAGGCCCATCGGCACTCACTATACTAGAGGCCCGCGCCACAGGCTGTTCTGAAGTTCTGGTCGGCATACAGCTGTGCTAGGAGCTGAGTATAGCCGTTGGCATATTGGTTTCTTGCCTCAGGGATCGCGATAGCACCGACGAAGGAGGATTTCCAAGTGGATTGCTGGCGCAGCACCCGGTCGTAGATCAACTGATTACCATTCTTGACAGTGAAATGCGCGGCAAGCACGGCGTTGGCTTCGCTGAAGCCGGCGGCATTCAGCTCATTTTCCGTAAGTTCACCCTGAATCGATAGGGGGGCGGTTGCGTCGTACTTGCCGGCAGCCTTGAGATCGGCAATTAAAGATTCCTTCAGATACAACGAGAAGGAGTTACCGTTGGGCGAGTCCACCTGATTACCGCGCACGCTCACCGATTTATCGAGGGCGAGGTTCAAGCCTGCGGCCAACTTGAACTCACCGACGTTCACCGCGGCGATCCCCGAATCGCGCAAGGTCACGACCGATTCCGCGGGTGGCTGATGTTGGCCCACTGGCACCGTCGCACAGCCCTCGATAAGCACGCAGAAAGCAATCGACGCCAGAATTCGCAGTGTCATGGTTGCCTTCCTTAAATTATTGACCAAATGCAGGGTCCGCCGTCAAATCCTTGAGCGCATTGCCGACTATCTGTCGCGTCATGGTCGTCACTGCGTCACGAGGGCTGGGCGCCTTGGTCGCGTTGGGCGGTGCGCCCTTGGCGCCCACGGTGGTGTGTATGGCATGGCGTGCCACCTTGCTCAGCTTGGCACTCCCGGGGTGGGCCTGGAAATCAAGGGTACATACATAACCGTCACTCACAGTGTTGCCTGCAAGACCGAATGTCAGGCCCGTGGCAAACCCTTTGCCGAAGGCATTATCGGTAATGGGGACGTTATTGATCACGATGCTCATCAGGGCACCGCCGGTTACCGGCTCACCGCTGACAGAACTAAACACGCCGCTGGCCACCACCGTGTCCGAGACCTGCTTCTTCAAGCTCTCGGTCGCCCTGCCATTGGGCGTACCCTTGGTCTCGAAAGTGAAAAGCAGCTGGACCGGCTGAGATGGCTGCGGATGGTGGAATTCGACGGGGGCAATATCCTTGATCCCGTTGTCCACATACATGGTGGCGCAACCGGACAAGGAGGACGCCGCCAGCAGCAGCGTCAAATACAAAACCCTGCTGCGAGTGGTTCCGGCAGCAGACATCCATAGGCGCATGCAACATCTCCGTGTTGATTTGGGCGTCGGGATTGTAGTCGCGATTGTGGGGCGAATAAGGTGACGCACTCGAACTTCTCAGCAGGCCAGCGTGACAGTTTGCGCCTCTTGGTACCAAAGGCAGAGCATAAGAAAGTGTGAGGTGACCAATGCCTGGGACCGCGCCGCTGCTCCGGCCACATCGTGAGCGCTCGGCAAGTGAGCGGTTGTTACCAATTGATAGCTCCACTTACTGTGCCATTTTCAGTGTGCGAGTGGTTGACGGCCCGGCCGGGGCGGCCAATACTTTCCCAAATGGTGAACTCTCAAGAACGGCTGGACCGCGTTTTCATGGCACTGACCGACCCGACGCGGCGGGCGATACTGGCGCAACTCGAGCGCAGGGACGGCGCGTCCATCAGCGAGCTGGCGGAGCCGTTCACGATCCGGCTGCCGGCGGTGATGAAGCATCTCAACGTGCTGGCGGATGCCGGACTCGTCACACGCTCGAAATCCGGCCGCACGGTGACGGTGCGGCTGCGGCCGCAGCCGATGCGCGAGGCAATGCAATGGCTGCGGCGCTATGAGCGATTCTGGTCGGGCCGCCTCGATCGGCTTACGGCCTATGTTGAAAGCAAGGAAGCCGAAGTGCGAAGGAGAGGCCGTTGACCAGTCTCACGCTGGTGCGCCGCATTCAGGCGCGGCCGCAGCTCGTCTTCGATGCAATCACGACCGCGGAGGGCATCGCGCAATGGTGGGGCCCCGACGCAGGGCCGGTGCTGGTGGCGGAGGCCGATGCGCGCGTGGGCGGCCGCTATCGCGTGCGTTTCCGTATGCTCGACAGCACCGAGCACGAGAGCAGCGGCGAGTTTCTCGAAATCGTGCCGCCGGAACGCGTCGTTATGAGCTGGCGCTGGGAGGGCGGCGTGGAAGACCCCGGCGAATCTCGGGTCGAGATCACGCTCAGGGCCGTTGCCGAAGGCACCGAACTCACTTTCATTCATTCGCAACTGCGCGACGCGGAAACGCGGCGCAGCCATGAACAGGGCTGGACGGGCTCGCTCGACAAGTTGCAAGCGCATTTCGGCGCTGCAACTTAGGTTCGAAACTGACCGACCTCTCGCTAGTGCTTCATAACCGCGGGCGTTCCGTCAGACCATTTCATCACCGGAACGAAGAAAGTCGTGACCGGCTCCGGATCGCTCTGCGCGGCAAATATTGGCGAGCCGTTAAGATTCGCGCCCCAAGCGGCGCCGTCGGTGTGGGCCAGGAAGAACATGAGATGCGGGTGCGCGTGGCCGTCCGCGTCGGACAGGTAGCCCTGTTTTGACATCATGTAGCTGATCGCCCCGGGTTCCGGCAGCACATAGGTTTTTGCAGCGAGCTCGGTTCTCGTGCGATCCAACATGTCGGACTTTGAGACGCCGGCGAGGACCCACTTTGTTCTTTCCAGATAGCCGGCAAGTATGGTGCGGACCGCGGCAGCGTTGAGGCATATCGGCGCGCGAACCTTAGGATTCCAGAACTCGGCATCGCCAAAGCCGTCGGCCCACGACCGCCAGACCATGCAGACGAAGCCATTTTTGCCTTTCACGGCTGTCTCGTAACCGCGCTCGCCGAGCGTCTGAACTTCGGCGTCGCCTGAGATCGCCGTCGGCGCCGCACTCCGCGCCAGCGCAACCTCTTCGGACCGGCTCCCCACCTGATATTGCGCGAGAGGTGCCATGGCGGCATACACGGCCCTTGCATCTTCGGCTTCGCCCGAAGCACAAAAGAGAAACGTCAGCGCGCACGTCATCCCGATCGCCCAATCTTTTCTCCGCATAGAGTGGTCCTCCGTTTCAATACTTCACTAAATGGTGAAGTATTGAAAATTCGCAAGCGTATGTCAACTGGTGGCGCAGCGACACTCTCTCCCTTTCACGGACCGCGGCAAATCCGATGGCGTCGATCGGCAGCGCGGGGTGTCCGGCTTGATGATCACGCCGTCCAAGCGCACCGCCCGCAGCAGATTCTCCTTGTTTTCGGCCCCGATCTTGTCGCCGTCACCGACCATTCCGCCCGACAATGTCGCAATCAATACAGTATCCCTTTCCGTGCTCATGAACACATCGGCCCACGGCCAAATGCCGAGCGCGCTCGCCAGGCGCGACGCGTACAGGAAGGCATCCCATTTCGATCGCGTGAATCGGTCGCCGCTGCTACGAATGGTCGTCAGATTCCCGTAACGGGCACCCTGAAGAAAAAGGCGCGGCAGGGCCATTCAGTACTGCAGGGACATTCCCTTCTCCTGTGCTGCGCGCGCCATGCCGTCGGTGAACGCATCGCCTGCCGCGAGTGTCGTACCGAGTTCCGGTGAGTGCTTGTAGATCTCGCTGAGCCAGTCCTGCTCATAGGTCACCACATTCGCAGAGGAAGTGTAGCCCATGATCTCCTGCCAGAACTTCGGGTCGAGCGCCGCGAGACCTGAGATGTCGTAGTGCTCGTGGTAAGGACTTTTGGGATCAATCCAACGATTGTGCGTGATCAGCGGCAGGCCTACTTTCTTTTGAAATGCCGCGAGACCCTCGGGGAAAACCGTCGGATGCGCCTGGTATTTGAGAAGACCGCCGTATCGGATCGGTCAGCGCCCACTGTCAACCACTTGCACGGCCGCTACTCAATCTGTTGCGCGTGACGGCCGCGACTTTCTCGAGCCAGAGCTGCCTTGCCCAATGGGCCTGCTCGAACTCCGCGATCGCCGCCCGTCGAGCGAGCGAGGAGCCGATCAGATCGAGGCCCTCGATGAACATCCGCTGGTGTCGCGCGGAAAGACTGAAATGCGCCGCGTGATTGCGGCTTCTCACGATGCGATCGTGAATGTCGATCACTACGCGGTTGGTCAGAGGATTTAAAACATCCGAGAGAATGGCATCCACTGCCGCCTGCGGCAGGGTCGCCAGCAGCAACTGATTGTTCATCGCGTTCGAATAGAATATTTCCCCGAAGCTCGGCGCGACGATCGCTTTGATTCCGTATTGCAAGAGCCCCCACACCGCGTGCTCCCTGCTCGAACCGCAGCCGAAGTTCTCACCGCCAATCAGTATCTGGCATTGCGCGTACGCAGTGCGGTTCAGCACAAAATCGCCCCGAGGGTTACCGGTGGCGTTGAATCGAAGATCGTAGAGCAATCCGTTGGCGAGCCCGCCCTTGTCGATGCCGCGCAGGAACTGCTTCGGCATGATCTGATCGGTGTCTAGATTGCCGATCGGCAGCGGCGCCGCGATCCCCTCGATTGTTCTTCGCTCGGGCAATTCAAGGCTCCATCTTGCGTACATCGGTAATGAAGCCGCTCAACGCGGCGGCAGCAGCCATCGCAGGGCTCATCAAATGAGTGCGTCCACCGCGTCCTTGCCGTCCTTCGAAGTTACGATTCGTCGTCGAGGCGCACCGTTCTCCGGGTTTCAATACATCGTCGTTCATGGCCAGGCACATCGAGCATCCCGGCTGACGCCATTCAAATCCGGCGTCGATAAGAATTGCCGCTACGCCCTCGTCCTCTGCCTGCTTGCGAACCGCGCCGGACCCCGGTACGACCATGGCCCGCACCTTTTTGTCCACTGTGCGTCCTTTGACGACTTGCGCGACTGCGCGCAAATCCTCGATGCGGCCGTTGGTGCAGGAACCGATGAACACGCGATCGATGTGCAAGCCCTCGAGCGAGGTGCCGGGATTGAGACCCGTATAGAGCAGCGCTCTTTCATGCGAGCTGCGCGCCGTCGGACTGGCTGCTTCAGCGGGGTCGGGAATGACGCCGTCGATGGGTATGGACTGCTCTGGGCTCGTGCCCCAGGTGACTCGCGGACCCACCTGCGCCGCATCGAACGTAAGCTCGGCGTCGAAGCGCGCATTGCCATCGGATTTGAGTTCGTTCCAGAGGTGGAGCGCCTCGGCCCTGTGCGCATGCATGTCCGGCGCACGATCGAACACATAGCGGAGCAGGCGCTCATCCGGAGCGATGAGCGCTCCGCGGGCGCCAGCCTCCACCGCCATGTTGCACAGAGTCATTCGCGCCTCGATCGACAGGCCTTCGATTGCGGCTCCGCAGAACTCGACGACGTAGCCGCGGGCGCCTTGCGCGCCGATTCGGTTGATGATGTGCAGGATCAGATCCTTCGACGTGCATCCCAACGCCAGCCTTCCATCGACGCGGATTCGCATGTCCATGGCAAGCCTGTGGACCAGACTCTGAGTGGCGAGCACGTGCTCGACTTCGGACGTGCCGATGCCGAAGTTCGGCAATGACTACATCACAACCGTTCGAGCGCAGATACGATACCGTCCGCGCGTCGAAGATTCTCTGCGTAACCACGACTCTGCGTGCTTGGGGATTGCTCACCTCGCTACGTGGACTGGGACGCACGTGACCTCGGCGAATTAAGGTTGGTCATTCGCGGCCCGACTCGCGAGTTCATAGCCGCGAAACGCTTGGTGCTCGACCAATTGGCGCGAAGGGTCGCCTTTGTATACGCTCAAAATGCGTTCCGGTTCGCCCGAGTGATACTGCTCAATTGCGTGGGCAATCCACCCGGCGCATCGGCCGACTGGAAACAGCGAATGGCTAAAATCAACTCCCGTCTTGCTATCCACGAACAAGAATGCCAGCGCGAAATTTGGCTCCAGTCCATGGAGGCTCTTGGCATCGGCGATGGCCGCGGCCAACTTCCGGTAGGACGAATCACGCGCGAATGCGCTCGCGCAAAACTCCAAGAGTGAGCGCGCGCGAGGATCGCCCTTCGAGTGCACTGGTGTGTGGAATCCAGGCACGTATTCTCCGAGGCGAATGCGCCGCGCAACGGGCAGCGTTGGATTTGAACTCGCCAGTATTTCGGCCAAGAGGCGGCTGACCGCGCTCCAACCGCCTCGCCTTGGCCGGCAGCCGAGTATGACCGAGAGACCGGCAATGACCGATCGCCAGGGCGTCACACCGGTTCCCGCGATGACTCTGACGGCGACCGTGCCGGGTTCGAAGCCGTGGTCGGCGGCGAGTACGAGCTGACGCCGAATGAGATCGCGCTGAAGCGCGTTGGCACCGATCTGCCGGGCAATGAACTCATGAATCGGTTCGGTGCAGGGACGATCAGATCCTACGGCCAGCGCCGCCAGGGTCCGAAGCACGGCCGCCCCGGTTCGCGCCATACCCAGCGGCGACAGATCGTGCGCTTTCGTGTCCGCTTCCTCAAAGAGGGGCAGAATGGCAGTGGCCCGATTAATTTCACTATACCCGGCCAGTGCGAGCTGAATGGCGGAAAACCTCGGGGGTATCGGCGGCGCCGACTTGGTGAACACCGCCTCCTCCGGAAAACCCCAGAGCAGCGAGGCGACTGACTCGAAGCTCGAGTGAGCCGCAAGGTCCGCAGCATTGTGTCCTCGATAAAACAGGCCGCTGTTGGTAATCAGTGTAATCCGACTTTCCTGCCGAAGACGCCCTACGGCCGGAGGAGCTGCGCTCTTTTGTCCAATGAGTCGCTCGATATCCGGACGCCAATACCGGCGTTCCCGAGACCCGGCGATGGGTTGCGAGTGGATGCCCTTGCGGCTCACGTAGACATAAAGCGTCTGAACGCTGATGCCGAGCGCCTTGGCAGCCTCCTTGGCGCTTAAGTACTCGCCGTCTCTATCATCCGAGACCGGCGAATTCGCTTTGTCGTGATTGCTCATGTCACTCCGCACGTTGCCAGCCAAGCGCTCCCCAAGCCCGCGCGTCGCACTCATCGAGATACCTCTAAAAGTTCGATCGATATATCTACTGCGGGTCGTAAAGATTGACCGCATTTTACGCTGACTGTACACCTTACATCAGAATAAATTTCGCGACCGCTCAGGTATTCAGCCGTGCAAGACCGCGACGGTGCCGGAGACTTTGATGGCCGCGACCGTTGCTGTGGAGAGCACATATGGACCGGAAAGATAGCGCCGCCGAAGAAATCACGGTCCTCGTTCCGTCGGGCATGCTGGGAGCTGGTGTCACAGAAGCGCATGTTCGCTACGGAATTGCCCGCGGCGCCCACGCGATTGCGCTCGACTCCGGTTCGACCGACAGCGGACCCTCTTATCTGGGTCGCGCTGTTTCCAAGATGAACCGAGAATCCATAAGGCGGGATTTGGAAATCCTCATGGCCGAGGCCAACGCCGCAGGCATTCCTCTTCTGGTGGGCAGTTGCGGCACGAGCGGCGCCGATGCCGGTGTGGACTGGACGCGGGACATCGCGATCGAGGTCGCTCGCGAGCTTACAATCACTCCGAAAATCGCTTGCCTCTACAGTGAGCAAAGTGCGGCGGATCTCGTGCTGCGGGCAAGCCAAGGCCAGATTGACGCCCTGCCTCCGCTCGGCCCGATAACGGACGAAGTGCTCAACTCCTGCGCGCATATCGTCGCGTTGATGGGGCCGGAACCGTATGTCAAGGCGCTACAGGGCGGCGCCAACATCATTCTCGGCGGTCGGACCACCGATACGGCAGTGCTTGCGGCCGTGCCCCTCATGAAAGGCGCCGGCATAGCTGCTGCGTGGCACGCGGCAAAGATCGCGGAATGCGGGGGCCAATGCACGGAGAATCCGCGGAGGGGCGGGGTCCTCATGAAGGTAGGCAAGACCGCGTTCACTATTGAGCCGCTGGATCAAGCGAATCAATGTACGCCGAAAAGCGTATCGGCCCATATGCTCTACGAGACCGCTGATCCGAATTTGCTCACGGAACCCGGCGGAATGCTCGATGTATCCGCCGCCGTCTATTCCGCGCAAACGGAGCGCATAACGCGCGTGACGGGGGCCAGCTGGAATCCCATGCCTTACACGATGAAATTAGAAGGCGCCCGCGGCGGCCCCTTCCAGGCAATCATGTTGATCGGCATCGAAGATCCTGAAGTACTCGCGCATCTGGATGAGTTTCACGATCGCATGCGCTCGGCGTTGATCGATCGCATCAAGTCGAGCTTTGGCAAGGAGGCGTCCGACTTTGATGTGTCGCTGCGGATCTACGGTTGGAACGGCGTGTCCGGTCGGAGTGTGCCGCTGGGAAGTGCGCCTCCGCGGGAAGTGGGCGTCTTGTTCGTGGTCACCGCGCCGACGCAGGATTTAGCCGACCGAATGGCAAAAGCATGCAATCCGTGGTTTTTTCACTTTCCGCTCCGTTCCGGCATTGAACTGCCGAGTTACGCATTTCCCTTCACACCGGCCGAGATTGCGCGGGGCAGGGTTTATGAATTCGTGTTGAACCACGTCGTCCACACAACGGACGGCCATGAATTGGTGCGCACGCGCTGGACGGACCTCTCGCGGAGGGAGTAAATCGTTACTTCGCAAGATCCGCCCGTAGAGTCATCACACAGTACGAAGGCAAAGCGTTCCGTGGGCGCCTATGTCGGTTGATATTGCAAGCCCCTCTAGTCCGTACTCACCGGCCATTATTTCGGCCCGGATCGACCGCTTGCCGGCGTCGAGCCCTATTTGGTCATGGCTCGCCATCGTCTCATTTGGCGCATTCTTCGAGATTTTCGAAACCGCGCTGACCAGCCTGTTAGCGCCGCTCTTGGTACAGGTCGGTATTTTTCAAAAGGGCAGCGGTGGCATTTTGGGGCTCCCGGATCTCGCGACGTTCGGGTTCGCCACATTTCTAGGCCTGTTTTTTGGCGCGCTGCTGTTTTCCGCCATCGCCGATCGCGTGGGTCGGCGGCCCATTTTTACGTATTCATTGGTTTGGTATGCGCTCGCGACGCTCGGAATGGCCTCACAGTCGCATGCGGTGCTGATCTGCCTTTGGCGATTTGTCGCGGCGATTGGCGTGGGCGCTCAGATCGTGGCGGTGGATGCCTACATTTCCGAGCTCATGCCGAAGGCGATCCGCGGACGGGGCTTTGCGTTGAGCAAAGCTATCCAGTATGCCGCGGTGCCCGTAGCGGCCATCGCGGCCACCGTTTTGGGAGGCAAGACTTTGGTGGGCATCGATGGCTGGCGCATCGTGCTGATGATCCCGAGCGTCGGCGCCGCGCTGATCTGGTGGGTTAGGCGCGGCTTGCCGGAGTCGCCGCGTTGGCTTGCCGAACGTGGCAGAGGGGCGGAAGCAAACGCCATTCTCAGCGATATCGAAGCGAAGGTGAGTCAGAAAATCGCGTGTCCGCTGCCGCCGGTCGAAGCCGTAAGCGCGGCGCCGCAGGTCGAGCGCGGTTACCTAGCGCTATTTCAGGGGCAATTGCGTCGCAGAACGCTGGTGTTGCTGGTCGGCAGCTGCGCGATCACTGTGGCGTACTTCGGCTTCAGCAATTGGCTGCCATCACTTTTGCAGTCCCGCGGTGTCGAGGTCACCAAGAGCCTGCTGTACACCGCGTTGATCACGCTGTCATATCCTTTAGTGCCCTTCCTGTTTAGCTTCTTTGCCGATCGGATCGAACGCAAATGGCAAATCGTCTTGGGGACGGGGATTACCGTCGCAGCGGGCCTGCTGTTCGCCGTGCAGACGACAGTCCCCGGATGGATAATCTTCGGCTTCATCATTACCGTCGCCAACAATCTCGCCGGCTACAGCAGCCACACCTATCGCAGCGAACTCTTCCCGACCTCGGTGCGCGCTCGCGGCATCGGGCTGGTGTACTCCATTGACCGATTGGTCGCGGCTTTCAGCAGCTACCTCATTGGTTTCATCTTGGTGCGGGGCGGTGTCCCCGGCGTGCTCACGTGCGTTGCCGGATCCGCAGTGCTCGCGATGCTGGTGATCGGGGTGTTTGGACCGCGCACTCGAGGCCTCGCCAGCGAGGCCATCCAAAATAGTTCCTGATCTATCGGCGGAAGGTCAGCGTCACTCCGAAGGTTCGCGGTTCGGTGTAGAACGCGTGGTAAATCGACACGCCACTCTGGAACTCCGCAAAGTTCGCATAGAAAGGCAGGAAGCTCGTTGCGTCCAGCAGGCTGCGCTCGTTTGTCAGATTTTTCCCCCAGAGCAGGACTTGGAGATGTTCATCCGCAGATTCCCAACGCGCGTGCACGTTCGTCAAGCCTTTGAAACGCGTCTGGTCGATGACATAGGAAGGCTCGTCGTTCGCGTCGACCAGGTGCGTGCGGCTGCGAACCGTGATGTCGGCGCCGACGCTCATCTCACCGCCGCGCAAGGGGGCAATGAGCTCGGCCGAAGCGTGGAATTGATGCTTCGCCACGTTCGGCAGCGTGTTACCCGTATAGACGATGGGCGGCCCTGGATCGTTGGGGTCGACGTAGTCAGTGTATTTGGCATCCGTGTAAGTGTAATTGGTGCCGAGCCGCAGCCAGCTCACGGGCTTGAGGGCCGCTTCCACTTCGATCCCCTGCACCCGCGCTTTGCCCGCGTTCTTCGTGACCTGGGAGAATGCCAGTGCATCGTAGGCCGTGCGCTGCAAGTCGCGGTAGTTGGCACGAAACACCGACAGGTTTAGCTGCAGCCGGCTGTCAAACACCGAAGCCTTGGTGCCG
>Ga0066789_10000929_pt1 | contig 12429 bp, 11 predicted proteins | sample OrgsoiDNA2013049_FD_70960 | JGI IMG/M metagenome (GOLD analysis project Ga0066789, IMG submission 70960) | Permafrost soil microbial communities from the Arctic, to analyse light accelerated degradation of dissolved organic matter (DOM) -... | ecosystem: Environmental > Terrestrial > Soil >...
GACGTGGATACGTCTTGAGCCCGCGATCAGGGCAGAGAGTATTTCTTCAGCACCGGCCAGGATACATTGGCATTGCCGGGATCGTGACCGCCGCCTTGTTTCGTGCACAGGGTGACCTGAACGCCAGCGGCGCAGGACGAATAGGTCGAGCAACCGTTGCTGTCTGCAGCGGACGGAGATCCGGTGCACTGATCGATCTCGGCCCATTTCTGGAAGGTTGCCACCGCTCCGATGTTCGTGAACGAGCCCATCGATCCGCCGCCATAGGCGACGGCGGAATCGGCGGTACCGCGAAACGTGATCTCGGCAATCGGGCGAACCGGCTTGCAGCTGTCCACGGTTTCCTTGATGAGATCGGACGCCGCCGGTGAAATCGCAGCAAAGACGTCGGCCGCATTGCAGCCCAGGACGTGAACCATGCCGCCGCCGAGAGAATAGCCGACCGCATACACGCGCTTCAGATCGATGCAGGCGACCTTCGCCACGTCTTGCACCAGCGCCTTGGCGAACGCGACGTCATCGACGCTCGTACAGCATGGCCCCAGGTTCCATCCCGTTCCGTTGGTGCCACTGACGCCGTCGGGATACGCGGACACCACGCCTTCGGGATCAATCACCGCTTTGTACGGGTTCGAGCCCGCTTCGCTGGTGCCGTCGCCGCCGAGGCCATGAAAGTCGACAACCAATGGCGCCGGCTTCGTTCCGTCGTACTTGGCCGGAATGTGCAGGTAGTAGCTACGGCTGGTTGTACCGACCAGAATGGTTTTCTTCCCATCGGCGGGTTTCGCCAAGCCGGCAGGACAGGTTGCCGATCCAATGGTGCCGCCGGTGCCGCCGGTGCCGCTTGTGCCACCGTTGCTTGTTCCGCCGGTTGCGCCTCCGCTGCCACCGCCGCTTCCCGTCGAGCCGCCAAGTGTGGGCGCTCCGCCGGTCCCAGCACCGCCCCCCGCGCCGATCCCACCCGTCCCAGGCGCTCCCTTGGTGCCGCCTGCGTCGGTGGCAGTGTTTCCGCCCGTGCCTTGAGATCCGCCACCGCCCTTGGCCCCACCCGAGCCAGCCACAGTGCCATTGCCGCCCGAGCCGCCTGAGACAGCCCCGCCTGCGGCTTGGCTGCCTCCGGTACCGACGGTCGTGGCAGTCGTGCCGCCACTGCCTGGGCTGCCACCGGAGCTGCTGGCTCCATTGCTCGATTGCCCGCACGCCTCAGCGCCAAGAGCAGCAAGTCCAGCCAGCAAGACCATCCGGGTCAACACATCGAGTTTTTTCATGCCTTCATTCCTTCTGTGCTTGATGAATACCATGGGTTGTACCCTCCGGCGGAAATGGCGCTATTCTCCGCACCATGAAAAACCTAACCCAATTTGTAGCCATTCCATTTCTTGTGCCTTTCCTCCTGCTTCTGGGCTGCGGCGGTAGCAGTGGCGGCGCCGACACCGATTCGGGAGCCGGCCTCGATGGGCAAACCCTTCTCGACGTCGGCGCACCCCCCTTAGACGTCGCAACCCCGGACACCGCAACGACCCCAGATCTGGCGACTCTGGACACGGCGTCGGTTGTCGCAACGGATGTCGCCGGCCCCGATACCCGAGGCGTGGCCGACACGCACGCATCCGACACCGCGGTCACGCAGAGCCCCGATGCGGCCACGGTGAAGTTGGATACGGCCACGGCGACCGACGTCGACGCCATCTCTGCCGATGCGACCAATGCCGCGAGCGACGGCCTCGTTGTTGACACGGCACCTGTCCAGGTCGACACCGCCGCGCCCGACACGGCACCTGTCCAGGTGGACACCGCCGCCGCGCCCGACATGGCGAAGGCGGACGCGTCGACGGTCGTGCCGGTGCTCTCCGCGCTCAGTCCCGCCACTGCGGATGTGGGACAGCCTGTCCCACTCACCATCTCTGGAACAGGGTTCGAGGTCGGTGCAATTGCGTATTTCGATGGACAGGCTTTGGCTACCACCGTCGATAGCGGCAATTCCATAACCGCGCAGGTGACGTCGGCCCTGACTGCGCAGCCGGGATCGCACGCCGTATCGGTGTCGAATGGGACAAGCCGGACCAGCAACATCCTTTATCTTGTCCTCACGATCCCCGTCGGCGCGCCCGAAATCCTCGACTACAGTCCCGACAATGGCCTGGCGGGTGATGCCGTCACCATCATTGGCCACAACCTGGCTGCGGAAGCGATCAGCATCACCGGACCGAATGCCATCCACGTAACTACAATGTCCACCGACTCGACCACGTGGTTGGGCCAGACTGTCGACACCGTAACGTTTGCCCTCCCAAGCACCTGGCAGACCGGATCCATGGTCGTTGCGAACAGCAAGGGATCGTCGCGGGGTAAGATCTTCACCGTGGGAACGAACCTGGCTCAGCTAACCGGCGTGACCGTACAGGCCAGCAGTGAGTACAGCTCGACCTGGGCCAAAGTACGGATCGTGGACAACGATCTCTCGACCAGCTGGTTCAGCAAGAACGGTGATTGCGCAACGGACACCAGTTGCACCTCGGTGCCCTGGATAAGCGTGACATTCCCCTCAGTCCAGTCCGTGTCCAGAATCGCCATTCGTGGCAACCGCGAGCGTGCCGGCAGCTATGACTTCCTTCGCGCTCGCATCGACATCATCGGCAACGCCGGCGTGCTGTCGACTGGTTCGTACGATCTGCCTAACCCCGATCGCGACCTGGATATCACCTTGCCCAGTCCCGTTGCTGGCGCGACCAGCGTGAAATTCACCAGCCTTGCGGACGAGAGCATCGAGCCCGGGCTCTCCGAGATCGAAGTGTTCTAGCCCGCCGCCCTTCTAAACGCGTCTTCTCGCAAAGCGCCCGATTCCCATCGCGGGGTCGGGCGTTTTCTCGTCCGGGCCTCCGCCGCTCGCACTTACCTCGCCCGGCAGGATCTCCTTACTTCGCCATCCTCATGACCGTCCCGGCGTCCATGTCGGTCCAGTACACGTAGGTAGCATCCACGGCGATGCCCGCGGGGGCACGCTGCCCCGCCACGAGCACTGTCACGGCGCCACCGCCGACCGGTACCCGAGGAGCCCGGCCATGGAGTTGTGCCGTCGATGAGGTCATGCCATTAGCTTACAGGTGGAGGTCTCCAGTTTTTAACAAGACGGGGAGTCGACGTGCGGCGGATCACGGGATAAATCGCGACGCCAATGTCGCGTTGGATGGCGGGCCGGCGCGGAGAGCGTCGGATCTCCTCGCTTTATCGCGCGTTCTGCGCGTTGGGCTTCGGTACAAGTTCTGCAAGGGTTCCGGGGAGGCAAGGGTTACAAGGCTCCGCACTACCGGTGTCGCCCGCCACGTCCCACTGTTAGCAACGAACCGATGAGGCTGCCATGACTCACCATCGATCACCTTTCTACATCTTCGTCGCCGCGCTATTTCTTGTCGCAACTTTGCCGTCCTTGGCTCGCGCCGACACGGCAAGCTCTCGTGCAACGCTGGATCCCGCGCAATTGGACTCCTTTGCCGCACTCGTCGGTGAGGAGACGAGCACAGTTGCGCAGCGGATAGCCGCCGACCCGAGCCTGGTGCCTTTCGCCGCAAAGGCGGCCGACGCACGCATGCGACGCAAGCGCACTGGCAAGGTGCTGACGATCACCGGATTCACCATTTTTGGCGTAGGCACCGCGATCGGCTTGGAGGTGATCATTTCGGGCTCGCGGCCCGTGAACTGCCCGAACAGCACCACGAACGGCTGCGATACAGGCGGAAACGTGGCCCAAGTCGGTCTTGCTATCGCGTTAGTTTCCGAGGCTGTCGGCCTCGCCCTGGCCATTCCAGGCATCGTCAAGATGGCCAGCCAAAGCGAGGCGGAGACCGAGGCGTCGGCACGGTACCATCCCCTGGCAGCAACAAATGACGGCAGCACCTCCTCATCATCCTCATCATGGCCCACGCAATCGCTACGAGCGGGAATGCCCGAGACTTCGATGCGCCCAAACGGCTTCTTACTGCCGCTGCTTTCAGGGACTTTTTAGCCCTCTTTCACAGACTTGCACTGTCTCATCATTGAGCCTAACCCGCACAGATCTCCCGCAGAAACGGGCATACTTGCACATCTTCCACTTGCCGACATGACTGTACTCTTGTACAGTATCCGCATGGGTATCGGCGCGGATTTGGGGCAAGAGATTGCGGAGCTGTCGGCACGATTGGATGCAGCCACCCATCGGTTACTCACTTGTATTCGTCAATTCGACGAACAGTGTGGCTGGGGTGAACAAGGCGCCGTTTCTTGTGCTCATTGGCTGTCGTGGCGAATAGGGCTCGACTTGGCTACAGCACGGGAAAAGGTGCGCGTGGCGCGAGCGCTCGGCACCTTACCGGCTATTGACGGGGCGCTGGCAGCAGGCAAGCTCTCATATGCGAAGGTCCGGGCCCTCAGTCGGGTAGCAACACCAGACAATGAGGCGAAGCTGCTCGAGATGGCGCTCTACGCGACAGGCGCACAGTTGGAGAGGATCTGTCGTGGTTTCCGAACCGCCCAGATAGCCGACGAAGATCCCACGCGGGAGACGCGGTCGGTGCGGCGGCGCCTGCTTCCTAGCGGGATGGTAAAGCTGGGGGTCGTCTTGTGCCCTGACGAGGCGGACTTGGTGATGAGGGCGATCGAGCGGGCCCGGGAAGTCGGGCACAGCGAAGAGCAGCCGCACGTTTCCGAGGAAAGATCGGAAGAGCCGTCCGAGTCTTCTCAATGGCCGTCCCGCGCCGATGGCGTGGTCGCGCTGGCCGAGAACTATTTGGCGGGCAATGTGGCGTCGGGCAACGGTGGCCAACGATTCCAGGTCACCGTTCATGTCGACCAAGATCCGCTGGCGGCGGACGGCGTCTTGGCGGCGACACTGGAAGACGGTACCAACGTTTCCGCGGAAACGCTTCGACGTGTGGCTTGCGATTGCGGGCTGGTAGCCGTCACGGGCGCCGGCGAATCCTTGAACATTGGCCGTCGTACCCGTTCGATACCGCCAGCAATTCGCCGAGTAAGGAGCCTGCGTAACCGCCCCATACAACACGAAGGCCAGCGGCGCCCCTCCCCTCGCCGCTGGCCTCCATCACTTCTCTACTTCGCCGGCGCCGGCACTCCCACCTCCACTTTCGCCTTCACTCCCCTCCGATACAGCACCTTCAAATTGTATTTCGCCGCTGCTTCGGGTTCGCTCGCGTGCAAGGCGCGGGCGGCTCTTGATGATGTCTTTCAGGATGAAGTAGAGGCGGCCCTTGGCTTCACAGAAGGCGCGGTTGTTGTCGGGCAGGCTGGCGATGGCGGCTTATTGGGAGCCACTGTCGGTCTCGAGGGCGCGCAGCTTGGTTTCGAGCTTGGCCTGGAAGTCTTTGCCGGCGCCGACGGCGGCAGGGGGACGTAGTAAATTGAGGCGTGCCGTTGCCCAACCATCCCAGCTCGCCTCCCGGCTTGCGCTACCACGAGGTCGACGCCAAGAGCGTGCTCCGACGCGGTGTCGTCGTCGACCCGTGGTTCCTCGGGCGCTTTGGCAGCAACCTCTACCGCGGGTGCCAGCACGGTTGCCTCTACTGTGACGGCAGGGCCGAGCGGTATTACGTCAGCGGCGAGTTCGACCGGGACATTCAGGTCAAACGCAACGCCGTCGAGCTTGCCAAGGACGAAATCGGGCGCATGCGCGAGCCCGGCTTTCTGTTCATCGGCGGTGGCGTGTGCGACGCGTACCAGCCGGCGGAAGAAAGGTATCGGTTGGCGCGCGGCCTGCTCGAGCTCTGCCGTGACACCCGCACGCCCGTGCACGTGCTGACCAAGTCCACCTTGGTGGAACGCGATTTCGACGTACTCGCCGCCATCAACGCCGAGACGCGCGCCGTGCTCTCGTTCAGCATCGCCATCACGGACGAGCGACAGCGTGAGATCTTCGAGCCCGGCGCAGCGCCGCTGGACGAACGTTGGCGCCTGCTTGGGCGCGCACGCTCCGTGGGCCTTGCCACCGGTGTGATGGCCATGCCTGTCCTACCGGGACTTTCCGACACGCCCGTAGCGGTCCATGCACTGGTGGCCAAGGCGGCCGAGGTCGGCGTGGATTTCGTTTGCTACGGCGGACTGACGTTGCGACCGGGCAAGCAGAAAGAAGGCTTCTTCGCCGTGCTGGCGAATCACTATCCCGATCTGGTTGCCGGCTACGACAAGCTCTTCAGCGAAAGCCGTGCTTCCGGCATCCCGGATCTGCGCTATCTCGACCGCGTGGATCAGCGCTTTCGATCCGCGCTGGCCGCCCATGCCATGCCAGCGCGCATACCGCACGCCGTGTTTCACGGACGGGTGCCGCTTTACACCGAAGTCGCTGTGCTGCTCGAACATCGGGGCTGGGAGCGGGGCGAGCCCGGCGGCGGCAGCGGCCGGCTGGCACGCGCCGGATGGGCCATCGCCGAGTGGGCGCGCGCGCGCCTCGGCCGACAGCGCGGCAAGTACGCCTTTCGCGAGATCGAAAGCGAGCTGGCCATGCTCGTGAGGTCGCGGCAGCTGCATGAGATTGCCGGCCTCGACCCCGCTTGCATCGCCGACGTCGAGGCGTGCTTTGCTTGCTGTCCGCCCAGCCGAAAGTAGCGGTTCACGAAGATGAGAGGCGAGCGCCGCTTCGCCGCGGTCGGGAAATGCGCGGGCCGGTAATCAGCCCTCAGCGAAACGCCCGCACGATGGCGGACGTCTTGCGCATCAGCGCGGGCGTGCAGGCGCCGACGAAAGTCGTGACCAGGCGGTTTGGCCGCAGGATTTCTTTCGCGACTTCCTGGATCTGCGCGGCGCTGACTTTGCCCATCCGCCGGTAGCGCTCGGCGGGGGTACGCAGCGGGCGACCGAAGAGCACGCTGTCGCCGTACCACGCGCACAAGCCGCCGACGTCGTCGAATCCGGCCTCCAAGTCACGCGCGTAGCGCCGCTTGGCTTTCTCTAGCTCGGCTTCGGCAACCGGGTGGTCGCGCAGCTCGGCTAGAATGGCGAAAATCTCGGATACCAGATCCGGCAGTTTCGCGGTTCCGCAAGCCGCCGTGATTTCGACCAGCGAAGCATCACCCAAAGGATCGATCCCGGCGTTGACCTGATAGGCAAGGCCCTTGCGATCGCAAATGCGGTAGTGCAGCGGCGTCGCCATACCGTCGTCGAGCAGGCGGAGCAGCGTGACCAGCGCTGGATACTGCGCATCGTTGTCAGCAAGCGCGCGAAAGAGCAGCTGCACTTCGACCTGGGCCGAATCGGTTCGTACGTTGCGGATGGTAAGCCCGGGAAAACCTTTCGGCGCGGGCGCGGGAAAGCGACGCTCGCCCGGCGGAAGCCCGGCGAAGGCGCGTCCGGCTGCCGCGAGGACTGTGGCGTGCGCCACCGGACCAGCCACGGCAAGCACGAGATTGCGCGCGCCGTGGAAGTGGCGGAAATGCGCAAACACATCCTCGCGCGAAAAGCGGCGAATATTTTTCTCGGGTCCCGTGATGGGGAAGCCCAGCGGATGATCGGGCCACGCATCGCTGCGGCCAACGTCGTCGATATTCACGCGCTGGCCGCGCTCGTCGAAGTCTTCGAGAATCTCCTCGAGGACGATGGCGCGCTCAAGCTCGATGTCCGAGAAAAGCGGCGCGGTGAAAAGGTCGCCCACGATATGCAGCACTTCGCCAAGCTCGCGCGGATGCAGCTCGACCTGGTAAAGCGAATAGTCGCGCCCGGTCTCGCCACACAGCATGCCACAGCGCTCTTCGATGGCGTGGTTCAGGGCGAACGACGACGGAAATCCGGCCGAGCCGCGAAACAGCATGTGCTCGACAAAGTGCGAAAGACCGTTGGTCTGCAACGTTTCGTAGCGAGAGCCAGTGCGCACGTAGAGCCCCGCTGTGGCGGCATGCAGGTGCGGCGTTACGACCGTGACCACGTCAAGGCCGCTCGGCAGCCGGCCCTTGCACACCTCTGCGGGAAACGGAATCAGGTCGGAAGAAGCGGCTTGCCGTCGGGCATGGAATTTTCGGGGCATGAGGGAAGGCACAGTTTACACGGCGATTTTGCAAGTGCCGTGCGCGATGGACGATTTTGTTCGCGGTGTCCGTCGCAGGCGTCGCCATGCTAGAAAATGCCGTGGCTATTTCGAGCATTCGCCTCGTCGTCAACGCCGACGGCTTCGGTCAATCCGAGTCGCGCAACCGCGGCGTGCTTGCGGGGCATCGTCAAGGCATCGTCACGAGCACGTCGGTGCTGGGAAATGCGGCGAATCCGGAAGCGATCCGCGACGCTCTCGCCGCCGCGCCCGGACTGGGAGTTGGCGTGCTTTTGACGCTGGACGGAGGCGCACCGGTCGCCAGGCCCGCGAGCGTGCCCACGTTGCTCGACGCCGACGGAAATTTGCGAGCACAACGACAGGAGGTGCTGCTGGAATGGGCCAAGAACACGATCGCTCCGGCCCACGTGGAAGCGGAGCTCGACGCTCAAGTCGCTCGTCTGCGCGACCTCGGGCTCGTCGTGGATCATCTTTGCCTCGGCGGTAGCGCACGCTTCCTGCCGGTTGCCGTCCAAACGATGGAAAGCGTCGCCCGTCGTCATGGCATTGCGGGACTGCGCACGAGCGTCGAGCGCCCTACCCTCGCCTGGGCCCTGGACTTGCGGCGGGGCCTCGCCACCGCTGCCTTGGGTGCCGTGGCGTGGTACAGCCGGCGCCAGCTCGGCGCGCGCCGCCACGGACCGCAAAGCTGGGGCTATTTCGAGCGCGGCCGCCTCGACGAAGTCCGCATTCTCGAAATCATCGGCCGGCTTGGCCCCGGCAGCCACGAGATCATCTGCGAACCCGACGATGAGCCCTCCCTCATGGCGCTCGCCTCGACGCGGGTTCGCGATGCTCTCGCCAGGCGCTCCGTCGAGCTCTGTCGCTGGAGCGACCTTTTCTAACTCGCGTCTTTTGCGCCGTGACCGCATAATCGCATCCGAGATGCCTTCCCAGCAGAATCTGCGTTCGACGCAGAGTTACTACGATCGGTTTTCGCCGAGCTACGAGCGCGAACGACACCACGGGTATCACCGACTCATCGACGATCTCGAGCTGGACCTGGTCCGCCGCCACGGCACCGGCCGCGACATTCTAGAAGCCGGCTGCGGCACGGGACTCTTGCTTGCCGAAGCAACGCGCGTGGGAAAATCCGCCATCGGGCTGGACCTCTCCCGCGGCATGCTCAGCCAAGCTCGCCAGCGCGGCCTGCGCATCGTTCAGGGCTCGCTGACCCAATTGCCGCTTCCCGACGCCTGCGTCGACCTGGTCTACAGCATGAAAGTGCTGGCGCACATTCCGCCCATCAAGGAAGCGCTCGCCGAGCTTGCCCGCGTGGTTCGTCCCGGCGGTCACCTGCTGCTCGAGTTCTACAATCCGCGTTCGCTGCGCTACCTAGCGAAGGTCCTGGGCGGCGCAGCGCCTATTGCTGACGGCACCACGGATCGCGACGTGTACACCCGCTACGACACGCTGAACACCGCGCGCAGCTACTTGCCTGCCGAGGTGGAATACGTGGGCATGCGCGGCGTACGCGTGTTTACCCCGACGTCGAAGGTCTTCCACCTGCCGGTGCTGTCCCGCCTTTTCGACCGCGCCGAGCGCGCCGCGTGCGACTTGCCACTCTTGCGCAGTTTTGGAGGATTCCTCATTCTGGTAGCACGCAAGCGAGGGTGATGAGCAAGCACGGGGACATTCTCGTCGTTGACGATGAGCGCTCGATGCGCGAATTCCTCGGCATTTATCTGCGCCGAGAAGGCTATCGGGTCGAGGCCGCCGCCTGTGGCAACGATGCCATCGCTTCCATCAAGGCGCGCGCCTTCGACGTGATCCTGACGGATTTGCGAATGCCCGACGTCGACGGTCTGACGATTTTGGCCGCGGCCAAGCGCTCCCGGCCCGACGCGGAGGTTATCGTGGTCACCGCGTTTTCGACCACCGAGACCGCCATTGCCGCCATGAAGGCCGGCGCGTTCGACTACCTGACGAAGCCCTTCAAGATCGACGAGGTCGGGCTGGTCGTCGACCGCGCCATGGAAAAACGGCGACTGGCGCGGGACAATGTCGCCCTCCGCGACGAGATCAAGGGCCGCTACAAGCTCGACCGTCTGCTCGGCAAGTCGCCGGCCATGCAGCGTGTGTTCGACCTGCTTCGCAAGGTGGCATCGACAAGGACCAGCGTGCTGCTGGTGGGAGAATCGGGCACCGGCAAAGAGCTGGCCGCGCATGCGCTGCACGAGCTGTCGCCGCGTTCGGATCAGCCGTTCGTCGCGGTCAATTGCGGCGCGATTCCCGAAACACTGCTGGAATCCGAGCTCTTCGGCCACGTGCGGGGCTCGTTCACGGGCGCCAACCAAGACAAGACCGGTCTTTTCGAAGCCGCCAATAGCGGCACCCTGTTGCTCGACGAAGTGGCCGAGCTGCCGGTGGCCATGCAGGTCAAGCTCCTGCGCGTGCTGCAGGAACGCAAGGTGAAGCCGGTGGGCGGCATCACCGAGCGCGAGATCGACGTGCGTATTGTCGCCGCGACCAATCGCGACCTGGAGGCCGAAGTCGAGAAGGCCACCTTCCGCCAGGATCTCTACTACCGACTGAACGTCATCCAAGTGCGACTGCCGCCGTTGCGCGAACGCCGCGAAGATTTGCCTCTGCTCGTGGACCACTTCATTCGCAAATTTTCCGCCGAGCACGACCGCAACGTGGTCGGAGCTGCGCCCGAGGTCATGTCCGCGCTGACCATGTACCATTTTCCCGGCAACGTCCGCGAGCTTGAAAACATGATCGAACGCGCGGTCACGCTGTCGACCACGGACTGGCTAGCCATCGATGCTTTTCCCAAGCTTGCCGGCTTGCAGGGCTCGCCGCCCGTCACCGGACCTGTCAGCAGACTGCCCGAAGCGGGGATGGACCTGGAACATCACCTGGAAGATTACGAGCGGTCGATTCTTATCGAGGCGCTGGAGCGCACCGGCGGAAACCGGACTGAAGCGGCGCGGCTGCTCGGCGTTTCCTTCCGCTCGATGCGCTACCGACTGTCCAAGCTCGGCATTACCGGAACCGACACCGACGTCGAGCTGACCGACGATCCGCAAGTGCCATGACTTCTACTGCCCAGCCGATCGCCCATAGCCGCCACTTTGGCGCAGTCGTCGGATTGCTACTGCTTCTGTGTGCTTTGGCAACCATCGCGGGCGTATCGCTCCGCCGTTCGTCGCGGTTGCGCGGCAGCTGGCCGCCCGAGGCGGATACATTCTACCTGCCGCCTTCGTCGGCATTGCGAGTGGCAAGCCTCGGCCACACCGAGCTTATGGCCGATCTGATCCACGCCCGAGCAAATGTCTACTTCGGCACTCAGTTGCACGCCGGCGTGCCGACCAAGTGGCTCGCGCAGTACCTCGATTCGGCAATCGACATGGATCCCAAGTTCGAGCGACTGTACCTGTCCGGCGCCTCGATGCTGATCTACAACGGCCAGCGAATCCGGCCCGAGATGGTGCTTGCCGCGATTCACATCCTCGAACGCGGATACAAGGCATTTCCATTCAACTGGGAATTCCCGTTTCAAATCGGTTTCAATTATCTTTTCGAGCTACCGCAAGACGCGGGCGAAGACGACCCGCGCGTTGCCGGGTGGCGCCAGCAAGGCGTCGAGATGCTGCGCAAGGCGGCGCTTTACGAGGGCGTTCCCTACTACATTCCCAATCTGGTAGCGCGCATGCTGACCCGAAACGGAGCCGACGACTTGGCCATCCGGCACCTCGAGCGTGCCTACGCCGTCGCCACCAACCCTCAAGCGCGAGAGCAAATCCGCAGCAAGCTCATGGCCCTTCAGGGTCGGCAGTTCTCGACCCAACTGGAAGACCATCTGCGCAGCTTCAATGCCATGATTGCCGAACGCTTTCCCGAGGCGCCGGAGGCCTTCTCGCTGGTCACCGGACCGCGCACGACGGCGATGGGTATTCTTCAGCCCCTGCCGCCCAGCCGGCCAGACCAACAATGAGGCTTGCATTGCCGCCGGAAGGGGCACTCGTGCCCAACGACGAGCACGACCCGTTGCCGTATTACTACCGACCACTCACGGGATGGCTCTACCGGAAGCGGTTGACCATGGCGCTGTCTTTGCTGCCTGCTGGAACGCCAGGACAGCACGTGCTCGAGGTCGGAGTCGGCAGTGGCATCTTGATCCCGACGCTTTCCGCCGCGTTTGACTCGTACACAGGGACCGATCTGGTTCTTGCCAAAGGGATCGCTCGGTTGGCGGCTCTGACGTGCAGCGCGCGTTTTCTGGAGGCAGATCTGCTTGCTCCATCGAGCCTTCCCGCCGCCAGCTTCGATTGCATCGTTTGTCTGTCGGTGCTCGAACACATTGCCGATGCCGACGCCGCCGCCACCGCGCTGGCGGGAGCGCTGGCCAAAGGCGGAAC
>Ga0066789_10000930_pt1 | contig 12428 bp, 16 predicted proteins | sample OrgsoiDNA2013049_FD_70960 | JGI IMG/M metagenome (GOLD analysis project Ga0066789, IMG submission 70960) | Permafrost soil microbial communities from the Arctic, to analyse light accelerated degradation of dissolved organic matter (DOM) -... | ecosystem: Environmental > Terrestrial > Soil >...
GAAAACTCTTTCGACGCCCAAACACTTCGCCGTGCACAGCGGGCCTGAACCCACGCGGCACACCGTGGATGTCACCGTGTCGGCGCACGACCTCGAAGACACTTATCTGCCTGCGTTCCGCGCGACAATCGGCGCAGGAGCTGGCTCCACCATGTGCGCTTACAACTCGGTGCTCGGCAAGCCGGCGTGCGCGCAACCGCTGCTCTTGCAGGATCACTTGCGCGATGCCTGGCACTTCCAGGGCTACGTGGTTTCTGACTGCGGCGCCGCCAGCGATATTTCTGTCAACCATCACTACACGCAGACTATGCCGGAAGGCATGGCGGCCGCGGTCAAGGCGGGCATGGACATTATCTGCGCCTGGCCGGCCCAACAGATTGCCACTGAGCGCGATGCGGTGCTCAAGGCCGTGCAGCAGGGATTGCTGACCGGGGCCGACATCGACCGGTCGGTGAAGCGCCTGTTCACCGCACGAATGAGGCTGGGGATGTTCGACCCTCCGGATTCCGTTCCCTACGCCAAGACTCCGCTTTCGGAAATCGATAGCGAGCCACATCATTTACTGGCGCTGCAGACTGGGCGCGAGTCGCTGGTGCTGTTGAAAAATTCCGGGCATTTGCTACCCCTCACCAACACCTACAAAACCATCGCGGTGATCGGCCCGAATGCCGACAGCGTTGACCCATTGCTGGGTAATTACAACGGAACGCCATCGCAGCCGGTGACGGTGCTCGCCGGGCTGCGCAAGCGGTTCTCGAGTTCCAAAGTCCTCTATGCAGAAGGTTCTTCTCTCGCGGGACCGCCGCTTTCGCCCATACCGGCTGGGGTTTTGAAAGACAGCTCGGGAAAGCCGGGACTGACCGGCGAATATTTCAAGGGCGCCGTCCAGGGATCGCCGGTGATGACTCGCACCGACCCCGGGGTTGACTTTGCCTGGCACGACGGGGCAAGCGCCGACTTGAAGGACAACTTCTCCGTGCGCTGGACCGGGAGCCTTGTCCCGTCGGCGACTGGCGATTACCAGGTCGGCTTCACCGGAACCGACGCTTTCCATTTCTGGCTGGACGATCAGTTGATCGGCGAGTCCTATTACAGCGACACTGGCAAGACCCGCCTCAAGACCATGCACCTCGATGCCGGGCATGCCTACGCCGTCAAGATCGAATGCTCGCAACAGGGTGCGTCCGGACTTGCCAAGTTGGTTTGGCACGAGCCCGGCGACAAGAAGGACTACACCGAAGTCGCGAAGCAGGCTGACCTGATCATCGCGGTTCTCGGCCTGGCCGGCGAACTCGAAGGCGAAGAGATGCCGATCAAGATTGACGGCTTCAGCGGCGGTGACCGCACCAGTCTAAATATTCCCGCCGCACAAGAACAACTGCTGAAAGACCTGGTCGCAACCGGAAAACCCGTCGTGCTGGTTTTGATGAACGGCAGCGCACTAGCCGTCAACTGGGCCGATGCGCATGTCCCGGCGATTCTCGAAGCCTGGTATCCCGGCGAAGAAGGCGGCACCGCTGTCGCCGAAGCGCTGGCGGGGGACTTCTCACCCGGCGGCCGCTTGCCGCTGACTTTTTATAAATCGGTTGACCAGCTTCCCGCGTTCGAAGACTACGCCATGAAAGGACGCACCTATCGCTACTTCACCGGCGAGCCGCTCTATCCTTTCGGCTACGGGTTGAGCTACACAACCTTTAACTACGGCAATTTGACTTTCGACAAGCCGTCGCTCGGCGTAACTGACAGCCTTACCGCGAGTGTGGACGTCACGAACTCCGGCAAGATGGCAGGCGACGAAGTTGTCGAGGTATACCTGACGCATCCCGGCGTGGACGGCGCGCCTATCCGCGCTCTGGCCGGATTCCATCGCGTTCACGTCGAGCCGGGCGCGACCGAGCACGTTCAGATCACAGTCCCCAACCGGCAATTGAGTATCGTGGACCCGGACGGAGCGAGGAAAATCGTCGCTGGCGACCTGCAAGTCTGGGTCGGCAGCGGACAGCCGGGGAGTCGCGACGGGATGAAAACCGCGGGAGTTTCCGGTTCGGTGAAAATTACCGGCGAGGCAGTTTTGTCAAAATAAAAGCGGCCTGCAAAGGCCGCTTTTCCCAACCGGGATCCCAAACTTAGTCGTACTTCATGCAGATTTTCAGCTGGTGGATGGCCTCGTCAATGGACTTGATGGCGTCCACCCGATGGCCGCTGTAGTCGTGCGCCGCAGCTTCCAGATGGGCCTTGGCGTTTTGCAGCGACTCAATCGCGGCGAAAATTTCGGGATGACGTCCTTGTGCGGGCGCGCCTGCGGACATGGCCAGCATCATTGCGAATACGGCAACTACGGTTACAACCTTTCTCTTCATGCATCGCCTCCGTTTGCGATAGACGTCGCGGATATTTTAGCCTTCCCTAAGAACATTGCAAGTTTGAAAGGAGACTCATACTGATGATCACCAGGATTCTCTCCATCTTGGTTAGCGTGGTGGCTCTGTGCGTTTTTTCCATTCCGCAGACATCCGTGGCCAGTCAGAGCGAGGCTGAGCGCTACATCGCAGAAAGCGAGCGGCAGTGGGCGGAGGCGGTCGCCAGCGGCGATACCGCGGTGATAGACCGCATTCTGGCCGATGATTTCGTGGGCGTGGATACGGATGGCTCGCATTACAACAAAGCCAAAGCGGTTGCCGACACCCGCCAGCCCCCGAAGGAACTTCTATCCAACCATCTCAACGAAGTGAAGATCCGTTTCTACGGAGACGCCGCAATCGCGCAGGGCAACGAGTCGTGGGAGCGACGCAGCGAAATCCCAAAGCGGGGCCGCTTCGTCTTGACCGATACCTGGATTCGCCGCAACGGCAAATGGCAGATCGTGGCCGCCGAAGATCTGGGGGTGCCTGAAACTTCGCAATGATAGTGCGAGAACGCCGCTCACGCTTATTTCTTGGGCGGATACTTCTCGATCGCCTTCTTCACCATGGCATCCAATTTGCCTTGAATCTTCGCGGCTTCGCTCTGTTCCTCGGACGCAATGCCGCGCCAGACCAGGGAATGCGTGCCGGTATCGTGCAGATCAATCACCAGCGTGCCCTCGGCGTAGGGCACTCGCACGTAGCGCGTGCCCCATCCGCGCCATCCCGCGGGATACGCCTCGATTTCGGCCTTGGGCTGGGTTCCGAGGTGATAGAAGACGTTGAGATCGGGCCTGCCGTCGGTCGCTTCCGTCAATCCCCGCGTCGTCAGATCGTTCCGGATGTCGGCCTCAATCTGCTTTTTAATCAGTTCGCTATTCAACGCAGGATTCCGGCTGTTCAGCGAGCCGTTGCGGATGGCAAACGTCTTGTACTTGGTGAAGTCGGCAGACGCATCGAACTGCATGTCGATTTTTTGCGCCCCCGCGGCCGATCCGGCCAGCAAAATTGCCAGCAGCATGACAACTTGGCTGAATCTTGATCGCAACCATTTCGGCACCTCTATCCGGCGATGCGCTCGTGACAATCTTCACCCCCGTTGTGGCGGGGAAATTGTACCCCACCCTTTGAGAACTGCAAAGGATGGGGCATTCCCGGCTTACTGCTTGTCGTACACCGCAGTGGCCTTTACTTTCTTGCCCGCCGCATCGGTCACCGTGCTGGTGACGGTGCGGTTCTTGCCGTCAGCCGAGACTACGATCTTGCCGCTGATCGTAACCTTTCCGCCTTTTTTGCCGGCGAACGTCAACGTGTGGTCATCAATCGCCGTGTATTCCCGCGTGTCTGAAGTAGGATCGCCGGTTACGGGATAGTCTTTGCCGTCGAACTTCCCTGTCCACTCGGTGTGTACGGGTTTCCCGTCGGCGTCGAGGCCATCGATCGCCACGTTCACGCTGTCCCCCGCGGTCGTATAGACGACCGTGTTGTTCCGCGACTTCGTAGCAAACTTTGACTTGGCCTCGTTTAGCTTCCATGTGCCCATCTGTGCATCGGTGGCAGCAAAGCACGCCGCCGCGACCATACACACCGCTACCGTCAACACACTTGTTCTTAGTTTCATGTTCCCTCCATTGGGATTAAATTGTGGGTTTGATTTACGGCGAATCATAGGCCTGTATGGTGGGTTCTGCAACTCAAGCCTCGAAACAGAGGCCCGGCTCCGGAGCGAACAACCGGGAAGGGCACGAGTTCCAAACGTGTCGAAAGAGACCCGAACGCGGGACGTTATTTTTCTGACACTATTAATGTACTCAGTTGTGCGCGACCAACACTTTCGGATCGATCCGCCTGACGTACTTCAGTTGGGCGGGAACTTTGGCCTGCCCGTCACCTGGCCCAACATACACGGATCTCACAACGGCGCCAATTCCCAAATGGCCGGGCGCGGTTGGCGCTTGAGCTTCGAGTTTCTGTTCCTTATCTTGTTCCAGGCTGCTCAATAGTAGGTTCGCGGTGAAACGCTTGTATCCCGACGCTTCGATGGTCATGGACGCAGCCGTCTGAGGATCAAAACCCTGCAGCGAAAACGCGTAGCGGCCTTCCGTGTCTGTGCTCTCGCTCTCGTGAATGGGGCCGATCGCCAGTTCCACCGACGCGTTCTCGATCACTCTGGTTCCACCCGCGTCAATGACTCGCCCATCTATCGGGATAACCTCTGGGAGAAGAGGAGATTGATGCTGATCGCCATCGGGACCCTGCGCCTGTTGCGGCGGCTTGTCCGGCCAGAAGTGATGTTGAATATATTGTTCGCCCGCGAATATCAGAAGCGCAGCGAGGATGCCTCCGATTCCTTTGACTAGAGAAGACATAGAGATGATTTGCCCTCCAATTTGCCGCCCAGTTTAGACTGCGTCGCGCCCTCCTCAGCAGGATTCTTGGCTCATGATTGATAGTGCGCAGACTGCGCATCGCGTTTCACTCCCTTTCTCGCCATCAGGGAGACACTCGTGGCTGAAGCCTTAGCGGTAGCGTCCTAATTCGGTAGGACACTACGTCTCAGCCGCCCCTTGCCAATCCCGCTAAGCTCCTGCATAATAATTACTTGTCTTAATCCCGCCAGGCGGGAAAGCGCGCCAAGACTGCGATTTCAGGGCCTCGCAAAGAACGCGAGGCATTCGCATGGTGCGCGATTGAGGTCCCTCGACCCGCCAATAAAGAAGGCGGCTCGGGATGACAAGGAAAGGAAATAAGATCAGTGTTAATGATACGACTGGCGCGCACGGGTGCGCGCAAACAGCCTCATTATCGGGTGGTGGTGATTGAGAAGGAACGGGCGCGGAACGGGCGTCCGGTGGAGATTGTGGGGACGTACAATCCCCGCACCAATCCGGCCAGCGTGGAACTCAAGCGCGAACGCATTGACTACTGGCGCTCCAAGGGAGCCCAGATGTCGAGTCGCATGAGCAAGATTCTGGCGCTGCCGACGGCTGCGCCGGTGGCGTCCTAACTTCTAAAACGCCACGGATCTTCACGGATTTCCAAGGATCTGAAAAAAGATCTCAAGAAGTGTCTTAAGAATTATCCGCGTGAATCCGTGCAAACTGTGACCGCTTTTGAAGAGGCCTTTTAGAGAGATCATGACGGAACAGACTGCCAATCCGAAGGCGTTGATTGAGCATGTGGCCAAGGCGCTGGTGAGTGCGCCGGACCAGGTGCGGGTCGAGGAAGTGCCTGAGAACGCGGAAATTGTGATCGAGCTCGAAGTCGCGGAAGACGATATGGGGCGAGTGATTGGGAAGTCGGGCAAGGTGGCGCGGGCGATGCGCAATCTGCTGCACGCGGCCGGGACCAAGCTCGACCAGCATTACGAGTTGGAGATTCTGGAATAGGCCTGCTTCATCCAGACAACGAGTTTATTACGCTTGCGCGGGTGGCCAAGACGCAAGGGCGGCGCGGCGAAGTTGCCGCCGAAGTGCACAGCGATGTTCCGGGACGGCTGCAGGTGGGGATGCGGGTTTTCGCGCTGCGGCCGAAGGCGCTGGCGAGTTCGAAAGAAGACCGGCGCGAGTTGAAAATCGACGATGCCTGGCCGCATAAGACGTACGTCGTCTTGAAATTTGCCGGAGTGGATTCGATTTCGGATGCCGAGCCGCTGGTTGGAAGCGAGTTGCAGATTCCGCACCGTGAGCGGGCGGCGCTGGAAGCGGGCGCGGCGTATGTCAGCGATCTGATCGGTTGCGTGGTTTCGGATCACGGACGCGAGGTTGGGGTTGTCCGCGACGTCCGGTTTGGCGCGGGAGAAGCTCCGCTGCTGGTGGTAGCGGGCAAGACCGAGTACGAAATTCCTTACGCGCAGGAATTTCTGGTGCGGATCGATCTGGAGCATAAGCGGATCGAGATGAATTTGCCGGAAGGCTTGCTGGAAGTGAATGCGCCGCTGACCGACGAAGAGAAGCAGGAACAGAAGCAAAAGCATTAACCACAGAGAACACAGAGGATCACAGAGTAAAACAATTTCGAATTTCCCCTGTGAGCCGCTGTGTCCTCTGTGGTAAGGGTTTTGGTTTGCAGATAGACATCGTCACGATTTTCCCTGATTTTTTTCGTGGGCCGCTAGATTTTGGAATCATTCGGCGGGCACGCGAAGCGGGGCTGGTGAAAATTGAGATACGCGATCTGCGAGCGTTTACTCGCGATCGCCATCATACAGTGGATGACCGCCCATTTGGCGGCGGCGAGGGGATGGTCCTTAAGCCGGAACCGCTCTTTGAAAGTGTGGAGGCGCTGAATCTGGCGCCTCGTGATGAACGCGCTGCGGCCAAGCAGTCGGTGGTACTGCTTTCGGCGCAGGGCAGGCGGTTTGATCAAGGTCTGGCGTCAGAACTGGCAACGCTCGATCGGATTGTTCTGATCTGCGGACGCTACGAAGGTGTGGATGAGCGCGTGGGAACGCATCTCGCGAATCGGGAAATCTCGATCGGGGATTACGTTTTGAGCGGCGGCGAGTTGGGCGCGACGGTGATTGTGGATACGGTCACGCGGCTGATTCCCGGGGCGCTTGGCAATGAGGCTTCTGCGCGGCAGGAATCGTTTTCTGTAGGACCGGATTTGGGCAGCAGTAATGGTGCGGATTCAACTTGCGGCTCCGGAGGATTGCTGGATTATCCGCACTACACGCGGCCGGCGGAATTTCGCGGGCTGAAAGTGCCAGATGTGCTGGTTTCCGGCAATCACGAAGATATCAGGCGCTGGCGGAGAAAGTCGGCGCTGGAAAAGACGCTGCGGAACCGGCCGGATCTTTTGGATCAAGCGGAACTCAGCGACGACGACAAAGAATTGCTGGCGGAGATTGCGGGTGGAAAGAGTTAGTCCGCAGCAGAACAACAGGTTCCTCAGGGCTTTGCCCTTCGGAATGACAATTCAGTGGGTGAATTAACCCCGAGAGGATCAAGATCATGTCGAACTTAATTATCGAAAAACTTCTTGCCAAGACCACCCGCACCGACCTCCCGAAGTTTGGCCCTGGCGACACCATCCGAGTGCAGGTGAAGATTAAAGAAGGCGACAAAGAACGCCTGCAGGCGTTCGAAGGCGTGGTCATCTCCCGCAATCGCGGACCGCAGGCCAGCTTCACGGTGCGCAAGATGAGCTTCGGCCAGGGCGTGGAGCGTATTTTCCCGGAAAGCTCGCGCGTGCTCGACAAGGTCGAACTGGTGCGCTCGTCGAAAGTGCGCCGCGCAAAGCTTTATTATCTGCGCGGATTACGTGGTAAGGCTGCACGCCTGAAAGATGTTGAGCGCGAGCATCCGACCGCTGCTGCTCAGTAGCTGACCGCAGAACAGCCTCGGCTTGAGAGGGTAGAATGTCCGCGACGCTTCCCTTCCGAAAAAGTTTGGCATGGCTGCTGCTTACGTTTGCGCGCGTCACATGATCATGGGCGGCGCGGTAAAAGGCGGTACGTGTACGGGATATTCCCGCAACTCGTCCTCAACGGCCCTGACGACGCCTCAAACGCCGGCCGCTGGATTCCCTCCACTGCTGTGGACCAGTACGGCGCGACTCTGGCCAAATGGTTCGGCCTGAGCAGCTCCGATATCAGCGCAGCGTACCCGAACCTGCCGAATTTTCGGTCACGGATTTGGGATTTCTGGGGTGAGGAACTGCAGTTCGACATTCAGCTTGCTTCCACAGGACTGCCTGGGCGAACATCTGTAACCAGACGTGCCCACTCGCGCTGAATCCGTTTCTGAAAAGCAGATTTCTCCCTCCGCTGCCAAACTGCGGCTGCTCAAACGTCTGCGCTGCACTCTGAAATACGAAAAGCTGGCGTGGGCTTCGGGCGCGAAGTTAGTGGCTGGCGTCGACGAAGTGGGTCGTGGATCGCTGTTTGGGCCGGTGGTAGCGGCAGCCGTCGTGCTCGATTCCAGCTATCGCATTCGAGGCCTGCGTGACTCGAAGCTTCTGCCCGCAGAACGCCGCGAAGTTCTTGCCGAGCGCATTCGCGAACATGCAGTCGTTTGGGCCGTAGCCGCCGTGGACGCCGCTCGCATTGACCAGATCAATATCTACCAGGCGTCACGTGTCGCAATGCAGGACGCTGTTGCACTTCTGAATCCGCAGCCCGATCATCTGCTGGTGGACGCGATGCGCCTCAATTGTGACTTGCCACAGCGTGGCATCATTCACGGTGACGCCCTGTCGGCGTCGATTGCGGCAGCTTCGATTCTGGCGAAAGTCGAGCGCGACCGCATGATCAGCGAGTGGGACCCCGTCTTCCCGGTTTACGGTCTTCGCTCGCACAAAGGATACAGCACTCCGCAACATCTTGCCGCGCTGTGCGAGCACGGGCCGTCTCCGCTGCACCGTCAATCATTTGCGCCGGTGTGGAGTGCGCCAATTCCGCAGGAGGGGCTGGCGTTCATGTTGCAGGAACCGGAGGCGGCGACGGCTGAAGATTTAGCGGGCTGAGGGCATTCAGCATCAGCGCCGTCGGCTGATTTCTTTGCGCAATTTTAACGAGCCCATGGCGGTCAACATATATCTTCAAACAATCGATGGCACGAAGAAAGATCAAGTCTTTGATCCCCACTACTCGCTGGCAGCACTGTGGCCGATCAACGACCCCCCATTCCCTCTTCTGCAATACATTGATCCGCACGGGAACGTGATCTTCAATGGAGCACAGATGCGTGACGTCCAGACTGAGTGAAACAGCTCCTCGGCTGAATGCTCTTTCAGACCCTGCCGCAACCGTGTTTTCTTCTCCTTCCGACAATGCGAGTTTGCTTTTGATCTGATTGGCGACGCCCTCAATTACTTTCACCCGTACGACAGCAGCTTCGTTGAGAGCGGCATCCTCCAACGCCATTCCGCATGAAAGCAGCAACGCGGTCACATCGTCTTTCAGTTCGTTGCGCAGAGCGAGCCGCGCGGCGTGGCGCACTACCAAAGTTTCGCGTCCGTGGTTCGCCAGCCGGGATCGCATGAAACCGCAATCGGGCCAGGGGTATTGCCCGGGGGATTGTTGGATACGCCCTCTCCGAATGGAACCGAAAGCTGTGCCAAACTGCGGTTGGCGTAGATTAGCTTTCCGTTTTCGGTCAGGGCCATCGGCTCCGGGGACGCGTCAACCGCTCCGGCGAGAATGCCCGGGTCGAGCGGGACCTCCCCCGGCGTCTGGTTGGGCGTCTGGAACTTTAGCAAAGAGGTGCTCATAGTTGTGATGTTCTGGAACAGTGCAGTTGCCTGGGCAACCAGACCGGTCCGCAGGCATCGGTTCGTATCAGGACACGCCTTCTGGCGTGCCGCAGTCCACCAGTTTCAATCTCGGAATTGAGCTCCCCATTTGGGAAGTCTATCGGCCCAAATCGGTTTCCTGGTTTAGGACACGTGAACCTGTCGAGTGTGACGAATGAACATGAGGAAACGCTGAGATTAGGAGGGGTTAGAAAGAAAGGAGACGATTTCGCCCGGTTCCGGGCGATCGGTGTAATCCGGATTGGCCGAGGCGTAGAGGACCATGCCGTCGCGGGCAAGAATGTAAGTGGCCGGAATGGGCAGCTCCCAACCGTCGTCCCCGTTTACAAACGGCAAATTGACGAACACGCGTCGATAGATTTCCTGCTGATACTCCGGCACGCGATAGGCTACGCCAAACTCGTGCGCGACCTTGCTGCGGGCGTCGCTCAGCAGCGGAAAGCGGAGCTTGTGCTGATCGGCCATGAGATCCGTCTGGTGTACCGTCTGCGGAGAAATGGCAACCAGTGACGCGCGCGATTCCTGGATTTGAGGATAGATCACATTCATGGCCTCCATCTGCCCCACGCAAAATGGGCACCAGCGTCCGCGAAAGAAGCAGATGACGATCGGGCCTGTGGCGAGCAGATCAGACGAGCGGACAATTTTTCCGTTGCGGTCCGAAAGTTCGAAGCTTGGCGCCTTGCTGCCGGGCTGGAGCGCTCGTTCGGCGATCCCGGATTGCCTGAGTTCCTCGACGGCGCGGCAGTGAATGGCCTGGATTTCCGCCGGAACGTATCTCGCGATGAGCTCTTTGCGCTGGCCGTAGATTTCGCACAGGGAACGCTGGTCAGTCTGCGGGGACGATTCTTCGAGGGAGCGCCATTTCATAAAGGAGCTTTCAGCCGTCAGCTCTCAGCTTTCAGGAAAACCTTTACCCGTTTTCACTGTGTTAAGCGCGACTTTACTGACGGCTGATAGCTGACAGCTAACAGCTACCCTGGCATCTTCATGCCCGCCATCCGCCGCATGAAGTTGCCTTTGCCCATCTGCTTGAACATCTTTCGCATCTGCGCGTATTGACGCAGCAGGCTGTTCACTTCCTGCACCGTCGTCCCCGATCCGCGGGCGATGCGTTTGCGGCGGCTGCCGTTGATTACGTCGTGATGATGACGCTCGTGCGCGGTCATCGAGTTGATGATGGCTTCTACGCGGTTGATCTGTTTCTCGTCCACTTTGTCGGCGTGCTTCTGCAATCCAGCGAACGGGCCCACGCTGGGCAGCATGCCCATCAGGTTCTGCAGCGATCCCATTTTCTTCACTTGCTGCAACTGGTCACGAAAATCTTCCAGCGAGAAGCCGTCGCCGGAAAGCACGCGGGCTGCCATGTCCTGGGCCTTTTTCTTGTCAACCGTCTGCTCGGCGCGCTCGATGAGCGAAAGAATGTCACCCATGCCGAGAATGCGCGACACGATGCGGTCAGGATGGAACGGCTCCAGCGCATCGTATTTTTCGCCGACACCGATGAACTTGATCGGCTGCCCAGTGACTTGCCGAATCGAAAGCGCCGCGCCGCCGCGCGCGTCACCGTCCATCTTTGTTAACACCACTCCGGTGAGATTCAGCTTCTTGTGAAACTCGTCAGCCGACTTAACAGCGTCCTGCCCGGTCATGGCATCGGCGACGAACAGAATCTCCGACGGATTCAGCAGCCGCTTGAGCGACTGCATCTCGTCCATGAGCTGATCGTCAATGTGCAGGCGGCCGGCGGTGTCCACGATGAGCACGTCGCAGCCGGAGTTGATGGCCTCGCGGCGGGCCTCTTTGGCGAGTTTCTCGACGGTCGCAGTGTTGGCCTCGCCGACTTCGCCCTGGTAAATCTGCGCCTTGATCGCCTGCGCCACCACGCGAAGCTGCTCGCGCGCTGCGGGACGATAGACGTCCACCGAAACCAGCAGCGGACGATGGCCTCCGGCTTTGAACCAGTGCGCCAGCTTGCCCGAAGTCGTCGTCTTGCCGGAACCTTGCAGGCCGGCCATGAGCACAACCGTCGGCGGCTGCGACGCGAATTTCATGCGCGCCGTGTCTTTGCCCAGAATTTCGATCAGCTCATCGCGGACAATCTTGATGACCTGCTCACCCGGCGAAAGCGCCGTCGCCACCTGCTGGCCGACCGCCTTGGCCTGCACCTGATCAATGAACTGCTTGACGACTTTGAAATTGACGTCGGCTTCGAGCAGTGCAAGGCGCAACTCACGCAGCGTCTCCTGCATGTTCTCTTCATTGAGAACAGCCTGCCCGCGCAGGGATTTGAATGTGCGTTGAAGGCGTTCCTGGAGGCTCTCGAACATAAGGCAGATTAGATTTTAGCAGTAGAACGGGCACGGACCGGGATGGCCGTCGGCAGGCGGGGCCGCGCCTTCCCTAAGTCAATACCTCATCAATCTGAACCACTGGAGTGATATTCGTGTAGTTCGGGATGTCTTGCATGCTCTGAGCACCATGTTTCGCCATCGCGAGAGCAAACTCCTCCGGGCCCGAAATCTTTATTCTCGCCACGCAGACAAAAGCCGGAGGATCGCCCAGCGTTGCCGACGTTCCTTTGCACACCTCGATGTTTGTCCCCAGCAAACCGCGGACGAGGGGGATGTGCGTCTTCATGTAGTAATCGAAATCAAACTTTGCGCCCTCTTTGCTCGGATACGTCACGGTTGCGAATTGCATTTGTTCCTCCCAAGGGAAAACGAATTATACGTGAGGGCGGATGGCATCAGTGTGGCGCTGCCCCCC
>Ga0066789_10000931_pt1 | contig 12425 bp, 15 predicted proteins | sample OrgsoiDNA2013049_FD_70960 | JGI IMG/M metagenome (GOLD analysis project Ga0066789, IMG submission 70960) | Permafrost soil microbial communities from the Arctic, to analyse light accelerated degradation of dissolved organic matter (DOM) -... | ecosystem: Environmental > Terrestrial > Soil >...
GCCAACATTCCCGTCGTCGAGTACACCGCGCTGCAGGTCAAGCAAGCGGTCGTCGGGCACGGCAAGGCCGCGAAAGAACAGGTGCAGGAGATGGTGAAACGGCTGCTTGCGCTGACTGCCGCCCCGTCGCGCGATGCCGCGGACGCCCTGGCGTGCGCAATCTGCCATGCGCACGGCAGCGAGGGCTTCGGTGGTATGAACCGCAGCGGCTTCCGCGTTCGCCGCGGCCGCATCCTGTAAGCGCGGACCACCGTGCGATAATGCGCCGACCCGTATCGAATTGCGGCCTCCTATTGTGGCTACCGCAATTTTCCCTCTCCACGTCGGCCGCCTAGCCTTCTCGCGGGTCGCCCCCATGCGCTGCGCGCACGGGGTCCCACTCCACCGCTCGAAGTCCTAGCCCATGATTGGACGCCTCTCCGGCACGCTTGTCGAAAAGAATCCGCCGCAGATTCTGCTCGATGTTCAAGGCGTGGCCTACGAGGTCGACGTGCCGATGAGCACGTTCTACAACCTGGCCAACCTCGGCGAGAAAGTCACTCTGTTCACGCATCTGGTCGTACGCGAAGACGCGCACCTGTTGTTCGGCTTCGGCTCCGAGACCGAACGCCGTGCGTTTCGCCTGTTGATCAAGATCAGCGGCATCGGCGCGCGCACCGCGCTTTCGGTGCTGTCGGGCCTGTCGGTCGCCGAGTTGGCGCAGGCGGTCACGCTGCAGGAATCCGGCCGGCTGACCAAGATTCCCGGCATCGGCAAGAAGACCGCGGAGCGGCTGCTGCTCGAATTGAAGGACAAGCTCGGCGCCGATCTGACGTCGACGGTCGGCATCAATCGCGCCGCGCCGGTGACGTCGGACGTCCTCCATGCGCTCGCTTCGCTCGGCTACAGCGACAAGGAGGCCACGCATGCGGTCAGGCAGCTGCCCGAAGGCATTGCGGTGACGGATGGCATCCGGCAGGCGCTGAAACTGCTGGCGAAAAACTGATGCATCCCCGACCATGATCGAGACCGATCGCCTGATCGCCGCCGCACCCGTCAGTCCGCAGGAGGAAGTCCTCGAGCGGACGCTGCGACCGCGCGCGCTCGAAGAATACATCGGCCAGGAAAAGATTCGCGGTCAGTTTTCGATATTCATCGAGGCCGCGAAGAAGCGCAAAGAGTCGCTCGATCACGTTCTGCTGTTCGGACCGCCGGGCCTGGGCAAGACGACGCTGGCGCACATCATCGCGCACGAACTCGGCGTCAACCTGCGCCAGACCTCGGGGCCGGTGCTGGAACGCGCCGGCGACCTGGCCGCGATGCTCACCAACCTCGAGCCGAACGACGTCCTGTTCATCGACGAGATTCACCGGCTGTCGCCCGTGGTCGAAGAAATCCTGTATCCCGCGCTCGAGGACTTCAAGATCGACCTGATGATCGGCGAAGGTCCCGCCGCGCGCAGCGTCAAGCTCGATTTGCCGCCATTCACGCTGGTGGGAGCCACGACGCGCGCGGGCATGCTGACCAACCCGTTGCGCGACCGCTTCGGCATTGTCGCGCGCCTCGAGTTCTACACTGCGGAAGAACTCACGCGCATCGTCACCCGATCGGCGCGGCTGCTCGAGATTCCGATCGAGGCCGAGGGGGCGCTGGAAATCGCCCGTCGCTCGCGGGGAACGCCGCGCATCGCCAACCGTCTGTTGCGCCGCGTGCGCGATTTTGCCGAAGTGCGCGCCGCCGGGAACATCACCCGCCCGGTCGCCGACGACGCGTTGAAGATGCTCGACGTCGACGCGTCGGGCCTCGACATCATGGACCGCAAGCTGCTGCGTTGCGTGCTCGACAAGTTCGCGGGAGGCCCGGTCGGGGTGGACAATCTTGCGGCCGCGATCGGCGAGGAACGCGACACGATCGAAGACGTCCTCGAGCCCTATCTGATCCAGCAGGGGTTCCTGCAACGCACCAACCGCGGGCGCATCGCGACGGCGTTGTCGTATCGTCATTTCGGCCTCGCGCCGCCCGGGGCCGTGGGCGAACTCTTCAATGGATGACAGTGCCTGCGCGACAACCCTTTCGCTGGCCCGTACGCGTTTACTATGAGGACACCGATGCGGCCGGCATTGTCTACTACGCGAACTATCTCAAGTTTCTGGAGCGAGCGCGGACCGAATGGCTCGCCGCGATGGGCTTCACGTTGACCGCGCTTGAAGCCGAACACAATGCCGTCTTCGTTGTCTATCGGCTGGAGATCGAGTATCGGCAGCCGGCAAGACTGGGCGACGCCCTCGACGTGACGATGGCGCCGATCGCCCGCGGCAAGAGCCGCCTCGTCGCGGCACAGGACGTCCTGCGCGACGAGGTATTGCTGGCCCGTGCCTGCGTCACGCTTGCGCTTGTCGATCGCCGCAATTGGCGGCCAATGCGCACACCCGCGCCGTTGTTGGTTCGCATGGAGGCCGTCGCTTGAATCTGCACCCCGACCTTTCGTTCATCGCCATGGTCACCCACGCCAGCTTCGTGGTGCAGGCGGTGATGGCATTGCTGCTCGTGCTGTCGCTCTGGTCGTGGTGGCAGATCTTTCTCAAGATGTTCGTGCTTCGGCGGGCTGTGGCGAGCACCAATGCCTTCGAGGAAGAATTCTGGAAGGGCGGCGATCTCGCCGCTCTCTATCAGCGGGCGAGCCAGTCGCGTGACGGCGGCACGCTCGAACGAATCTTCTCGGCGGGTTTTCGGGAATTCGCCAAGCACCGCAAACAGGGATCGTCGTCAGCGGCGACCATGGACAGCGCGCGGCGCGCGATGCGCGCGACGTACCAGCGCGAGATCGACACGCTGGAAGCCAATCTCGCCGGCCTGGCGACCGTTGGCTCCGTCAGCCCCTACATCGGCCTGTTCGGCACCGTGTGGGGCATCATGAATTCGTTTCGCGGTCTGTCGAATGTCAGCCAGGCGACGCTCGCGCAAGTCGCGCCGGGGATCGCCGAGGCGCTGATCGCGACGGCGATGGGCTTGTTCGCCGCAATCCCCGCGGTCGTCGCGTACAACCGCTACACGCACGACGTCGATCGGCTGGCCACGCGCTTCGAGACATTCATCGAAGAATTCTCCAACATCCTCCAGCGGCAGGGATAACGTGCGCCGCGCCCGCAAGGCGATCAATCAGATCAACGTCGTGCCCTACATCGACGTGATGCTGGTGTTGCTCGTGATCTTCATGATCACCGCGCCGCTGATCAATCCCGGAGTGATCGAACTGCCGAGCGTCGGTACCAAGCTCACGCAGCCGGTGGCGCCGCTCGAGATCACGATCAAGACGGACCAGTCGCTGTGGTTGAAGGAGGGCGGGGCTGCGTCCGTGCGCATCTCCCGTGACGAATTGATCGCGCGCATCCGCGACCGCCAGAGAGTCAACGCCGACCAGCCCGTGGTCATTGCCGCCGACCGTTCCGTGCGCTACGAAGAGGTGATCGGCGTGCTCGACATGCTTCAGCGCAACGGCATTCGCAAGGTGGGGTTGCTGGCGCGTCCGCAGGGCTGACGGGCGATGGCGGGCGGGCGCGGCACGCAAGACGACGGATCCAAATGGTCGACCGGCAAGTGGATCGCCGCCGCGCTGGCGATTGCGGTCAATTTCGGGTTCATCGCCTTTCTGGTGTTCAGCGTGACCTGGCAGAACCGCAAGGAGACTCCGGTCAGCGTCGAACTCTACGCGCCTCCTGCGCCGGCGCCGAAAGTCGACACGCCCAAGCCGCCCGAGCCCACGCCGCCGCAGCCCGAGCCGCCCAAGCCGGTCGCGGAGCCGCCAAAACCTCTACCCGAACCGCCGAAACCGATCACGAAGGTCGAGCCACCGCCGCCGAGCAAGGGTGAAATCGCCCTCAAGGCGAAGCAGGAACAGGCCGAACGAGCGCGGGTCGAAAAGGAGAAGCGCGACGTTGAAAAGCGCGAGGCGGACAAGCGCGAGGCCGAGAAGAAGAAGCAGGACGACAAGCGTCTCGCCGACGCGCGCGAGCGCCAGGCACGCGAAGCGGATGCCCTCAAGGCACAGGCGGATCGAGAGCGTGTCGCGGCGGCCAAGGCCGCCGAAGCAGCGACGACCAGGGCAATGGACGATTACATCCGGCGCATCCAGTCCAGGATCAAAGGCAACGTCGCCTTGCCGCCGGACATGACAGGCAATCCGGAAGCGGTGTTCGACGTGCTGCAGTTGCCCACCGGGGAGATCATCGACGTGCAGCTGCGCAAATCGAGCGGCGTGCGTGCGTACGACGAGGCGGTGCAGCGCGCGATCATCAAGGCATCGCCGTTACCCAAGCCGGACGCTGCCGATCTTTTTCGCCGCAGCCTTACTTTGAAGTTCCGGCCTTCTGATTGAAACCGGCCGCTGCCGGGCTCGCCGCTCGCGGCCTCCTTTTACTATCGAGTGAACGCCCGCGTCACGCGTCGGCCGCCTGCCGCGACTCGCAATTCCCCGTCGATCCCCACGCTACGCGCGGGGCCCTCGCCGGGCTCTCGCGCGGCTACTCTTCTCGCGTTTTCTTTTCTATGATCTGGATCGTGGCCCAGCTCCAATCGGGGCGCTGCTCGACCAGGTGGCGCATCGATACCGTGTAGACCGAGTGCGCCGTCGTAAGCAGTACGTTGCGGCCTTCCTGATATTCGGATGTCGGCACGATCACCGTTTTCATGGCCAGAGGCTTGTCCGGCCGCGAAGGCGGCGGGAGGTAGAGGCCTTCGAATCGTTCGCCCATCGTCGACATGTCAAAGCCGTTGACGACATAGCCCATGTCCTCGCTGGCGCGGCGTTTCGCGGCAAGCGTCACCGCAACCATGCGCTCGGCAATAATGTTGACCCCTGCCTCGACTTCTTCATTCGACAGCTTGTTCAGCCGGCGTACGACGCCGAGCAGCCAGCCGTCGATATCCGACTGGCGTACGGCGACCAGCGCACCGAGCGTGAGGCTTTGGCCAATGCCGCCGGTCGCGGCAATGCGCAATCCCGCCACGCTGCGATCCTTGACCTCCCACATCGGATCGCTCCATGACGACAAGCTCGCCGCGAGTGAATCATCCTCGACCTGCGTCTTGCGCTTGGCGCGGGGCGCGCCGGCCACCGGATAGACTTCGATCTGTTCCGTGCCGGCGTTCAGATCGCCGCTTGCCTCGTCCGAAGCCTTGGCCGCGAGGTCCTGGCAGATGCGGGAAAGGCCGATGCGCACGCGCGCCGACACCGCGACCGCGACGCGCGGATCGCGCCGCAGCTCCGGCAGCAACGCTGGTGACATCATCGGCTGGATCTTGCGCAGCACGCCGAGGCGTTGCTGGTTGATAACGGCAACCGGGCCCTGGTCGGTCATTTCGGCGTCGCGCAATGCGTTGATCGCGCGCTGCATACCTTCGGAGAGCGGCGAGGTGTCCAGGTAGCGAAGCATCGAGCCGCGATCGTTTCCCGTGCGGCGAACCATGCCTTCGCGCCCGGCGAGATCGACGAAGAACCCGTCCATCGACTTGGGAATCTGTTCAAGCGACAGGCGCCGACTCCAAGCGCGCAGCTGCGAGCTAGCCCAATCGATTTCTGTGGGAGACAGATTTCCGGTGTTGAGCTGATGCACCAACAGGACGTACAGGTACTCCTGCTCGACCGACCACGGCTGGGCGGCCGAGCCCGCGGCTGGCAGCGCCATGGCCTGCCGGTCGCAATGCATTTCGCATGCGCGTAGATACGTCTGATGCAGCTCGATCCATTTTGCCGGGATCCAGCGCTCGTACTTGAACACACGCATCTTTGCGTCTGTGCCGTGAAAATGGACCAGGCGCACGAAAAGCAGCGGCAGTGCGGCCCGCCAACGCGCGTTATCCGCCTGCGTCACCGCGTCCTCGAGCGCCGATTGATACGCCAACATGAACGCCTGGCTCATTTCCCACAGGGCCTGCCAGATTCGTTCGGCAAGCTTGGGCGAGGCTTCGGCGTTTTCGATGTACTGCTTGATCAGCTGCCGCCGATCGCTGCCGAGTGCGGCATCGACGAATTCAATGGCCCCGACGCGGCTCAGGTCGATATTGCGCTGCGTCTTGCGCATCGCGTCCAGCGCGCCAATGACGTGCTGCTGCCTGCCGATGACGTCGAGCGCCGGCAATTGCCGCAACCAAGCCGCCGCAGTCTTGGCATTTTGCAGCGGATCAGTCGTCTCCCTGCCCTGCGGTGTTAGAAATCCAAACATCGCTTTCATCGTTGACGCCTGTCGACGGGGGGCGTGCCCGGAGCCGGTTTCAGTAGTTCTGCTCATCGCGGGATCGTCGAATTCAATGCGGCCGTTATGATTCGGACGAACTTGGATTTATAGCCCAAAAGCGCCTCCAGCGCAAAACCACTGCAAATTCATGTTACCTTGCGACGTTTCTCAACGGCTGCGCCCAATCCGCCGGGCGCGGCTTGTTAATGCGAGATCTATGCGATGCTACTTTCTCCGCTCAAAAACCGCAGCAAATGGGCCCTCGGTGCCGCCATCTGCTATATGTCCTACGCCCCGAATCTGCCTGCACAAACCCCGGGAACGGGTAATGCACCAACTTCAAGCAAGATGGATGCCAAGGTCATGCAACTTCAAAAAATCGATGTCAAGCAAGGAACCGGTGCAGAAGCGATGGCGGGAAAGGCCGTTATTGTTCACTACACCGGTTGGCTGTATGACCCGGCGGCGCCAAGTCAAAAAGGGGCGAAATTCGACTCGTCCCGCGACCGCCAGGTTCCCTTCGGCTTCATTCTGGGCGCCGGCAAGGTTATCCGCGGCTGGGACGAAGGGGTCGCCGGCATGAAGGTCGGTGGCCAGCGCACGCTGATCATCCCCGCGGACATGGCCTACGGCAGCCGCGGTGCGGGCGGGGTCATTCCCCCAGACGCGACGCTGGTCTTCGACGTCGAGTTGATCGAGGTAAAGGGCTAGCAGCTTCTCGCTTGCTGCGGCCTCCTAGTACCAGCGCGTGAAGCTTTCACCACGGGTCGGCCGCTTGCGCCGACTCACCTCCGCGCGATCCCCTTGCTCCGTATGGGGCCCCTCGCTGCGGGCTCGCGTCGCTACCAATATGTCTCCAGCGTAACGTGCCCTGGCTCACGCCGGCGGTGCCGGCGCATGCCGCGGCGGTCCAGGACCGCCTGCGTATCACGCACCATGTCGGGGTTCCCGCAGAGCATCGCGTGCGAGTTTTCCGCCGTTAGCGGCACCCCGGTCCAGGCTTCGAGCTGGCCGTCGCCAATTGCGTCGGGTATGCGTCCAGGCAGCGCACCGCGCAACGCTTCGCGGCTCACGATGGGCACAAAACTGAAGCGCCCGGCGCGGTCGTGCGCGATGTCGCCAATTTCGGCGGAATACGACAGGTCCGCGGCATAGCGAACCGCATGCACCAGCACGATGCGTTCGAATTTCTCCCACGGTTCCGCCGTACGCAGAATCGAAAGAAATGGACCGAGCCCGGTCCCGGTCGCGAGGCACCATAGCGCACTCGTCGCCGGAATCTCGGCGACGCTGAAGAATCCGTTGGCCCGGTCCAGCAGCCACGCCGACTCACCCGCCTCGAGCGCCGCGAGTCGCGGCGAGAGCGGCCCTTCGGGCAGCACGTTGAAATAGAACTCGTGCGGCGCCTCCTGCGGAGGATTGACGAAGGAATAGGGCCGGCCGAGCATCGGCTCCTTCGCCCCGGGAGGCGCGGGCAGAGCGAGCCGCGCGAATTGACCCGCGGCAAAGTCGAGACCGGACGCCGCCACGCGCAACGAAAACAGTCGATCGGTCCATTGCCGTTTTGAGACGACCTTGCCTTCGATCCACCCACTCATCGTCGCACGCGCGGATTCCTCGACAACGTAAACTACGCATTATGCCAGCGCCCCCCTCCGTGCTCTGCGCGGGACCCCGTGTCTATCTGCGCCGGCCCAGGGCGTCTGATCTTCGCGCGATCGTCGACGCGGTTAGCGCCAGCCGCCGCCTGCACAGGCAGTGGGTACAGGCGCCGTCGACCGCGGCGCGCTTTGGCGCCTACCTCAAGCGTTTCGCGGGCCCCAAATCGCGGCTGATGAACGCGGCCACGCACGTGGGTCTGTTCGCCTGCCGCAACGGCGACGATGCTCCGGTGGGAGTGTTCAACTTCAGCCACATCATCCACGGCGCGTTTCAGAGCACGTATCTTGGCTACTACGCGCTCGAACCCTTTGCTGGGCAGGGTTACATGTCCGAGGGACTCGCGCTCGCGATCGAGGTCGCGTTTCGCAAGCTGCGGCTGCATCGCATCGAAGTCAACGTCCAGCCAACCAATGCGCGATCCAGCGCGCTCGTCCGCAGCGCCGGCTTCACGCAGGAGGGATTCTCGCGGCGGTATATCAAGCTCGCCGGCCGTTGGCGCGACCACGAGCGTTGGGCGTTGCTGGTCGAGGACTGGCGCGCGCAGCGCAAGTCGCAGCGATGATCGCGCTATTTCGTGTGGCGCTGCCGTTGCTCGCCGCCGGCTGCGCCAGCGAGCCGGATCGGCTGAGTGTGCCGATGGTAACCACCGGCATCGAACTTGCACCGTTCGCGATTTATGAACAATGCTTCGCGCTTTCGTCAGGCGAACGCGTCGCGTACCAATTTACGGCCACGCAGCCGGTTGCGTTCAACGTTCATTTCCGCGAAGGCTCTGCGACGATCGTTCCCATCGACATCAAGACGACGCGCGAAGAGTCGGACGCTTTCGCCGCCGACCAGCAACGCAATTACTGCCTTGCGTGGGAGGCCGGTCCGCAAGGAAGCGTCATCGACTACCGCGTACAACAGGTACGCCCGCGCCAGTGACGGCGACTTCGACGCTGCTGCTCGACCTCGATGGCACGCTGACCGACAACTATGCCGGCATCAGCCGCTCGATATTGCATGCGCTCGCGCAACTCGGCGCGGGCGCCGCGTCCGCCGTCGAACTGAAGCGCTGCGTCGGTCCGCCGCTGCGCCACAGTTTCGCGCGGCTGCTGAACACCGAGGATCCCATCCTGATCGAGCAAGCGCTCGCGCACTACCGCGAGCGTTACGCGACCGAGGGCTGGCGCGAGAACGAGGTCTACTCGGGAATCGACGCCGCCCTCGCGGCGCTCGACGCGCGTGGCCATCGATTGCTGCTTTGCACGTCCAAGCCGCAGGTATACGCCGAGCGCATCGTCGCGCATTTCGGTCTCGCGCGACACCTGGATGCCGTCTATGGCGCCGAACTCGGCGGCCGCCTCGATGACAAGGCCGAACTCATGGCGGCGTTGCTTGCCGCCGAGCAACTCGAGCCGGCGCGTTGCGTCATGATCGGCGATCGCGCTCAGGACATGCGCGCGGCCAAGGCGCATCGCGTCGATGCGCTCGGCGTGCTTTGGGGCTACGGCTCGCGCGAGGAACTTGTCAGTGCGGGTGCGCGTGCGTTGATCGGCGCGCCCGAAGAGCTACTCACCGCCGCGCTCTAAGGAACCTAATGACTGCCGAGCCAGAGCACGATGCTCACCGCAATCAGAATTCCGAGCACGAGCAACGTGACTTTGATCCAGCTCTTCGGATATTCGCCGTCGATCGCGCCGCTCACGCCATTCATGACCGCCTGAAACGCTTTCGCGCCGAAGGTGTAACTCAATAACCACACCGGCGCGAGGATGTGCTTGTAGGTCTGGCCCGAATAGTTCGTCTGCACTGCGAGATTGCGATACGTGTCGCCCGGAACCTGCGCGCCGCACAACTTCTGCAACTTGGCATCCATCGCATCGCGCGCGGCTTTTGCCGCGGAGACGAGGTCGATCTGGTAGCGCTCGACGACCCAGCCGGCGACATAGCCCGCATCGTAGGCCACGAGTTCATTGGTTGGAAACGGCTCGATGCCCCGCAGCAGATCCGGATGCACGCCCACCGAAGCGCATACAAGATCGTCATCGAAAAAGTGCTGCAGCCTGCCCGCCGCCGGTTCCCAGCGAACGTGCTGCACCTGCCGCGTTTGCGAGCGGCCATTGTTGTCGGTGTAGGACTCGGTCGTGTAGTAGTAGTGCCCGGCTTCGGCGGTCCAGGTTGCGTCGACGTGCGCGTCGAAGGTCCAGTACGGCAGGTAGATGCCCTTGACCGTGTCCGTGAGCGCACGGCGCTTCAACGCGTTGGGCGCCAGCCACAGCTTGCCGTACCAGCCGCGTATGCCGTCGCGCGCCTTGTCTTCGCTCACTTTGAAGGGCAGCACGCTCTCCGGCCGAAACGCATCCTTGATCTGCTCATAGGCGACCAGCTGCGCCGAACCGCAGAATTCACAGCGCTGCGCCTGGCGGTTTGGGTCGAGCACCGAAATAGCCTGGCAGCTCTGGCATTTGACGTAGCGCTTCTCCGTCTGCCAGCCGCGCTTGTCATCGGTGATGCCGCGCAGCGCGGTGACCAGGTCGTGTTCGAGGATGCCGCCGGCATTGGGATCGAGCGTTGCCGGCGACGTCGTGCCGCAGAATGGGCAGACCAGTGCCTGCTTGGCCGGATTCCAGATGGCTTCGGCGCCGCACGCCGGGCAGGCAAACTTCTGCTGCGCGAGGGTTTCGTCCATCCGCGTGCCCACTCAGCGAATGAAATAGCCGATAACCCGCCACGTGCCGTCGGGTTCGCGTTCCAGCGTCACGGTTTCGCGCGCATCGGCGCGATCATTCTGGAATTGCTTGCCCGCCAGTTGCCTGCTCGCCATGCCATCTTCGCGATCGGTCAAGGCTAGAAGCGCTCGTGCCGCCTGCTGCACTGACGTCGTGCGCGGGTCCTGCGCCAGCGCCGCGTTGGTAGCGAGCAAGACGATGCCAAGCAGCGCAAGCGCCAGGCGCATTGGCATGGTTGACGCGTGGAAGTGCACGTCAGGACTGCAGGAACTGGTCGACTGCGGCTTTGGTAACACGCCACTGCGTGCCGATCTGCTTGCCCTTGAGATCGCCCTTTTGCAAACTCGCCAACACATCGGATTCGGCGACACCCAGCAGTTGCCCGACCTGCGCGGGCGTCAACAGATCGGTGGCGGCCGCGGGAGCGGACGCTGGCGCCCCGCCGATGCCCGGCGTTGCCTGCGCACCCATGATGCCGCCCGATTGGTTCATCATCTGTTGCGCCATGGCCATGCCGACGGCCATTTGCGCGGCCATGCCTCCGGCGCCGCCGCCGCCATCGCCCTTTTCGAGGCCCTGCGCCATCTGGAACTTGACGTAGTCGTTGAGGTTGCCCACTGCGGCCATGCTCGAGCGCTTGTCGATTGCCTGCTCGACCTCCGGTGGAACCGACACGTTCTCGACGACAAAGCTCGTCACTTCGAGTCCGTATTTCGTCGTGGTCTGCGGATTGATCAGCGGCAGCAATGCCTGGCCGAGCTCGCCGTAGCGTGCCGCCACGTCGAGCGCCGGAATCTTCGACTGCGCAAGCGCCTCGGAGAAAATGCTGACGATGCGCGAACGCATCGTATCGTTGAATTCATCCAGCCGGAAGTGATCGTCGGTCCCGGCAACCTCCTTGAGGAACAGCTTCGGGTCGACGATCTTGAAATCGTAGATGCCGTACGCGCGCAGCCGCACGATGCCGAAGTCCTGGTCGCGCATCATCACCGGGTTCGCGGTGCCCCACTTGTTGCCGGTGAACAGCCGCGTAATGACGTAATAGACGTCGGCCTTGAACGGCGACTCCAACCCGTACTTCCACCCCTTGAGGTCGGTCAGGATCGGGATGTTGTCGGTCGTCAGCTCGTACTTGCCCGGGCCATAGGTATCCCCGAACTGGCCGAGGTAGACGAATTGCGCGGTCTGCGATTCGCGCACGATCAGCTGGGCGCCGCGCTTGATTTCCTTGTCCTCGTCGGGGAATCGAAACGACAGCGTATCGCGCGAGTCGTCCGTCCACTCGATGATGTCGATGAACTGTTTTTTGATGAAATCGAGAATGGCCATGTTGTTTTTGCCTTGACGCGTTGCGTCGGCGCTATTTCTTCGCCGCAGCGGGCTTTTTCGCATCCGCCTGCTTCATTTCCGACTCGAGCTGCGCCAGCGGCAACGCGCCCGGGACGACCGAACCGTCGGCGAAGACCAGCGTCGGCGTCGCATTGACATGGTATTTCTGCCCAAGGGCGGCGGTCTGCGCGATCGGCGTCGGGCAATCGCCCTTGTTGTCGGGCAGCTTGCCCGTATCAAACCAGTCGTCCCAGGCCTTGTTTCGGTCCGCCGAGCACCAGATCTGCGCGGATTTGCGCGCGGACTCGGGATGCAACGAATCGATCGGGAACAGGAAGGTGTAGATCGTCACGTTGTCTAGCCCCTTCATCTCGCTCTCGAGCCGCTTGCAGAACGGGCAATCCGCGTCCGCGAACACCACCAGCTTGCGCGAGCCATCGCCCTTGACTTTCTTGAGCGCGAGTTCGAGCGGTAGAGTGGCGACGTCCACGCGATTGAGCTCGCGCGA
>Ga0066789_10000936_pt1 | contig 12387 bp, 15 predicted proteins | sample OrgsoiDNA2013049_FD_70960 | JGI IMG/M metagenome (GOLD analysis project Ga0066789, IMG submission 70960) | Permafrost soil microbial communities from the Arctic, to analyse light accelerated degradation of dissolved organic matter (DOM) -... | ecosystem: Environmental > Terrestrial > Soil >...
AACGGCTGGCAAACCCATAGGGGTAGTCATTCAGCGCGCCGCTCTTGGTCGAAATTCGGCCCTTGCCGTCCTTAATGCCGCCCTGCCATTTGACCGATCCGAATGTCGTCGTCATAGGTTGCTCCCTTTCGTCTGTCGGCCGCCTGTTAGGCGCGACTCCCTGTTCTGGCTACTGACGTTCTCGCTGTCGACCTGGCCCCTCGTTTCGCTGAAAACGGGCCAGTTGCTTTTGGTAAACACGCAATGCCAAACCGAGAAACGCCTAGTTTTGATAACACGTATCTCAAACACAGATTTGTCTGGAGCGACACTACGTGACATTGCCAATGCCTGTCAGCCGGACGACACTTTCTCGCGACGCGGTTGAATGCCGCGTTGTTGCTTCGCGGCGTCGCTCGCAAGGCGAGAAAAATGCGCCTTGAGGCGCGGCACGGCGAAATCCACGAATGCGCGGACCTTCGGAACGGCCAGCCGCCCCTGCGGGGAAATCAGATGCAGGGGTACCGCGGAGTGTTCGTCGTGCGCGAGAAGAATTTGCAGCGTGGCCTGTGAAACTTGTTCAGCAATGTGATAAGAGAAAAGTCGGGTGATGCCGCGTCCTTCGACGGCTGAGGCAACGGCGCCACGAACACTATTCACCACGAAGCGTGGCGAGAATTGAACCGAGCGAGGGATCGATGATCCCTTCACCGGCGGAAAGCTCCAGGAATCGATTCCGAAGTGAGTCATCGCAATGATCTTGTGTTTTGCAAGATCAGCGGGCTCTTCGATTTTCGGATGCGTCGACAAATAGCGAGGCGATGCCGCTACGACACGCCGGACCTCGCCCAACCGGATCGCCACCTGTGTGGAATCCGTCAAATGGGCAATTCGCAAGGCAATATCGATGCCCTCATCGATAAGGCTAACCGGCCTATCCAGCAGTAGCAATCTGACCGAAACGGTCGGATAAGCGTCCATGAAGGCGTCCAAAACCGAACGCAAGACGTCTTCACCTGCCGCAACTGGAGCTGTTATGGTCAGCGTGCCGCGCGGAGCCGATCGCTCACCCCCCGCAACAAGGTCAGCTTCTTCGAGATCTGAAATGACGCGGCGGCATACGATCGCGTATCGTTCGCCCGCTTCGCTTAGCTTGAACGAACGCGTCGTGCGATGAAGGAGGGTAACGCCAACATGAGCTTCAAGAAAAGCAAGCGCTCGGCTTATCGCGGCAGGAGACCGCCCCAACTTACGCCCCGCTTTCCTCAAGCCACCCTCGTCGAGGGCCGCGATGAAGACCTTCATAGCGTCGATTCGGTCCACTTCCTCACCGCTTGAAATTTGATCTCAAAACAACGTAGGCAGTCGTCCGGAACGCGGCAATGGGTCAGAGACATCATCGTTTTTGATAAGGGTATCTGCATCCCTTGTTGGTCGTCCCTGCTGCCCTGGGTCCTTAATTGCAAAGCGATGAAGGTCTTCCATTCGGTGCGCCATGTCTTCTTGACAATCTCCGCCGACAGAGGCGTCAGCGCCTTGATGCCATCATAGGCAATGGGCGGCTGCCATCGTGGCTTGGGCGATCGGCCCGGACAGGTAATGCACACTGGGCCGAACTGGCAATTTTGCTCAAGAACCTGCCCACAAAAGATATGCATTCAGGAGTCCTGATGACCCAACCATAACAAAGCCGAGAACCAAGAGCCAGACGCCGAGTTTTTGGCTACGCTCTACATGCTGTTGAAACCCAATCACCGGCAGTTCGGCTTGCTGACCTGCCAAGAACTCAGTGATACTTCTGAAGTTGGTGTCAGCACCACGCTGAGCCATCATCAGCGTGTCAAGGAGAGTCTTGACGCGCCAGGCAAGCATCAGTGAGCCAGCGGCCATAAGCAGCGACGGCACTAGCTTGGGTATCATTTTCGCCTCCTACAAATCAACCTTCGGCAACTTCGAGGACAGGCAGCTCGAGCGCCTCCATGGGGCAGCTCCCGACCGGCAGTGTCCTCTGCTGATAAGCCTTCACGTCAACATCAATGCCGTGAACGCCCCGCAATTCGTCCAGAATCTCCTCACGGGCGACGGCGATCATTTTCCAGTCCCGGTATCGATCCGGAATCGTGGCGCCGAAGATTGGTGAGGTCAAGCGAACGGTTTCGCTTCCTGCCAGCGAGGAGCCCGAACTGCGCGATCAACAGCAACGCGACGATAATGAGCACGCAGATGACGATAATGCTTCACATCGCAATGCTCGTCAGGCCCGCGCGGCGACGTCGACGACGGCTTCCGAGAAGGCCTGTGGCGCCTCCTGTGGCAGATTGTGACCAATGCCGCCTTTGATCTCGCGGTGCTCATACTTGCCGGAGAACTTCTTGGCATAAGCCGCCGGTGGCGGATGCGGCGCGCCATTGGAGTCGCCTTCCATCGTGATCGTCGGCATGGTGATGACGGGGGTTGCCGCGATGATCTTGTCCAGATCAGCATAACACGCCTCGCCTTCGGCAAGCGCGAGCCGCCACCGGTAATTATGGATCACGATCGCGACATGGTCGGGGTTTTCGAACGACTTCGCGCTGCGGTCGAAGGTTGCGTCATCGAACTTCCATCGCGGCGAGGCGAGCTGCCAGATCAGCTTTGAGAAGTCGTGGCGGTATTTCTCATAGCCTTCCCTGCCACGCTCAGTCGCGAAATAGAATTGGTACCACCATTGCAACTCGGCCGATGGCGGCAACGGCGTCTTGCCGGACTCCTGGCTCGAGATCAGGTAGCCGCTGACCGAGACCATGGCCTTGCAGCGCTCGGGATAAGCCGCGGCGATGATATTCGCGGTCCGCGCTCCCCAGTCGAAGCCGGCAAGCGTCGCCTTTTCGATTTTCAACGCATCCATCAGCGCGATGATATCGGCGGCGACCGCCGCGGGCTGGCCGCTCCGGAATGTGTCGTTCGAACGGAAGCGCGTCGTGCCATAGCCGCGCAGATAAGGTACCACGACGCGATAGCCTGCCTGCGCGAGCAGCGGCGTCACGTCGACGAAGCTGTAGATGTCATAGGGCCAGCCGTGCAGCAGAATGACAGCTGGACCGTCGGCCGGACCGGCCTCGGCATAGCCCACGTTCAACAGCCCAGCATCGATCTGCTTTAGCGGCGCGAAGGAAGTGTTGGTTCCCGGCTTGATCGCGGGCAGCGCTGGCCTCGCCTTGGCTTGGGCGCTCGCCGCGCCGATCGTGCCGAACTGAGCGGCCGCGAATGCCGCCGCGGCGACGCCAAGAAAATCCCGCCGGCGATGATTGATGTCCTCGGACAAGTCGATTTCCCTCATTTCCTTCGTCCCGGCAGCCGGGAGCGCGAAAGCATAACGTCACGCCGTGTCACGCGCCTTCAGAACGCGTGGATTTGTGCTTCAGGACGCATTGATTTTTGCGGCAGAGGGGATGTGCTAGGCTCCCCATTGAGCCGGCATGGGCCAGTAGGGTCGACGATTTGATCTTATTATTTCAGTGACTTCGTGCTCGACACCGGCCGGCGCGAGATGCGCCGCGGGGAGAATCAGATCCCACTTGAGCCGCAGGTATTCGACCCCCTGGAATTTCTTATCCGCGCCCGCGACCGCGTGGTCAGCCGCGACGAACTGCTCGATACCGTCTGGCGTGGCCGCACGGTCTCGGACGCCACGCTTTCCAGCCGCGTCAACGCGGCACGCACGGCGGTCGGCGACAATGGCGAGGCGCAGCGGCTGATCCGTACGTTGCCTCGCAAGGGCATCCGGTTTGTCGGCGAAGTCCGCGAGGCGCCGGATTTACCATCTGCGGTACCGTTCCCGGGACCCACGCATCTCACCGAACCGGAACAGCCGTCGATCGCGGTCCTGCCCTTCACCAATATGAGCGGCGATCCGGAGCAGGATTTCTTCGCTGATGGCATGGCGGAAGACATCATCACGGCGCTGTCTCGCTGCAGCGGGCTGTTCGTCATCGCTCGCAACTCTTCCTTCCTCTACAGGGGCAAGTCTATCGACATCCGCGAGGTCGGGCACGCGCTTGGCGTCGCCTACGTGCTCGAAGGCAGCGTTCGCCGGGACGGCAACCGCTTGCGCATCACGGGACAAATGATCGATGCGGTCTCGGGCCGGCATCTCTGGGCCGATCGCTACGACGGCGAACTCGGCGAGGTCTTCGACCTGCAGGACCGCATCACCGAAAGCGTGGTCGCCGCGATCGAGCCGACGGTGCAGTTCGCCGAGGTCGTGCGTCAGAAATCCAGCAAGCCGAGCCGGCTCGACGCCTATGATCTTCTGCTGCGCGCCTATGGGCTCGAACATGAGTTCACTGCCGAGAGCACGGCCGCCGCGCTCACCTGTCTCGATCAGGCGCTTGCCATCGATCCGGCCTACGCGCCAGCTCTCGCCATGGCGGCTTACTGCCACGCGCTGCGCCATTTCCAGGGCTGGGTCGCGCCGAACGATACGCATGAAGCCGAGGGTAGCAGACTGGCGTGGCGCGCGGTCGAACTTGCGCCCAATGACGCCCAGGTGCTGTGGATGGCGGCGTTTGCGATCTGGAATATGTCGCAGAACCGGCGCGCTGCAGCGCCTGAACTGTTCGCCCGCTCGCTTATGATCAACCCGAACTCGGTCATGGCACTCACGCTCGGCGGCTGGATCGAGATCATGCGCGGCAATCAGGGGGCGGGCCGCACCATGATCGAGCGCGCCCAACGCCTCAGCCCGCGCGACCCGCGCGGCTGGTTCACCTCCGGAGCGATGGCGGTCGCCGTGATCGCCGACGAGAATTATCTTGAGGCCATCCAATGGGCCGAAAAGGCGCTCACGCGGAACCGGAGCTTTGCCGTCGCCCTGCGGGTCCTCATCGTCGCACTCGTCAAGCTCGATCAGAAGGATCGCGCAGGCACAATCGCGCGGGAGTTGCTCGAGGTCGAACCGGAGTTGACGATCTCCGGTTTCTTCGAACGCATCCCCTTCCCGCGCGACACGATGGCGACAACCTATGCCGAGGCACTACGCGCCGCCGGCGTGCCGGAGTGATCAGGCCGCAAAGGCGGATCAAGCATTTGACGATTCCACATATTGAGCGACGGCAGGTTGGGCAAGCCGCCAATCCACCTCGGGTTCAGCCTTGGCGATCGATACCAGCCAGCAGACAAACAGCGCAAGGGGCACCGTGAACAGTCCCGGCGAGTCGTACGGAAAGATTGCGGGACCAAGACCCAGTACCTTTGACCAGACAGTTGGCCCCATTGCCGTGAAAACAACCGACGAGATAAGGCCCGAAGGTGCCGCCAACGACCGCACCACGCGTCGTCAAGCCATCCCAGTAGATTGCCAAGAGCAGCAATGGAAAGTTGGCGCTGGCCGCGATCGCGGTGGCAAGCGCAAGGAGGTAGGCGACATTCTGCCCCTCACACGCTAGTCCAAGCAGGATCGCAAGTACTCCTAGTACCATCGCAGCGCTCCGTGATATCCGGAGCCGCAAGCGCTCATCGAGCTGCCGACCGGACAGGCCGACAACGAGATCGTTAGCAGCTGAGGAAGCACCTGCTATGAGCAATCCGGAGACGACCGCCAGGATCGTCGCGAACGCAACCGCTGAGATGAAGCCCGCCAAGATGCTTCCACCAACGGCCCTCGCCAAGTGGATGGGAGCCAAATTATTTCCGCCAAACAGCGCGCCGCTGGCGTTAGCATAGGTGGCATCGCCACGGAGGAGCGCGATACTGCCATATCCGATGATAAACAGCATCGCAAAGAACAGGCCAATGAGGCACGTCGCGTAGAACACTGATACACGCGCTGCTCGCTCGTCACTAACCGTAAAGAAGCGCATTAGGATATGAGGCAGCCCCGCAGTACCAAACAGGACTCCGACGCCGAGAGATAGGGTTGCAACTGCGTCTTGGGCGAAGCCGCGAATATCCATGATCTTGCTACCGTTTGGATGGTTGCTCGCCGCCGCCTTGAAGAGGTCAGACATATTGAATCCGAACCTGACCAGCACCAACGTCGCGATCATGGCGCTTCCGCCAATCATCAGAATCGCCTTGATGATCTGAACCCATGTGGCAGCGCGCATGCCGCCGAGCGTCGAAAACACGATCATAAGTAGCCCGACCATGATGACGGCCGGTCCGTAACCGATTCCGAACAGCAATGAAATGAGCTCTCCGGCGCCGACCATTTGTGCGACGAGGTAGAAGCTCACGATGATGATGGTTGAAGTACCCGCCAGAATGCGAATCGGCCGCTCTCTCAATTTATGAGTTAGCACGTCTGCGAACGAATACTTCCCGAGGCGACGGAGCGGTTCCGCGACAAGAAACAGAACGATAGGCCAACTGGCCAGATAGCTTGCGGCGAGGAACATTCCATCCAAACCCGATGCATAGATCGCACCCGACAGCCCAAGGAAGGCGCCTGCTGACATATAGTCGCCCGCAATAGCTAAACCATTCTGGCCTGATGAGATCGAGCTTCCCGCTGTAAGATATTCCGACGAACTGGTTGCGCGCCGGGCCGCCCAAAAGCTGATGAGCAGCGTAAGCGCCGCGAAGACCACGAAAAACACAATGGTAGAAAGCTCAGCCTGGTGAATTTGAGAACCGGACTGCGCAGAGTACGCCGACCCGCCGGTGCCGAAAGTAGATACTGTTACGAGAAGAAGCATGCAGTTCCGCGGAATGCGCATCGTTCAATCTCCATGCCGCGCGAGCACGAACAAGCCGGTCAAAATTACGCTGAAGGCCATGCAGCTCGCCAACGCGACCATCGCTGGGCTGGAGTCAGACGCAACAACGGCGGTTTGCGTCGCGTGCCGCGCGCTGTGGATCAAAAAGGCCATCATCGCCAAATATGCAACGATCATCGCGAGCACTAACCGGAATCGGAGAGTTCCCAATCTGTTGGCGATGGCGCGCGACAGAACAACCTCAGTGGTTTTGTGCAAACTCGTCCCCTGCATTAGCTTATCTGCCTCGCATATTTTTCGATCGAGCCGGTTCACGTTAGGCAGTGACCGTTGTCGCCATCAAACGCCTTTTTGAGATAGCCATATCTTCCCTGGAGATTGGCGGACTGTTTATTCCGCGTTCTCGGGTTCTGCTGATTTCGTCGCCTGGCCACACCAGAACGATTCAGCGCAGCTGATTGACGCTGGCAGAGCTTGGCTCCTGGTCTTATCGCCGCGACAGATACGGCGTTCAGTTCAAATCGCTTCGCTTGGACACACCGAATTCATAAGCTCGATTTGTAAGTCGAAGTGAAAGTCGGCATCGTGCCGGAGATCGCTAACGCCGTCTTTGCCGCCACCGGCAAGCGCCTGCACAAGATGCCGGTCGATGCCAGCCTGCTGAAGCAGGCGTGAGTACGTCCTGCACAGAGGGTTTCCGCGATGATTCACGAGCTGCGTATTTATCAGGCTGTTCCGGGCCAAATGGCAAAGCTGCAGGCCCGATTTAGAGACCAGCTTCCTCCCATCTGGGAAAAGCACGGTATCCGTGCGATCGGCTTTTGGACAACCCTTGTCGGGGAATCCAACGACCAACTGACTTACATCCTTCAGTGGGAGTCGCTGGCCGATCTCGAGACGAGGTGGGCGGCGTTCCTGAACGACTCGGCTTGGCACAAGGTGCGCGACGAGGGCGAACGCGATGGACCGATTGTTGCAAGCATCAGCAATCAAATTTTGACGCCAACTGCGTTTTCAGCGTTGAGATAGACCGGCGTTTCCGCAAGTCCGCAATTCTGACGGTGTAAGGTACGACCGCGCAACATCGACAGACGTGCCGGGATCCTTCTCGAGATCCCGGCGCTTTTTTTCGGCAAAACTCCCATGATTAGGCGCCTGTTCCATGAGGGAGTGCCGGCGCTTTCCTAGACTTTTACGGACGAAGACCTCAGCGGAGACAAGCCCAACTCCCCGAGTATCTGCACCAAAGTCTGCCTCGTCCTGCTTAGCGGTGTGGCAGCGATTTGAGCAGCGCCTTGGCCGTCTCTGTGCCTCGATTGATGGCGTTCCGATCGCGATAAACCCTCGAAACGACGAAACCGCCCTGCACTACAGTAATGAGCATCAGCGCAAGCTCGTTGGCGTCGAGGCGTTTCGCAAGTTCGCCGTCGGCTTGAGCTTCGTGGAGAGCTCCTGCAAGGATCTTCTGGAGTTCGCGGAAATAGTGCTCGACCGGCTTCCTCAACGAGGCCTCGGCGATGGACGATTCGGCAGCAAATCTGCCCATCCTGCAACCTTTGAGACCGTCGCGAGAAACGTCGAGATAGCGGTTGACGCGATCCAAAGCAGAACCGTCCGTTCCCACCGTCTCGCGCGCGAGCTCGCACATTTCATCGGACACCTCAGCGAGAGCCACGGACGCCAGGTCCATCTTGCCCTTGAAGTGGTGATAGAGGCTGCCTTGCCCCGCACCACTCTCTTCCAGCAAGTCGCGCGGACTTGTGGCCTCGTAGCCACGCTCCCACATCAATTTCTTGGCCGCCTTAACGAGCTCACCCTTCGCCTTCATGACATCCTCAAGATCGCGTCGAATCAACCGAACGTGATTGTATTTTGTAACTACTAGTATGTAAAGACAACCGCCAATAACGGGTATCAGCCATGTTTTCTCAATGCGTGCGTCCATGATCGCGGTACCGTCATGACAACGGCAGCGTCTCCCTTTCACGCCGGCGAGCAAACGATCCAAAGGCTCGCCGGCGTGCGCGATCGTATTGAACTCAAAGGACGCGCAGTTCTTCGGAACTACATGCCGGAGCAGCATCGGGCGTTTTTCGCAGCACTGCCGTTCATGGTGGTGGCGCTGGCGGACCAGAACGGCCATCCCTGGGCCACCACCCTGTCTGGCCCGCCAGGGTTCATGAATCCGGCGGAAAAGAATCTGCTTGCCATCAAGGCGTGGCTCGATCCGGATGATCCCTTGCATTCCTGTATTCGGGATGGTGCTCCGGTCGGCGGGCTCGGCATCGAACTTTCAACGCGTCGCCGAAACCGGGTCAACGGTCGCATCGAGAATTGCATCATCGGTGAAGGTTTCTCGATAAGGGTTCAGCAGAGCTTTGGAAACTGCCCGAAATACATTCAGGCACGCAGCGAGCGACCGCGGATCCGTTCCAGGCTCGTGCCTGAATCCCGAACGGCTCCTCATCTAGGCGATAGCGAGGTCCGCCTAATTGCCGGATCCGACACGTTCTTTATCGCATCCCGGTCGGCGCAACTCGACCAAGAGGAGGCCTCGCAAGGTCTCGACGTCTCCCACCGCGGCGGACGTCCCGGCTTCGTGCGGGTGGTTTCACCAAACGAACTTTGCTTTCCGGATTTCAGCGGCAACCTGCTCTTCAACACGCTCGGAAATCTGGAAGTTGACCCGCGCGCCGGGCTTCTGTTCATCGACTTCCAAAGCGGCACGATGCTGCACATCGTCGGCAGGGCCAGGATCTGTTGGGACGTACCGGAGACGATGCGATCCGCTGGAGTCGAACGGCTCATCTTTTTCGACATCCAGTGCGTCGTGAACTGCGACCACGCATTTCCGCATTCGTTCGACTTTGTCAGCTACTCGCCGCATCTGGGGGCGGAGGGCCAGGATTCCAAAATTCCCCAATAAGAAGTTTGCGAACGCTTGACACGAGGCGCCGGCTTCGACCGGCGGACCGCAAGGTCCGTCCGCGCAAACAAAGCAAGGAGACGGTGATGTTAAATCTAACCCGCCGTAACGCTTTGTTGACGGCAGCATGTGCAGGAGCAGCGTTCGGCCTGCCCAAACCCGTCTCGTTCATCGAGGCAGCGCTCGCCCAGAAGGGACCGGAGGCTGGCAAGGGCTTCCGGCCATTCAAGTTCGGTAAGGTCGACGGGTTCATCCTGAACGATGGCGTCTGGGAGAAACCTCACGATCCTGGGTTTATCGAGAACGCGACCGTTGAGGAAACCAAGGCCGCGCTGGCTGCCGCGGGGATCGCGAATGAAGTTTTGTCCATTCCGTTCAACGTCACTCTGGTCAAATTCGGCAACGAAACGGTTCTCTTCTACGCCGACACGGGCGGTCAGTTTCAGCCTACGGCCGGAGCGATGATCGCCAATATGGCGGCCGCCGGTATCAAGCCTGAACAGATCACGAGGTTGATCGTTTCGCATTTCCATCCGGACCATGTCTTTGGACTTATGAGCAAGGCCCGGCTTCGGCACTCGTGTTAAGGGGATTGAAGACGCTTGCGCTGCGAATGGAGCGTCACGGCTCCAACGCGCTGGCAATCGCACGCATGCTCGAAGCCCATCCGGCCGTGGCGTGGGTGAACTATCCTTCCATCGCATCCAAGGCATGCTATCGCACGGAAGCAAATGTCGAGCGGATCCGGAATGATGTCGTTCGGCCTGCAGGGAGGCTTCGATGCCGCCAGGCATATGCTGGACAATCTCAGGGTAATCACACTCGCCGTTAGTGTTAGTCTCGGCGACATCAAAACGCTCATCATGCACCCTGCAAGCATCGTTCGCGCGCGGAAGACCGTGCGGCCTGAGGCGAAACTACAGAGCGGGGTTGAAGACGATCTTATCCGTCTCTCGGCGGGTCTTGAGGACGAGGCTGACCTCTTGCACGACTCGAAACAATCGCTCGATCGGCTCTAGCCAATATCCCGACGAGTTATCTTCGAATATCTGAAGATGCCCGCACGGGTTCCGCTCGAGTACCGAATCTCCTTCTCCAGCGTCATGACTTCCGGCATCGTGAGTGGAAACTCGCCACGAGCGTTCCATGGATCGACCTGGAAGGCGAGGGTGCCGCGACGGGGCTCATATCTCACTTAAAAGGAGTCTGACTCGAGCGTTGCCTTCGCCAACGAAGACAGCGCCGAAACAGCGTCGGAGACTCCGCTGCCGGACCTCCCGGTTTCACCTCATCCGAACCTTGCGGACGCGATGATGGGCGCGACAGAAATATCGACCGGGAATCCATGGCGGAAGGGTGAAGCTTCGTTCTGTTCGCTTCTACAGGCTGTACCTGTGGCCGTGACGATCTTCCCGGCGAAAATTACCACCCGAAAGCATCTTCCGTTCGTTGCTCATCGGGCAACAAAATCACGCTATAATTGCTATTGCTGGAATGCAGCGTAAGATCTTTAATTCCCGTATCAGCGAAATGCAAAGCGCCAGCGATTCTCAGAGAGCGGATTTTCTTTAACTCGGGGACGTGCGCTCCCGCCGCCAAACGACGACTTGCAGCCTTCAATAATCTCGCTGCGTGGAACTCATGGCCTGCCAGTACGCCCTCCTCCGCCTTGCTGTGCCGGGCGCGATCTCTACGGCGGTGATGACCGGCAATTTGGCCAACGCGGTCTTGTCAGCGATGGACTTGCTGACGGACCGCCATCCCCTGCTGCCGTACGATTCAGCCCCAGTTGAATCACTTGCTTGGTTGCTTGCTCGGGTTCCTCTTGGGGTGAGTCGTTGCCGCGGCAGCAGCTTCATTGGCAGGAGATTGGGCCTGGTCCCTTCCGGCAGCACTGGCTGCTGTTGCAATTGCGGTGCGGTAGCGGCCGCCAGCAGCGGAATTGCGCCAACGGCCATCCCCACGTCCGCGCACCTTTGATTGAGCCATAACTTGGTGGCTGCAAGCGCGGGGAAACTCGATACAGCATAGCGGGGACGCTTCGCCGTTTGCATGCCGCGGTCCAATCCATCGTGAGAAACGTTGAACGAAGTCCAGTCAGCGTGAGCCAACTCGATCTCCTGTCCGCAGGACAACGGCCGCTTCGCGCCATGAGCCGCCGTTGCCGGCAAACGGATACACGCGCGCGGTCTTCAAGCAATAGCTTAATCAGCCGAGATTCCAGATCGACCCGATCGGCGTCCGCGTCCAGCAAAGGCCAAAGCTGCCGCCAATGTAGCGACCACCGCAAGAGCCAGGCCAGCCGAAATAGTGCCAGTCGCCATCGTAACAACTTGGGACTGGATCGGTATGCCAAGGACGCCGAACGGCCGAATAACCCTGCCCGCTGGGCTCATGGTGCATATCCGCTAAATGATGCCGCTTTGTCGAAGCGCCGTAATCGCAGCCGTGTCATAGCCGAGTTCGGCCAGGACAGCATCGGTATGCTCGCCAAGCATCGGCGGACGCGCCACGATTTTACCTGGCGTTTCCGACAGCCGGACGGCAGCTCGTACGATCGGTGCGGGTATCGGCAAGCCCGGATAATCGACATCCTGCATTCTGAACCGGAAGCTGCCGAGGGAAGGCACCATCGCCGACGAGCACGCCGATATGATCCACGCTGATTGCCGATATCGCCTCGGCTTCCGCAGGTGTCGCAACTTCGTAAATTTGCGTCAGCATGGTCTTACACCCGCGCTGCCAGCCCCAGTTGAGTAGACAGGATGGGCTGGTCTTGGGTCA
>Ga0066789_10000937_pt1 | contig 12385 bp, 7 predicted proteins | sample OrgsoiDNA2013049_FD_70960 | JGI IMG/M metagenome (GOLD analysis project Ga0066789, IMG submission 70960) | Permafrost soil microbial communities from the Arctic, to analyse light accelerated degradation of dissolved organic matter (DOM) -... | ecosystem: Environmental > Terrestrial > Soil >...
TCGGGTCTCACCAAGGCTGGGAAGTCTGCGGCGAGGCTGCGAACGGAAGAGATGCGGTAGAGAAGTGCAAGCAGTTGAAGCCCGACCTTCTTATCTTGGACATCTGTATGCCACAACTGAATGGCGTGGACGCAGCCCGGCAAGTCCTGAGGGACAACCCTGAGCAGGCAATCCTAGTCCTCACCGCTGTGGATTCCGAGCAAGTCGTCCGAGACTGCTTGGAAGCCGGCATTCGGGGATGGGTTTTTAAGTCCGAAGCGACCGATGACTTGATAACCGCGGTGCAGGCGCTGCAACGGCACAAGAGCACCTTTGGCCCGCGCGTATCGGATCTGATCATGGACGCGTACCGGCAGCATCGCGTCCATCCAGCCAGCGCCAAAATGCCAAAGCTATCGCAACGTGAGCGCGAGGTCGTGCAGCTGGTGGCGGAAGGCAAGACTTCCAGGGAAGTCGCCGCGATCCTGAACGTGTCAGCAAGAACCGCGGAAACACATCGAAGCCATATTCTGCTCAAGCTCGACCTTCACTCGACCGCCGAGTTGGTGCTGTATGCGGTGAAGAACGAGATCGTCCACGTGCATCTTCCGAATGTGTTGCGCTTTCCCAATGCCGAAACAGCCGAGCGGACCCTGCCCCTTCAGAGCGTTCGCTAGAGTTGGTACGCTGCGAGCCCGGTTGACCAGATTCATGGTTGAATAACTTGTGCAAAACCAGGCGGATCGGCTTCCTAGCGGAGCCTACTTGAAAAATTCTCCCATGTCAGCGGCCGAGGCAGAAGCGCCGGGGAAGGTGTTGACACCTAAAGTCGAGAGCATCAATCGAAGTGTGCTCTGGTGCTGGTAAAGTGTCGTGCTTTGATAGCTGCTCTTCACCTGAGGGCCGATCACTACCATAGCCACGTGTCCACCCACATAGGCCCAGTCGGTGGAAACGCTCTCGTCGAAAACGATGATCAGCAAACCATCATTTCGAAAGTTAGTGCTCTTGAGCAGCGGATCAATATTGGTGCTCAGCCATTGATCCGCGCTGGTCAGGGTTCCGTCGTGTGCATCGTTCAGCGCATTGGGAACGACGAATGAAAAATCCGCAAGATTTCCGTTGGTCAGGTCGGAGGAGAAGTTTGAGAACGGAACGATATTATTAGCCTGACTGGTGCCGATCACATCGGAAAAATATGCGAACGGATTGTGGTGCTTGAGATAGGGATAAACATCGTCGCCCACGTAGCCGGCGCTGGGCAAACCCTCTGCGTAACTGCGCCAGCTTTTGTTGGCCTTGACCAGCTCACGCACGATGTTGTCATCGGAGATGGCCCCCTGGAAGGCGTCGTCGGTAGTCTCGATCTGACCCGTCGTCAGCATGAAATAGTTGCCGATGGAGGGGTGTATGTCGGCGTAGTACTGGGTGGCCAAACCATACTGCGAAGCGAGGCCGTTCAGATACGGCATAGAGGAGTTGCCGATTACCTGCGAGTAGCTGTGATTCTCCTCTACGACTAGAACGACATGAGGTGATGAGGGGGGTGGATGGACCGCGCCCGGACCTGAACCTGCACTTCCGCCGACAGATCCGCCTCCACATCCCACGCTCGCGAGAGAGACTGTGAGGATGGTGAAAGCCAGCGCTAAGGAGACTTGGAGTCGACTCGACACGCGCAACTTCGATGCTGCCGGCCAGGCCTGAGCTGTACGCGGATTCCCAGGTTGGCGAATTACTATTGACACATCGGCTTGTGTGCCGGTTTACCAGATTCCTTTGTCGTCTCCCGTGATCTTGTATGCGACAAAGGCTGCTGCCGCCAAAGGAGGCAGCAGCGACAGGCGGCTTACGGTTCGTAAATTCCCTTGCGCGCCGGCGTTCAGGACCTGGCGAAAAAAAAGGCCGGCGGCTTTGGGCACAATCGAGATTCGGAGGAAGTTCCCTCGCAACTGCAGAGAGTCGCCCCGGGTGGCGGAGGAGATCACGTCTGCAGGCAAGTCCAGCTCGACTCCATAAGCGCGAGCAAACTCGGCAACCGTCATCAGGAAACCTGCGACCCCGGGCCAAATGCCGCTGGATTCAGCCGCATCCCGCAAGATGACATAGTCCAATTCTTGTGCCTGTATCAGCCGCGTTGTATCCACAACGTCACATAACCGGCAATAAAAATGGCGGTACATGCGTTGCAGTGTGGTGATGAGCACACGTTCCTCTGGAGCCGGCACACGGAAGCAGTGGCCGGCAACCGTGCGGCGAACGGCGCGGGCTTCGACCCGGCGCGCCAGATTCAGATGCTCACCGGTTTGTCCCAGGCATCCCACGTGCACTTCGATTGCTTCGGGAAGACCCGGAAGTCTGAAGTTCCATTTGTTCGCCAGACGGTCGCCCCAACTGCGAGGCAGGACCTCGGCGGCAAGTCTATTTCTCAGGATGCTGACGATCTGCTCTTGACGACCCCCTGTGTACAGGTCTAAGTCAGAGCCAATATCCGGCCAGTGATCGAGCGACTTGATGACGATGGCAGAGCATCCCGCACTCTCCAGCGTGTTACAAACCGGTTCCAGAACGCTCAGTGCTCGACTGATCCGCTCCTGCTCCTTGGCCATGGCCGCCGCGCATTGGTTCGACAGGCGCGCACTCATGGTTCTCCCGGTGGAACTCTGCAGCGCCTCGACGCCGCGAACCAGCACGTGGTGCAGATCCGCAAAAGCGAAAAACCGAGCCAGCTCGTCGTCGTCCCAATCGGACAGGGTTCGCCACTCATCACTCAGAGCCGGCGTACTCGAGCCAGTAACGTCACTCAGCAGGAGTCGTGCCAGCAGATCAAGATATCGAGCACGGTTTGATCCCGCGGTCTGCACCTCTTCGTCCATCGTCATCGGAGTCATATCAAGATCCATTTCCCGGCAACCCGTTGGTAGCTGCCGCGCACTTGTGGCTAGGTCCCGATTCGATGGCGGTGCCTTCTTCATAGTCATTCCACGTAGCGATCATCAGAAAAGGCATCGGCTCGAACTGACTGTAGTAGCGAAAGAGCTGCAGAGTGTCGTCGAACGTCTTGCCGCAACGTCCATCGATGTGGCGATTCATGCTCCAGGAGGCTTTGCTGTCGTCGAAACCTGGCCACGCAGTGCCCACGGGGATCTTGTCGGGCTGGCCTTGCATCTTCTTATAGAAGGCCTCGAGATACGCCTTGCCCCAGTCGCTTCCATCTCGCGCCCATTCCTTGGAGGGATGCACCCAGGCGTAGCTGCCGTCGAAGGCATTCGCGTACTCGGGCGGAGGGTCGTCCTTGTAAAACAAGAGCGGAGGAACGGGCCAACTATTGAGTTGTGCTCGCACCCGGTTCCAATCGGTGTGGCCGCGTTTGGGAAAGATAAAAATTACCGGGCGGCCTTTGTACTCCAGGTAGGCGTCCCGGCCGGGGGCGCCGGGCCGAAGGTAAGCGCTGTAGGCTTTGGCCATTGCCGCCAATGACTCTTCGGTGGCTTGGCCATTGTCTTCCTCGGTTTCATCGTACATAAGAGCAACTTTGAAATGATTCTGGCTGGCGGCCTGCTGCATCAGCGCATAACTGTGATCGAGAAAAGGCCGCCGTTCGCCGTACCAGTCCACGGCGAAGACTTGTACTCCGAGTTCTTTGGCCTTGGCGATTTGCCGCCGCAGGACCGCGGGATCATCGGTGCTGTATCCCACCTTGATGTGCTCGGGATCGCCGAACCAAGGCACGTAAACCGCCACTACCGTGGCATCTTGCGCTGGGTTTTTCGCCGCCTGGTTCATCGACCGGTAAGCCCCTTCGCGATGACACCCGGAGGCGATCCCAAACACCGCCACCATGCTGAGGATTAGAGGCAGCTTCGACTTTGCTGTCATTGGTCTCATTAAGATTGTGAGCGCCATCAGAAATCAGGAAGCGGGCACGTCTTGCAGCAGGCGAACCATCCAACGATCGGCACCTGGGGTCATCAGCACCAGAAACCTTGCCGTCATTGTCTCGCTATGGAGCAGCCTGTTTCCGTCAAATATCTGCACCTCATACTCGGCTTGGTCCTGCAATTGCATGACGCTGCCATCGGGGGAATAGAAGAGGACTTCCAGCTTGTGTCCATGGTCCACGTAGTGACGATGAATACCGGTCCCGGCCTGCTCCTTAATCGTCCGCGTGAATTCGTCTTTTGCAAATCCGGTAAAGTAGTCATTCAACAGTTCGGAGCGGTTCTGCTCCAAGCCTGCGTCGAGTGTTTGCCACGCTGCTGCGTAATCATGAAGGATTTTATGACGCGTCAAGTCTTCAATGTCTCGTGGTCCTCGTGACACAGTAAGTTCCACACTGGGTAGCGACGCAGTTAGAGTGGAATGGACCACGGCGGTTTGCCCTACTCCGGGCACGGCGAAAAGCAGGCAAGCCACCGCGCTGGCAAGAAGCTTCAACGTGGGCCTCCCAAGTGAATGTCATTTCCTGCCACCACACCGCTGGCAACCGAAATCGTTGCGGGACCGCTGAACGCCATTTCAGTTCGGGCGATACCTTTCTTGATGGGCGCGTCTACGGTGCTTCGCCCGAGCTTGTCCAGTTTTGTAAACGTGACGATTGTGCCGTCGGGTACGGCGTTTCCTCGACAGTCGCGGACAGGTTCAGTCTGCAGGATGACATGGCTGCCTTTTTGCCCCGCCGACACGTGCAGGTGGCAGGGTTCCGCCGCGACCTGCTGCACTACTCTCCGCTCAGATATTTGTCCTAGGGTCGCGCTAATCTCCACCGTCCCGTCTTTAAGGCCGGAATTCAGGCGCGTCCACACGATCCCGTTGCGGGTCTCCTGGGGTGGCGAAGAGACAGCGGCTTCTTTGGTGGTTGCACGGAAGATGACGTTTTCCGGCTGTAGTCTCAGATTGTGAAAGCGATCCACTACTACAGCCACGGCGCTGATGGCGTTAGGTTCGCCCACCGCCACGCGAGAGGGATGCACCAGAAATACAAGCTCTTTCCCGCGGCTGGGAGCCACATAAAAATTTGTGTTGAGGCACTCCTGTTCTTTTTCTTTGCAGAGGATGGCTTGGTAAGTTCCAGCTGCCGCGATTTCTTCGGAACCGATTTGGATGCTGTCGCCTGCCTGAATATTGCGCTTGGCCACGTGACCCGGCCCGATGAGATAAAAAATAGCGAGGCCGCTCCCGCTGCTGGGGATCGTAACCGCTTCTCCGGCGGTGATATTGGCGGGCGGGTGAAGAGCAAGCGGCATTTGTGCGTGGGACATGACCACTAACGCTGAACACAGAACGAATGTGCAGCCGAGGACACGCATCTCAGGATGTACCCCGAGTGTATTGATTCACGGTTATGCGAAAACGCTGGACGTGCGTGGCCACATCCGCCGGGAGATCAACCCCAAACGGCTGAGGAGTCATCGGCAGCAGCGCCCGGTCAACGTATCCATCCGAAACCCAGATGACTTTGCCGTTGTCGTCATAGCAGGCCGCAAGCACATGCGCGATATTGACGGTCTGGCCGCTCTGGTTCACCAGTTCGCCGGCCAGGAGCTTTTTTCCCAGGGCATCCGTCTCCATTCGCTGGTTCATAACGCCGATCACCGGGTCGGCTGAGGCTGGAACGGCGGCGACCTTGGCGTCCATGCGAACTTGCTTCACTTGACTAAGCCGCAACTGCGGGAAATCGATTCGGTAAGGCGTGACCTGGCTGGGAAGAAGAATGTGCGACACTTTGTCGAAACTACCTTCTTCACGGAATTCCACACCTTTCGCGTCAATCAGCGCGGCATTGACGTTGACGTAGGCCGGAATAGTGTCTTCATTTACGACTTCGCCCATCACGATCACGGAATCGGGTCGCTCGACTGCGTTCATGGAGATAATGCGTACTTTCGGGGAATCGATGCTGGCCGTGCCCCATTCGCCTTCCGGTCCGCGATTCACAATGTCCCATCGCAGATAGGTCACCGACATCACCTGAGCAGGAAGCTTCGGAACCTGGGAGGCCGGCCACTCTACCTTCCAATCGTCTCCATTGCGGACTACTTTTAGGTCGCGGGTGTCGGAGATGTGCCCGACGGCAGTCGACCAGTTCAGTTTTACGCGGGCCAAGGCGTCGTCAGCGGTTTGATGGAGCACGCTGACTTCAGAAGCCTCGAGCGTGGAATAAGTGCGCAAGCTGCCATCACCGCCCGCCAAGTCATAGACGAAAGCGGAACTGTCCACCTGGCCGGCATTCGCCAGTTGGGATTGGGCCTTGGTCCAATTTCTTTCCCGCACCGAGCGCATCAGGTTCTGGACGGCATCTTCTGGAGAGCCCTGGGCGTGCAGACTGATTCCCGAGGCTTTGGCAGACTGCAGCCAACCGATAGCCACCAGCACCGCGGTAGCGAGGATAAGGGTCAACGCCAAACGGTGTTTCATGAAGTCCCCTCCCGGACATAGACGCCGGCATTCTCGGTAACTCGCTCGTGTGCTCGTTCATTAACTCGCTCATTCGCTCGGTCATTCTCTCGATCCGGGACTGTCAACGCCCGCGGCTTTCGGCTCTCTGGCAACAGAATGAGAAATAGAACCGACAGGAAAGCGGTACTTATTGGCAGAATGCCCCACAACACGCCCTCCCAGGGAGCCGGGACCGCATCTGATTCGATTTTTCGCGCGGGAGGGACATCGTCTTTGGACCAGACCGTGATCGTCCCGCCATCGTAAGTTTCAATTTGCCGCCAGCCGGCAAACACCAAGAGCGGCTCATAGTACGAATCGTGAACGAAGACATATTTCAAGCCATAGCGGTTGGCATGTTTCAGCATGGCGCGGAGAGAATCCATGCCAGCGGTTCCAAAGAACTTGGCGCTGGTCAACTGGGCCGCGCCATAGCTGGTCATTTCCGGCAGCAAACGCGCCGAGTTGTACTCACCATCTACGCTGGGCGCCTCGGTATAGGTCGAGACCTTAGGGAGGGCGTTGCCAAAACCGAGCGTCAAGTAGCGATAACGATCGTGTCCGTCGCGGTTCAGGAAGGACACAACCGAATCCACGTTCAGGCCGCCCGTGGCACGGAAGGGGTTCAGGTCAACCCAGGCCATGGCCAGCGCGAATGTCCCCACCGCAGCTAGGGAGAGACCCACCTTAGCCGCGCGTGGATACCGCCGCAACAGATCCGTCGCCAACAAGCCGAGAATGGGAAGCGCCAGAAGCGATGCCCAAAGCGTGAAGCGCTCGAAGGTCAGAATGTCAAAAGCGCGCCCCAGTAGTAATTTTGGCAGTGGCGTTGTTCCGCCTAGACCGAAGATGAACGCGAACCAAAAACTGATCAGCAGCGGTCTGAGCCGGGGAACGGCGGCGCCACGAAACACAATAAAGGGGAGGGCGAGAATCATCGCGCCATAGGGAACAACGAAGTAGTTAATGCCGTAGAAAAAATTGAAAAGCAGATTAGATCGGCTGGCATGCGGAATCGGAATCTGCACGATCGGGTGCTGCAGAATCGAGATCCAGTAGGGCAACAGAACCACTGCCACCCCAGCCCCCATCAGGGCAGCAAAGACAGCTCCCCGCCACAACACTTTCGTCCCCGAGCTACCGGCGGTTTTGGCTCGCTCGTCCATCCAGGCCAGCCAGAGTACGGGGATAGCGAAGAAAATTGCTCCAAACAGCAACGTGACGTGGTGCACAGCCGCGGCTGCCAAGCCCAGCATCACTCCTTTTAATAGGGATCGAATTCTGCCATTGCGCGCCCACTGATAGAAGTAAGGCACCGCATTCAGGTAAAGAGGAGCCGCCAGAGTGGTCGATAACTGCCCCGCCGAATACACCAGAAACGCAACCGCGCCGAGGAAAACACTGCCCAGGGCGGCATAGCTGGCCGAGGTGTCGTCCACCCATAATTTCGCGAAGCGATAGACACCCACTGGCACCAACAGCACGGCTAGGAACTGGACCAACCCATACGCCGCGTTCAGGCCAACTCCATAAGACAGAAGCGCGATCAGTTGGTGCCCTAACGGCGGATACGTAGTCTGAGAAAATCCTGTGAACCATTTTTCGTTCCAGGGATTGAACCAGTGCTGCGCATAGTGAGAAGCGAAGAAAATGTGGAAATTGGTGTCATAGGAGACCTTTGCCGGCAACTGCATCAGCAACAGGGGCCCGTGCACGGCTGCGACCAGTAGAAGAATCAGAAATAGCGGGATGGGACGGCCGACCGGACCTTTTTCCAGAATCACTGCAATCCTCTCCAAACTCGCTCTTAGGCGACTGGATTGGATTCCAAACGCCCCTCAGGGGTTTGCTCCGGGACTCAGAAGTGCCAGTTAAAATACGTAGGCCGCCTAAGCCTTGTAAGCATCCTCTGCCATCCCCGCTGGCATCTGAAAGACGCTGTCGTGGGCCCTATTCCAAGATGCCGGTTTTGAGAGGTAAAGAGTCTTTGTCGCTCCGTATTGTGGTCTCGGCTGGGATGCTCTGGTTGGGCGCAGCGATGTGCTGCGCGCAAACCTTTGAAGTTGCTCCCCCCAGTGACGCCAAGCCCGCCCCCGCCGCGAGCGGCGCAACGACCGTAAAAACGAGCGGCAAAACGGCCAGCGCAGCAAAAGCGCAGGCGGAGCCGTCCCTCGGCTGGGGTTCTGGCTTAGAGGTTGCTCAACAGGCCCGCGCGGCGCAGGCGGCACTAGCTGCAGGGGACTACGCCGCTGCCACCTCGCACGCCGAGGGTGCGGCGAAAGCCGCACCGCAGAACGCCGACCTCTGGTTCCTGTTCGGATATGCCGCCCGCCTCGGCGGTCGTTACCAGACATCGGTCGATGCCTTTCAACGAGGGCTGGCAGTTCAGCCCGGCTCTATTCAAGGAATGGCGGGCTTGGCGCAGACTTATGCCAAGATGGGCCGGACCGAGGACGCCCAACGCCTGTTGCTGCAGGTGATCGCAGCCCGGCCCAATAGCGCAAGCGATCTGCAACTAGCCGGCGAACTCTCTCTCAGTTCCGATCCTCAGCACGCTCTGGATTTGCTGAAGCGAGCCGAAGCACTCGATTCGAACCCTCGCACCGAGCTGCTCATGGCGCGGGCGTATCAGATGCTGAAGCGTCCTGACGAAGCCCAGCAGTTGCTCGAGCGCGCGCGCAACCGCGCGCCGCACGATCCCAACGTTCTGCGTACCGTGGCTGCGTACTATCGAGAGACGGCGAAGTACGACCTCGCGCTAACAACGCTCCTGCAAGTGAAGTCCAACACGCCTGACTATTGGGGCGAGCTGGCCTACACCTATCAGCTTGCCGGGAAGACGAACGAGGCAGCGGATGCCTATGTGCGGGCAGCGAACGCCTCAAAGGGGGAGATTGGGTATCAGTTGTCTGCAGCCGAAGCGCTGCTGAACGTTGGGAAACTCCAGGCCGCGTCTGAATTGTTGGGGCGAGCCCACACCTTGAATCCTGACCACTATCGATTGCACGCCATTCGCGGCCAGCTGGCCACGCTGCAAGACCGTCCCGACGACGCCATCCGGGAATACCAGACGGCAATAGCTCACTTGCCGGAAACGGTGCCCGAGGGTGCGCTTTATCCAATCGAGCTGCACATCATTCTGGCTGAGCTGTACAAAGACTCTGACAATGCGGCAGCGTCATCCGAACAAATTGGTTTGGCTGATGCCCAGCTCAAAAATATCGAAGTCGGTCGCGCGGAGAAACCGGAGTTCCTGCGACTGCGCTCAGTCGTCGAATCGGCCACCGGTGACCAGTCAGCTGCAGAAAAAGATTTGCAAGAAGCTCTTTCACTTGATCCAGGCAACGTAGGGTTCATTCTGAACTATGCGAATCTGGTGTGGAAAATGCAGCGTAGGGATGAGTCTCTCAAGATGTTTCATCAGGCTCTCGATCTTGATCCGGAAAACCGTTCGGCCCTGGCCTCGATTGGCTTCTTGTCCCGAGAGACCGGCAATCCCAAGGTCGCGGAAGAGTCCTTCCTGCGTCTAGCCCAGCTCTATCCGAATGACCACGTCTCCTATCTTGCTCTGGGTGACCTTTACACATCGCAGAACCAGTTTCCTCGCGCCGACGCCAACTATCAGAAGGCGTATCACCTCGCGCCGAAGCTGCCACTGGTGATAGCGCGAGGCGCCAACGCTTCGCTCGAAGGCCACAATCTTGAACTGGCCAAGAGCTGGCTAGATCGCTCCGATAGCGAAATGAACCGCGACGCCCAAGTGATGCGGGAGCGTGAACGCTACCTCACCCTCACCGGACACTATCGTGAATCCGCCGACTTGGGATACAAGGTGCTGGAAAAACTGCCGAAAGATCCTGAAGCTCCCATTTATCTGGGATACGATCTGGTTTTTCTCGGTCAGTATGAAGATGCCCTTGCCTTGTTCGACAAGTACGAGCCCATTCTCCCGCGAGACAAAGATCTTTGGCTGATTGCAGGGCACTCGCACAACTCATTGGACGATCCCAAACAGGCGGTCATCGACTTTACCGAGGCGCTGCAGCGCGATCCCAACATGGCCACCGGCTACATGAATCGTGGATATGTTTTCAATAATCTGAAACAGCCCGACGCCGCTGCCAGAGACTTTGAAACCGCCATCAAGTTGCATCCCGGATACGGCGAAGCCTACCTGGGATTGGCGATGGCCAATCTGCAGCTTCACCGTGCGACTCAGGCGATGGAGGAAGCGAATATTGCAGAAAAGATTCTGGGACCGTCTCGCATCACGCATTTGACTCGTGCCGAAGCCTTTCGGCAGCGCCTGCGTCTTATCGACGCGGAGAAAGAATATCGGGCCGCGTTGACTTTCGCTCCCAACGATCCCGAAGTGCAACTCGCACTCGCCGACACGCTTTTCCGGCTGCGCCGTTATCCGGAGGCAATCGAACTTTTGCGCCAGGTTTCCGCAGCCAAGGCGGACGACGCGCTTGTCTATGCTCGCCTGGCGCGTATCTACGCCCAGATGGGCAATCGGCAAGAAACACTGCGCAACGCACAAGAAGCAGAGCGCTTGGACCCGGACCAGAGCGGTATCTTGCTGGCTACCGGAGAAGCTTTCCTGGCGCTCGGGGACCGGAACGCGGCAATGCAGAGATTCTCTCGTGCGCTGGATGCCCCGCAAGGCGACGTAATCGAGACTCGCCTTGCCATTGCACGCCTGTTTGCGCGCGAAGGCCGTGGCGAAGAGGCCCGCGAACAGGTGGCTTTGGGATTCGCCGAAGCTCGAGTCTCTGACAACGCCTCCATCAAGCCCGAGCACCTTGTCGAAGCCGCGGACATCTTTCTCACCACGGAGGAATTTGAGTTAGCCACCCTGTACCTGCAACGCGCCCTGGCCGCAGGAGCCGACGAGGACGTCGTTGCCTTGCGTCTGACCAATGCGTATCTGGCAGAAGGAAAAACCCAGAGCGCCGAAACGCAACTAGCGGCGGTGGCCGCACAGGATGGTTCCTCGCAGAACTACGACTACCTCATGGCGCAAGCCAATGTTTACCGCCAGCGCCAGCAAAACATACCCGCCATCATTGCTTTTGCCCGGGCCAACCAATCGGCCGGCGAGGACCAGACCGCCGAACAGGCGCAATACGAAGTAGCCGCCGAGGAAGGTCGCAGGATCAACGAAAAAGTAAGCCTGTCTTCAGCGGCAACGTTTGCGCCGGTTTTCGAAGACATCAATATTTACGTTTTGGATGCCAAGCTTCTAAACCTTTCCTCGCCCCAACAGCTTCCGCCACCCCGCTCTTCTTTCGAGAGTCGCGCGGTTGAGGATTATCATTTGCACTTTGACGGGCTGCCCACGGTGAGCGGCTTCGTGGGTGAACGCAACGATCGCGGAACCATCTCCATTCCCAGCAGCTCCATCATCCAGAATCGCAATACCTACGACACGCTGTTCAATGCGGGAGTAAGTCCGACCCTTCGGCTGGGCGATGTCAGCGTTCTGGTGAATAGCGGAGTTCAGTTCACTATCCGCAGGGATACACTCTCGCCCGTGGACATGAATCAGAATCTGTTCCGGCAATTCCTGTATTTCTCCACCAGTCCTCTGATGAACTGGCTCACCGTTTCAGGCAGCGGAATTCACGAGGCCGGTCCTTTTACGGAACAGGATCTGCACTCCAGAGACGACGCCGCATCCCTTTCATTCAAAGTAGGGCGGCCTTGGGGAAAAACCTCGCTGATCACTGGGTATGCAGTGCGCGACGTGCTGTTTCGGCCTTTGATTCGCGAGTATTACACCACCGACGCATATCTCGGACTGCAGCGCCGCATCGGTACGCGCATTCAATTCAGCGTGCTGGCAGACTACGTTCGTTCCTGGAAAGTGCAAGACAGCGACTTCGCGATCGCCCAGGCCATTCGCCCGGCGGCCACATTCGAATACAAGAAATCCGCCCAGTGGAGTTTTCAAGGCGCATTCACT
>Ga0066789_10000940_pt1 | contig 12373 bp, 11 predicted proteins | sample OrgsoiDNA2013049_FD_70960 | JGI IMG/M metagenome (GOLD analysis project Ga0066789, IMG submission 70960) | Permafrost soil microbial communities from the Arctic, to analyse light accelerated degradation of dissolved organic matter (DOM) -... | ecosystem: Environmental > Terrestrial > Soil >...
TTCGCTTCCGGCTTGTCGATCTTGTTGATCGCGACGACGATGGGCACGTTGCCGGCCTTCGCGTGGGCGATCGCTTCCTTGGTCTGCGGCATGACGCCGTCGTCCGCCGCGACGACCAGCACCACGATGTCGGTGACCTTCGCGCCGCGCGCGCGCATCGCGGTGAACGCCTCGTGACCCGGTGTGTCGAGGAAGGTGATCACGCCCTTGGACGTCTCGACATGATAGGCGCCGATATGCTGCGTGATGCCGCCCGCCTCGCCGCTAGCGACGCGGGTGCGGCGAATGGTGTCCAGCAGCGACGTCTTGCCGTGATCGACGTGGCCCATCACGGTAACGACGGGCGGCCGCGGCAGCGACTCGGCTGACGAAGCCTGCGCGCTTTCGGCCAGCAATGCGTCGGGATCGTCGAGCTTGGCGGCAATGGCCTTGTGGCCCATCTCCTCGACCACGATCATCGCGGTCTCCTGATCGAGCATCTGATTGATCGTGACCATGGTGCCAAGTTTCATCATGACCTTGATGATTTCGGCGGCCTTCACCGACATCTTGTGCGCCAGCTCGGCCACGGTGATCGTCTCGGGCACCGCGATCTCGCGCGTCGTCAGTTCCGCCGACGCGTCCTGCGCCGCATCGCCGACCTCCTCGCCCTCTTCATGGCGATGCTTGCCGGCCTTGGGTTGCTTCCACCCCGTGGCGGTTGTGCCGCTCGTCACGTCACCGCGCAGCTTGAGCGCGCGGCGGCGCGCGGCTTCCTCCTGGAACGCGGTCGCCGATGGCTTGCGCGATGGTTTGTCCTTTTTCGCGCCGGGCTTGGTCACCGGTTTGTGCAACGTGCCTTCGGTCTTCGCCGCAGGCTTCGCGTCGGCGACGACCGGTGCAGGGGCAACGGCCTCCTTGGCGGCGGCGGCCGCTGCAGCGGCCTTGGCCGCGGCTTCCTCGGCCTCTTTTTCCTTCTTGGTCTGACGCTTCTTCGCCTGATCCTGTTTCTGCGCAACGTCTTCCTGCTGCTTCGCGATCAGCGCGGCGCCTTTGCGCGCTTCTTCTTCGCGCGCGGCGAGTTCCGTCGCGGTCACGACCGGCTGGGCCGGCGCGGCTTCTTCCACCGGAGGCGCGGGATCGGCGCCGTCGCGTTTGACGAACACGCGCTTCTTGCGCACCTCGACCTGAATCGTGCGGGCGCGACCCGCGCTGTCCGCCGACTTGATCTCCGTCGTCTGCTTGCGCGTGAGCGTGATCTTCTTTTTCAGCTCGAGCCCGCCGTGCTGCTTGCGCAGGTAGTCGAGCAGGCGTGTCTTGTCCAGCTCGGAGAGCTTGTCGCCCTCCTTCTTGCCGCCGACGCCGGCAGCGGTGAGCTGCTCGAGCAGGATGCCGGGCGGCATTTTCAGTTCGGTCGCGAATTTCTCGATCGTGGTCAGGGCCATGTTTTTCTCCGGGCGCTCGCTATGCTTGGTGGCCTTGTTCCGCGCTTTCGGCGCTTTCGGTGCCTTCGAACCAGTGCGCGCGCGCCTTCATGATCAATTCCTGCGCGCGTTCATTGGACAGACCGGTCAGCTCGACCAGTTCGTCGCCGGCAAGATCGGCAAGCGCATCACGATTGGTGATGCCCTTCTCCGCGAGCAATCCGGCCGTCTCGGTGTCCATGCCGTCGAGGTTGAGCAGGTCCTCAGACACGTGCTCGACCGACTCCTCGCGCACGATCGCCTCGGTCAGCAGCGCGTTGCGGGCGCGACTGCGCAGCTCGTTGACCGTATCCTCGTCGAACGACTCGATCTCGAGCATCTCGGTCAGCGGCACGTAGGCGATTTCCTCGAGCGTGGAAAAGCCCTCCTGGATCAGGATGTCGGCGACTTCCTGGTCGACGTCGAGCTTTGCCATGAACAACGCGCGAATCTTCTCGCTTTCCACCTGGGTCTTCTGCTGCGACTCCTCGACGCCCATCAGGTTGATTTCCCAGCCGGTGAGTTCGGACGCGAGGCGGACATTCTGGCCGCTGCGGCCGATCGCCATCGCCAGGTTGTCTTCGTCGACGACGACATCCATCGCGTGCTTCTCCTCGTCGACGACGATGCTGGAAATCTCCGCCGGCGCCAGCGCATTGATCACGAACTTGGCCGGGTCTTCCGAGAACAGCACGATGTCGACGCGCTCGCCGGCGAGCTCGTTGGTCACTGCGGTAACGCGCGAGCCGCGCATGCCGATGCACGTGCCCTGCGGGTCGAGCCGCGGATCGTTCGACTTCACCGCGATCTTGGCGCGGATGCCGGGGTCGCGCGCGGCGGCCTTGATTTCGATCAGCCCTTCTTCTATCTCGGGCACTTCGAGTTCGAACAGGCGCACGACCAGGTCGGGCGTGACGCGCGACAGGACCAGCTGCGGCCCGCGCGCCTGCGGCTCGATTTTCACGACGTACGCGCGAACGCGATCGCCGACGCGCAAGTTCTCTTTCGGAATCAGCTGATCGCGCGGAATCACGCCTTCGATGCGCCCGGATTCGACGATCGTCGCGCCGCGCTCGATGCGCTTGACCGTGCCGGTAAGAAGATTGTCGTCGCGCTCGAGAAAATCGTTGAGGATCTGCTCGCGCTCGGCATCGCGGATTTTTTGCAGGATCACCTGCTTCGCCGCCTGCGCGCCGATGCGTCCGAATTCGACCGGTTCGAGCGCCTCCTCGACCACGTCACCGAGCTTGAGCTCCGGGTCGCGGTCGGCGGCATCGGTGATTGCGATCTGATGCGCGGGCTCTTCGTGGTCCTCGTCGGGCACTACCGTCCAGCGCCGGAAGGCCTCGTAGTCGCCCGTCTCGCGGTCGATTTCCACGCGGGCGTCGATGTCCTGCGTGAAGCGCTTCTTGGTGGCCGACGCGAGCGCCGACTCCAGCGCCAGGAAGACGATGTCCTTGGGCACGTTCTTTTCGCGCGCCAGCGCGTCGACGAGAAGTAGCAATTCGCGATTCATTTGGTTTGTCTCCACTCAATCTTTGGCACCAGGCGCGCCTTGTCGATATTCGCGAGCGCGATCGTGCGGCGGCCGGCCTCGGTGTCGACCAGGACGCAATCGCCCTCCACACCGCGCAGGACGCCTTTGATCCGCTTGGCGTTGTCGACACTCTCACGCAGCGTCAATTTGACTTCCTCGCCCGCAAAACGAACGAAGTCGGTCGCTTTTTTCAACGGCCGGTCTAGCCCCGGCGACGAAACTTCGAGCCGCTCGTACGCAACCTGCTCGACGGCGAACAAGTGCGTCAGGTGATTCGAGACGCGAGCGCAGTCCTCGACGTCGATCCCCGCGGGATTGTCGATGAAAACGCGCAGCAGACCGCCCCGCGCCGCCGACTCCCAGTCGACCAGCTCGTACCCCATCGCGGGCAGCGTACGCTCCAAAATTTCACCCAAATTCAAAGGCCTATCGCAATCATTCCGGAAAAACCGAAAAAAAAATGGGCTGTCGAGCCCATTTCCGTACCAATCTCTGGTTGCCACCAAGGTCAAACAGCACCACCCATAACTATAGCAAAATTCGCCCCGGATTTGAAGGGGCGCCGACCGATGCGTTTACTTGCCCTCCCGCCCCTGACCGTCTACGCCGGTACGTAAGCTATATTTTGGGGCAATCGGGAGAAATGCCAATGCCGGAGGCCGCCCGCCCATGATGAGACAGGCAATGAAATGCACGCTATCGGCGTTGCTCGCCGGCTTCGTGCTCGCATCGTGTCGCGGGCCCGAAGTCGACAAGCCACCCGCCAAGAGCGCGCCCGCCCCGGCCGCGGAGACGACGCTGTCGCAGCCCGCGGCCCCGGCGCCCGAAGGGCCTTCGACCGCGCCGGCGCAGGTGGTGTTGGCTGAAGCTGCGCCAGGTGCGATCTATGTATGCGTCACCGCAGTAGACGGCAAGACGCGGCAAACCCCGATCGAGTTTTCACCGCAGGTCGCGGAGCTATGCCGCAAAGCGCCGGAAATGGGCCCATGCCAGTATGAAAGAGAGGCGTGCCGCCGCAACGGCGGACGCGTTTTCGCCGTCGACGGAACAGAAATCACGCTGCAAACCGAAGCCGAATACGACCGTCGGGTCATGCGCGTGCGCATGAAGTCCAATTAGCGATCAGGGCGCCACGGGCCTCGCGTCCAATCGCGCACTCGCACGACCAGTGTCGCGACGTGCGCCGGATAGCGCGTGACAATTTCACCTTAAGCGACCATCATCCGTGCCGCAACCGCCGGACACCTTCACGACCTTGGCCTCTGCCCCCCTCGCAATCTCGCTGCCCCAGGACGCCATCCCGGGTGTGCGCGCACTGCCGGCGCCCGATCCCGCCATCGCCCTGTGGATGTGCCAGCTCGACCGCGTTCCCGCGGGCGTCGCGGCGATTACGCACTGGCTTTCACCGGCCGAGCAGGCGCGCGCGGCGCGCTTCGGGACGGACGCCTTGCGCCAACGCTGGATCGTCGGGCGCGCGACGCTGCGGTTGCTCCTGGCCAGCGAATTGGGCATCGATCCGGCGCAGGTGCCATTGCGGCGCGGCGTTCGCGGCCGGCCGGAGCTCGTGGATCCGCATACGCTCGACTTCAACGTGTCGCACACGCGCGATATTGCGCTGATTGCCATTGCGCACGGCCTGCCGCGCGCGTCACGCATCGGCGTCGATGTCGAGCGAGTCGGCCGGGCGGTCAACGCCGACAGACTCGCGACCAAGTTTCTGACCGAACGCGAGCGCAATGCCCTCGCACCGCTGGATGCGGATGCGCGGCGGCGCGGCTTCCTTCGGTTGTGGACGTGCAAGGAAGCGATGAGCAAGGCCACGGGCGACGCGCTCATGGCGCCGTTTCGCGAGATCGACGTCACCACCGGCGATGGATTGCAACTGTCGGCCGGGCCCCCGCCTTACACACCGGAACATTGGCGCTTGTTCGCTGCGGACGTTGCCGAAGACCTGTTGGCAACCGTCGCGGTCTGGCGCGCGACGTAACCGGTACCGCCGACTAGGCGCGCTTCGCGCGCGGCGCCTTTGCGAGTTCCGCCGGCTTCGCGACCTTCCACTTGTTCTGCAGCCATAGCCAGTCCGCGGGACTGGTCCGGACGTCGCGTTCGAGACTGCGCGCGTAACGTTCGACGATCATCTCGTTGGCATCCAGTTCATAGGGCGGATCCGCGAGCACGGACAAGCGCACCGAATAGCGGCCCCGGCGCACGCGGCGCATGGTTACATACAGCACCTTCGCGTCGAGAAACTGCGCGATCTTGCCCGCCCCCTTGAAAAACGCCGTGTCCTGGCCGAGAAAGCGCGTCCAGTGGCGGGGATCGCTCTTGTGCTTGGGCGTCTGGTCGGCGATCAGGGCGTACGCTCGCGGCTGCCCGGCGCGGCTCATCAGATCGAAGATGAATTCCTCGCGGGGGACGAAGCGGCTGCCGAAGCGCGCGCGGGCTTCGCGCAGAAAAAGGTCGATGGCTTCGACGCGCTGGCGCTGATAGACGACGTCGATGGTGATGCCGAAGCGCACGCCGGCCGCCAGCGACAGCCACTCCCAGTTGCCGTAGTGCGCCGTCAACAGCACGACCGACTGCTTTGCCGCGATACATTGTTCGACAAGTTCGGGATTCTCGAACGCGACGCGCTTGCTCAGCGCGTCCGCGCTGGCGCCGAATCCCCAGAACGCCTCCATCAAGGTGTCGGCGAGATTGCGATAGGAGTCGCGAAGGATGCGCGCACGTTCCGCAGCATCCTTTTCAGGGAATGCGTTGCGCAGGTCAAGCTCCGCCCGGTCGCGCCGCCAGCGCATCACGCGAAACGCGACGAAATAGATCACCCAGCCGCACGCATACATCAGCGGCAACGGTATGCGCGTCAGTGACCTGAGCAGGAATTGCATCGGCAGCGCTACGTCGGAGTCGTCGGCGCGGCGCGCCCTGACCAGCACAATCAGGCGACCGCGACCAATCGGTCGAGCAATGCCGGGTCGCGCAACAACGCTTCGCTGGTCGATCTGTGGACGACGCGACCGCGGTCGAGCACGATCGCCTGTTGCGTGAGCTGCAAGGCAAGTCGCGCATGCTGTTCGACCACGATGACCGCGAATTCGCCCGCGCGAACGATCTCGCCGATCACCTTCATCAGTTCCTGCACGATGATCGGCGCCAGACCTTCCATCGGTTCGTCGAGCAGCAGCAGCTTGGGATTGGTCATCAGCGCCCGCGCGATCGCCAGCATTTGCTGCTCGCCGCCCGACAGCTGATTGCCCAGGTTGCGCCGCCGTTCCTCCAGTCGCGGGAATATCCTGTACGCGCGCTCGAGGTTCCATGGCCCTCCCGCACGCGCGACCACCGTCAGATGCTCCTCGACGGTCAGCGATGGAAACATGAAGCGCTCCTGCGGCACCCAGCCCAGTCCCGCGTGCGCGCGCTGGAATGTCGGGACTTGCGTGAGGTCGTTGCCGTTGAACACGACGCGACCCTGCTTGAGCCGGGTAAGACCCATCAGCGTGAGCAGCAGCGTGGTCTTGCCGACGCCGTTACGGCCCAGCAACGCGAGGCTCTCGCCCGGTGCGAGCCTGACCGCGACGTCCTCGAGCACGATCGAGTCGCCGTAACCCGCGGTCAAGCCTTCCGCGAGCAGCAATTCAGGCATGCTCGGCCTCGCCGAGATAGACCTCGCGCACACGCCGGTCGCCCGCGATTTCGTCGGGCGTGCCCTCGACCAGCACCGTGCCGCCGACCATGACCGTGATGCGCTGCGCGAATTTGAACACCAGGTCCATGTCGTGCTCGATGAACACGATCGTGACCTCACGCGGCAGGTTGGCGATCACCGCGAACAGCTCGGCGCTCTCGGCCGACGGAATGCCCGCCGCGGGCTCGTCGAGCAGCAGGACTTTCGGTCGCGTCGCCAGCGCGAGCGCGATCTCGAGCAGCCGCTGCTTGCCATACGGCAATTCGCGCGTTAGCGTAGCCGCGTCGCGATCGAGCTTGAGCTGCGCGAGGATCGCGGTCGCCGCATCGATGGCGGTGCGCTCGGAAGACGCCGCCCGCCACCAGACTCCCCCACGCCCATCGTGCTCGCAGCACGCCAGCACCATCGATTCGAGCGCCGTGAGGCCCGGGAACAGCGTGTTGATCTGGAACGTACGCGTCATGCCGCGCTTGACGCGCACGTGCTGCGGCAGCTTCGTGATCTGCTCGTCGCCGAGGTAGACCTCGCCGGACGTGGGCGGCAGGACGCCCGTCAGCAAATTGATGAACGTTGTCTTGCCGGCCCCATTGGGACCGATCAATGCGTGCCGCGCGCCCGGCGCAAACGACAGGCTCACGTCCGCGTTGGCCTTGAACCCGCCAAAGGTCTTGCTCAAGCCGACGGTGCGCAACACCGCGCTCATTCCCACCTGCTTGCAAGTCGCTGCCGCAACGCGATCAGGCCACCCAACAGACCGCCACGCGCGAACAGCACGATGATGACCAGCAGCAGTCCGAGCCAGAACTGCCAGTACACCGGATTGAGATTCGACAGGTAGTCCTGCATCAGCATGAATACCGCGGCGCCGATGATGCCGCCGTAGAGATAGCCGGTGCCGCCGAGCACGAGCATGATCATCAGGTCGGCCGAGCGCGGAAAGCCGAGCGAATCGATGCCGACGAATTGCGTGGTCTGCGCCAGCAACGCGCCGGCGATGCCGGCGATGCCCGCACCGATAGTATAGACGGCGACCAGTTTGCGCGGCACCGACGCGCCGATCGCAGGCATGCGTTTCTCACCCTCACGAATACCACGCAGCGACAGCCCGAACGGCGAGCGCACGAGCGTCCGGGCGCAACAGAACACGATGAACAGCACGACGAGGCTGTACACGTAGGCCGTCCGTCCATCCATGCCGAAGGAGAATACGCCGAACAACTTGCCCATCACCACGCCCGAGAGGCCGTCGACGCCGCCGGTGATCGACGTCGCCTGATTCGCCGCTTCGTAGAACATCAGGCCGATGCCCAGCGTCACCATCAGCCGGGTAAGGTCCTGGCCGCGCACCACGAGAAAGCTCGTCACGAGCCCGGCGAGCGACGCAACGAGCCCGCCGAGCACCAGGCCGCTCAGCGGTTCGCCCCAGCCGTACTTGGCCAGCAAGCCGGCGGTGTACGCGCCGAGCCCGAAGAACGCGGCCTGGCCCAGCGAAATGATGCGTGCGTAGCCGAGGATCAGGTCCAGCGACAGCGCGAACAGCGCGGTGATCAGGATCTGGCTGCCCAAGGTGAGGTACTTCGGGAAAGCGAAGAACGCGGCGATCGGGATCAGCCAGAAGGCGATCTCGAGCTTGCTCCATCGCTGGGTTGGCAGTCCGGCGGCGCTCATGCGTGCCGACCGACGAGTCCACGCGGGAACACGATCAGCATCACCACCATGACGACGTAGATGATGAACGATCCCACCTGCGGCACGTAATACTTCCCCGCGACATCGAAGACGCCGAGAATCAGCGCCGCGAACAGCGGTCCTTTGACCGTGCCGGCGCCGCCGACCGCGACGACGAGCAGGAAGTACACCATGTATTTGAGCGGGAACGTCGGGTCGAGTCCGAGCACGTCGATGCCGAGTCCGCCGCCCAATCCTGCCAGACCCGATCCCAGCGCAAAGGTCAGGCTGAAGACGCGGTAGACGTTGATCCCGAGGCCGGCCGACGCCTGTTGATTGTCGACCGACGCGCGGATCTCGGCGCCAAAGCGCGTGCGCTCGATCAGCAACGTCAGTGCAATGGTGATCGCGACGACAATGCCGATCAGGAACAGCCGGTACGCGCCAAGGTCGATCCCGAGCACGTGCACCTGGCCGCGCAGGAACGCCGGCAACTGCACGGGCTGCTGCTGGGGCCCGAAGAAGTACGTCGTCGCCGCGATCGACATGAACACGAGGCCGATACTGAACAGCACTTGATCGAGGTGCGTCGCCCGGTACAGGCGGCGATAGAGCGTGCGCTCGAGCACGATGCCGGCGGCGGCGGACACGACGAATGCGATCGGCAGCGTCGCGAGGAAGGGTACGCCGAGCCGCGTCATGGCGAGGACGCAGGCATAGCCACCGACCATGGCAAAGGCGCCGTGCGCGAGGTTGACGAAGTTCATCAGGCCCATCGTCACCGACAGGCCAATGCTGATGACGAACAACAGGCTGCCGTAGGCGATGCCATCGAAGAGCACGCCGATGAAGTTGCCGATCATGCCGTGCCCCGAATCAGATCAGGTGCCTGGATCCTTGACGTTGTCGACCTTGTCGAACTCGATGCTCCAGTAATGGCCGTCCTTCATCTCGACCTTGCGGATGTAAACGGTCTGGATCACGTCGCGCGTCGCGGGATCGATCGTCATCGGACCGCGCGGGCTCGTCCACGACATGCCCTTCATCGCCTCGACGAGTTTGTCGCCGTCGTTGCTCCCGTTGGTTTTCTTTTGCGCTTCGTAGATCAGATGCATGCCGTCGTAACCGCCGAGCGAATGGAAATTGGGGCGCATGCCGTTGTTCGCCTTCATGAACCCTTCCACGTAGGCCTTGTTCTCCGCGGACGGATGCGCGGCGGAATAGTGGAACGAGGTGACCACGCCGAGCGATGGCGCACCGATCGTGTCGAGAATATCGTCGTCGACGACGTCGCCGGTCCCGATCAGGGCAATGCCGGCTGCGGCCAGACCGCGATCGGCAAATTGCTTCATCACCGCGGTACCTTCCCCGGAAGGCACGAATACGAACAGCGCGTCCGGCTTGGCATCCTTGACGCGCTGCAGGAACGGACCGTAGTCGGGACTGCGCAGCGGCGTACGCAACGATTCCACCACCGTGCCGCCGGCCTCGGTGAAACGCTTGACGAAGGTCTTCTCGGCATCGACCCCCGGGCCGAAGTCGGTGACCAGGGTGACGACGCGCTTGATCTTGTTCTTCGCCGCCCAATCGGCGATCGGCGCGGTGACTTGCGGCAGCGCGAATCCCGAGCGCACGATGTACGGCGAGCGCGTCGGAATGATCGACGTCGCCGCCGCCATCACGATCATCGGTATCTTCGCTTCGGTCGCGACCGGCGCCGTCGCAAGCGCAAGCGGCGTGAGCCCGAAACCCGCCAGAATGTTCACGTGGTCCTGCACGATGAGTTCCTGCGCGATGCGTTTGGTAGTTTCAGGTGCAAGGCCGGTGTCGTCCTTTACGATCAGCTCGACCTTGCGCCCGGCGACGGTGTCGCCATTGCGCGCGATATAGAGCCGGCACGCGGCCTCGATTTGCTTGCCCGTCGACGCGAACGGACCGGTCAGCGGCAGGATCAGCCCTATTCTCAGCGGGTCCGCGGCAAACGCGTACCTGGTTGTCGACATCGCCGCCATACCGGCCGCCAACGTCGTAAGAAAGCGGCGGCGCTTGGTAAAGATCGGTCGTTTCATGCTTGTCCTCCTCGATTGTCTTCGCGTAACTGGCGCAATGGCGCCATTCCCAAAGCGCGCATTCCGGGGCATGATAACCGCTTTACCGTACGATGCGGTGGCCCGCCATACGCGGCGAGGCACCGCCACAAAACCCGCACCTAGGAGGCATGCCGATGTCCGTTCGTACCCGACCGCCGTTTCGCGCCGATCACGTCGGCAGTTTCCTGCGTCCGCTCGCATTGCTCGCCGCTCGCGAGCGGCGCAAGACGGGGGATATCTCGGCCGCGGCGTTGCGCGAAGTGGAGGACGTGGCGATCCGCGACATCGTCCGCTTCCAGGAGGATCTCGGCCTTCAGGGTGTCACCGACGGCGAATTCCGGCGCACCTATTTCCACATCGACTTTCTCGAGCAACTCGCCGGCGTCGAAACCAAAGGCGGCATTTCGGTCGCCTTCCACAGTGCCGCGGGCAACGTCGATTTCGCGCCGCCGGTGATGCACGTGACAGGCCCGTTGCGCCACGTCAAACCCATCCAGGTTGCCGATTTCAAGTTCCTGCAGTCGGTGACGCGGCGCACGCCGAAAGTCACCATCCCGTCGCCGACGATGCTGCATTTTCGCGGCGGCCGTGACGCGATCAACCGCGAAGCCTATCCCGACATGGAAATGTTCTTCGCCGACGTCGCCGCTGCCTATCGCGCGGAAATTCGCTCGCTGGCGGACGCCGGCTGCCGCTACCTGCAACTCGACGACACCAACCTCGCGTATCTTTGCGATGAAAAGATGCGCGAGGGGGCGCGCAAGCGCGGCGACGATCCCAACGAGCTGCCGCGTCGCTACGCGCGCTTGATTAACGCCGCGATCGCCGATCGTCCCGCCGACATGACGGTCTGCGTGCATCTGTGCCGCGGCAATTTCAAGAGCGCGTGGGTGGCCGAAGGCGGCTATGAGCCGGTCGCCGAAGTGCTGTTCAACGAGCTTGCGGTCGACGGTTATTTCCTCGAGTACGACGATGCGCGATCGGGCGATTTCGCGCCGCTGCGCTTCGTGCCGAAAGGCAAGATCGTCGTGCTCGGCCTGGTCACGACCAAGCTCGACACGCTCGAGTCCGGCGACGCGCTCAAGCGCAAGATCGACGATGCGGCGCGGCTCATTCCGCTCGAACAGCTTTGCCTGTCGCCGCAATGCGGTTTTTCGAGCACGGTGCACGGCAACGCGATTGCCCGCGACGCGCAGGCGGCCAAGTTGCGCCTCGTCGTCGAAACCGCGCGCGACGTCTGGGGTCACGCGTAGCGTCTCCCGCAACATCACGCGAACGGCAATCCGACGTAGTTCTCGGCCAGCGATGCGGCGGCGGGCTGCGAGCTCACGACATACTCGAGCTGCGAGCGTTGCAGCCGATGCTGGAACACGTCGTCGCCCGGAAAGCGATGCAGCATCGACGTCATCCACCAGGAAAAATGCTCGGCACGCCATACGCGCCTGAGGCAGGTCGCCGAATACGCATCGAGCTGATCGGTGCGCTTTGCCTTGAAGAACGGACCAAGCACCCGGGCCAACGTACGAACGTCGGCGACCGCGAGGTTCATGCCCTTGGCGCCCGTTGGCGGCACGATGTGGGCCGCATCGCCGGCGAGAAACAGACGGCCGTACTGCATCGGTTCCGCGACAAAACTGCGCATGCCGGTGACACCTTTTTCGAGCACCGGCCCCTCGCGCAATTTCCAACCGTCGTTGCTTTCAAGTCGCAGATGCAATTCTTGCCAGACGCGTTCTTCGGGCCAGTTCGCAATGTCCTCGTCCGGCGCAACCTGGAGATACAGGCGCGTGATTTCCGGTGAACGCATGCTGTACAGCGCGAATCCGTGCTCGTGGTAGGCGTAGATCAACTCTTCATGCGTCGGCGCCGCCTTGGCCAGTATTCCAAGCCACGCGAATGGATAGGTGCGTTCGAATACGGACAGGACGTGCGCCGGGACCGCCTGCCTGCA
>Ga0066789_10000941_pt1 | contig 12367 bp, 16 predicted proteins | sample OrgsoiDNA2013049_FD_70960 | JGI IMG/M metagenome (GOLD analysis project Ga0066789, IMG submission 70960) | Permafrost soil microbial communities from the Arctic, to analyse light accelerated degradation of dissolved organic matter (DOM) -... | ecosystem: Environmental > Terrestrial > Soil >...
ACGGGCCACGTCGGCGCGGTCGCGTTCAGCCGGACGGGGGATCCCGCGACCAGCGACTTCGGTGAGCCGGGTCTCTCTTTAGATGTGATCCCTATCGCCACGCAGCTCGCCAGGCTGGCCATGCTCGAACTTCTTGCCGACAAGTCCTCCACGCTCAATGTGCTCAAGCGTGACTTCGATGCGCCGTGGTATCTCTGGCTCAATCGGCCCGAACCCGGCACGCAGTATGCCGATATGCCTCCCTTGAGCGAGAGTCGTGATGAACTGACGATCAACCGCTGGTATGGCATCTACTTTGAACGGGACGAGCAGTGTCCCGTTTGCGGTGATTTCCTTTCCGGCTTAGCCGCTGCATACGGCCTCGACGCAACACAGCTTCCTGCGCTTCCGGAAAAGGAGTGACGCGTGGAGCTTTCTGCAGATTTCGCGAAATATGTCAGCTCATGCGAGCCTGATGATGATGCTGTGAAGACAGCCAAGAAAGCGCATGAGAAAGTTCGTGATGAGCTTAAGACGGATGAAGGAACCAAGGATGCTCACGAAGAAACGTTTCTGACGGGCTCTTATCGACGGCATACCGCCATCCACAACATCGAAGACGTCGATGTGGTGTGCATTCTCGATTTGGATATCCATGCCGACGGCTCCGAGCCGGAGGTTGTTCTCACCTGGCTTCAGGGCGTGCTGGACAAATACTACAGCGAAACGCGGCCGCAAGGCCGCTCGATTGGCATTAGTGCCAAAGGTGTTTGGCTTGACATTGTGCCCGGCACGCCCGTCGTTTACCAAGACGGCCCGCTCTGGATTCCGGACCGTGATGCCAAGGAATGGGTGCAGTCGCACCCCAAGGGACAGATCAGCGCCGCAAGCGAGAAGAACAAGGATACAGGCGGTTATTACGTGCAAACCGTCAAGCTGATGAAGTCCTGGCGCGACCGGCTTACGAGCTGGACTGGACGCTGCTCTTTGATCGGGCAGCGCGCAAGGCGCCTTCACCGGACGCCTGGACCAACGATCTTGTCCCGCAACTCGATGCCTTGCGGAAGCAGATCATGGCGGCGGGCGCGGCACGCACAATCCGGCTACGCGGAAAATGCGCCCTCTCAACGGGCGTTGCCCTTGGTGCAACGTTCCCGGCGGTGGGCCGTTGGACGTTTGAAATTCCGCAGCCGCCCGCAAAGGAGTTTTGGCGCTCGGACGCGACGCCGACGCCCGGCTACACCTTGCAGACGGAAATCACGGAGGTCGACCCAAACGGCGCCGACCTCGTGCTCGGCTTGAACATTCGTGGAGATGGCCGCGTGGATGTCATGCGGTACGTTGAGTCCACCGGCCAGGCACCCAATGCTTTCGTCTTCATGGCGCCCCCAAGCCAGGGAGCGCAATCGATCGGCGGAGATGGCGACGCCGTCGCGATGGCGACGGCGGTTCGGGAGGAGTTTGGCAAGCTGCTGAAGGCTCGTCAGCTCCGTATGACAAGGCTCTTCTTCTATGGGCCGTTTGCGCTCTCGGTGTTCCTCGGTCAGCAGCTTATATCGATGGGAAGGGTCCAGCTGTTCGAGTATCAAGACCCCAGTTATGCTCCAAGCTGCCTTTTGAAAACCTAACCCCGTTTATCGCATCCCTCTACCCATGCCTGCCCAGGGAAAACGACCAGATACGGCTACAAAAGGCTTTCGAGGAGGAAGCTGGGAAGTTTCCTGACCTCACGCTATCGATCTTGTATTTTTCTCAAGAGGGAATTCCGACCGATCGGACATTTAGGAAGCCCAATCACCAGATTATGGTCTGGCAGTACTACGGTCAGCACGATGGCTCCGACGACGCGACCAGTCGATTGTACAATAGTATGCAAGCGAGCAACTTCGCCACGGCTGGTTTGCGGGGCTGCCAGTTCTCTTGCTATGCGTTGCTGGAAGGCGAGCCGACAGCTCACTTTATTCGCATGGCGCAGCGGGCTGGCAACCTCTTTTCCGAGAGGGAGTGCGACCGGATCAAAATCCAGGCCATCGCGGATTTCACCTCGAACCTTCCCCGTCAACGACGGGCAAGCCGTTATCTTGCAGCAATACGAACCGTTTGGCGATTTGGCTCAATCACGTCCTGCATCACCTCGGCCGAACACATCCTCGCTGCCTCATGGAGGCGAAGATTGGTCTTGATCCCTACGCGGCGTCGCTCTCGGCTATTGACGCCATGCTTGCCAAGACAAAACGCGCCGTAGCCACGTCCGCGGCGTTTGACGCTCGGCAGTTCCAGGTTGCGCTTTCGTTTCCTGGGGAGCATCGTCCGTTCGTCTGCGCAATCGCCGAACACCTAAAGCGCGAGCTCGGGAACGATTCCGCATTCTATGACAATGATTATGTCGCGGAGTTGGCGCGCCCCAATTTGGATGTGCTGTTGCAGCGCGTTTATCACGATAGATCTGACCTGATCGTCGTGTTCCTATCTGAGGACTACCTTGCCAAAGAGTGGTGCGGCCTCGAATGGCGAGCGATCCGTGACATCATTAAGCAACGCCGCGACGCAACGGTGATGCTCCTGCGCCTCGATCAGGTGCAAGTGCCTGGACTGTTTGGAATCGATGGTTACACTGATGTGTCTGCATGGACGCCGGCCAAAACCGCCGAGGCGATCGTCAAGGCTTGCGGTCAAATAATGCTTAGGGCCGTCAGACCGGCTGACTTACCCACACCAATCAAGCTCGAGGACGCGCCCGTCGTCGTGCATGCTCAGGGCGATTATGGGAGCGGGGGATAGAGTTTTTCTATTACAGCCTGACACAACTGAAGGGACAGAAGCGCGCCTTGTGGAAGCAGATGAATATTGCCGTGGACAACATGATTGCGCAGCATAGGTATGAAATCGAGCTGGCACGCCATGGCGCCGCTTCCAGACGGGGATGGCACTTCGAAATCGGCGCGCTTAAGATACCCCTTCTCGATCGCTGATTGCAGGAGCCGGCTTAAACCAGGACTCTTCGAGGTGTTGGGCGGAGCCGGGTCGAGGCGCCGGCGAAGCGCCAATTCCAAGACGGTGTAGCCGCCAAGTTCAGCGAGAGTTGTGAACTCATACACGAACCAAGAGTAGACGAAGGCGTTGCGCGCGGTGTCGAATTCGCGCCGTACCTCTTCCGGTACGGCATCCGATAACTGGATCGGCTCGACCATCGCATGCAGATCGGCCATCGACATCGGGCGGGTCCCGCTCGCATCCGACAAATTGCGGAACCGAATGTCGGCCTCATGGATCGATGAAATGGATTTGAGCATGCTCCGTCCATCGGCGCATTGTCGCGGCGTCGCCCATTGGAATCGGCAGCCATCCGGCGCAGAATACCCTAAATGTCCATTGAATCCCATATTGCCGCGATCGAGGAGGTCTACCGGGAAATCATCACGGGGCCCGACGCGCGGATCGAGGGCGGCTCGCGCCTGTGGGGCCAGTTTGACGACGCTGTTGCCGCGTGGCGGGCGAAGCCGTCCCCGAAACGGGTCCTCGCCATCATCGAACGGGTTAACGAATTGATCGTGGCGGGCCTGTTCATGATTCGATCGTGAAGCTTGAATACGAACCACGGCAGATAGGGCTTGAAGGGCGTATCGACTTCCGTCTCGGCCTCGATATGGGGAAAGCAGCCCATGCCGAGGTGAAGACGGTTCACCCGCAGACCGATGATAGCGACGAAAACTGGGAGAAATACGAGGAGCGCCGCGAACGCTTCACGCCTGGCGCGAACTTCATCGTCCAGAAGGAATGGATGGGCGCGCAGCTCTTCGGGCGATCTTTCTCAGCCCGGGCCGCCTTCATGCGGTACACGTTGGAGTTCGAGGAAAAGCTGGAAGCGGTTCAGGCTGCGTCGCCCGGCTCGGGCTGCCTGATCTTCTGCGGAAACGGCATCGATTGGCATCCATCTAACCTCGAAGACTTCGCCGCCTTCTACCGCACGGGTAAGCACCGCCCCGACGATTCCTTCGGCGATATGGAACGTCATCACATGGAGCAGAACAACATCACGCTGCGCCGAAATATTCATTCCTTCGGCTGCCTGACCCGAGGGCATGGTGATCTTCACCCCAGCCGCTGGATTGTCCCTGTTCGAGGGCCGCGCTTCCCTTGGTCGTAGCGCTGGCTAGGGTCAAGCCGCGGGGTGGCTGTCCAGCCGCCCGAGATACCGCGCCGCGCCAGCAGCGTCCGCTGATCGCACGGTGGAGCGCGCGGCATCATTCGACGGCAATAGCGGTTCAAATTTGGGCGAAGGATCGGCTCCCAATCGGCAGCTTGCCTCGCGCACCCGGGTGAACGCCGTCTCGCGTGTCATGGTGGCGATCTCCGAGGGCGTGAGGTCGTGCATCATCTCAGGCGGTACGATGAAACTGATTAGGTTTTGTTATTTTCCTTATCAGTCGAAGTGGTGCGACCTCTCCGCTTCAGAACAGCTATGTAGATCCTTCGTGCTTCCTTAGTGCGGACCGGTCTGCCTTTCTATTGTGGTAGAACAGAGCCCATACTGTCGAGTGCAGCAACTCAGGACATGGGGTTCACCAACATGCTGTGAGCTCACAACGGGACTCACAGGGAATTGACGAAAATAGCTCCTGATCTCGCAGGCTCAGTCCGAAGCGGATTCGAACCGAAATTGTGAAACGTTGACTTGGTATACCTGATGGTACTCTCGGTTTTGCGTAACCACAAAATTGTGGTTTGTCAGCTACTTGGTAGCCTACTTGGACGCCGGCCAGGGCACCAACTTACGCAGCTTCGCGCGGGTTGGGTCCGCTATGGCGCAACTTTCCGATTCGATTGTCAAACAGCCAAGCCCGTCATTGCGAACGCGCGACCCTTTTCGTCATTGCGAGCGAAGCGAAGGCGCCGCGCCGATCCGGTGGCGGGCGATGACGGCGGAGGTATGGCGTGTCATCGGCACCGTCATTGCGAGCGCAGCGAAGCAATCCATCTCGCCGTGCAAAGAAAGGAAGATGGATTGCTTCGCTTCGCTCGCAATGACGTTGATGGGGTTTCGCATACGGCTTTGTCCTCGCGGCGCGGAGCGCCCGAGGTGTTGCTGCTAGCTTCCGCCCAAAGAGGGCGTGGGGAACGCCGGATGCCCAATGCACCCGCGGCCTCGTGTGCAATTGTAGTGGTAGAAACACACGAGTAACAACGAGCACACCGGAATCACCCGACTTTCCCGCACGCAATGGTTTTACGGCTTATTTCGTGCTCTCCCCGGTGACCGGCTCTTTTGCCACCGTCATCAGCGGATCATGGTTTTGTCCGCGCCCGGTAGGGCCGACACAACATCCGCAAACTTGACGCCAGCATCGGGGCGTCAGGACCACACGACTTCGCCGTACGCTGCAACATCTCTCGTCCGCTCGCTGTTGATCGCTCACAAGCCGTGAAGCCCGCCCTGCGATCCCGTTGCGCGCAAGACGCTGCCGCGTCCACCGCATCCCTCCCCGCGTTCGTGACGATGGCCAACGCCCCTCTTGTGGGGTGGGATGGGACGAATTTGTAGAGATGATTTGCCCGACGGGTGAAGCGAAATATTTTTGCAAAGGGGGGTAGACAGCCAATTCACTGATTTGCCCGTCGGGCAAATCACGGCATGGCGGCGAGAGCAAATTGCACTTCGTGTCCCGGACACGGTGCAGCGCCTCCTTGGCGATGCGCCGCTGAGCCGGCCCCTGCACGAGCAGGCATCGAGCGGCACGGTGGACCCCGGATGAGCAGCGCACCACGCCGCGATCTACGACAGCTGCAAAACCTGATTTCGTTTCCGCATTGGGGAAGCAGACCTCCGCCACAAGATTGAGGTCGTGAAGGCTATGAATCAGTTTGGAAGGCGCCGATGCATTCCCAGCCACCGAGCCGGACGTTCTCCAGACGATTGCGCAGGGTTGCAACTTCGATCGAAGGATAAATCGCGCAGAGGTGCACCATGAACCCCGCTTCGTCCTGCGGGAAGTTCAGCGGTCGCAGCACGACCGCGTCAGGCGAACGCACGGCGTTCATGTCGGCTTCACCCGCAACAACAACAACCTCTGCGTGCTGTCAATAGGCGCTCCCTCTCAAATGTTCATCCTAAGATTGCCCTTGGCTGGACTTGGTCAATTTCGATATGGCCGATTTGCAAGACGCGCGCGAATATGCGGCCAAGCCAAGTCGACCGCGCCAAAATCGCTTCAGCGGATAAAATAGAACGGGTTGGGGCACCTTGAACGTGCATCCGGAATGCTCGCCCTCGAGGTCGCTGATCTGGTCCCCGACATTGGCAATGATCGTATAGCCCTCGGCCTCGACCTTGGTCCGCTCCGCCGTTTTGTACTCCTGCACCGAGAGCAAATCGTCCCGGTCGGGGCGTGTTCTAAGCTCGGTCCAACCTTCATATCCCGCATGATTGAGGTTGAGAATGGTGGCATCCCGCTTGTCGGGGCGGCCGGTAATGAAAATCAGCGCGACGCCGTTGGTCCTTGCCGCGTCGAACAGTTTTCGCGCCGGCTCGATTGGCCTGGCGCTGGACTTGAGGATCCATTGATTGAACCCACAAGGCCCCGCCGGCAGCACGTCGCAAGTGCCGTCGGCGACGAAACCAAAATTGTCGGCGAGCAGATTCGGCCAATTGGTCAGCGACGTCTCGTCAATATCGAGCACCAGCGCGGGCCGCTTCGCGCCGGCTGCATTTTGCTCGACGAACTTCTGCGCCGAATCGAACACCGCCGCGACGTCGATATCGTAGTATTTCTGGTGATATTCGAACAGCAAATCCTTGACCGCGCCGATATTGAGCGGCGCCGGCGGGGCTGCGGGAATGTGATTTTGCACCGGAGCCGGGCATCCGTCCGCGGCGGCGAAAGTGAGGTTTGGAGACAGCGCAGGCGACGCGACGAAGCAAGCGCCGATCAGAAGATTCCGGTTTCGGTCTGTGCGCTTCATATTCAACCCTGCCCGCACCCACCCTTAGCCGCGTGATTTGAGGTTGCCAACAATGTCGTCTGCGGTTCGCAGCGCCAGCGCCGAGAGAGTTAGCGTCGGATTGGCGGTACCACCGGTTGGAAACGTACCGCTTCCGAAGGTACAGGTTGTCATGGTCATGGGAGCGCTGGAACGAATTGACCACCGACGTCCTCGGGTTGTCGCCCATGCGGTACGTTCCCATCATGTGGCCGGCGCCGATGTAGGTGAGCGTGACAGGCTCGCCATCGATCATCTCGTCGAAACGGCCCGGACTGCCGCTTGCAGGATCGGGCGGACGATGGGTGAAATCCGTCGCACCCAGTTTATCGAAGATAAGTTTTCGCAAGCGGTAGGCGGCGACGATGCCCTGTCTCGTATAATCCGAAATATTGTAGGCTATTTCCGGACGCGGCAGCCCCAAGCCATCGCTGAATTCGGACGACAGCTTTACCCGGTTGTTCGGATCCGGATCCTGCTCGACCAGGAATCCGATCCGGAGCTGTCGCGAGATCAGATCATTCAGTTTGCTGGCGAGGTCAGCGCCAAACAACGCGGCATTATCCTTGCCGAGTTGGCTGAACTTCTGCTCGTTCAGGCCGCTCAAATTCATGCCGTTGATGAAATCGATGGTTGTGACATGGGGATCGGCCCCGAACTGGGTCCCCGCGACCACGAAATTCCAGCCTTCATTGCCGATGTCGACGCGAAACGCGGCGCGCTTGGCGCGGAACGGGCCATCGCAGAGATCGCCGATCCCCGAGGTGATCAGCGGGCCACGATAGGGAAACACCGGCTTTGCCGTCGGCGGCAGCAACGCCCAGGCGACATAATACGGGTGATCCATCAGGTGGCGTCCGACCATGTCGCTGCTGTTCGCCACACCCTTGCTGGTTCGGCCATTGTTCTTCGACATCAGCAACAGCCGCGGCGTCTCGATGGCGTTCGCCGCGATGACGTAGATTTTTGCCTTGACACAACCTTCGCCGGTTTTCGGTCCGGCCTCTTCCTTGTAGGTGATATAGTTGATCTGGCTGACGCGTCCGTTCTCGACAATGATTTCATTGGCGACCGCGTGATCGATGAGGTTCGCGCCTCTGTTGGTCGCCTCGTTCAAGGTAATCGTCGGATCATATTTGGCCTGGATCGGGCAGATCGGAATGCCATTGGTATTGCCGGCGCAGGCGCGGCGATTCCGGTAGGGCTGGGAATTGCGCGCGGCCGGCAGGCTTCGCACCTTGATCTCGGTGACGGGTTGCGGCATTTCGAGAAATTTGGTCTCGTCGTCCGTCAACTTCGCGAGCGCATCGCCGATGCGTTGATCGAGCAGCGACCCCGGAATCCTCGGCATCGGATAGGCATGGTTCTCCGAAAAAGAGATATCGAGAAAGCTTTGCTCCTTGGTATCGGCTGAAACGCCGAGCTCGGCCTCCGCCCTGTCGTAGAACGGACTCATTTTCTGAGAGGTGATGTCTTGTGGCCAATCCGGGAACGGAAAGTCTGCCGCGTTCTTGCCATGGCTCGATTTCATCGTGAAATCCGGCGGCACGAGTCGGAGCGAAGTGCCGAGCCAATGCGACGTACCGCCGGCGAGCCGCTCGTAGGTGCTGGCAAAGGGCCGCGGCCCCTTCTGAACGAGATAGCTTTGTTCGGGATCGTTCCAGTTGGAAGCACCCAACATCAGCGACGTCGGCCTGCCAGCGGCCAGTTTTCCGGGGACACCGAACAGATCCGGCGGATATGCGCTCTCGGGCACCTTGGCGGAAGTGGTATAAAATCGCTTCATGTAATCGTTGATATTCGGCGGAACGCCCGGCCCGGCCTCCAGAATAATGACCTCGATGCCCATCTGGCTCAATTCATTGGCGATGAATGATCCGGCAAAGCCGGACCCGACGATGGCAACGTCGCATTGCATACAATTGTTGGCGGCCATGGCTGGCTCCCTCAGGGAAGCGTTGCTGTGATGAAACCAAGGGGAGATTTCTCGTTCGGATCAACCGGCTCGCGCGACCAGTAACCGAACTGCAGGTTGCTGTAGCCCATCGGGTGGGCCTGTGCGATCTGCCAAACCAAACCCTGGGTGTAAGCCTTCGCCGAAATGACTTCGGAGAGAATGAGCGCGCGAGCTCCGGGCGTCGATGTGCTTTCCAGATCCTCCGGCCTGTACCAGGAGCCGAGATACCAGAGCAAAACGATGCTGCGCGCCAGAAACCTGGTATCGTCGCCGGCGTTCACGCGGTTGATAATGTCCGGCGCCGACTCGCGGTGGTCCCTGGCAATCTGCAGCAAGCGTTCGAACGTCGCGGCGTTGCTGGCATTGACCCACTTGAAGTAGTCGTTCTTGATGTTGAAGGGGTCGACGCCGGGCCGGCATCCAGTATGGGCAGCTTCTTGCTATTGTCATTCGGGTCGTTTTGCGAGAATTCGGGCGCCAGATTCGCAACGTGTATTCCGGTGAGCGCGGCGGACAGCACCAAAAAGGCCATCATGTCCTGCCTTGAATTCGGATCGGCGGTGTGAGCGTATGCCGGCATGTCGCCGGCCCCGACGGCGACTGCAGCGGTGGTGGCGACCGCGCCGGCTAGCATTGCGCGCCGGGAGACTTCGCCGCTTCGATCATCGTTGGTCGCGCCTGACGCGATCGGATTGCTTCGGTGATGCGGTGACGTGCTCATAGTCGCCCCCAATCGTTCAAAATTGGTGTTTGACCTGCATTGACCACGCAAAAGTCCTGCTACTGCGCCTTCTCCAGCATGAACGTGAAGTCCGATTGATTGAGATGCAGTTCACCAGGCGTCGGGTTCGACGCACGCGGTTGAAAGCCCACCGCGTTGCCGTGACAGGCGATGCAGCTCGATGAGGCCAGCGGAATAGCTCCCTGGCTGTAGGTTTCCAGCGTTGAGTTTGCGAAAAAAGTCGGCGCCGGCGAACAGGTCGTGTCCGGCTGCTTCAGGAAATCGGTCTGGGGCAGCGGCACCGCGGAATCCACCGATTTCCTCGTTGCACATCCAAAGGCGCTCGGCCATTGCGTGCTCAGCAGCATGTAGTTTTCCCATACCGTACCCTCCAGCATGCTGTGAAAAATCCGGTTCATGTTCCTGGCTGCATCCGTCAGCGGCGTTTCGCGGACGATCTGGCTCTTGAACTTGACGTCCTTGAATTTCAACTGCAGCTCCGGATCGGGCTCCCAAAACTCGCGCGGCGGTGTCGCATTCACGTCCGGACAGTTATCCCTGCAATTGATGTCATAGAAATTGTAGGGGCCGTGGAAGTCACGATCGGCGACCTCGTCTTTGTCCGGCACATTGTTTTTATGCTCGAACGAGGTCCAGACCCACTGTGGACGGTTTTTGGTTTTATGCACCGCGTGAAAGCCGATCAGTCCCAGGGTTTCCGGCAGACACGGCGGCTTCAGCTTTGGGTCGCCCGGCTGCGGCATCAGGACCAGGGCATTGACCATGTGGAAATTCCTGGCCTTGATTTCGTCGGGCGTGAGAATCTTCCAGGAGACCTTGAGCATGAAGGCGCCAGTATCGCCGGCGATCCCCTTCGTTGCGTCGGGATTTTGACCGACTGGAAAATCGACAGCCAATCCGAAATTGGCCGCGCTTTTTTGTCCGTCCCTGCTGAACAATTGATGGTCCGAAATATAGCCGAACATCTGCCGGTTCATCAGTATATCGAAAATCGCGTAATGCCCCTGCTGGTCGATCAATGGACCGGTCTTGAACGGCTCGTTGTAGCTTTCCTCGATCATCTTCACGACCATCGTGCCGGGCTTGTATTGAGCGCCGCAGGCTGGCGGCATCAACCTCAGCTTCTCGGCTTCCATCTCGGCTTTATCGGCTGGCCATTTCGGCGGCCGCATCTCGGGAGGCAGCATGACGTCGAGCAGCTGCTTGAAACTGTCCATATCCTCCCATCGTGTCGGCGTGTCCGGTTGCGATTTATCGATCGGGCTTCCGTCGGCCGGCGAGTTCAGCGCGATGTAGGTGCGCCACGAATAAAAATCGAAGCGCGCTGCAGATTCTCCAGCCCGGCCTCCTCTGGTCCAGCCGTGTTCACGGCCTCCTGACACGGCAGGCCCGAACCTAGAATGCTGGATCTGGTCGGTGGATCGACCGGGATTATCCCCGGCGGCAGATCGGGTCCGGCCAAACGGCCCTTGAATGGATCGTTCCCGTGATCGGGATCGCGGTGTTGCATTGCAGGCCGGGTGGCTTGACTTGAGCGACCGCTGCCGCCGGCTGTGTTTGAGCCGATGACGGTCCTGACCAGCCAGCCAGCACGACAAGGACGACAGTTGCGAAACCAGAGGCGAGGCGACAGCCATAGCGCATGATCGGCATCCCCTTGCGAACAAGTGGAGTGGTCACAGCCAGTCAAGCCAGCGAGAATTCAAGTGCAGATGAAATTCAGGACCTGTCACAAAGGCGGAAATATAAAAATATAAATTGTGTTCTCGGATCGTCGCTCAATACCCAGGCAAAATTCGCCGGTGCGATCCGAGTTAGAAGTAAAAACTTGCAACTGGAAATTGTCAATATCAATATGAATATCCGGGCGCCGAGAGACGCCGCGCAACCGGCAAATGCACTGGCCCGTTCGACGCGCAATCCTTCCGGCCACCCGGTCGGTTCTGGTTTGCGGTCAGCTCGGATCCTGGCACGCCGAATTGTCCCCGTGGCGCGCGGAGAACTGAGAGAATGCAGCGCAGCAATAGTCCGAGAGCGAACCCGCCAAATACAGGAAAACCGACTGCCGAAACCGCCCAGCAATAAACTGCAACCTAAGCGTGCTCTGCGGCAGACTTTGCGACCAGCGGAAAACAAGCGCTTTTGATGGTCTCTTAAAAGTGACCGTGGCTTGCCAAAAGTAACGAAGCCGCCAGATGCGACGACAACATCGAAAACCTCCGCAACGGCGGCTTTACAATACTTCTAAGGTGCGACCTGTTTGCTCTCGCCAGCCTTGACCTTGCCACTTGTCGTTGGAAAGAAAGACGATGCACGGCGCAAAGAACAATGAACGCCCCCAGACGCCGCTTGGCCTGGCCAGGCGCGGCTTTAGCGGCATCATCCAGCATCTCGCGGCCGACGGTGCGGGCTCGGCGCTATCGGCGACCGAGCTGGAAAGCCGGCTGATCGAGCTCGGATTCGTCGAAGGCGCGAAAGTCGAGATCCTGCACGAGGGCATCCTCGGGCGCGACCCGATCGCGGTGCGGGTCGAGAACGTCACCATCGCGGTGCGCCGGCGCGAGGCGATGGCCATCATTGTCGCCTGACGGGACGGTACAGCGCCATGGAACCCCCGTTGATGCATCTCGCTTTGGTGGGCACGCCAAACAGCGGTAAAACCTCGCTGTTCAATGCGCTGACCGGCAGCCGCCAAAAGGTCGCGAACTATC
>Ga0066789_10000942_pt1 | contig 12361 bp, 12 predicted proteins | sample OrgsoiDNA2013049_FD_70960 | JGI IMG/M metagenome (GOLD analysis project Ga0066789, IMG submission 70960) | Permafrost soil microbial communities from the Arctic, to analyse light accelerated degradation of dissolved organic matter (DOM) -... | ecosystem: Environmental > Terrestrial > Soil >...
CCCAAGAAATCCTGGTTCAACTAGCGGTGTAATCGCTCACACTCGCGCAGAACCATCGACAATCTTATGAGCAAGACCCAGACCAATTTGCTGCTCGGCCTCGTCGCCGCCTTCGCCCTGGCCATTGGCGCCTATTTTGGCCTGCGTCAGGAGGCGCCTGCGGACGCGGAAACGTTGCTTGCATTGTCGCTGCCCGACGCTGCTGGCAAGGAGCAGTCGATGGGGCAATGGCGCGGCAAAGTCGTGGTCGTGAACTTCTGGGCGACATGGTGCGCGCCGTGCCGCGAAGAGATGCCCGAGTTCGTGCGCGCGCAGACCGAATTCGGCGCCCGGGGCCTCCAGTTTGTCGGGATCGCCGTCGATCAGGCTGACAAGGTTGATCAGTTTGCCAAGGAGCTCGGATTGAACTACCCGACGCTGATTGGCGGTTACGGCGCGGTCGAACTTTCGAAGACCCTGGGCAATCGGCTTGCCGCGTTGCCCTTTACCATCATCGTCGACCGGCAAGGACGCGTCGCTCACACGCAGCTTGGACCACTCAAACCGGATCAATTGCGAGCTATTGTCGGTAAATTGCTCTAATTTCTCTCAAACCGAGAGTTCTTGCCGACCCCAGTTCCTTGCCTTGCTTGGGATGATTGGTGGTGTTTAGGCGGCGCGCCTGACGACAGACACCGTGACCCATCGCTGCATGGCCGGCTCCGCCCAATGGTCTGGATTTGTCGGATACCGCGGCTAACACTGGACAATCTGCTTCGATCTGCGGCAAACTCGCACTATAGTGCGCGATCGGCACCGTCGGAGGGGGTATGGCTGGTCCAAAACAAAACGGCACAGCGGCCAAAGCGACACCGCGTGCAAAAGCAGCCGCAAAGTCCGTGTTGGTTCTTCACGGGCCCAATCTCAACCTGCTGGGTACACGTGAGCTGCAGATCTACGGCCGCGACACGCTGGCCAATATCAATACGCGGCTCGTGGCGCAGGCGCGCACCGCAAGCGTGGCGCTGTCCGCTTTCCAGTGCAATCACGAGGGTGCACAAGTCGATCCGGGCAAGGCCGCCTGAGGCCAACTGGGCCGGGCGCGACGATACGTACCATGGACCTGCGCAAACTCAAGTCGCTCATTGAACTCTTCGAAAGCTCGGACATCGGCGAACTCGAGATCGCCGAGGGCGAAGAGCGGGTTCGCATAACGCGCGCGCCCTCGGCTGCGACGCCGTCGACCGTCCTGCATGGGGCGCCCCAGGCCCAGGTGGTGGTGGCGGGCGCGCCCGCCAAGGCGCCGGAGCTGGCGCCAGCGCCCGCACCCGTCGAAGCTGAAGGGCACGTCGTCAAATCCCCGATGGTCGGTACCTTCTATCGTGCCGGGGCACCGGGCTCGAAGGCATTCGTCGAGGTAGGCGACAGCGTTCAGGCGGGCGATCCACTGTGCATCATCGAAGCGATGAAGCTGATGAACGAGATCGAAGCCGACAAGGCAGGCGTGGTGAAGGCCATCCTCGCGGAAAATGGCCAACCGGTCGAGTACGGTCAGCCGCTGGTCGTGATCGGTTGATTGGCGCACGTCGGCGCGCCTCGCGCCGCCCCTAGGAATTCTCCTTGGCAACCAAGAGCGCCGGATTGTTCGACAAAGTGCTGATCGCCAACCGCGGCGAGATCGCGCTGCGCATCCAGCGCGCGTGCCGCGAGCTCGGCATCAAGACGGTCGTCGTGCATTCCGAAGCCGACTCCGAGGCCAAGTACGTGCGCCTGGCCGACGAATCGGTGTGCATCGGCCCACCGCCATCGGCGCAAAGCTATCTGAACATTCCGGCGATCATCAGCGCGGCCGAGGTAACGGACGCCCAGGCGATCCATCCGGGTTATGGATTCCTGTCCGAAAACGCCGATTTCGCGGAGAAGATAGAAAAGAGCGGATTCGTTTTCATCGGCCCGCGCCCCGATACGATTCGCCTGATGGGGGACAAGGTCAGCGCCAAGGTCGCAATGAACAAGGCCGGCGTGCCGTGCGTCCCGGGGTCGGAGGGAGCGCTTCCCGAGGACCCCAAGGAGATCATCAAGACCGCGCGCGTGGTGAAGTATCCTGTGATCATCAAGGCGGCCGGCGGCGGCGGCGGCCGCGGCATGCGCGTGGTGCACACTGAAGCTGCGCTGCTGTCCGCGGTCAGCCTGACGCGGGCGGAGGCAGGTGCCGCGTTCGGCAATCCCGAGGTGTACATGGAAAAATACCTCGAGACGCCGCGGCACATCGAAATCCAGGTGCTCGCCGACGAGTACAAGAACGCGGTCTATCTGTTCGAGCGCGATTGCTCGATGCAGCGCCGCCACCAGAAGATCATCGAAGAAGCGCCGGCTCCCGGCATTCCGTTGCGCGCGCTGACGCGCATCGGCGAACGATGCGCCGAAGCGTGTCGCAAGATCGGCTATCGCGGCGCGGGGACGTTCGAGTTCCTCTACCAGGGCGACGAATTCTTCTTCATCGAGATGAACACGCGCATACAGGTCGAGCATCCGGTGACCGAACTCATCACCGGCATCGACATCGTGCAGCAGCAGATTCGCGTCGCCGCCGGACAGAAGCTCGCGTTCCGCCAGCGCGATATCGTGCGCCGCGGCCACGCGATCGAATGCCGGATCAACGCGGAAGACCCGGAGACCTTCGTGCCGTCGCCCGGACGCATCACGTCGTATCACGCGCCCGGAGGCCCCGGCATTCGCGTCGATTCGCACGTCTATCACAACTATTTCGTGCCGCCGAACTACGATTCGATGATCGGCAAGGTCATCGCCTACGGCGACACTCGCGAGCAGGCGATCGCACGCATGCGTGTCGCGCTATCCGAGATGGTCGTCGAGGGCATCAAGACGAACATTCCGCTGCATCAGGAGTTGTTGCTCGATGCTTCTTTTCTGCGCGGCGGCACGTCCATCCATTACCTCGAGCAGCGGATGGCCAAGCGCAAGCAGACTGCCTGACCGTCTGCGATGTCGTACCTTGCATTGTGCTTCGATGCGGCGGCTGCTGACGCCGAGCGCTGGGCGGACGCATTGCTCGAAGCCGGCGCGCTGGCGGTCGACGCTGCCGATGCGAACGCCGGCACGGCCGACGAGACCGCGCATTTTGGCGAACCCGGTTCCGAGGTCGCGCGCGGCTTTGCAGTCGCTTCGTGGCCGGTGACGCGCCTGACCGCCTTGTTCGACGCGGATGCCGACATCGCGGGTACGTTGAAGCGTCTCGGCGAAGACATTGGAAGCCCGCTGCCACGGCATACGATCGACCTGGTCCCCGAGACGGATTGGGTCCGCAAGACGCAGGCCCAGTTCACCCCCACGCAAGCCAGCGAACGCGTGTGGATCGTTCCGTCGTGGTGTGAGCCCGTCGCTGCGAATGCGATCAACCTGCGCATCGATCCCGGCCTTGCCTTCGGTACCGGCAGCCATGCGACAACACGCATGTGTTTACGCTGGCTCGACACGCACCTTGCGCGCGGCGCCGACGTGCTCGACTATGGCTGCGGCTCCGGCATTCTCGCGATCGCCGCGGCGAAGCTCGGCGCCGGTGACGTTTGCGGCGTCGACGTCGATGGGCAGGCCGTGCGCGCAAGCCGCGCCAACGCGGTCGCGAACGCGGTAAGCGTCTGGTTCGGTTCGCCGGACGCGCTGCGTGTCGGCACCTTCGACGTCGTCGTCGCCAACATCCTCGCCAATCCGCTGGAGCTGCTCGCGCCGCTGCTCGCGGGACGCGTGCGTGCGGACGGCCGTATCGTGCTGTCCGGCATACTGGACGCGCAGGGCGCGCATGTCGCCGCGGCGTATGCGCAATGGTTTAATATCGAAATCTGGGAGAGGGAGGAAGGATGGGTGATATTGGCGGGCAGCCGGAAGCATGACCATGCCTGAAGAAAGATTCACGCGTTGTCCCGGCTGCCAAACGATCTTTCGCGTCACGCCGCAGCAGCTGGCGATGCGCGCCGGGCAGGTGCGCTGTGGCCATTGCCACACCGTATTCGACGGCGTCGGCGCGCTGGTGTCGCTGGCGCCGCAGCCGCGCGAAGAGTTCCCGCTCGACGAAGCCTCGATGGGACCGCCGACGGTCACGCTGCGCAGCTCGCAGGCGTTGAAGCCGGTACAGGACGACGACGATGCACGCGCCGCCGCTGCGGACCGGGCAGAACTCGAAGCCGAGGACGCCGAGGCCAGCGCTGATCCGCCGATCGACTACTCGGAGCGCTTTTCGTGGCAGGAAAAGCAGGAGCGCCACATCGTTCCGTCGTGGGTGCCGGCGCTGGCGATCCCGATCCTGCTGGCGTTGCTCGCGGGTCAGGCATTGTTTCACTTTCGCGATGCGATTGCAGCGCACTGGCCGACGACCAAGCCGGCCTTGATCAAGTTGTGCGCGGTGGCCAGATGCGAAGTGCGTCCGATGACGGACATCTCCGGGCTGTCGATCGAAGCGTCGGATCTGCAGGCGGACCCGGCGCATCGCGGCCTGTTGATCCTGTCGTCGACGATCAGAAATCGCGCGCCTTACCCGCTGGCGTATCCATATGTGGAACTGACGCTGTCCGATGCCCAGGATCAGATCGTCGTGCGACGCGCGTTTGCGCCCGAGGAGTATCTCAGCGCGGCCGCCGACCCACGTACCGGCATCGCCGGCAATTCCGAACTCGCCGTCAAGCTATTCATCGATGCCAGCGCGACGAGCCAGGCGGGGTATCAGGTCTACCTGTTCTATCCCTGAGTCCACGGCAGCCGCGCGTTGCGCCAGCCATTGAGATGGCCGCGCTGCCCCGAGGCGTCCTTGTCACCCTCGAACCCTTCGAGCACATTGAACGCGCGCGAATATCCGGCGGCCCTTGCCGCACGCGCTGCGTGATCGGACCGCTGCCCGCTGCGGCAAAGGAACAGCACCGGAGCGTCGACGTCGGCTACCGCGTCACGCAATTGCTCAATAAAAGCCGGATTGCGCAGCCCTTCCGGATAGGTGTTCCATTCGACAAGAATGCTGCCTGGGACTCGCCCCACATAGTCCCATTCGGCACGCGTGCGCACGTCGATGAGCTTGGCACCGGGCAGCGCTGCGAGCAACGTACCGGCCTCGGCCGGCGTCACCGCACCAGAATATGGCAAGCCGCGGTCGATCGCCCGCCGTTGCGCTGCAGCGAGAATCGATGTTACCGGGTTCGGCTCGAGCGGAGCAGAGGTCATTGGCGGGTTTGCATCGTCGCAATTTCGGGTTGGGGCAACCGCGACCGATTCCGATCGCCGGAAAGCACCGCTGCGAGACGAGCCATTATAGGACGGGTCGACGCCTCCGCCCAGGGGCCTCGTCGCACATTTGTTGCACCACGGCGAGGCGGACCTTGATGGATAATACCCATTGTGGTGCATCGCGTTGCCGCAGGGACTCGCGGACATGGCGCAAACGCTCCTGCGGCCCGGCGGCAGGGGGTCCGCGCCATGGCATAGTTTCTGCTAAACATTGTTCTCCCGCAGAACTCCGCGTTTGTATCGCAATTCCCAACTTATCCCGTGTCTCAACAGGAGAAACGCATGGCCGCCGTACCCGCTGATGTACTCAAGACGATCAAGGAAAAGGACGTTAAATTCGTCGACCTTCGCTTCACGGATACCCGGGGCAAGGAACAGCACGTCCAGGTCCCGTCCAAGCAGTTCACACAGGATAAGTTCGACAACGGGCACGCATTCGACGGCTCGTCGATCGCCGGCTGGAAAGGCATCGAAGCGTCTGACATGCAGCTGATGCCCGACGCGGATTCAGCACGCATCGACCCGTTTACCGATGAAACGACACTCAATATCACCTGCGACGTGGTCGAGCCGTCGGACGGCAAGGGCTACGATCGCGATCCACGTTCGCTCGCCAAGCGCGCCGAGGCGTATCTGAAGTCGACCGGCCTTGGCGACACTGCGTACTTCGGCCCCGAACCTGAGTTTTTCATATTCGATTCCGTCACCTGGCATGCCGACATGTCCGGCTGCGGCGTCAAGATCGAATCGGAAGAAGCGTCGTGGTCCACCGGGAAGGAATACGAAGGCGGCAACATGGGCCACCGCCCTACGGTGAAGGGCGGCTACTTTCCGGTGCCGCCCGTTGACCAACTGCAGGATATTCGCAACGCCATTTCGCTCGCGCTGGAAGAGCAGGGGGTCGAAGTGGAGGTGTTCCACCACGAAGTCTCGACCGCGGGTCAATGCGAGATCGGCACCCGGTTCAATACGCTGGTGAAGCGCGCCGACTGGAACCAGATTCTCAAGTACACGATATGGATGGTCGCGCACTCGTACGGCAAGACGGCGACATTCATGCCGAAGCCGATCGTCGGCGACAACGGATCGGGCATGCACGTGCACCAGTCGGTGTGGAAGGGCGGCCAGAACCTTTTTGCCGGTAACGGCTACGCGGGCCTGTCCGAATTTGCGCTGTTCTACATCGGCGGCGTGATCAAGCATGCGAAGGCGCTCAACGCCATCACCAATCCGGGTACCAACTCGTACAAGCGCCTGGTCCCCGGTTTCGAGGCACCGATCAACCTCGCCTACTCGGCAAAGAATCGTTCTGCCTCGTGCCGCATCCCGCACGTCAGCAACCCCAAGGGACGCCGCGTCGAAGTGCGCTTTCCCGATCCGACCGCCAACCCCTATCTGTGCTTCGCCGCGCTGCTGATGGCCGGACTCGATGGTGTTCAGAACAAGATCCACCCCGGCGATCCGATCGACAAGAATCTGTACGACCTGCCGCCGGAGATCGCCGCGAAGATCCCGCATCCGTGCGCTTCGCTCGATGAAGCGCTGGACTGCATCGACAAGGACCGCGAATTCCTCACCCGCGGCGGCGTTTTCTCGAACGACATGATCGATGGGTACATCGCGCTGAAAATGGAAGAAGTCACTCGTTTTCGGATGACGACCCATCCGATCGAGTTCGACATGTATTACAGCCTCTAACGGCCGTCGTAGTATCCCGGGCGACCCACTACCGGGCGCCCGGGCCGCGGCCCCTGCCAGGTTTTTGATACACTGCGGCGCAATGGTCGCGAAATCCTTTCCTGCTGCTGCCACCTGGTGCGTGCGCGCAATGTGCTGGTGCGCTCTGCTGGCAAGCGCGTCGGCCGCCCACGGCGAGATCTGCAAGTACGTCGACGGCGATGGCAACATGCACTACACCAACGTGCCGCCGGAGAGAGGATGGAAGAAGCTATCGTGTGGCGTAGGCGACGAAGCGTTGCGCGGTGGATCCGCGAAATCGACGCCAACCCCGGCGGGCTTCCCCAAGGTGGATGCCGACACCCAGCGTGGTCGAGACGATGTGCGGCGCAAGGTTCTGACCGAGGAACTCACGACGGAAGAAAAGCTGCTCGCGGAGTCGCGCACCGCGTACGGCGACGGCGCCCCGCCGCCGTTGCCGGAAGAGCAGACGAATGCGCAGCGGTACGCGGACCGGCTCGCCAAGCTCCGGAAGGAAGTCAATCTGCACGAAAAGAACGTCGAAGCGCTGCGCAAGGAACTCGCTGCGCTGCGCTGAGTAGCGGCGCGCATTGCGCCGTCGGGCGCGGATATTGCTACTATCATCGCTGCCCCTTACCGGTGACGTGCGATGCAGGGTCAGCCGCTCTACTTTCCAATCGATGACCGCCTGGCCGCGTATGCCGGGCTGGAACTGCTGGCGACGGCGACGCTGCTGCTGACCTACGATCTGGTCGTCTGCTACGCGAACCCGGCGGCAGAGAATCTGTTCGAGCTGTCGAAGCGCCAGCTGCTGGGCAATCCGGTAAGGCTGATCTTCGGCGAAGCACCGGCGCTGACTCAGGCCATCGACAAGGCGCTTGCGACCGGGGCGTCGTATACGGAGCAGGAAATCGAGCTCGGCGCTGCGGGCAAACCGAGGTTGCACTTGTCGTGCACGGTATCGGTCATCGACACCGCCGACGCAACAATCCTGCTGGAGTGCCGGCATATCGACCAGCAGCTCAAGATCGCCCGCGAGGAGCGTCTGCTCGAGCAGCAGCAGGCGAACCGCGATCTCATCCGCGGGCTCGCGCACGAGATCAAGAACCCGCTGGGAGGCATCCGCGGCGCGGCGCAACTGCTCGAGCGCGAACTCGACCGGCCGCCATTGATCGAATATACCCAGGTTATCATCGGCGAGGCGGATCGGCTGCAGGCGCTGGTCGACCGCATGCTGACGCCGCATCGCCTGCCCAAATACCGGCGCACGAACATCCACGAACTCCTCGCGCGCGTCGGCAGTGTCGTGCAGGCCGAGTTTCCGCGCATTGTGGTCGTCTCCGACTTCGACATCAGCCTTCCCGAGTTCGAGGCCGATCCGGAACAACTCACGCAAGCGGTATTCAACGTCGTGCGCAACGCCGCGCAGGCGCTGGAAAATACGACGTCGGCCCCGCAGATACGGCTGACGACGCGAGTCGCGCGCGGTGTCACGTTGGCCAAGCGCCGCCACCGCCTGGCGCTGGCGCTGTCGATCGAAGACAACGGCAGTGGCGTGCCGGAATCGATTCGCGACAAGATTTTTTTCCCACTGGTGTCGGGGCGCGAGGGAGGGAGCGGTCTGGGCCTGACGATCGCCCAGACATTCATCGCACAGCACAATGGCGCCATCGATTGCGAGAGTGTGCCCGGGCACACCGTGTTCACCATCCTGCTGCCACTGGAGTTCAATCGTAGTACCGCGTAAATTGTGAGTGATGACATGCATGCATTTGATGACCGGGAGATTCCGGCGGGAGCGGCGGTGAAGGCAGTGTGGATCGTCGATGACGATCGATCGATCCGCTGGGTTCTCGAGAAGGCGCTCGCGCGCGAAGGCATCCCGTTCAAGACCTTCGCCTCGGTCATCGAGGTGATGCAGGCGTTGCAGCACAGTCAGCCGCAAGTATTGGTGTCGGACATCCGCATGCCCGGAGAATCGGGTCTCACGCTCCTCAACAAGATCAAGGAGCGGCATCCGCGCATCCCGGTGATCATCATGACCGCGTATTCGGACCTGGACAGCGCCGTCGCGGCATTCCAGGGCGGCGCCTTCGAGTATCTGGCCAAGCCGTTCGACGTCGACCACGCGATTGCGCTTATCCGTCGCGCCGGTACCGATGTCGCCGTTGGCGCGGCCGCGGCGCCGAGTTCGGCCGATGCGCCGGAAATGCTCGGACAAGCGCCCGCGATGCAGGAGGTCTTTCGCGCAATCGGACGCTTGTCCCAATCGCATGTGACGGTGCTCATCACCGGCGAATCCGGGACGGGCAAGGAACTCGTTGCGCACGCGCTCCACCGGCATAGTCCGCGCGCGTCGGGCCCCTTCGTCGCCATCAACACGGCGGCGATACCGAAGGACCTGCTCGAGTCGGAGCTGTTCGGGCACGAGCGTGGTGCGTTCACCGGCGCGCAAAGCTCGCGTCGAGGCCGCTTCGAGCAGGCTGAAGGCGGTACGCTGTTCCTGGACGAGATCGGCGACATGCCGCCCGACCTGCAGGTCAGGCTGCTGCGCGTGCTTTCCGACAGCGAATACTATCGGGTGGGTGGCCATTCTCCACTCAAGGCCAACGTGCGCATCATCGCGGCAACGCACCAGAATCTGGAGGAGCGCGTGCGGCAGGGGCTGTTCCGCGAGGATCTGATGCACCGGCTCAACGTCGTCCGGTTGCGCCTGCCGCCGCTGCGCGAACGCGCCGAGGACATCCCACCGCTCGCGCGGCAATTCCTCCAGAAGAGCGCGCGCGAGCTCGCGGTCGAGCCCAAGCAGCTCACCGAGCAAGCGCTGAAACTGCTGTCGACATTCGCGTTCCCCGGCAACGTGCGTCAGCTCGAGAACATCTGCCACTGGTTGACGGTGATGGCGCCGGGCCAGAAGGTCGATGTCGGCGACTTGCCTCCTGAAGTTCGCACCGCGCCCGGCGCCAGCGCGCCGGATGACGAGAGTAACTGGCAGCAGGCCCTCGACCGTGAACTCGCTCAGGCGCTGGCGCGCGGCGAACTCGCTGTCGGCGACCGGCTGGAGAAGGAATTCGAACGCACGCTGATCGTGCGCGCGCTGGCGCACACCGGTGGCCATCGGATGGAGGCGGCGCAGCGCCTCGGCTGGGGTCGCAACACGCTGACGCGCAAGATCCAGGAACTCAAGCTCGACGCCGAAAAGCGATAAACCTCGGCTACCGTGGCATTGGAACGGCCACCGGTTCCGGCAGCGCGCGCTCGACCAGCTCCTCGATGACGATATCCGGCGCCAGACGCTCGACTTGCGCCGTGTCGAGTTGTGCTGATGTCACGAACGTCGTCCGCGAAAAATTTTCTGCAAGCATGGGAATGAGCGGGATCGCCATCGAATCGCGATACACCAGCGCCGTGAAGCGCGGCGGATTCGGGCAGCGGTAGACATACGCCTCGACCACCGGCGTGCTGGCAGCAGGATCCTGCTTTGCGCACCGGGATTCCGGGGTTCCGAGAATTTTGGCGAGCGGCGCAATGTCGGTCTCGCGGAACTGGCGCTCCAGGCCGAGCATCTGCGCCAAATCACCGCTGTAGTAGTCCACGCCCGGAACGTAAGGCGGTCGGGTGACCGATGCGACGGCCAATCCTGGCAACGCTAGTGCGACCCTGGACATCAGCACCTGGTAGCCGATGGTGGCGCCGAGATAGTTCCAGTGTGAATCCGTCTGGTAATAGAGACGTTCGCCGCCTTTGGCCGCGCGCAATGGCTGCCGCAGATCGATGAACTGCAGCTGCGGGTAGCGCGCGAGCTCCGCGCCAAGCCGGTCGAGCGGCGTCCGCTGCGCGATGCGCGTCGTCGCCCAGTCCGGCAGGAATTCGGGATACACCGAGTATTTCTCCGGAATCACGACAACCAGGAACGCAATGCCGCGGCGCGCAAGGAAATCCTGGCGGCGCAGCAACTCGTCGCGCAGCGCGATGAGCGTTGCGTCGGCAACCGTTTCGTTGCCGCGGTACCACCGATCGAATGCCTTGGCATCCTCGCCGCGAAAATACAGCCAACCCGATTTGCCGATGAGCACTTTCGATACCGGCGACACGCCGAACACGATTGCCTTGACCCAATGATCGAGGTTGACGAGCGTGGCACGCAGACCGAAGCGGTCGTCGAAAAAGCGCTCGAAGCGCGCCGGGTATTCGCGCAACGCCATACGGCTGTCGGGCATGGGCGGCAGCGGCTCCGTCGTACGCTTCTCGAAAACGTTGGTCGCGGCGCGAGGCGTCCGGAACGACCCGGCGAAACCGATGACGATCGTCAGCAGGAACAGCGTCGCAAGCGCGGCGCCGAACCACGCGGGGCGCGGTCGATCGGGCAGATATCCGGCGGGCGAGGCAGCCATGGTCAGAACCGAAAATAGATGAACGGATTGTAAGTGCCGGCGGCAAGTGCGGCACAGGACGCAATGAGGACCAACGCCAGCCAGGACCATTCGCCGAACAGCGCGATGGTGCCCATAGCGCGTCGCTTCGGCGCGCTGCGATCGATCGCACTCGCGAGCGCACGTCCCACCGGCATCGCGCCGATCAGCGCCGCGACCAGGGTCGTCGCCACGAGCGGATCGAGATACATGAGCAGCGGATATTTGACGTGCGTGGCGGCACCCTCGCCTCCCAAGGCCGCGTAGAACGCGCCCGCGTGGACCAACGATTCGCAACGGAACAGAACCCACCCGCCAACGACCGCGGCCAGCGCGTACGCATGCCGCAACGGCCGCCAGACGCGGTCGAGCAGGTCGTCGAGTCCTCCATGCTCCATCATCAGGAACAGTCCGTGCCACGCGCCCCACACGACGAAGGTCCAGCTTGCGCCGTGCCACAGGCCGCAGAGCAGGAACACGATCGCCAGGTTGAGGTAAGTGCGCGCCTTGCCGCGCTGGTTGCCGCCCAGGGGAATGTACAGGTAGTCGCGGAAGAAGTTCGATAGCGAAATGTGCCAGCGCCGCCAGAACTCGCGGATCGATTGCGAGATGTACGGATAATTGAAGTTCTCGAGCACGCGAAAACCGAATATCCGCATGAGCCCGATCGCCATGTCGGAGTAGCCGGAAAAGTCGAAGTAGATTTGGAGCGTGTAGCAGACGATGCCGAGCCATGCGGCCGGCGTGTTGAGTTCGTGCGACGCGATGCCGAATACCTGGTCGGCGACGCTGCCCAGCGTATTGGCGATGAGCACCTTTTTGCCCAGGCCGATGATGATGCGCCGGACGCCCTCGACGAAGTCGGCACGGTGCCCCCCGCGTTGTGTGATCTGCGTCGCAATGTCCTTGTAGCGGATGATCGGGCCCGCGATGAGTTGCGGGAAGAGCAGTATGTACAGCCCGAAATTGTCGACGCGGCG
>Ga0066789_10000943_pt1 | contig 12353 bp, 18 predicted proteins | sample OrgsoiDNA2013049_FD_70960 | JGI IMG/M metagenome (GOLD analysis project Ga0066789, IMG submission 70960) | Permafrost soil microbial communities from the Arctic, to analyse light accelerated degradation of dissolved organic matter (DOM) -... | ecosystem: Environmental > Terrestrial > Soil >...
ATGCCGCCCGGCGTCGCATCCGCGAGCCCGATGTTCTCGAGGACATCGAGTGCGGCGCGATGGATGCGAAGCACCTCAGCACCGGACAATGGTGTGTAGCGGCCGCCCGGCATGCCGGGCCGGACTGGGCGCAAGTTGTCCGGCAGCGGTGCCGCACGGGCGGCTCGGCGCGCCGCGCTCGCCCCACGGCGTACAACCTTAACTTCAACTTCGCTCATAGTTTCTACTCCCTGGCAGAAACAAGCAGGATGCTCCGCTTCGCACGACTGCAGCAAGCAAAGCGGCTCGTGGTTAGTACGTACTTGACCAGTGATCCAGTAGTTCCCACGATGGGACGTTTAGAAAGCAGATGCTCCGCCCGCTGGTGCTAGCACTGAGGTGAAGATCGCCGGGCGGTTTGACTAATTCGTAGCTGGCGGTTCCACATAAATCGCAATACCGGATCCCGCCTTATGCATCACATTACCGGAGATTCCGATTCCGGTGCCATACGCGTGATTGCCGGAAACGGAAGCTTGGCCAAAACCGCTGCTAACTGAACCGCCGGACTCGCTTCCGATTCCCTGTAGCAACACGCCGTTCGCTCCTAACTTCGCGGCCTCTTCCTTCAGTCGCCTGATTACCACGTCAGTCTTTCCTTGAGCGGTAAAGCCAAATCCCCCTTTACTTGATGTATCGATAAGTGCGATCTCATCGTACTTAGTCTGCGGTGGATGAAAATATACCGTTACCAAATCCGGAGAAATCGGCGGGCGCGTTTGTCCCATCATCACGTGCGACGTGGCACACGCGGAAAGGGCAATACCGCTCACGAGCAATATGGTCAGGCGGGGTGACATTTGGCTTTCCTTAAGCTAGTCGCTTTTAAAGTCCGGATGGCTCGCTAACCGCCCCTCCCTAGGTCGGGTACAACATATCGAGCTACGGTTGCCAGCAAGAGTAACTCAAGCGACGAATGTCGGCGAATCGACTTCGATTTTAATGGGCTGAATTCCCGCTGGTGGCCGATCCGAGCCTGTCGAGCCTCGGCGACGCGCGAGTGAGTGCTCTCGGACCCCTACCTGCCGGTCGCCAACGACCGCTTCGGGGAAATCTAATTTTGCGGTTACTTTGCTGCTGCAATCTCCGCATCCACCGCCGCCGCAAATCGAGCCGGGAAGGGCTATTCTCCGTCTGGCCGGGCTGTTCCCACGTCCGTGTGTTCGCCCGGCACCGGCGAGTCAAAGGCGCGACTTCGACTCGCCTTCCGGAATCTCGCGCGGCCGCGCGCTCGATTCCGTTGCTACATCCCCTGTAGCAATTCAAGACTTCCACGCCGCGATCTCCGCGTCTACTGCCGAAGGAAAGTCTTTCGGGAATGGAATGCCAGATGCGGCGTAATTCCCGCCCGCCATAAAGAGTTCCATCACCGAGTTCCACCGATCGCGCCACGCAGAGGCGTAATTGCGGAACTTATCTCCCTCCGCCGTAAGCGCCGGCGTCTTGGCCTGCGGCGCATACGCTTTGATCAACGTGACGATCGCCGTATTGTTCTCCGCGAGCGTATCGAGCTTCTGCTTCATGTCGGCGTGCTTGGCAACCCCGTCGCGACGGATCTTGGCGAGGTAGGACTCCAGGATGCCGGAGTCCTTCTCCGTGAAGGGCTCCGCCTGCAGCTCCTTGAGGAGGGCTTGGTCTTCTTGCAGAAGTGCTGCGATCGGTTGTAGATCGGCGGCGACGAGATGCGCGCGTGACTCGCGGAGGGCTGCGCCAACCTGATACCAAGCTCCTGCGGACACGAAGGCAACGAATAGCGCAATCGCAGAAACCGTTACCGACGCCTTGTTATTCATCGCGCCTTAAATGACCGGCATGGATCTGCGCAGCGCAAAGCTGGCGCATGCCACGATTCCTCAATCAATGATAATGGCTCTGACCCTCCGGAGATCACCCGACTGAAGGGCGAGCGTTCAGTCAAGGCCGTTCCGACATCGCGCGGATCTTGTCTTCGAATGACGTCCGGTGGAAGGGGGGCGGCGCAATTGTTCCCGCAGGCGCCGCAGTTATGGACGCTTTCCGATCAGCGATGCGTATTGAGCCATCTATTTATTGCTGCATACAATAGACTCGTGCTGAATTATTGCAGGTCAGAGGCGTCGAGTTTGTCCAAGTAGAGCCGGTACTCCCTGAAGACCCCGCCGTGCCTGACTGTGCTGCGCTACTAGATGTCCATGCCGAACAATCGCAGCTATCGTCGGTACATGCTGGGGTCCCGTTACTTAAAGTAGCAGTCCAAACGGACCCTGGCGTGACCGTTAATCCGTTCGCTTGGACATTGATCGGGTTCTGGAGCGAACCGCTGACAAGCTGTGTCCCGCTGCTCGCTACCATGACCCCGTCTGTCCGATAGTACGGACTTGCAGCCAAAATAATCAAACGATTCGCAGCAGATACCGCTGAAGTGGAGAGCCAGGCAACGAAAGACGGAGCGTTGGCGAGCCCCGCCGCGACCGCGTCGTTTCGACAAATATTATCGGCGCCCGCCAGTCCGCCTATGCCCCCGGTGAACGTTTCGCTGCTCAGAAACACCAGGTGGCTTACACCTCCACTGCCTCCACTGCCTCCACTACCTCCACAATTCAAGGAAACCAATCCACTCGCAGCTACCGTAACGGAAAGTGTCTGTGCGTTTCCGGACGCGTCCGTGCATGAACTTCCATTCAGCGAACTCAGCGAGGCAACGGGACCTGCTGGCCCCTGAGCACCCTGCGGCCCTTGAGCACCCGCAACTCCCGGGGGCCCCTGAGGCCCTTGCGTCCCGGTTGCACCTTGGGTCCCCTGCTGTCCAGTCGCCCCAGCCGTGCCCTGTGGCCCTTGCGCGCCCGTCGCACCTTGCGCGCCCGCCGGCCCTACGGGGCCAACGGCACCAGCCGCTCCCATCGGCCCCGTATCACCCTTCGCACCCTGCGGTCCTGTATTTCCTTGGGGACCTGTTGCGCCCGTTGCACCGGTCGCACCCTGCGGCCCCTGCGGCCCCTGCGCCCCGAGCACAAAATCAAACACCGAAGAGTGCCCGTCGTCGTCATACGGCTGGACGGTGACGCGGAGTTTGTAGTCGCCGGGCGAATAGCTCGGAATGCCGACGATCAACTGCGTGCTGGAGTTCACAGTCACTGCGGTCATCTGGACACCAGCGATGCGAACCACGACCGTACCACCGCTAAATCCAACCCCATTCACTGTAAGGGTGTCCGTTGGTGAACCGCTGTAGTTGGGGATCACCTGCTGAACGTTTGGACTTGCATTCGCGACGCCGACAATGGCGAAGAGTAGAAAGCCGGCAAGAATTGTCTTCCTGATCGGAGTAATTGATTTCATGGCAATCCCCTTGCAATTGTTATTACTTCTGTCTGAGCGCAGCGAGTGAATGCGGCTTTGAACGAAGGGCGATGGCAAATCAACTTGTAACCGCCCGATCCATCGGTCGCGTCAACAAAGTTCTATGCACGATCAATTTTTGTACAGTTTGACCCTAAGCCCACAACTCATGAGAAGTCAACAGAACAATTGCTGTAGACGCGGCATCTCGCGCCCCGCATCGCACCAATTTGCATGAGTGAACGCGTAGAGTTCAGCGGTTAGTGGCGCGACGTGCTTCTCGGGGCAGCGTCGCATCACGTCTCACCGTCCAGCCCGAACAGAGCCCGATCATCTTCTCGCGTCAACGCCGATGCGAGCCACCCCTTAAGAATCTTCTCATCAAAACTGCCATCCTCAATCTTGGATAGCACCACCGCCCCCACCAATATTTTCTTACGCAGTTCATCCCCTCGTGATTTCTTCGCCGCCGTCGTGCGTGCCCGCGCTTCCCTGCGCCGCTGAACCGTCTTCAATTGGCTGAGTTTCGCCTCAAGCGCCTGTATTCGTTCCCGCTCGCTCACCTTAGACATGACTTTTCCTTCGGGCGCTCCCGGCTATGGAGCTCCGCTCGATACCGCCTCGCCCAACCCACATGTGGGGACGCGAGCTTGCGGTCCGGGGCGTGAAAAACAGGGCGAGGCGCATGCGCCGAGCGGGGTTTGCCACGGACGGCAAACCACCGGCTTTCTGCGCGATGCAGGATCGCAAAAGCGCAGAAAGTTTTGCCCGAAGCTTCCTTCCGACGATGCTGACAAGCACAGCGTGCTCGGCCTCGCGTCAGCACTCTCCGACAGCATCAAGAAAACCTCCTCCGCACGGCGGCCCGGACCGCAAGTTCCGTCCCCACCGCCGCCACCAAAATCTTCCTTCTCAATTCCTCATGCCGCGATCTCTTCGCCGCGACGGTCCGCGCCCGCGCCTCCTTGCGCTGATGCTGCACCTTCAACTGCTTGAGCTTCGCCTCCAGCGCCAGAATCCGCTCGTCCGTTTTGCCCATGGTCCCATCCTTAGTTGCCCACCCGCAGCATAAATCCTTGAGCCGCGATTCCGCCCCCTGCATTTCTTCACGAAGAGGGCAGTTATTGACTACCACCAACCCGGCCTATCGCAAATAGGTCTCCAGCAGCGCGACCTGGGTCGGATTCTTGTCCGAGTAGGCGATATGGACTTTGGCGCCCGGAGTCAGCTGACCAATCAACCAATCGTTCCGGCACGCTGCGACCGCCTCTCGTTTTTCCTGGGCAGACGTCTGAAACTCGATATAAACCTCCGCTGCCCCTAAGCTCGACAACCCCGGCCAGAGCGGGGTAGCTCGTCGCTTGACGAAAACAACTTTCCCCGTCGCCAACCGGCCGTTCCTGTACAGCCGGCGCGCTCGAAGGACCTCGCGAACTGCCGGCCAAAACATCGACCCGAATATCACCAGAAAGAATACGGGCATGAAAAAGAAAAAAGCGAACGGGGGAGCCTCATTGCGCCCGTCATTGCGAATCGAATTCACGGCCGGCTCGCTCTTGAGGTACTTCACGTCAATCGGATCTCCCGGAGCGACGGTGAAGTACGGCGACTCCTCGCACACCGTCGCCGCGCCCCGATACTCCCTGCCCGCAGACGAAAATGAGTACACCAATCGATGGGACGCTGCGCCCCTGCACGCGGAAGCGCTGGCATTCGATAGCACATGCGCTTGCGCTGACTCAGCCGGACCCATCGCCAACCGCATCGCCGGATCGGCATTCATGATTGACAGCGGGATGAACACAAAGAAGCTCACGAAGAAAAGCGGAATGATCAGCGCCCATTTCGGGATGACTCCCCAAAGGCGCAACCCCGGCAGGGTCTCGACTCGACGCGGCGGCTCAACGGCTAGCTTTGCAAACTCCTCCTCAAACATTTTAGATTCCCTTCTATGTTTCTTGCGTACCCATAGCTCAACATTACCGTCAACAGAAGTCCAGACAGGCCTCATCGCAGCGATTGTGGTCTATTCTCAGCGCTTCCCAGTGGCCCGGCTCAAAGGAGCCCTCTCGATGAAACGGATATTCAACCGCCCCCTCGCCTACAAACGCTTGTTGTTGGGCGTCATAATCGCTCTCACCGGCCCAATCACCAGCGCTCCGGGACAGTCCCTGCTGGACGCCGAAAATCTCCTCGTCGCGCAACCGCCCGGCTTCAAAGTCGGCTACCAGTCCAGTCACGACAACACGTCGCTCACGGAGTGGGTACCCAGTGGTGAAACCGTGCAGGACTGGACGCAAATGCTGACCGTGCAAATCTTCCGGCACGCGACCGTCGACCCCGCGACTTTTCTCAAAGGCATCGGCTCACGATGGGAAGGTGACTGTCCAGCGAGCACGCATAAGGGGATTTTCACCGGCCAGGTCAATGGCTATGTCGTCTCGATGCTGGTGCTACGCTGCCCGAAGAACCCAACCACCGGAAAACCCGAGACCACCGCCTTTCGAGCCATCAAGGGCAACGACGCCTTGTATTCAGTGCAACGCGCCTTTCGCTCCGACGCTTCCGACAAGGATCTCGACGATGTCATGCACTATCTGGCCAAGGTGACCGTCTGCGATACGCGAGGTACCGATCATTCCTGTCCATCGTTGGATACTGTGGCTCCTCCGAAGTGAGGCGCACTGCCACGACCTATAGTGAGCGGCGGTCCGCCGCCGCCGGCCACGATCGCTGCATCATCAATCTACAACCCCAGCACGTCGACGCCTGGTTGACACCGCAAGGTCGAACTACGCAAGAACTCGAAAACATCCTCTCTGACCACGCCGTCTCGACCTATCAACATCAAGCACTCGAGGCCGCGTAAAGCAATTCCTTCTACACAAGACATGGATCCCTCGACTGTACATAATTACAGTCAGCAGAAGCTCGTATTTCCCATTTCGTGATTCCCATTTCGTGATTCACGAATCGTGAATTACACTACGTCATCCATTTCAAAAGAAAGACCATGCCCGCACCCACCCTCCACAACCCTTTCGAGTTCGGTGGTGAACTGAAGGCCTCCTCCCTCGTCGATCGTGAACAAGAACTCGACCAGGTCGTTCGCACGATCGAGAATGGCGGCAAGCTTTTTCTCATTGGCCCGCGCCGCTATGGCAAAACGTCAATTCTCGCCGCCGCGGAGGAGAAACTCGCAGGTTCGAAGGTCGCCGTTTTACGCTTCGATGCTGAGGTCTACGAAAGTCTCGGCCACCTCGCCGCCGCGCTGTTGGCGGGCGCTGCTAAAAAACTGACTCCAAACATCGAGAAGGCAGGCGAAGCGATCAAACGATTTGCCGCAAAGCTTAAGCCCCAGGTGGACTACGATCTTGCGGATCAGACCTTAAGCATTACTTTCGGCACATCTGCGAAACCCATTCCCCAGACGCTGCCTCTGCTCACCGACGTGCTCAACATCATCGATCGCATGGCGGTGGCGGCCAATCAACCCGCAGCGGTGATTCTGGATGAATTCCAACAAATCATCGAGGAAGGCGGCGCCACCGCTGAGCGACAGATTCGCGGCACCGTCCAACGCCATCATCACACCGCGTATGTGTTCGCCGGTTCGAAGACACGCATGCTCGCCGATATGACCAATGATCCAGCACGCGCCTTCTGGAAATTGGGAGCACGCCTATTCTTAGGGCCCATCCCGCGCGCGGCGTGGCGCGCGTTCTTGTCGCACGGCTTTACGCGGCCGGCGTTTAAAGTCCAGGCCGCCGCACTCGAACACCTGATGGACGTGGCGGAGGACGTCCCCTTCAATATTCAGCAGCTCGCCAACGTCAGTTGGGAGCAGCTGCGTGCCTCCGGCGGTGGCACCCTGACCGCCGCCCGTGTCGACGACGCGTTGGTCCGTCTCGTGACTCGCGAGAATTCCTCGTACACCCAAATTTGGAACAGCCTTGCGCGCCAGCAAAAAATTGCGCTCAAGGCCGTCATTGACGAAGGCGGCAAAGATCTGCGTTCGGCCGAGGTGCTCGCTCGCTACGGCCTCGCCGCCTCCTCCATGCACAAAATCCTCAAAGCCTTGGACTCTCGAGGCTTGATACGCGAAGAAGAAGGCCTCGGTTCGATGCGATACCGTCTCGAGGATCCTTTTCTCGCGCGCTGGTTGCGTCTGGTGCAGTCGGGCAGTTAGCCTTCGCTGCTATCTGCCCGCGCATTTTCTGATGGATACGCATCCCCCACCCTGGGTGCCGGAAGGCACGTACACGCCGGCGTGAACACGCCCGTTACCTGACATTCGCGGCTCGCGGTTGTCGAACTTATCTTGATCGATTGAAACGGCTTGTCGCAGATGCACCAGAGCCCATAGCACTCCTCGGCCCCTTCTCGCGCCGGACGCCAGCCACTAAAGTCCCGCATATGACATAGTGTGTTGCAGCCTGAGATAGACGACGTGGTTTTGGAGACGCAGCGTTGCTAGGAATCGAAGAGGACGTGACCATCGCTGTATTGATCAAGGCGATGGAGGTGACCATATGAAGTCCATGCTGTTCATTCTGGTGGCGCAGCTACACGCAGGCGGGATTCACACCGTGGGCGCGTATCCGAGCCTCGAGCAGTGCCGGGAGGCCCTCCAAGTGGCCGCCACGAACCTCGCAGCGAACTACACGTGCGAGGCGACGCCAGTGCAGGGGGCGTGGTTGCGCAAGGATTCGCGCTTCGCCATGGTGCGGGAATGAGCCCAACGTCGGCTTTGCACCAACGACGCCACGAAAGACCACAGCAGCCATTTTCGTAACTCTCGTCGAGCAACGACTCTCAGTCGCGCTGGGCACGCTTGAGCTCAACGCCTGAATTGCAGGCGTTAGATCAGCTCATCGTCCGGAGTATCGACCCCAAGCTGCCTGATGCGACCGGCGGCTTCCGAGCAAGGAAATATTGACCATCTCTTATAGTTGCGTTGCCTCCATTCTGCGATCCCGGGAACACTCCGTGTTGCCGCTTTTATCACATAAATCTGCCTCAAATGCTAAGGCGAAGCGCAATTCTTGGATAGGAAATCTTCCATCACGCACCCAGTCTCGAGCAAACGTTGACTGCTTCGATGCAAGAAGTTCCGCGTCTCCCTTGTTCCCTCGCGATAGCTCAGACAATGCATGGACTTTCAGCGTCGCCAGCCATAAAACGTCTGGATGCGGAAATCGAGAAAATAGTAATTCCGCGGACACAAATGAATTGCTCGCTTGCTCGTAACTATGAAGCGAAGAAAAGTTCTCCCCAATATTTTCATACAGGCCAGCCAGAAATGTGGCCGTCGCCGCGTTCAAGCCAGACTCACACAACGGAATTGAAACATCGAGGTTCTCCCGAATTTCGACAAGGCGATCAGCCGATATACCGGACTTCCTGATCATGTCCCGTAACTCGCGCGCTCGATCGAGATCGAGCATTCCATTTGCCGTGCATACGGCTGGGACCGGTGGGGTTGCAGACGCGACCGCGTCTTGCGCACGGGGGCCCACTTGTGGCGCCATTGTTAAAAATAATGCTAAACAAATAGCGCAATAATCTGTCCGGAATGGAATTGGCATATGCGTCCTGCCCGCCTAGGTCAGAAATGGGAAGCTTGGTTCATCAATCTTGCGCTCCACCTAGCAAGCCTACCGCAAGCCGCGAATCGCTGCTTCAAGGCGAGCCTCGGCCCTACGCCCGTTCTTGGCCGAGGGGCGATCGATGCGAATCTAATCGCCAGTGAATTCACCCTCTCGACCCGAAGCGGTCTATGGGCACCGACTGCTCTGCGGGCCGTCAACCGGCGCAGTCTAATGCTTTGACGGAACCGCAAAATGAAACGTTTGCACCTCTATTGCTGGCTCAGGACCACCTGAACGCCCTTCGGCGGGAATGAAAACAAATTGCCGAATGGCATCAATCGCAGGTTGATCGAATCGCGAATCGGATGACTCGTACACGCGCGCATCTTCTACCTTGCCGTCAACTCCCACGATGAATGAGATAGACACTTCTGCGCGCTTCTTGGGCCAAGCCTCCCAATAAGGATACTTCGGCGCAGCAATGCTGACGATTCGTATAGTTTTGGCGGGCTTTGCGCCGATCAATGCCACGTATTCCGGTTTATCACGCCATAGTCGTCGCAACTGATCGTCGCGCGACGCCTCGTCGGGATCGGACAATGTTCCCTGGTCATATTTGGTCAACTTGGCATTATTTTGTTTCACGATCTCCGAATTGCCGATGTAACTCGTGACGCAGCCATTCAAGATGCCGAGTGCAGCAATCACCGATATGAATCTAAAGCTCGCCGCGCCCTTGCTATGCCTGTCCCTGATTACCATGCCTTCCTCGTTCTTCCCTAAAACGGGCACTCCACTCTGTGCATGATATGGATATTACTTCACCAAGCGAAGGTCTGCTTTGCGCCTGCCACTTTACAGCCCCGGATGTTCGCTTTTGGCCGACAGAGCCAATTGGAGATCGAATTTTCAGGAAGCGTCGGCATCCGGCAAGTCTCGACCCCGAGCCGTCCGTGGCCACCGTCTGCTTTTGAGTAGTTAAAGGGATTCAATCCACGGGCGGATTCGGATTCCACCCTGCGGCGGTGATCTGTGCCAGCCAGAGATCTTGTTCGCGTCGGTATTTTGAGCACAACACAAGATATTTCTCTGTGTGTGCATTGTCCGCCACGTCCAGCTTGAGCCAAAGCTTGGATCGGTAGTCATACACGCGACGAGCTTCAGCAGCAGCTTTCCATTCGGGCGAATCTTCCGGCCAGACGCGCTTGGCAATTGCTACTCCAATCATTTCGGTTAGGTAAGTGTCGCCTTGCTGGAATGCACGCGCGACGCCTCGACAGGCCTCATTGACAGCCGCACGTTGCAGTCGGTCTCCCTTGCACTCTCGGGCGGCAGCGTCGTAATCGGGAATTGGTTCAGCTGCTTGATAGGCAACTACCGTCACTACGGCCTCTTGCGGGGACATCTTATGGACTTGAATGACGGCTTCACTAAGGCGTGAGATGAGCGTCGTCCAATAGATATCGAAACGATCGCTATGACCGATTGCTACAAGGGCAGCGTCCTTTGCCTCCTCATTGTTCGAAGAGTTTGCTCGAACGAGCGCGCCAACCCATCCGGCTGCGTTGTATGGATCCACCTCGCGCAGCCGACTTTGGATGGCTACCGGATCACAAGACCCTACTTTCGCGCAGACTTCGGCTTGTAGCCAAATGAGATCTGCGCGGATTGGGGCTGCTGCGATTGCTCGCTCAATGAGTGGCAATGATTGGTCGCTGTGTTTACCTACACTCAGGAGCCCGGCAGCCGCCAAAGAATCTGCGTCGGTCATGCGTTTTAGCGCCGCAATTGTTTGTTCGATATGTATCGCCGCGACCCCGTCTTTCGCTTGGGACGAACCAATCCCTACCAAGTACATCGACAAAAGAAACATAACGAGCATGAACTTGGACACGAGATTGACTCCTGCGAATGTCCGCTGCGCGGCAGTCATTCTAGCCCAGTCACTGACGGGTTTTGGGCCGGTCAGCGACTGTCGCCGCCGCCGACCGGCTCCCATCCTTCCTAAGCCTCGGTCTGTTCGGCCATTTCTAGAGCGTCATCCACCTCAATACCAAGATATCGGACGGTGCTCTCGAGTTTGGTATGGCCGAGGAGCAACTGGACGGCCCTCAGATTCTTTGTCCGTCGGTAAATCAGTGTGGCCTTCGTCCGCCGTAGTGTATGGGTACCATAGTTTGAAGGGTCCAATCCCAACTGAAGAACCCAGGAACCCACAATCCGGGCATACTGACGAGTTGATAGGTGCGGTGATGCGTGGATGCGGCTTGGAAAAAGATAGTCCTCTGCTTTCAGTTTCGAATGGGAAATCCACGCGGATACCGCCGTGCGTGCCGGCTCCGTAATCTCGAACTGTACAGGTCGGCTGGTTTTCTGTTGAAGAATGAGCGCGCGGGATGCCATGCTCTGGCCGTGGCAGACGTCGCGTACCCGCAATTGCATCAGATCGCATGCACGGAGCTTGCTATCGACAGCCAGATTGAAGAGGGCGAGATCTCGACATCGACTGGCAATTTGAAGTCTTATACGAATGGCCCATATCTCCTTGAGTTTGAGTGGCGTCTTTTGGCCTACGAGAGCTTTCCCTTGTTCCACGGCTGGCGAGCGATGATTGCAGTGCTGGTCTCCATGATCGGCTCCTTTTGGTTGGGAGCCTCCAGTTTGCGGGTCGCCTTAACCATGGCGAACTGTCGAGGTATTCTCTCGGCGGCGACAGTCGCTGACCGGCCAAGACCGGGCATTGGACCTCACGGCGCCTTGAAGCAGTCATTCGCGGCGTGCGGTAAACTTAGGCCGCAGCTTATGGAGCCCAGACGGATGCAAGGAGCGCACAAATGCCATTGGATACAATTGCCCATCATACCCGACAGTTTTCGTCGCCTAGTTAATGGTTAGAACGCCAGTGCGCATATTTTCACTGCTGCTGTTAATTACGATGTCGGGCTGCAAGAGCGCAGGGGGCCGGGACTGCCATACGGTCTATGAATTCGCTTCACGGCCAGGTGAGCCAGATATCGCCTACGCGAGCAAGGTCCCAGTGATGGTTATGGGCCGCACCTTGCGATTGCTTATTGCTATGCTGCCGACCACTGCGCCGAAAGACGTTGAATATTGCGCATACGTACATCTTGATAATTCATTGGAGCTAATTCCGCGCAAGGAGCCACCAACATTGAAGGGCTTCAAATTTCAAAAGAACGGCACTGAATGGGCATATGTCGGCACGATTGAATATGGGCGTTTGGACTGATGACAGTACAGTCGCGCTTCGCACGCAATGGCTAACTCACGTTGGAGCGGACACGCGGTCCGCCTCGTATTGCTCGCGGTGATCGCCGTCGGCGCTGCGTTCTTGGCCAGCGACCGACCGTTCGACGCCGGTACTTGGCCCTTGCCGGGATCGCA
>Ga0066789_10000945_pt1 | contig 12340 bp, 12 predicted proteins | sample OrgsoiDNA2013049_FD_70960 | JGI IMG/M metagenome (GOLD analysis project Ga0066789, IMG submission 70960) | Permafrost soil microbial communities from the Arctic, to analyse light accelerated degradation of dissolved organic matter (DOM) -... | ecosystem: Environmental > Terrestrial > Soil >...
GTTATCGCCTGAATATCGCCTAAACGGTGAACTTTTTCTTGAGCCGTTTGGGCACGCCGACGCCCTTCAGCGCGACATAGGTGGGTAAGCCGCGGGCGTAGGGTGGGTAGTCCTCGCCGTGGATCAGCGGCGACAAGTACTGCCGGCAGGCTGCGGTGATGCCGAAACCGTCCGCGGTTATGTACTGGCGAGGCACTTTCTTTTCCTGGTTGGCAACGGCGCTCAAAGGAGCTTCGCCGATGGTCCAGCGATACGGTTTGGAGGACTTTCTGACGATCACCGGCATGACGGCGTTCTTGCCCTTGAGCGCGAATTCGACCGCGGCCTTGCCGACGGCATACGCCTGCTCGACATCCACCTTGGAGGCAATGTGCCGCGCCGACCGCTGCAGGTAATCGGCCACGGCCCAATGAAACTTGTAGCCGAACGCTTCCTGAGTCATCTGTGCCACGACGGGGCCGACGCCGCCCAACTGCGCATGTCCGAACGCGTCCTTGGTGCCGGCTTCCGCCAGAAATTTGCCATCGGGGTCGCGCACCCCTTCGGATACCACCACCACGCAGTAGCTGTGTTTCTCGACGGTCTGCTTGACCTTGGCGAGGAAGCGCGGGCGATCGAAGGTAATCTCGGGAAACAGAATGATGTGGGGTGCATCGCCGCTCTTGGCGCCCGCCAAGCCGCTTGCTGCGGCCATCCAGCCGGCATGACGGCCCATGACTTCCAGCACGAACACCTTCGTGGACGTGCGCGCCATCGATAGGACATCGAGCGCGGCCTCGCGCGTCGAGACGGCAATGTACTTGGCCGCCGAGCCGAAACCGGGGCAGCAATCGGTGATGGGAAGGTCGTTGTCCACGGTTTTCGGTACCCCGATGCAGATGATCGGGTATCCCAGCTGCGCGCCCATCTCCGATACCTTTTGCGCGGTATCCATGGAGTCGTTGCCGCCGTTATAGAAAAAATAACCAATGTCGTGAGCCCGGAACACGTCGATCAAGCGCTGGTACTGGGCGCGATTCTGGTCGATTCCGGCCAGTTTGTAGCGTGCCGACCCAAATGCCCCGCCCGGCGTGTAGCGCAAACCGCTGATGGTTGCCCGGCTTTCCTTACTGGTGTCGATCATGTCTTCGCTCAAGGCGCCGATGATGCCGTGCCGGCCAGCGTAGACTTTCGCTATCCGGTTCGGGTACTTACGTGCCGTTTCGAGCAGTCCGCAGGCGGTTGCGTTGATGACGGCGGTGACCCCGCCGGATTGTGCGTAGAACGCGTTTCTGGATGTTGAGCGCTTCATAAGCCGCGCAGGATAGCCGATCGGCGCTCGTACAGCACGATTATGCGGACGCTGGAACGCGCATCCAGGCGTTTGACGATGACCGCCCGCAAAGGTACGGTAGCGCGCTTTCATCATCAGCGAGAATCATGCGTATAGTCCTCTTAGGCGCACCCGGGTCCGGCAAGGGCACGCAGTCGCAGCTCCTGGTCAAGACCTACGGCGTGCCGCAAATCTCGACCGGCGATCTGCTGCGCGAGGCGGTGGCGGCTGGGACGGAGCTTGGGCTGCGCGCGAAGGCGGCAATGAATACCGGCAAGCTGGTCGACGATGACACCGTGCTCGGGATGATTCGCGACAGATTGGGCCACGCCGACGCGGCCAAGGGCTTCATTTTGGACGGGTTTCCGCGGAACATCAGCCAGGCCGACGCGCTCGGAAAGATGCTCGGCGAGATCGCTAGGCCGCTCGAGGCGGTGGTGTTGCTGAATCTGGACCTCGGTATTCTGTTCAAACGCCTAACGGGCCGGCGAATTTGCCAGGACTGCGGCCAGATGTTCAACGTGTTCACTTCACCGCCGGACACTGCGCTGCATCTCGAGAAGTGCGGGCATCTGCCGCGCCTGATCCAGCGTCCGGACGACAGGGAAGAAGTCATCGGCAGGCGCCTCGAAGTGTACGACGCGCAGACCAAGCCGCTCATCAATTACTACGCCGATTCCGGGCTGTTGCGCGTGGTGGCTGCGGATGCAGATATGAATACCGTGTTCAAGAGCATCCAGCACGCAGTAAACAACTAGCCGGATCTCGCTTGTTGATGCAATGCTCGCGTCGCGAGCATTATCGGACGGGGTCGCCCCGACCCCGTAGGTGTTGGCGCGAAGCGCCTAAATAATCTCGAGGAGACGATCGCCGATCTCCTGGCGTCGCCAGCCGGCGAGCGCATGCGAGTCGCGCTTACCCATGGCGAGCGCCTTGAGCTCGCCTCGCGGCGCGAGCAGCTCCGCGCTCACTTGCAGTTCCGCCGCGCGCGCATCGACGATTTTGGCGAGCCGCTCGATCAACGCTTTCTGTGCCGGAGTCGGGCGCGCATCTTGACTGGGGTTCACGTCATCGATCGGTTTTTTCGATTCTTCGTGCAACGTTTTCAAGAGGGCGGCTGCGAAAGCGTCGTTGAAATTCGCCGGCATGGCATGCAGCGCGGCGAGCGCCGCGCGCGACCCGGGGTTGGCCTGCGCGACTGCAAACAGGGCCGCGTCGGAAATGATCCAGGCACGCGGCAGATCGCGTTCGCGCGCGAGTCTTTCTCGCCAGATAGCGATGCTCTTGGCACGCGCCCGCGGCTGCAGCTCCAGTTGGCCGATGCCGCGCAGCCGTTCCCACGCGTGGGTTGGGTCCGGTTCGTACAGCCGAGGATTCTGGAGTGCGGCGCAATCTTCCGACACCCAGTGTTCTCGTCCCAGACTTTTTAAACGCGCGGCCAGGAGTTCGGCGAGCTCGCCGAGATACAAAACGTCGTCGGCGGCGTATTCGAGCTGTTCCGCGGTCAGCGGCCGTTTGGACCAATCGGTGCGCGTCTGACCTTTGGGGATGGTGACATCCAGCAAGGTCTTGACCAGCTCTGCGTATCCTACTTGCGGCTTCAGACCGATGCAGCCCGCGGCGATCTGAGTGTCGAACACCGGTGAAATCACCCTCTTGGTGGTCAGATAAAACGCCTCGAGATCCTGGCGCGCCGAGTGGATGACCTTGCGCGTTTGCACTGCGGTCATCGCGGGAACCAAATGGTCGAGACTGCCGCCGCGCAGAGTGTCGACGCACCAAATCTCGCCTCTGGCTGCGACTTGCAGTAGGCAGAGCTTGGGAAAAAAAGTTCGTTCGCGCAGGAATTCCGTATCGACACCGATCAGGGACTGCGATTCGAGTCGGCGCGCCAGTGCCGGCAACTCGTCATTTCGATCGACCCAAATCGCATCGGGCATACCTTCGTTCCGCGTGTACAATTTAAAAAATCGATTATGACTGAATGAACGATGCTGCGACTCGCTAAAGCATTTTTGGATATTGCCCTCTGGCGCAGATCGCCGGCGCAGTTGCCGGCGTCGTTCTTTTTGTTGGGGCTGGTGGCCGCTGCGGTGGCATTGCTCGAAGTGCTGGGTGCGCTGCTGCCGCCTAACCCAAGCGACCGCATTTTTACGCGCGTTGCCTTAAGCGTCGGGTTGCCGCTGGCGTTCGCCTGGGTAGTGCTCGCCGTCGCGCGGCACGGCCAACGGTTTCTGCAGACCGGCATTGCGTTGTTGGGCGTTGCCGTGCTCGCGGAGTTGGTGCTGTATCCCTTGGGCTCGCTGCTCAACGTGGTCGGATCGGATCGGCCGGCGGCCATTCCGTTGGGTCTGTTGCTGTTCCTGGGTCTAATCTGGTATCTGCTCGCGTGCGCCAACATCTGGCGGGCGGCGCTCGACTCCGGGTTCGCGTTAGGGCTAGCGATCAGCGTGGGCTACTTGTTGCTGTCGATGGTGCTGGAACAACAGTTTCTGCCGGACGCGTAACATCATGCACGTGCACATATTGGGGATAGCCGGCACGTTCATGGGCGGTATTGCCGCGATCGCGAAAGCGGCAGGCTTCCGCGTGACGGGATCCGATCTGAACGTCTATCCGCCGATGAGTACCCAGCTCGATGCGTTGGGTATCGACTACGTCCAAGGATATGGCGCCGAGCAACTGGACTTGCGTCCCGACATGGTCGTGGTCGGCAACGCACTGTCGCGCGGTAGTCCCGTCGTGGAGGCGATGCTCGACCGCGGCCTGCGCTATACCTCCGGACCGTTGTGGCTCGCCGAGCAGGTGCTCAAGGACCGGCACGTGCTGGCGGTCGCCGGCACTCATGGCAAGACCACCACCAGCAGCATGCTCGCCTGGATCTTGGAACACGCGGGGCTCAATCCCGGGTTCCTGATCGGCGGCGTGCCCACTAATTTCCATTCAACGGCACGGCTTGGGTCCGCACCTTACTTTGTGATCGAAGCGGATGAGTACGACACGGCATTTTTCGACAAGCGGGCGAAATTCGTTCACTACCGGCCGCGCACGGCGATACTGAACAATCTGGAATACGACCATGCGGATATCTACCCGGACGTTGCGGCCATCCGTGGTCAATTCAATCAGCTGATTCGTACCGTACCGTCGGCCGGCCGGCTGGTCGTCAACGGCGATGATGCGGAACTTGGGCTCACGTTGGCAATGGGGTGCTGGACCCCGTGCGAGACATTCGGCGACGCGCGCCACGACGTCGATTGGAGCGCGCACGACGAAGCGGGCGAATCCGCGAGGTTTGCGGTGCATCAGCGGGGTCAGCATGTGGCCGAGGTCGAGTGGACGCTGCTCGGCAAGCACAACGTGATGAATGCGTTGGCGGCGATCGCGGCGGCTCATCACGTGGGGATCGATCCGGCGCGCGCCGCGCTCGCCTTACGCGAGTTCCGCGGGGTGAAGCGGCGCATGGAGATTCGCGGCGTGGTGGGCGACGTGACGATTTACGATGACTTCGCGCATCATCCGACCGCAATCGAAACCACCCTCCAGGGCTTGCGCGCCCGCGTCGGCGCGGCGCGCATCGTGGCCGTAGTAGAACCGCGATCCAACTCCATGAAGCTCGGCGTGCATCGCGATCAGTTGGCCCCGTCACTGGCGCTCGCGGACCGCTCGTGGTTTCTCAACTCGCCGGATCTGGGATGGGATTTGCCGGCGGCGTTGGGATCGTTGGGGGGGCGCGCGAGTTTTGCGGCGACTGTCGAAGCACTCGTGCAAGGATTGGCCGACGACAGCCGCCCGGGCGACCAGATGCTCGTCATGAGCAACGGCGGTTTCGGCGGTTTGCAAGACAAACTGCTCGCGGAACTGCGCAAACGGCAGCCGGGTTCGGCGCAGGGCGGCTTATCGTGACGTCGATCGCGCTGTTCCCGCTCAATATGGTGCTGTTCCCGGACGGTCCGCTGCCGCTGCGGATTTTCGAAACGCGCTACTTGGACATGGTGCGGCGTTGCATGCGGGAAAGCCACGGCTTCGGTGTCGTCTTGATTCGCGAAGGCAACGAAGTGGGTCCCGCGGAAACCTACGACGTTGGCACGATCGCGAAGATCACGGATTTCAATCAATTGCCCGATGGGCTGCTCGGTCTCTCGTGCGTCGGTCAGCAGCGCTTCCGCATCTCGAGGAAATCGTTGGCCAGGGACGGTCTCAATATGGCCGAGATCGAGTGGCTCACGCCCGAGCCTACCGTCCCCGTTCCGCAGCGCCACGCGCGTCTGGCGGAACTGCTGAAAACCGTGTTGCCGCAACTGGGCGAGGTGTATACCGACATCGACATGCGCTTGGACGATGCGGCGTGGGTGGGCCATCGCTTCGCGGAGATTCTGCCAATCCCTTTGTACGAGAAGCAAAGCCTTCTCGAGATCGACGATCCCGTTCAGCGGCTCGATGTGCTGGCGCCCCTGACCACGGAGCCTGTCTGAATATTCCGCGTGAGCCGCGTTGGTTGGGAGAGGGAGCGGATGCAAGGCGCGCGGCGCAGGCCGTAGTGGGTACTACGGACCAGCCGCGCAACGCCGCAGACGCCCCTCTCCCAGCCAACCCGAAGGGACCGGGCAGATTTTCCCTCATTCGTCGTTGTCGCCTCCTCATTGGGTCCTGACCCAACCACGTCGGCTCCGCCTCATCTGAGGGAAAATCTGCCTTAGGTAAGGCCACGGGGAATACTCAGACAGGCTCCTAGCCGGCGCGGTTGGCGTAGAAGCGGCGCAAGCCGAAGCCCAGCGGGATCGTCCACGCCAACACCAGCCACCCGACGAATCCGTCGAAGCGGCTGAGTAAAAAATTCCAGGGTGCCGAGCGCAGCGGCTGCGCCATCTCGTGCACCGTCAGCATCACCCATACCCAGCCCGCGTGCAGTCCGATGCACGCTGCAATATTGCCGGTGGCGACGCGGACGGTAGCGAGTACGATGCCGACGGCGAACAGACACAAGAATGCGTCCGCAATGCCGAACGGATGTGCAAGCAAGTGCAGCGTACCGCCCAGGAGATCGAGACCGCTCCATGCAGTCACCTGGTCGGGAGATATTTTGAAGCTGGCAAAGAAATGCGTGGCCGCGTAGACGACGGCGGTCAATAGCACCGCGGCTCCGGCACCCGACTCGCGCTCGATCCCGGTATGCATGGCGCCGCGGAGGAAGGTCTCTTCGATGAATGCCACGGCAAGCCCGCTCACTAGCCTGCCAACGACGAGTTTGCTGAAGGCGGTCGCGGTGTATCCCGCGGCTGCCGTCCAATCGAGCAGCCCCAGCGCGGTCATGATGGCGACCACCATCACCATGGTCGCAGCCCCGACGCCTAAGCCGATCAGCATTTCCCTGAGGAACAAACGCCGTGGAATCCCGTATCCGAGGCTGACCTTATCGGCGAGCCGCAAGCGCCCAGCCGAGAGCCCAAAGCCCACCAGCAAGGCCAGCATGCCGATACGCTCGCCGATGCGATGGAACGGAACATTGAAATGCGGATGCAACAGCAACCACAGCGGATAGGTGAACACCGCTATCGCGACAAGACCCAAGAGGATCAGTCCCAGAAACCAAGCGAACGCGCGCATCCTTGGAGCCCTCGCGGCCACGCAGAATACTCAGACAGGCTCCTCGGCGGCGTGCAGTCCGGGGAATATTCTCTGCGCCGCCGCGATGGTGGCATCGATGTCCAGGGCGGAATGCGCCGCCGACAAGAATCCGGCCTCGAAGGCCGACGGTGCGAAGTAGACGCGTGCATCCAGCATGGAGTGGAAAAACCGCCTGAAACGCTCCACATCGGAGGCCATGACCTTGGCGAACGTGTCCACGTGCTTCTCGCCGGTGAAAAAAAATCCGAACATGCCGCAGACATGATTGGTTGCAAGCGGAATGTCGGCACGCTCCGCGGCCGCGGCAAGCCGCTGCATCAAGGTATCGGTGGTGACCTTGAGGCGTTGATGGAATTCGGGAGCGGCAACCAATTCCAGGGTGGTGAGTCCGGCGATCATTGCCACCGGATTGCCGGACAAGGTTCCCGCTTGATAGACGGGCCCCAGCGGCGCGAGCCGCTCCATGATGTCGCGGCGTCCGCCGAATGCGCCCACCGGCATGCCGCCGCCGATGATCTTGCCCAGAGTCGTAAGATCGGGACGCACGCCATACAATTCCTGTGCGCCACCGAGCGCGACGCGAAAGCCCGTCATCACTTCGTCGAAGATCAGCACGGCGCCCACGCGGTCGCATTCCTGACGCAAGGTTTGCAGAAAGCCGGGAGCCGGCAATACACAGTTCATGTTGCCGGCCACCGGTTCAACGATGATGCATGCGATTCGATCACCGATCCGGCTGAACACGTCGCGGACCTGGGCGGCGTCATTGTAGTTGAGCGTCACGGTGTGAGCGGCCAGTGCCTTAGGCACGCCCGGCGAGGTGGGAACGCCGCAGGTGAGCGCGCCCGACCCGGCCTTGATCAACAGCGAATCGGAGTGCCCGTGATAGCAGCCTTCGAACTTCACGATGGTATCGCGGCCGGTGAAACCGCGGGCCAAGCGAATGGCGCTCATGGTGGCCTCGGTACCGGAGCTGACGAAACGAATCAACTCGATGGAGGGCATGAGTTCGATCACGCGCCGCGCAAGCGCCGTCTCGAGTTCGGTGGGTGCGCCGAAGGAGAGGCCGTCCGCAGCCACGGCCTGTACGGCCGCGATCACCTGGGGATGTGCGTGGCCCAGAATCATCGGGCCCCACGAGCCCACATAATCGATGAAGCGCCGTCCGTCGGCGGCAATGGTATGAGCCCCGGCCGCCTTTTTGAAGAAAATGGGTTCACCGCCGACGCTGCGAAAGGCGCGAACCGGCGAATTGACGCCGCCCGGAATGTACTTACAGGCCTCTTGGTACAGGCTCACCACATCGATCTCCCACGTTGAGCAGCAGTCGCTGCCCCGTTAAGCAGCAAGCGCTGCGCTCGGCAAGCTCAAGCTGACTTCGAGGCCGCCGTCCGTATGATTGTTCGCCATGGCCGAACCGCCATGAGCTTTCATGACCTGGCATGTTATCGCCAGGCCGATACCCTCGCCGCCGGTGTCGCGGTCGCGCGATTCCGCCACCCTATAGAACGGTTCGAATATACGCTCCAATTCGCCCGCGGGCACGCCCGGACCATGATCGCGGATGACGATCGACAAGCCCGCAGCCTCGCGACGTGCGACGGATACTTCGACCGGCGCGCCTTGGGGACTATAGTGCAGCGCGTTGCGCAACACGTTCTCGATGGCGCTCGACAGCAGCTCGCGGTTGCCATGCAGCGTGGCGCGCGCCGCGCCGGCGAGCGTCACATGGCAACCCTTGACGGCGCCTTCGTAGTTTGCGTCGCGCACGACCTGTTCGAGCACTTCGTCGAGATCGAATTCCTCGCGCTCGAAGGGTGCATCGGCGCCGTGCAACCGCGCCAGTTTGAGAACTTGACTGATGAGACCGTCGAGACGCTCGATCTCACGCTCCAATCGGTCCAACTGGCGCTGCAAATCGCCGCCCGGATGACGCGCGAGTCCGAGCGCGACGCGCATTCGCGCCAATGGCGAACGCAATTCGTGCGAGATGTCGCGCAGCAGCTGCGTGATGGCATCACGGTTGGCACGCAGCTGATCCGCCATGGCGTCGAAGTCGCGTGCCAGCACCGCCAGTTCATCCTTGCGGCCCTCGAGCCCCGCGCTCACGCGCAGGTGGCCCACGCGCATGTCGAGCTTTTCGGCGGCGAGCGCCCGCGCGCCTTCCTGAATGCGGCGGATCGGCGCGGAGAGGTGCTGGGCGAGCCACCAGCTGGCAAACGCGCTTACCGCCAGTGCGATGCTCAGAATGGTCAGCGAGATGCCCGGCAGGCTCAGGGCGCCGAAGATACTGGGACGCCGCGGCACCAGCAACACGGTGTACGTCGAGCCGTCCGGGCCGACGATCTGCGGCGCGAAACGCGGCGCGCGAAAATTCCCGGGCGGTGGGCGACCCTGCGGCCGCGGCTCGGGGCCGCCCATGATGTCGCGGTTGAAATACTCCAGACGTCGAACGGCATTCTCGGAAAGGCGCCGTCCGAGAATATCTTTACCGTCCGGCCCGACGATGAAGATATCTCGGTCGCTCATCGAATTCTTGTTCGCGTCGAGCCAGTCCTTCAGCGCTGACATTCCGCCTTTGCCGAGGACTTCCGACGCCTGAATCGCCACGTTCGGCCGTCGCTGCTGCTCGGGCGATTCGTATTCGCGGGCGGCCACCGTAAAGGTGATGGCGATGCTGCCGCCGACGATGAGCGCCATCGCGATCCAGAACAAGACGAAGATGCGGACGAACAGGCTATGCATTTCAACGCTCTAACCTCGCCCACGTGAGCGTGTAGCCCGACCCGCGCAGGTTCTTGATCTCGGGGTTCTTGCCCATCTCGAGCTCGAGTTTACGTCGTAGATTGCTGATGTGCGTATCGATGCTGCGGTCGTACGGCACGAGCTTGCGGCCGAGCGCTTGTTCGGTCATCGCTTCGCGCGAGATCACCTGCCCGGCGGACCGCATCAACAGTTCCAAGACACGGAATTCCGCGCCGGTGAGACCCACGGGTACGCCTGCGACCCGCACCTGATGCGTCCCGGTGTTGAGCACGATGCGTCCCACCGTGAGCTCATCGGGTATGCCGCCGCGCGCAGCCCGATGGCTGGCGCGGCGCAGGATGGCGCGCATCCGCGCGACCAACTCGCGCGGATTGAACGGCTTACTGAGATAATCGTCCGCGCCGAGTTCCAGACCGACGATGCGGTCGACATCGTCGCCACGGGCGGTGAGCATCAAGATCGGCGTCTCGTGGGACGCCCCGAGCGTGCGCAGCACGTCGAAGCCGCCAAGAGTCGGCAGCATCACGTCCAGTATCAAGATTTGGAATTCATTGACCTTGAGCTCGGCGAGTGCGTCGCCGCCGTCGTGCACGCTGGTCACGTCGAAATGCTCGGCCTCCAGATACTCCGCCAGCATTTGACAAAGTTCACGGTCGTCATCCACCAGCAACACGCGCGCCTCGTGCGTGGCGGGTATTGCCGATGATGGTGCGGGAGGGTTCGCCATGCTGTGACGCTACTCTCGCACAACCTCCCGGCGATCGATGCGTCAATTGACAATTCTTGACAGAAGCGGGGGTGCAGTGTCCACAAAACTTTGCACGGTCTTGCGTCCTCTCTGACACATGTTGGCCCGTTGACGGCTTAGGATGAAGAGGTGGATTAACTCTTAAGCGTATTGGAGCAACGAACATGACATCGATTCGTAATGTGCTGGCTGGAACTCTACTGGCGGGTGGAGCGCTGCTCACCGCCGCTACGAGTTATTCGATCGCGAGTGCCGCGGATGAAGCAACGAGCCCCGACGCCGCGACAACGCCGTCCGGTCCGCATTGGCACCGCCATGGTGGGGGCCCCTGGCACATGTACGGCAAGCTGGGGCTGACGACTGATCAACAGGCATCCATCAAGGCCATCATGACGGCGGCGAAGCCGCAGATGAAGAGCTTGCATCAACAAATGCAGGCCAATCACCTGAAGCTGATGCAGACCAAGCCCGATGATCCGAACTATGCCAACGTGGTTGCCGAGGTGGCGCAGTCGAACGCGTCGCTAACCTCGCAGCGCACCAGTCAGGCGTCGGAACTGCGAGCTCAGATGTATGCCGTGCTGACGCCGGCGCAAAAGACGCAGCTCGCGACGCTGGAGGCGCAGTGGGCGGCCAAAGCGGCGGCGAGAACTGAGGCTAAGTAAGTGAGGTGGGGGTCGGTTCCGCTCAACGTTGAGTGGCGCCGACCCCGTCTTTTTTGAGTAGATCGATGACGCTGTTGCGGCCCATGAGGTGGCCGGTCCCGACGATCACGAGATAATTCTTATCGTCGTTCAAAAGCGCCTCGATCTTGGGAATCCATTTGCGATTGCGCGCCGCGAGCACCGCTTGATAAAGCGCGGGCTCGCGCCCCAACTCGGACTGCAGCTGGCTCTCGAACCAGGCCGTATCGCCGCGCTGCCACGCGCGCACCATGTCATCGACTTCTTTCGGCAGTTCGTGCGCTTGCTCTAGGCTCGATACCAGATACTCGGACTGTTCATTCATCGACAGACCTTCGAACAGCGCGATCTGGTCATGCACCGTCTCCAGACCGGCGATGCTCTTGCCGTCGCTGCGCGCACGTTCCAGGAAGTACATTTCGACGCCGGATTGCGGTTGAAAGCCGAGTTCCATGAGCTGCAGCTGAGAAATCGCCTCGGCCACGAACCAGGGTGCGAATTGGTCGAAGGTCGAAAGATCGACGCCGACTTCGTGCGCCAAGCTCGCGGCGCGCAGATAGCGTTGCGGTCCCAATATCTGGGACAGGGAGCTGCCTTCCGGCAGAACGGCGCTGGCCAGCATCTCCGATTGCGCTTCCGCGGAATCGATCTCCTCGAGATTGATCTCCATCAGTAGCGCTTTGGCGTCCGCGTATGCCTTCAGCACCGCCGGCGCGAGCGGATAGTCCTGCGCCCGCAGCACATGAATGGAGCCGAGCAAGTACACCGTGTTGTGCTTGCCATGCAGTTCCCACAGCGAGTGCAGCGCCGTATCGGCACGGCCGGGCAGTGCGAACGCACAGAGGACCAGCGCCAGGCTTAGGCACCGCAACTTCAACGCGCCGCGGCCTGCCGCTTGGTCACGGGCTCCACCCAGCGCACCTCGGAGCGGACGCCGCCATCGTCAAGCAGGTCGAAACGACGGTACGCCGGCGGACTCGAGTCGATGGCATAGCGGTCGCTCTTCGGCAGGAATTGAGCGCACGTCGACGGCGTCCCTAACAGGCGCACGCCCTTGCGTTCGCCGTCGTAGGCCTGATGAACGTGACCCCACGCGATCCCCCGAACGTGGGCATGTGCATCGATGACCCGCCAGAAATCCTCGGCATTCGCGAGTCCGATGCCATCCAGCCAACGACTACCCATGTCGACCGGGTGATGGTG
>Ga0066789_10000946_pt1 | contig 12331 bp, 7 predicted proteins | sample OrgsoiDNA2013049_FD_70960 | JGI IMG/M metagenome (GOLD analysis project Ga0066789, IMG submission 70960) | Permafrost soil microbial communities from the Arctic, to analyse light accelerated degradation of dissolved organic matter (DOM) -... | ecosystem: Environmental > Terrestrial > Soil >...
CGGCGGCATGGGCTTAACCGTTGCCGCTACAAAGGCGATGCCGGGATGAAGCGTTGGGTTGGCCTCGGCGTCATTGCCGACAACCTCATCAACATCGGCCGCGCAATGGAAAAGCGGGCTGCCCGGTAAATCCGCCCGCCCTCACCATGAGGCTCTGTAAAACCCCGCCGGTCGCTCCCGGCGGATCTTGCGTTGCTGCGCGCCCTTGACCACTCTTCCCAAAGCACCAATTTTGCGCCGGAAAGTAGCCAGTGATTATAGCGACTGACTAAACAGCAATCGAGACCAGCTTCGGCCGTGAACCGGTACGTCGGTAACCTGCCGCCGATGCCAGGTGTGTTTCCCGACTATCCGGCGCCCGTAGTACGCAACGATCAAGGCGAGCGCGAGCTGGTCATGATGCGCTGGGGCATGCCGCCGCCACCCCGTGCCGGCGGTTTTCCGGTCACCAACATCCGCAACACCGCCTCGCCCCACTGGCGCGGCTGGTCGAAGCCGGAAAGCCGGTGCCCGGTTCCGTTCAACAGCTTCGCCGAATACGCGCCGGAGCCGAACGGGGCCTGGTGTCGAGGTGGATGATTATTGGCCCCTTCGCGTTCGGCTCTTTGGCTCTATCGAAGTCGATGTTTGTAGCGAGTGAATATTCCGGGCTCGCAAGTTGTGCTACTTAAGGTATAAACGGCTGCCGTACACCCCGCCATTCGATCTTCGGCGAGGCACTCCGGCCCGCGCCGATCGTTCGGATCGCCGCGGTGGCGCGGGATTTCTTCGAAATGGCGGCGGCAATGACGGCGTAGACTGTTGGGGCGAGGCGACAGGGAGGGGCAGATGACCGACGAAAATGCAGATGCGAACAACGCAGCGGATCTCGCTGCTGCAAAAGACAAGTCTGCGACAGGACCGGCGGAAGGCGCCCCGCCTGCTTCCGCTGCCGGCACCATTCCCGACTTTACGTCCGACTTTACGTTGGTATATGGCGCCGAATACGCTGACATCATGGATAAAAGTGCGCCGCGCAGGCGGACGCCCTCCGTCAACGACAAAATGACCGGGCTTGCGCTTTCCGGCGGGGGCATCCGCTCTGCGTCCTTCTGCCTTGGCGTGGTGCAGGCGTTCAATGCCACCGGCATCCTGGACAAATTCCGATATCTTTCCACCGTCTCCGGCGGCGGCTATATCGGAACTTCAATGACCGTCGCGATGTCCGACCCGATCAAGACTTTTCCGTTCGGGCTGAGCCGCCAGGAAGTCGGCGAAACAGATGCGACGCGACATCTGCGCGACAACTCGCGCTATCTCTTGCAGAACGGCATCGGGTCCGCGGTCTCGGCGTTGGTGATTTACCTGCGCGGCATCGTGATGAACGTTATCATCGTATTGCCGTTCCTGCTGGTTGTCGCGGCGCTGCTCGCAGCCGTGACGCCCGACACGCGGGCGTTAGCCGAGGCGCGGAACTGGCTCATGTTCCTGCCCGCGGGCGTGCGTGCAAGCGGATGGCCGTTCTCGATTCTCGCCGGGGCAATCCTGCTCTTGCTGCTGATAGCTTACGCCTTCGGAGTCTCGATATCACCCATCCTGGAAAAGCCGGCTCGCCAACGGATCGCCAAGATCGCCACGATCATCCTCATCCTGGGCGCGCTGCCGTTCCTGTTCGAACTGCATTTCGGGGTATTGCGGATCATGTTCGAGGGAGCCGCCAAACAGCCCGTGGAGGCGGCCCAGGCGTCCGACCCGTTCGGCAACCTCGCAAAGGTGGTAGCCTGGGCCACGCCCATCGTCGCAGCCGTCCTTCCGTTTCTCAGAAAGATCGCGGAGAGGGCGGTTTCCGGCGTCACTACCACGTACTCCGACGCCATCTCGAAATGGACCAGCCGGCTGGTCCTGATCCTGGTGGCAGCGGTGATCCCGCTCCTGCTCTGGCTTTCGATGCTACAGCTCGCGTGCTGGGCGATCGGCGTCACCGCCTGCACCACAAGTTCGGCTGGGGTCTGTACGGCCTGGGGAACAGAGGATTGGGCGGCTCACGCGCCTTCCTTTATCGCAGCTCCGATCAAATATCTGCAAGGAGCCCTCCCCGCATCAATCCAGCCATGGGCGGCGACGATCCTCTATTGCGGATGCGCCATCGTTCTTTTCGCAGCATGGCTGGTGTTCAACGTGAACTCGAATTCCCTACACCAGCTCTACCGCGACCGGCTCGGCAGCGCATTTCTTTTCAAGCGCAATGCCGCATCCGGCCCAAACAGCATCGAGCCCAACGACACCTTTAACTTTGCCAAAATTGACCAGCGACCCTCGCTGTATCATCTCGTCAACACCGCACTCAATTTGCCGGGATCGAAGTTCGCCAATCGGCGGGGACGCAACGCCGACTTCTTCTTTTTCAGCAGGTTGTTCGCCGGCAGCGAGGCGACGGGTTACGTCAGGACCCACCTTGTCGAGAACTTGACAGACGGATTGAACCTCGGGACCGCCATGGCGATTTCCGGCGCGGCCGCGGCTCCCAACATGGGAATGGCGTCGATGCGGCCGCTCTCGGCGACGATCGCGCTTTTGAATGTGCGGCTCGGACGATGGCTGCGCCACCCACTCGACATCGTGAAATACCAGGGCTCGAAATGGCCTATGAAGTGGTGGCGCGGTTCACCCGGACCGCTCTACCTACTGAGCGAAGCCTTCTTCAAATCGGGCGCCGACATTTCCGAGCGCAAGCCGGACGACAAGTCCTCGGCCGGCTTCGTCTTTCTCACTGACGGCGGCCATATCGAAAACCTCGGCATCTACGAACTGCTGCGCAGGCGCTGCTCGCTCATTGTGGCGGTCGATGCGGAATCCGATCCCGATTTTACCTTCAGCTCGCTGGTCCGGCTCGAACGCTTCGCTCGCATCGATTTCGGAACGCGCATCGTGATGGACTGGACGCCGATCGGCGACGGATCCCGCGCCGCCTCGGATAATGCGACGAAGCGAGTGGTCTCGCCGAAGCCGGGTCCGCACGTCGCGTTGGGCCTGATCGATTATCCACCGATTGGAGACTCCAAGGTTCGCGAAAAGGGCGCGCTGATCTACATCAAAGCGTCGGTCAGCGGCGACGAAAGCGGATATGTCACGGCCTACAAAGCGGCGAACCCAGCATTCCCGCAGGAATCCACCATGGAGCAACTGTTCAGCGAGGAGCAGTTCGAGGTCTACCGGGCGCTGGGCGAGCATATCGGACGCCGACTGGTCGGTGGCGACGATCCACCCAGCGTCGATTCCGCGAACAAAGCCTGTCTGACCCAGCACATCAAGGAGTTGATCCCCGAGATTCAATTGTATCCGCCCGCTCAGCCTCCCGCGCCCGCGCAAGCGGACAAACGTTCGTAAGGTGACGAACCTGCGCGATCCTGAATGCAGTACCGGACACAGCCGCGGTCCGAAGACCTGGGTTTGGGGGCGAGCGCGGGCTTTTTCCTGCTTAGATAGCTCGATCGCCGCTTCGTCCCGGCACTAGAGTTACTCAACTGGAAGGCCGTCATGACCGACTCAGCACCGGACTACTCGCGCCTCGATATCGTTTGCTTCGCGCCAGAGCAGTTGTCGCGCTTCGAAACCGATATTTTTGCCGAGCGCCCTTCGCTAGCGATCTGGCAGGTAGGAACCAATGCGGTTATTCACAACGAGAAATATGATCTTGACCACGTCGCCGCGGCGATCACAGCAGGTTTGGAGTACTGTCGTGCCAATCTCCACCGCGCGCCGTGCGAACGCCCCGATCATTGAGCGCTTGAGCTATGGCGCGATGGGTGGTTGCTTCAGCCGCCTGTATCTGTCGCAGGATCGGCAGAACATTGGACGCGAAGGCGTCCGCAGCCTTCCGGTTTGTGGCCACGCCCTTTGCCTGCGCATCCCGCAGATTAGTGCGGTTTCAATGACACCTGTGCCCGAATCCAAAATGGCTTCTTGTGTCTCGCAAGGAAAATACATCGATACTCTTACTCATGAGTGCACTGCGACGCGAACTGCTCCCCCTCCAGTATTGAGCGCTCAACAACAAGCGAGGCAAGATCGGTTCGAGGCTGAGGTACAGCCTACGGCCGCGAAATGCACAACTGGGACCAAGGAAAACTGCCTATTATATGCTCGGTTACAAGAGTTGCGAACTCAGGCTTCTTGCGACGGCTCATACGGACCGGGCGCCCATAACATTTGGGGCTACAAACGCATTGGATGGCCGGCCGAAATGACCGCAGAACACATTGGCCTGCCTCCCGAGCTTCTCGCTCCGTTGCTCCGGGCCGGATACACAAAAGATATCCGCCTCGGAATTTAGCCAAGAAGCGCAGCGACGTTGTTTGAACGGCGATCTATTTTAGTGCCCTGCAAATTACGCCATTGAACTGTTCCCGACTGATCCGCCCGCACATTGTTCGCAGGCCGAAATCTACCGAGTTCAGGCGGCTACTTGCCCGGCGTGGTGCAGGGCGCGGCCGACGTGCCGCCGAGATAATATTCGACCTCGGCCGGCGTCAGTGTGCGTCCGGCGGTCGCGCAGGCTACCTGGATCAGGTCATCCAGGCGCAACCGCCATAGGCGCACCGTGCCGTCGAACGCGCCGGAAATGAGCCAGCGACCGTCCGGGCTGAAGCCGAGGTGGAGCGCCGAACCCTCGTGCCCCCGCATCACAACGGGTGCGGCGCTCGGCGCGCCGGGGCGCCATAGACGGATTGTCCGGTCCTCGCCGGCGGTGGCGAGCCACTGGCTGTCCGGGCTGAAGCCGGCAGCCATGATTTTCCCGACGTGCCCCCTTAGACGCACGGCTGGGGATGTTGCCGCCGCGCGAAGGTCCAGCAGGACCGCGCTGTGGTCCCACGAGGCGAAGGCCGCCCACCGATTGTCCGGGCTGAACACGGCGCGGAACACGCGGTCCTCGAAGTCGATCTCACGGACCAGTTTCGGCAGCGCGCCGGACGCCAATTCCCACAACCGTCCCTTCTGATCCATGCTGGCGGTAGCGGCCCAGCGCCCATCACCGCTGAGCGACATCTGGTAGACGACGTTGCCATGCGGCAACAGCGCCGGGGCTGAGCAGGGGTTTTCAGACGCCAGACTCCAGAGGTAGGCGGCCGTGTCCTGAGCGGCCGTTGCCAAAAGCTTGCCGTCGTCGCTGAACGCGAGCTCTCGAACCCCTCTTCTTGGCCGGCAACGGTGCCGTGGCTCAAGCGCGGGCGTGTCGGCGGAGACGTCCCAAAGATCCAGGCTCGACCGCTGGCCGGCAGAGGTGCCGCTGGCGAGCCAGCGGTTGTCGGGGCTGAAACGCAAAGTGCGGTCGTCGCTCCATCCCTCCTGAACCATCACCAGCGGTGGCCTGGCCAAGTCGTGTAAACTCCAGAGGCTGATGCGCCCGTGGTCCTGGCTCTTCGCGGCCATCCAGCGACCGTCGGGGCTGAACGCGATCGAGCGTGCGAATCCCGGCATGGCCAGCATGTGCGCTGGCGTACGCGGGTCCTGCGTCGACCACAGCACGAGCCGGTCGTCGCCGTCGCTGGACGACGCGATCCAGCGGCCGTCGGCGCTGACGGCCATGCCCATTATGAGCGGTCCTACCGGCGCCCGCAGCACCAGCGGTTCCGCTCCCGGGTCAGCCAGGCGCCATAGCCGTGCCGCTTCTCCCCGTCCCCAACTAAGCAAGTAGCCGGGGTCGGCTTCAGGTGAGAAGCGGAGCGCGTCGATCGACAAGTCGTGCCCGCGCAACGGTGTCGGGCGTAGTCCGGGGTGCGCCAGATCCCACAGGTTCAGGCTGCCGTCGGCTGCCGCGCTGGCCAGCCAGCGTCCATCGCCGCCGAATCGGACGGCCGTCACCGGCCCGCCATGACCAGAGAGAATGATAGGCCCGCGCGGCTCGCCTGCGTTTTCCACCAAACGCCACAGGCGCACGTCGTTCGAACCACCGCTGCCGAGCGCCAGCCACTGGCCGTCGGCGCTGATGTCGAGCGTCGTGATCCAGCCACCGCCGCTGGCGTAGGTCCCGACTGAGCTCGCCGGAGGGTCGGGCTGGGTCAGATCCCACAGCTCGGCGACATAACCGTAAGCCGCCGCCAGCCGCGTCTCGTCCGCCGAGAAGGCGATGGCGAGCAGCGACGGTTCGGTCAGGGCGCTGCTGTGGACGAGCGGTTTCGGTCCACGCTTCGCCCCCTGCACAGATAGGTCCCATAATCGCACCGGTGCGTTGAAATCCTTGCAGGCGCCGGTGCAGGTGGTGGCCAACCAGCGGCCCTTCGGGCTGAACATGACCGTGGTGACGGGTGCTTCGTCCCGCCAAGCCGGATCACAAGGCGCTTCCACCGGCCCGTCGGCCAGCCAGCGCCAGAGGCACAGCTGACCCGACGCGGCGCCGAAGGCGAGCCACTGCCCATCGGGGCTCGCGGCGAGCGCGCGGATCGGTCCCAGTGCGTTTACCGAGATCACGCGACCGGCGACTGGCGAGGCCGCGTCGACCTGCCACAAGCGCAAAGTGCCGTCGCTCCCGGCGCTGACGAGACGACGGCCGTCCGCCGCGAACACGAGGCCGGCAACGGGGCCATAGTGCCCGGCAAGATCGTGCACGGCGGTGCGCGGGTCGGCCGCCGTCAGGTCGTGCAGGCGGACCAGCCCGTCAGCGCCGCCGATGGCGAGCCAACGCCGGTCGGGCGAGTAGGCTGCGGCCACCACATCCGCCGTGTGGCTGTCCAGCGGCAGACCTGCGGTGGCCCGTAGTTGCTGGCGCACGCCGTCGATCGCGCCCAGCAGGCCCACTTCGTCGTTAGGTTGCAGCGTTGCCGCGTGCACGGCGAGCAGTAGGCTCCGCTGCGGGCCCAACGACGGGTCGCCGGTTTGGCGGGCGATCTGCTGGACTTGCGCGACCCGGCGGTTCGCCAGCTTCGCGTCCGAGAGCGCCTTCAGTGCGCGTGACTCGTTCTCCGTTGCGGTGTTTTGCGCGGCCTTTGCCTGTTGCTCGGATTCCAGCGCCCTCTTTTGCGCGGCGTTCGCCTTCCACGCCTCCGACCCGGCCAAGACCGCAACGACGGCCAGCACCAGTGCGGCGGCGAGCGAGCCAAGCGTGACGAGCCGGCGCGTCCTCGCCTTGCGGCGGTCCTCCGCCTCAACGCTCTGGATGCTCGCTTGAATAAACCCGCGCTCCTGCGCCGTCAGTTGGGTTGGATGCTCAACCAGCCAGCCGCGCGCGCGGTTGAGCTTTAGCCCCGTCAGCAAGGCGCCGGCCTTGTCCTTCTCCGCCGCCCCATCCCAGTCGCGCAGATCCTGCTCGAGCTGCTGTTTGCCGATCAGGAACACGCGCGCGGCGTCCAGCCAGGAGCGCAGCAGCGGCCATTTACGCAACAGCGCCTCGTGCGCGACTTCGACGACACGGGCGTCGCCGTCCTGACGCACGATCAGGAGGCGTGCCTTCGCCAGTCGCTCCAGCAGCGGCTGAGCTTTGGCCGGCAGCTCGTCCAGCCGTGCCGGACGGCGGACATATTCGCCCTGGTCGTTGACGCGCACCATTGCCGGCACGAACGCCTCGCGCAGCGCCGCCAACTCGTCGTCTGCCGGCTTCGCCTCCGCCAGCACCGCGTCGGCAGCTTCGCGCACCGCGTTTTCCAGCGGGGTGAGCCCCGCCTTCTCGTCGCCGAGCGCCTTGTAGCCGTCGAGACTGAGCACCTTGTTCGACGACCTGTCCCAGAGTTCGCGCAGCGCAAAGGCCAGAAGCGGCAGCGCGTCCTCCGTCGCTGCGTCGCGAGCGGCCTGCTGCACGAAGGCCTCTTCGACGTTAACGCCGGCCACCCTCGCCGGCCCTTGAATAATCTGCGGGATGCGCGCCAACGGCATCGGTCCAAACGAGAATTCCTCGAACCGCACCGTCAGCGCCGCAGCCGACTGAAGTTGCCCCAAATAGTCTGACCTAATGGCCATGACCGCCATGAAAGGCAGGCTCTCGGAGAGCGCCTGACTGAGAATTTCGAGAAAACGCCGGGCCTCGTCCGGATCGGCGACACCGAACAATTCCTCCGCTTGGTCGATCGGGATTAGGATCTGCGCTTCTCCCGCGCCCGCTCTGACGCGCAGGTCGTTGGCGAAGTCAGCCAGTCCGCGTACGGGGTCGGGATGTAAGAGATCGTCCTTCAGCTTGCGCCAGTTGGCGCCGGGTCCGGACGCCCCTGCCAGCGCCACCGCCAGTTCATCGACCGGATGCAGGCGGGGCCGCATCGGCGGCGCGACGATCCAATTGCGGCCGGCGCGTTTCAGCCGCGGAACGACGCCGGCCCGCAGCAGGGAGGATTTGCCCGATCCGGATGACCCGAGCAGCGCCACCAGCTTGGCACCGCCCTGCGCGCGGCGCGCGTCGAGCCGCTCGATCAGGCCGCGGATGTCGTCGTCGCGGCCGAAATAGATCGCAGCGTCCTCTTCTTGGAAAGCGAGCAGACCCGGAAACGGCGGACGGCTGGCGTCCCATTTGAAGCCGCCTTGGGCGTCAAGCGCGATCCGCACCAACTCGCGCGAGAGCCGTTCGAGCCCGCCCTCGCGATCGCTGAGCAAATTGAGCGTTTGGATGTCGGGCGATATCTGAGCGTCGCCGGTCGGCGTCTCGATCACAAGGAAGATCGCCTTGCCGAGCGCGCGCGCCTGCGTGAACTCCGCGAAGCACCATTTTGAGGCGAGCCAGCTCGGCGTCTGGATGATGATGACGGCCTGGGACTGCTCGACCTCGCGGTAAAGCGTCTTCTCCCAGTCGGCCCCGGGCGCGATGCCGGTCGTCTTGTCGAAGTCGAGAAATGTTGTCTCGAAGCCCTGGCTCGCGAGCCAGGCCTTCATCCGCGCGGCCGCGTCGTCGTCGCGGCTCGAATGAGAGATGAAGATGCGCGCCATGTGGCGTTTCCAGTTGTGGGGCCGATTTCACGTCTTGCCGGTCTGCGCAGTTTTTTCGAAGACTATCCAGAGCCGGCGCGGCCGCAAAATTGCGTGTTTGGTAGCGAGTCCTCAACGCCAATCATGAGACAGAAAGTGAACCAGGCCGAGCCAGATGGACCGCCGCGCCATGGTCGCCACCGCTGCATCTTCCGGTACAGCTTCCGAGCGCCGCTCAGGTTCACGATCACAGGAATCTTGCCGTGCGCGAGCGCTACATCAACCTCGCGCCTGACCCATTCGGACTTCAGCGCGCCACGGCGATCAATCATCAAGATCTTGCGGCTCTTCACGATTTGACGGCGCGTTACCTGCCTAAGATCGTCGCCGGCGGCGTACTCGGTCTGGTCAAGAAAGACGCTGAAGTCTGCCTGTTCGAGCCGCTCCTTGATGCGTCGCGGTAGTCGCATTCCATCGGCATTTCTGTAGGGGATAAAGAGGTCGTAGGTGAAGACCGAGTCGACCGCGCGGGCGATCAAGCCCTCCGACTCGATGCCATGGTTCGACAGCGGGGCCGGCGCGGCGATATGATCGAACAAATCGTACATATTCGGCCTCCAGGAGGTCCACCACGGTTAGTATAGGTCACCGGCCATCGGTCATGTGTGAACTTGCCCACATTTTGGATAATCCGGATTCACGTGTCCTGTCGACAGCAACGGGGGACAATCGTGGGGAGCGCCCGGTCCAATTGAAGCACTTCGTCATGCGCGGCTTGTCCCGCGCGGCCGGGTTGCTTCGTTTTAGCTGTCCGGCACCAGTCTCGTTGTCGGGCTGCTTTTCGACAAACAGTGCGCTTTCGGCTATGTTTGCCAAGTCTTGGACCAACTAAGGTATCGCGATGTCTCCAGTTCAAGCCGACAGACCGCCGAACAACGTAGCGCTCTTCAGCGGCCACATGATTGACGCGCCCGATCGAAAGCTGCCGCGGTTTCCTCCGGACAAGGAGCCTGTTGCCGCTGCTGCAATTGCCGACGTGCTTTCAGAGATTAGTGTCACCCGAGGCGATCTTGCCATTTGCGGCGGCGCATGCGGCGGCGATTTGCTGTTTGCCGAAGCGTGCCTTGCGCGAGACATGGTGCTCGAGCTCTACATTCCGTTTGACGAAGCGATCTTCCTGGCCAACTCGGTCGATTTTGCCGACGCCGATTGGCACGACCGCTTTCTCGCAGTCAAATCGAGGGCGACGCTGCATGTGATGCCTGATGAGCTGGGCCCGCTTCCGGCCGGCGAAAATCCCTACGAGCGCATTAACCGATGGATGCTTCAGTCCGCCGCTCGTTTTGGCGGAGAGAAGATTGCTCTCATCGCCCTTTGGAATGGCGAGGGCGGCGATGGTCCCGGCGGAACGAAGCATTTCATGGACGAGGCGCGTCGCAAGACCGAGCGGATTTTTTGGTTGGATACCCGAAAATTGTGGGATTGAAGGATCACCGACATGCCGGTGTGTTTCATGATCATGCCCTATGGCCGCAAGCCGACCCAGGCCGAGACGGGTCGCGGACCGGCCGAGATCGATTTCAACGCGTTGTGGGATCGCGGCTACGTTCCGACCATCAAGGCGCTCGGCTATGAGCCGGTCCGCGCCGACCAGGACACCGGCGGACTGATCATCAGCCAGATGCTGGAACGGCTTTACTTCGCCGATCTCGTGCTCGCCGACATGACGATTCCGAACGGCAATGTCTATTACGAGGTTGGCATCCGTCACGCGGCACAGAAGACCGGCTGTGTCCTGCTTGCGGCCGACTGGTCGAAACAGTTGTTCGATGTCGTGCAGATGCGGACCGTCCGCTATCCGCTGCCCGAAGGCAACATCACCGATGACACCGCCGCCGGCTTCCAGGCCAAGATCAAGGATGGCATCGCGGCACTGCGGGACGGGATTTCGCCGATGCACCAGTCGCTCCCGGGCTATCCAGCCAATGTTGATCCAAACAAGGCGACGACGACCCGGGACCAGCTGACGGAGCTTGCAGCATTCCAGACCAGGGTGCGTGCGGTGCGCGCGGCGCCGGCGAAGACGCGAATGCAACTCGCGCAAAAGCTGGTCGCGAGCGAGGGAGCTCCGCCCGCGACCTACCCGATTGCACTCGCTTTGCTGCTGCTGCTGCGTGACAGCGTCGATACGCCGGCGGACTGGAACGTCATGCTCGACTTCGTGCGCGGCCTTCCGAAGAAGTTCGCGGACGAACCCGAAATCCAGGAAATTCGTGCATTCGCCGCCGCCCAGGCCGGCAACGACGTCCAGGCCATCGCCGAGCTTGAAACGCTGATCCAGATGGTGGGACCGACACCCGAACGCCTTGGCCTGATGGGTGGTCGCTACAAACGCATCGCCAAAGCCGCCGCGTCCGACGCGGAAAAACGGCAAGCCCTCGCCAAGGCGATCGACTATTATGAAAAGGGCCTGGAGCTCGATCTCAACGCCTATTATTGTTCCAGCAACCTGCCGCGCCTGTATCGAACGCGCGCGAGGGCGGGCGACGAAGAACGCGCGCACACGGCTTTGCGGCTAGTGATCGCCGCCTGCGAACGCGCCAGACGGCTGAACGTGGCGGACGAATGGCTCCGCCCCACCCTGCTCGCAGCCGCCTTCGACGTCGGCGATCCCGACAAGGCCGACGAGCTTGCCGACGATGTAATGGCCGAAGGCCAGGCGGCGTGGAAGGTGAACAGCGTGCTTGGCGACCTCGAGGCCAGCGTTTTGCAGGTGAGCAATGCCGCACAGCGCGCGCGGCTCTCTTCCGTCATCGATCGGATCAAGGCAGGCTGACGGACTGCGCGGGCGACAAGGCGACGTGGTCAGCTGCCTCCGGCAGACCTGGCAGCGCGGATCGTTTCGGGCTTGGCCTCCCTTGATTATCGAGGATCGCCGTCGGATGGTACCTGCTTGCCCGCTGTAATCGGCTTGGCATTATCCGAGGTGCGACCGGCTGGTCTCCGGCGCAGGGAGCGCCATCCATGTCGACGCGTCGTTCGATCGGGAAGTCTGCACCGGAGCGCGAACCAATCTGGCGCGAGCTACGAGTACGCAGCTTTAAAGTAGCCCTGAGCAAATGATCGTCTGCTCGCCGATCAATCGTCTTGCAGATCTCGGGACCAATTCACGGTCAGCAAACGCCGGTGCCGTCGATGGCGTTTTATACCGCCGGAAATCCCTGGAAATCGGCCAATTTCACCTTCATCTGCGCAACCTTCTGGCCGACTTTTTTAAGCTCCGGAATACCTGCTATGGAGTCCATCTTCTGCACCACATCAGGCTCGACATCCGGACAGTCAACCAACTCCAGCCCCTCGCGGCTCAACTCGGCATTATAGCGCGCGTACGTAAATAGCTTTTGTTGGCGTTCGAGCGGTCCGGCACTTCCGATCAGATCTCCAATCTCGCGATCCAGCGGATCCCCGG
>Ga0066789_10000947_pt1 | contig 12301 bp, 9 predicted proteins | sample OrgsoiDNA2013049_FD_70960 | JGI IMG/M metagenome (GOLD analysis project Ga0066789, IMG submission 70960) | Permafrost soil microbial communities from the Arctic, to analyse light accelerated degradation of dissolved organic matter (DOM) -... | ecosystem: Environmental > Terrestrial > Soil >...
TGCATCGGCGAACTGCCGCCGTATCCACCCGAGCCGACTCGGAACCAGCTCCCGATCAGCTTCCCGTCGACGTCATAGTCGATCTTGCCGAAGCGTGGCGATGCATCACGCTCGTCCAACGCCAACAGCTGAGTCTTGAGCGGTTCGGCTGTGTAGTCGAAGAAGTCAGTCACATGGGTCTTCCATGCCTCCGCCGCCGTGTACTGCGCGGGGTTGACGAACCCGGTCAGGTTGATGTCGTCGTTCTCCACCCAGACGTCGATTCCGTTCGCGGTCGGCACGCCCGTGTAGCCGATCAGCTCACCAGCCTTGACCGCGTAGTTGGGCATCTTGGACCCGTTCGGGTCGACCCGCCCGATCGCGGTTGCCAGCCCTCCGGCGAACTTCACTAGGTTGCTGAACCGCACCCGGAAAGTGCACGACGCCTCGATCGTCAGCGCATCATCGTCGTAGGTGGCGGGCGCCGAAGGGTCCGACTTCGCAGCCGGGGGAGCTTGGCGAACGGTACGAGCGACCGTCGAAACGGTGCCGTCCATCGGCGCGTAGACCGGGGCTTGTGTCTGCGGCTTGGTAAACGCGCCCTTGATGTAGAAGTAGCCGTGGTCAATGGGTGTGACATGGCCGCCGACCATCAGGCCCATCGGCTGGATGTACGCCAGGTCATTTATGGCAATCGGCGAGGCCGTGATCGTGCCAGGTCCCTTGCCCGTACAAGCCGCAGAGCCACGCCCAGCGGCGATGAGGCGGCTCTTGTCGCAGCCGGTCGCAGTGACTGAAGCGCAAGGCGGCAAGCCGGACGTCGACGGCTGGGCGCTCGCGTGGCCCTGACCGTCGCGTTGGCTTGAGACAGCGGACGGCGGTGAGCCGGCGTTTCTTGTCGCCGCTGCGGAACCGTCGGTGCTGGTCTGTTGAGCGCCCTGAGCCGCAGTGCGCTGGGGTTGCGGATCGCCGCAGCCCACCAATAGACCGCCCAACAGGGCCGCAGTTGCCAGGCAAATGAGCCGTCGGTGTCGGGGACGCCCGCGTTCCGGTGTCATGCGCACCTTGTCGGCGTCCGCGATTGTGATCTTAGGAGCGACGTCAGGCAATACCAGGATGAGATTCGTTAGGCATCGCGACGACTGACGAACACGTATCGTGCTCTCGTGACTGAACCAGCGATGGCACAGGCGTTCCCCGTTCTCACCGATGATCAGCGCACCCGGCTGTGTGCGTACGGCACATCCGAACAGGTGAACGTCGGTGACACCATCTTTCGGCCCGGCGACCTCACCTACGACCTGGTGTTGATCCAGCAAGGCGCTATCGACATCGTGACCACAGCAACGGGCGACGCGCCTGAAGAGATCGTCGTGCAGCACAAGGCCGGTGCCTTTCTCGGTGAGCTCAATCTATTGACGGGGCAGACCGTCTTTCTGACCGCGCGGGTGTCAGCAGCGGGCGCGGTCTGTCGCGTATCCGCCGCATCATTTCGGCGGCTGATGGCCGAAGACCCCGAGCTATCGGATCTCCTGCTCAAGGCGTTCCTTGCCCGTCGCGAGATTCTGCGCGACAGCGCCGCCGCTCGCAGCATCGAGATCGTGGGCAGCAGCCTTTCGGCCGGCGCACTTGCGTTGCGTACCTACGCCGCGCGGCAACGGCTGCCGCATTTGTGGTTTGACTCCGAAACCGTTGAGGGCGCAGCCGTGATGTCGGCCGCGGCATTGACCTTGACCGACCTCCCCGTCGTCCTGACGCCCGGCCGCGTGTTGCGCAACGCCACCCCGGGCGAGCTGGCCGAACACCTCGGTCTGTCGTATCACCGCGCGGCCGACAAGGCCATCGACCTCGTTGTCGTCGGCGGTGGCCCGGCCGGTCTCGCAGCTGCGGTTTACGGCGCATCGGAAGGACTGCAAACAGTCTTGATTGACGCCGTGGCGACTGGCGGCCAGGCCGCCGCGAGCTCGAGGATCGAGAACTACTTCGGCTTCCCGTCGGGTGTGAGTGGTATCGAGCTCACCGGCCGCGCGTCGATCCAGGCGCTCAAGTTCGGCGCCGAAATATCGAGCCCGTGCGCAGCGGCGTCGCTCGATTGCAGCCAAGGCCAACTTCGGGTCGTCCTCGAAGATGGCACGGACATTCTCACGCGATCGGCCATCATCGCGACCGGCGCGCGCTATCGCGCATTGCCGTTGCCGCGTTGGTCAGACTTCGAAGGCGCCGGCATCTATTACGCGGCGACAGAACTCGAGGCGCGGGTCTGCGGCAACCAACCCGTCGCCGTGATCGGCGGCGCCAACTCCGCGGGGCAGGCGGCGTTGTATTTGGCCTCGCGCGAGAGTGCGGTCAATCTCGTGGTGCGCGGCAACGATCTCTACACCGGCATGTCGTCGTACCTCGCCGAGCGGTTATTGGCCGACCCGCGTGTCACGATCCACACGAACACCGAAGTGACCGCGCTGCACGGGGACGCGTCGCTTACTAGCATTGGTCTCACCAACCGCGCCACCGGTGCAACCCTCGACGTCGATTGCACAGGACTGTTCTGCTTCATCGGAGCAGTACCGGCCACCGGCTGGCTCACCACCATCGCAATGGATGATGACGGCTTCATCCGCACCGACGCCCAGCTGCTCGACGTCCATCTGGGTGAGATCTGGGCACACATGGGACGACGACCCCTGCCGTTCGAGACGAACGTGCCCGCTGTCTTTGCGGCTGGCGACGTCCGGTCAGGGTCGATGAAGCGGGTCGCAGCCGCCGTCGGTGACGGATCAAGCGCGGTGCGGTCCGTGCACGCGGCCCTCGGAGTGCGCGTCTAGGTCAACGGCAATGCAGCGAGCACTGCGCCCAAGGCGATGAGTTTCGCTGGGGTTTCACGTCGGTATGTAGACAGCCGATGACCCGAACTCGAGGAGCCGCTCATGACCGCGACCTACACCTTCGACGTCTTTTGTAGCCTGGACGGGTTTGGCTCAAATAACGGCGACTGGGGCGGCTACTGGGGTAAGCAAGGTCCCGAGCTGCTCGACCACCGCCTCGCTTTGTACGACGCGGAGCAGCGCATGGTCTTCGGGGCCAACACCTTTCGGCAATTTGTGCAGATGCTGGCATCGAGCAACGAGTACCCCGACGTGCGTGACCCCTGGGTCACCCGGATGACCACCTTGCCGGCAACGGTGGTGTCGTCGACGCTAGAAGAACCTCTCGACTGGCCGAATGCGACCGTCGTGCACGGCGACGCCGTTGATGTGGTCGCGCGGCTCAAGGAGGAATCGCAGGTCCCGTTGCGCTCACATGGCAGCCTGTCGATGAACCGCGCGCTGATGGCCGCCGGGCTGGTCGACCGCGTGCAGGTGGCGGTCTTCCCGGTGATCACCGGGAAGACCGGGCTCGATCCCATCTTCCAGGGCGCGGCCGACTTCGACCTCGAGCTGATCGAGAGCCGGACGCTCGACGGCAGGGTCCAAGAACTCATCTACCAACCCAGCCTGCACGGCTGAGCCGGTCCGCCGATCTCGTTAGTGCGTGTGGTGGGTCCCGAGGACGGACAGCCACTCTTGCCTGTCCGGAGCGGCCATGCCGACCTTGGCGAGCGCAGGGCCGAGGCGCGAGGCCATGAAGTTTCCTTGGGATTCTTGAGAATCCCACACCTCAAACACCACCAGACTTCCGCTCGCAGACGTAGCGCCGACGTGGCTGAGTAGGCCGACCGGCCAGTCGCCTTCGCGGGTGATCGGGTCGATGTCCAGGAGTTCATTGACGGCGTCGTAGTCCGCCTTCGTGCCTTTGAACTCCAAGATGAGGGCTTCGGACATGAGTGCCTCGCTCCCTGTCGGTGCCGACGGCGTCGGTGCCTGGAGGCTAGCGGGAGTGGATCCCGTCGAACAAGGGTCAGCTACTTGGGCGGTAACGACTGTGCGTAGCTGACACCGTGCCGCACCCACCGGCGCAGCTCTTTGACCGTCGCAACTGCCTCGGGGTCGACTCGAAGCCAGCCGTCCATTTCGCGGCCGCGCATCTCGAACGGACCGACGTGCGGTTCGCTCACCAACGACTCCGTCTTCGCGGGGTCGACCCGCAGCAAGAGGCCGCCCTTGCTGCTGGCGGCGACCGCCATGTTGCCGTTGATCAGAAACGCCAGGCCGCCGAACATGCGCTTCTCGGTCAGGCCGGCTTCACCCTGCAGGACCTCGCGAAGCCGGTTCGCGAGTTCCTCGTCATATGCCATAGCCGCAGTATGCCGCGCACCGGTGACAACGAGAACAGCCTCAGTCGCTGCCGTGCCGGCCGGACTTTCGTTCGGCCAGTTCGCGGAACTGCTCGGGCACTCGGCGTACGTCGGAGAACACGATCGCCGCATAGCCGATCGCACCTCGGCCGAACCGGGTGCGGATCGCGTCGACCGAGCGGTCGGCGTCGGAGCGGGCTGCACCGGCTTTCGTGCCCGGCCGCAGCTCGTCGTCGGGCAAGCCAAGCGGCAACTCGAGCTGCAGCACGTGTTGGGCAACCAACTGCGAAACTGAGACCGCGAGCAACGAGATGCGCGGCTCGTCAGGATGATCGCGCAAGGCGGTAAGGGCGAGTTCGGTGGCAATGTCAGTGAGCGCGATGGTCGCGCAAATCGCAGCTGGCAGTGTGACCGAGCGGGTCACCGATCGCAGCTGGGCGAACCGCACCCGCACGGTGATCGTGCGGCCGGCGCAGCCGCCGGCGCGCAACCGGCCGGCCACTCGGTCGGCGAGATATCCCAACGTCGTGTGCACCAACTCGGGCGTCGCATCGCGCAAGCCAAGTGCCGCCTGCGCACCGACCGACGACGCGGTGTGGTCGCGCTCGATCGTGCGCGGGTCGATGTTGCTGGCAAGAGCGCTGAGTTTGTCACCGACTGCGGTGCCCAGCAGGTGCCGCAGGTAGGGGTTCGGCGTCGCGGCCAGGTCGCCGATCGTGCGCACGCCGGCACTCGCCAGCCGCGCCGCCGCCGCCGGCCCGACGCCCCAGATCAGTTCGACCGGCAGCGGGTGCAGAAACTGCTGCTCGCCACCGACGGGCACGACGACGAGCCCGTCAGGCTTGGCGACTTGCGATGCGATCTTGGCGAGATGCTTGGTGCCGGCGACACCGACCGAAATGGGCAGCCCGATCTCGTCGCGCACCCGTTGCCGGATGGCCTGGGCGATTGCCGGCGGCGGTCCGAATAGGTGTGTCGAGCCGGCGACGTCGAGAAACGCTTCGTCGATCGAGATGCGTTCGACCAGGGGAGTGAAATCACGCAGCACCTCGATGACCTGATCGCCCAAGCGCTGGTACTCACGGAAGTTGCCGCCGACGAACTGCAACGCCGGACACAACGCGCGTGCCTGGCGCCCCGGCATGCCACCCCGGACGCCGAACGCCCGCGCCTCATAGGAGGCGGCCAACACGACTCCGCCGCCGACCGCGATGGGGCGGCCGCGCAGGCTCGGATCGAGCAGCTGCTCGACGGAGGCGTAGAACGCGTCGAGGTCGGCATGCAACATCGTCGCCTGCCCGACCAATACCACCGCGCCAGGCTACTCGAACACCTGTTCGAATTACATCCCTTCCCGCCGTGATCACGAAGGGTTGAGCAGCAGCTGGCCTGCTATCCCATCGTGATCATCAAATGGGGCGGAACCAACCGGCTAGCTGATCGTGTAGTTGTACGGAATCGCGGCCACTTCGTTCGGGCTTCCGGTCACGGCGTCCCAGGTGTCGAGGTACAGGACACCCGAAACGGTCGTGCCCGGCGCGCCGACCGGCTTGAACGTCAGCGTGATCGAGCCATGTGCCCCGACCCCGACTGACACCGGCGTTGCTACCGGCGCCGACGCATCGACGTCCGCCAACAGCGGGTCGCCGCTGGAAGCCGTCACCGCCGGATCAAACGGCACGGTGTGCGCCGTCGCGGTGAACGTGTTCGTCACCGTTGGGCTGCCCGCATCGCCGAACGGGCCGATGCTTGCGGGCAGTGCCAACCAGGTCTCCGGCGCGATGACGGGGTCGGTCAACGTGACCGACGGGGTGGTGCTCGCCGGGCCGGCCTCGACGTCGGGGTCACCCTCGAACGAGAGGTCGCTGACGTGGTCGGCCGGGAACGGCGAGATCTCGAACAGCGTCGGGATGCTCGACGTCGACGACACCGTCAACGAGTCGGTCTGCGTCGGCACGCCCACTCCCGGGAACGGCGGCAGGATGTCGTTGTTGAAGACGTACGGGTTGTTCTGCACGACCAGTGAGAGGTCGGTGCGAGTCAACCCGCGCGCGTCGACGAAGTAGCCACCGTCGGCAACTCCGTTGTTCGTGAACGACACTGATGCGGTCACCGACTTGCCCGCCATCAACGTTCCACCGTTCGGTACACCAGTGGTGTGTACGGCGTTGGCAGCCGTCGAGATGACGCTGGTGAACGGTGTCGACGTCGACGTGCCAGCGATCGGGCCGAAGACCGTGAACACCAGTTGCCACAAGCCTGCTTGCGGATTCAGGTGCGACAACTGCACCGCCGGCACCATCGTGATGTTGCCGAGACCATCGGTGCGTTGATTGGTCTGCGTCGATACAGCTTCGCCGTTCGGGTCGACCAAGAACGCGTAGAACGCCTCGTTCGAACCGCCGGCCACCGAGATGCCGACCGACAAATTCGGCGAACCCGCAGGCACGTTGAACTCATACGTCGAACCGGGGCCCGGCGAACCGCGGCCGTTGCCACCAGTGAACTGGTCGTGGAAGACGGCCGAACCGTGGTCGAGGTCAATCAGCGTGCGCACAACGATCGGTACGACGCTGGTCGTGCCGATCGGCGCCGCTGAGTCACTCGACGGGCTGGCTACCGACGGTGTGATGTCGGGCGACGCAAGTGCCGAGGCCGCGTGCCCTAAGCCAGCGATCGGCACCAGCACGAGCGCGTCGGCAGTGTCGCCGGCCGAACTCGACGCGGGCACCGTCACGTGCACGGTCGCACTGCCACCCGCGGGCACGATCAACACGGACGGCGATGTGCTGCCGCCGAGTGAAGTGCCTCGGTCGATTGCGGTGAAGACGACCTTGCCGGAATAGCCAGCTGCGCTGGCGGCGGTGAAGATGATCGCCGTCCACTTGCCCGCGATCGGGTGTGGCACCGCGACTTCACCGAAGTCACCGAACCCCTGCGGAAGCGAGTACGCGGTGTACACGCCGTGCGGATCGAGCAACGCGAACCGCACGATCGTGTTCGGATCCGCCCACGCGATATCCGCATCAAGATTTGCGGTACCAGCTGGCACGTTGAATGTGTGCGTTCGGAACGCGCGCGAGCTACCGAACTGGTCGACGAACGTCGGGTCGGTCAGTGGCGACAACGTGACGTCCGTGGTCGACCGATCGAGCAACCGACCGTTGCCGCGCACAAATGCCGCGACAACTTCTGCATGTGAGCTGAGGTTCGTCACTTGCACGTCGCCGTGCGCGGCGGTACCCGGGGCTGTTGTGAGGTCGAGCTGCTCAGGGCTGGTCAACACATCGCTGGTGCCACCGACACCCGAACCGGCGTTGACGGCGCGTGCGGCCCGAACGGCCCGCAACGAGTCGAGCAAACCGGCACCTTGGTCGGTCGTCGGCAGGCCGAGGTCGTCGGCCGTGCTGGTGAGCAGGTTCTTCACCAACAATGCCGAGGGCGACGCGCCGCCGTGCGACTCGCGATAGGCCTGAATGACCAGCGCTGCGGCGCCTGCTGTCAATGGCGCCGATTCGCTGCTGCCGCCGAATTCCTGGATGTCGGCAGGGTTGCCGGCGTCGTCGGTGCAGTCGCCATAGATATCGGTGTTGGCACTGCACAACGCCCAACCGCGGTCGCCGGGAGCGAGCAGGTCGATCGTGCGACCCGGCTGGGTCACGCCGCCGGAGCTCACGGCCGACACCGTGTTGTTGCGGTAGCTGCCGTTGCCTAACTGGAAGCCGTACGCCGTGGTCTGCGCGTACGTGCGGAACGTGGTGCTCGCGCCGACCGAGATGACGTCAGGCGCACTCGCCGGCGAGCCGATGCTGTTGACGAATCCCGAATCACCCGAGCTGGCAACCACGACGATGCCGGACTTCACCAGCTCCTCGTTGAAGACCGCGGTCGGATCGTCTGTGGTGTCGGGGAACTGGTTGCTGCCGAACGACTCGTTGATGACATCGGCGTGGTCGTGCGTGACTGCCCAGTCGAGGGCGCCGAGAATCGCCGAGTTGAAGGCGAAGCCACCGGCCGGGAAGATCTTCAGGCCGACCAACGACGCGCCGGGTGCCATGCCGAGGATGCGGATGTTGCAACCGGCCGGCAATGGGTGCGCGGGGTTCACGAACGTCGACAGGTCGTAGGTCTTGCGACCTTGCGCAGCGATCGAACTCGCGTCGCCGAAAGCCTCGCCACCAGCAGTCGGCGCGTTCGGACCTTCGCCGCTGAAGTCTTGGTAGTCGATGAACACGTGGGTGCCGTCGGCCCGAATGAAGTCAGGATTGTTGGGGTCGACACCGTCGGCGAGAAACGCCACAGTCACGCCCTTGCCGCTGGCGATCTGCTGCGCTGAGGGCGTCGAGCTGTTACTGAACGCGGTGTGCGTCGCTTGCAACGCTTCGGGCTCGAGCAGCGGCTTGCTCGGGCACACCGTGCTCGACGCAGGTGCGCGCGTTGGCGCGAGAATTTGTGGGCTGGCCAACTTGGCCGGCGCCGGCGCAGGCGCGGTCGGCGTGGCGGCGGGCGTCGCGGCGACCTGGCGGTCGGCGACTACCGATGCGACCGCAGGGTCGGCGGCGAGATCAGCCGCGCCCGCGGTGGAGATGGTTACGGCGAATGCGTTCGCGACGTGCAGTGCGCGGATCGCAGTGCCTCCGTCGCGCTTGGCCGTCGCGATCAGCGGCGCTTGCGCGGCATCCGTTGCCTGCACGCGGGCAGCGATCGACGACGACGACGCCGGCAGGTTCGCGTATTGATCTTTAAGCAGGACGACGACATGTTCGGCCGCGGAGGCCGAAGGTGTGGTGGCGGCCGCGGAGGCCGACTGTGTGGTGGCTGTCGCGGCGGAGCCGGCCGCTGGCAGGGTGGCTGCCGTCGCGGCTGTTGATCCGGTCACCGCCCAGGTTGCGAGCGCAGCGCTGGTGGCACCGACAAACGCAGTGAGGCGACGAACCAGGTGCCGGTGACGTCGGTCTGAACGGACATAGCGCATATGAGGCCCTTTCGCAGGTCATGCCAGGACTCGCGAAATCTATGTCAGATCGCGAACGGTGGGAACCCGCGTCACCCGTTAGGCCGAAATGGCTCAGCGTGGGGCCGCCTCAAATTGCGCTAGTGCTCGTACGAATCACAAGATCAGCGCGTATCTGCGGCACAGGTGTGTCACCACCGGCAACGGCGTCGAGCACGAGGCGGGCGGCCCAGCGACCTTGATCAAGCAATCCTTGCGCGACTGTGGTCAGCGGCGGGGTTGAGCGAGCGGCATCGTCGATGTCGTCAAACCCCACAACGGAGACATCGCCCGGCACGTCGATTCCAGCTTTCGCCGCACTGGCGAGCGCGCCGAGGGCGAGCACGTCAGTCACGCCGAACACCGCAGTTGGCGGATGCGGCCCGGTGAGCAACTCGTTCATGGCCTGTTCGCCCGCCTTGCGGCTGTTCGCCGATGCATCGATCACCCTGATCGCGTCAGCGGCAATACCGGCGTCGGCGAGCGCGCGGCGAAAACCGAGCACGCGCTGTCGCATCACCAGGTGGGTGCCGGGCACATCGAACGCGGCCGCAGTGTCGGCGTCCGGCATCTCTTCTTCAGTGATCTTTGCTTCTTCTGGGATCATGCCTGCCCCGAAGGTGATGACGCCGAAGCGTCGATGGTGCAAGCCGATCAGGTGTTTCCCTGCGAGCTGGGCCGCTTTGGTGTTGTCGACGCCGACGCGCGGCACACCGGGCAGGCGCAAATTTCCCCAGGTGACAAGGGGTAATCGTCGCTGCACGACATCGAGCACCGCTTGGTCGCGGGGGGCGAGCGAGGCCACGATGAATCCGTCCACGAGCGCGTTGCGTACGAGCGAGTACTGCTGATTGCCCTCGGCCGGCAGCAGCAGCATGGCCTGCCCGGCGTCGCGCAGTTCGGTTGCCACGCCCTGCAAGAACGACACGAGGCCGGGGTCGGAGAACGCGTAGGGCAACTGCTCGGTCAGCAGCACGCCGATCGTGCCGGCCCGCCGGCGTCTAAGCGACCGGCCGGCCGGGTCGGGGCCGGAGTAGCCGAGCGATGCCGCGACCCGCAAGACGTGCTGGCGGGTGGTCGCCGACATCTGGTCGGGCCGGTTGTATGCATTCGAGACGGTCATGCGTGAGACGCCGGCGGCCGCAGCCACCCGATCGAGGGTCGGCCGGTTTTCGACCACGGTTCGCACTCCTCCCGGGTCACGTTGCTGCCGATAGGGGGAATGCTACGCACAATCGCCTGGCCTACTGTATCGTTACAGAAGAAAGCTGATCAAGCATCGGCTACGACCGTGGGACGGAGAAGTAGATCGTCGTGTCAATGCACGAGGCGGCCCTGACCCTCGCCTATCTAGGAGCCGCGCTCGGCATCGCGATGGTGGTGCCGCAGATCGTGCGCATCGTGCGGAATCCGCGCATGTCAGGTGTCTCACCGACTGCGTGGGCGTTGCTCGGCTTGGGTTGCTTGATGTGGATGACCTATGGCGCGCGAGTCGGCGTGCTGCCGCAAATCCCCGGCAACATCATCTTGATCAGCGGCGCAGTGATAGTCGTCATGTTGGTTCCGTCTGACCGGTCGCGCGCCTACCGGCTGGTGCCACTCGCGGCCGCCGCGATCACGCTCTTCGCTGTCGCGATGCTGATCCCAGCGCAGGATGTCGGGTACCTAGGATTCTCGATCGGGCTCGTCTCGTCGTGGCCGCAGGTCTACGACTCGATCCAGACCTGGCGGGCCGGCCGCACCTCCGCGGTGTCGGTCTCCTCGTGGCTCTTGCGGGCCGCATCGCAAGTCGCCTGGCTCGGGTACGCGATTGGCACCGACGATCGGCCGGTGGTGATCGGCGCGAGCCTGGGCCTGTTCACCGCGACCTCGTTGATCGGGCTCGAGTGGCGGTCACGGGTGAACGCGACCGCCACTCCCACTGCTACTGCGGCTCCGACAGCATCAGTGCTCCAACCGGCAGTGCGGCCTCAGGCGCGCGCGGGCATCGCCGCATTTGGGGCGACCAGCCGGAAATGCGCGCCGGTGGCGTCGGTCACCGCAGCAATCCGGCCGTAAGGCGTGTCGTCGGCCGGTTGCACCACCGAGCCGCCGAGCTCGACGACTTTCGCGACCGCTTCGTCGGTGTCGTCGACGCCGAAGTAGAGCACCCAGTGCGCGGGCACGCCTTCGGGCAGGTAGCTCGTGGCATCCATGATCCCGGCCAGTTGGGCGTCGCCGTCCTGCTGGATGGTGTAGCGGAATTCAGGGGTGTCGCTCTCGACGTGGGTGTCCCAGTGGAAGACGTCGCGGTAAAAGGCCACCGCCTTGTCGTAGTCGCGGGTGTGCAGCTCGAACCAGCTCGGCGCGCCCGCCTCTGTGAGCACGCCAAATCCGGTGTGGGTGTCGGGTTGCCATACGCCGACGGCGGCGCCGGTCGGGTCGGCAAGAACGGCCATCGTGCCCATGTCGCCGACCTGCATCGGCTCGACGAAAACCTGGCCGCCATGCGCGGCAGCCGACTCGAGCGTCTTCTGCGCGTCGTCGCTCGACAGGTAGACCGTCCACGTGTCCGGCGTCGGATTCTCGGGCTGCCGAGCCATGGCGCCGCCGATCCGTAGTCCCGCGCCGTTCGTGAAGCTCACGTATCCACCGAACTCCTCGTTCGGCTCCGACGCGTTCCACCCGAACAGTTGCGCATAGAACGCGCGGCTGCGCTCGATGTCAGACGTCAGCAGATCGGCCCAGATCGGGGCGCCGTTTGGGGTGTGGTCTCGTGCCGGCATGTGGTCCTCCTCGGATGTGTGCGTGTGGTCAGAACGCTCGTGCATATTGGACGCCGCGGCGTGCTGCAATTCATCGGCCGCATGTCATCGACAATTGCCGCCACCAATCGGCGCTGTCAGCGCCTGCACTTAGCATGCTCGTATGAGCACCGAAACCGCCATGCCGCACGAATTCGAGTTGCGCTTCGAGCAGCACCGCACGGAACTGCGCGGCTATTGCTACCGCATGCTGGCCTCCCCGTTCGACGCCGACGACGCGGTACAAGACACCTTCATCAGGGCGTGGCGGGCCTATGACCGGTTCGAGGGCAGATCGTCGCTGCGATCGTGGCT
>Ga0066789_10000949_pt1 | contig 12295 bp, 5 predicted proteins | sample OrgsoiDNA2013049_FD_70960 | JGI IMG/M metagenome (GOLD analysis project Ga0066789, IMG submission 70960) | Permafrost soil microbial communities from the Arctic, to analyse light accelerated degradation of dissolved organic matter (DOM) -... | ecosystem: Environmental > Terrestrial > Soil >...
CCCAATGCGAGATCCATCTGCCCGATCCACGGGTGGCGCTCTTCCATGCGGCGATCTTCAAGCAGGTCGACGGCATCTACGTTCATGCACCCGAAGCCGCGCTATCCGTCAACAAGCGAGCCGAACGTGAAGCGCGACTCACGCCCGGCACTCAGATCGACCTCGGGCCGTACGAACTGGTGGTCGAACCCCCGCCGGCGGGTTGCGACCTCGCATTGGCAATCGAACTCGTGCGACCGTTGCCCGACGATCTCGCCGAGATCCGGGCCAAGTCACGCACCACGCTGGAGAAAACCGCACTTTCGAAGCGAACCCCGGCGTGGACGCTGGCGATTGTGGTGCGCTGATTCTTCTCGCGCTGCCGATATTCAACGCGCTGCTGCCTCCGCTGCGCACGGCGACCTCCGAACTACCGGTCACGCCCGACCAGTCGTGGAATCCGCGGCCGCTCTCGGTTGGACATCAGGCGTTCGGCCGAAACTGCGGCTCGTGCCACGAAACGCCGTTCGTGCGCGTGCGCGATCGCGTCTGCATCCAGTGCCACCGGAAAACGCCAGGTCACGTGCAATCCGTCGCGATGCAGCAACGACTCTTCGGCGATACGCGCTGCGCCAGCTGCCACGCCGATCACAAGGGGCCGATCGGTTTGGTGCGCCACGATCCGGAGTTGTGCGTCGCCTGTCACGGTGCGTTGAAACGGAAGGATCCCGACACCGCCTTTCGCGACGTCACGGATTTTGCCGCGGACCATCCTGGATTCAAGCTGACGCTGTGGAAGGGCCCGACGCCGGAAGCAGTGGTGGGGGTGGAGCAGAGCAACAAGGCGGCGCTGGTCGAGCGCTCCAACCTGAAGTTTCCGCACGATGCGCATCTCAAGCCGAACCTGCGCGCGCCCAACGGCCGCAAGACGCTCGATTGCGGCAGCTGTCATATGCCCGATGCGAGCGGGCGGAGCTTCGTGCCCATCGTGATGAAGACCGTGTGCCTCGAATGCCATCGACTCGAGTTCGAACCGGCAGTGACGACGCGGCAGGTGCCGCACGGCTCGATCGACGATGTCATGTTGACCATGCAGGAGTTCTATGCAAACATCGCCCTCAACAATATTCCCGTCGATGTGATCGACATCGGCGAGATCCGGCGCGGCCTCCCGCGATTTGCGTCCGGAGTAATAACCGACGAGCAACGGCAGCGCGCGCTCGCCTGGGCGAAGGCCAAGGCGCAAAAGGTCTCCGAGGACCTGATCGAAGTACGCGTTTGTATTGTGTGTCATCAGGTCACCAGGACCGTGATGCAAGGGGAAGCGGACGCACCGATCGCGTGGAACGTTACTCCGGTTCACGTTGCCAACACGTGGATGCCGGGGGCGCGCTTCGACCACGACAAGCACCGCACCAGCAAGTGCGCGGATTGCCATCCGGTCGCCAAGTCGCATCTGAGCAGCGACATCTCCATTCCGGACATCAACAAGTGCCGCGAATGCCACGCCGGTAACACCGCCGCTGCGAACAGGGTCGTATCGACCTGCGTTTCCTGCCACGATTTCCACTTGCCCGGGCATCCGCCGTTCGGGACGCGCGCCGACGCCACACCGAAGTCGAGGTTGCAATGAACACGGGCCTTCGCGCGTCGCTGTCGGCGGCGGCGCTTGGCTTGCTGCTGGCTGGGTGCGGCGGCGGCGGTGGTGGCAACAGCAACGCGATCCCGAGTCCGAATGCGCTCACGGCCGCCGACGTGCAGCAGGTGATCGCTCAGGCGGTGGCGGAAGCCAAGGCGCGCAGCAAGCCCGCCACGATTGCGGTCGTCGATCGCGTGGGCAACGTGCTCGGCGTGTTCGCGATGAACGGCGCTCCGGCGAGCTTCAAGGTAACCATCGACCCGAGTGGCCAGACGACTGCGGTCGGGGGACTCGAGGGTGTCGTGTTGCCATCGCCCCTGGCGGCCATCGCCAAGGCGGTCACCGGCGCCTATCTGTCATCGGCTGGTAACGCGTTCTCGACCCGCACGGCAAGCCAGATCGTGCAGAGCCATTTCAACCCGCAGGAATTCGATCAACCCGGCGGCCCACTGTTCGGTGTCCAGTTCTCGTCGCTGCCTTGCTCGGATGTGGTGCAGCCCGCGAGCATGGGCCAACTTGGGCCCAAGTCGACCCCGATCGGTCTCGCGGCGGATCCGGGAGGCTTGCCGTTGTACAAGAACGGGACGCTCGTCGGCGGCATCGGCGTGCTCGCCGACGGCTTCTACACGGTCGACCTGGACATCATCGACACCGACACTGACAGCGACGAACTGATCGCGGTCGCGGGCACGTATGGCTTCGCGGCGCCGACCGACATCCGCGCCGAGCGTATCACCGTCGACGGCAGGAGCCTGCGCTACGTCGACTCCGAGGCAACGGTGAGCAATCCCGCCGCTGCGCCACCAACCTTGACGGGGGGCGTGCTGGTCAATCCGATCGCCCCTGGTGTCGCATTCGACACACCCGCATCCGGCTACGCGCCCGACCCTGACCCGGCGTTCGCCGGCAAAAACGCCTACACGCTCGTCGATGCGGCGGGCATGCCGCGCTATGCGCCGAAAGCCGGCACCGACGGGTTGCTCACCCGCGCGGAGGTCGTGGCGATTCTCGCCAATGGCCTCGACATCGCCAACCGTGAGCGCGCGCAGATTCGCCGCCCGACAGGCTCGGCGGCACAGGTTTCGGTCGTGGTCGTCGATACCAAGGGTGAAATTCTCGGGCTCACGCGCACACCCGATGCGCCTGTGTTCGGTACCGACGTCGCCGTGCAAAAGGCGCGCACCGCGGGATTTTTCTCGAGCGTCACCGCGGCGGCTGAACTCAAGGCCTTGCCGCCCGCCAACCAGACGCCACCCGTCGCGATCGGTTCCTACGTGACCCAGATGCAAACATTCCTCAGCGATCCGACGTCGCTGGCGAACGGCATCGCCTACAGCAATCGTTCCGTGGGCAATCTGGCGCGTCCGTTCTTTCCCGACGGCATCGAGGGCCGGCCCAACGGTCCTCTGTCGAAACCATTCCCGTCGCAATGGAGCCCATTCAACGACGGCCTTCAGCTCGATCTCGTAATCAATGCCGTGACCGGTGTTGGCGCGCCGGCGTCGGGGTGCACCGGCAATGCACGCATTCGCAACGGCATCCAGATTTTTCCGGGCAGCTTCCCGATCTATCGCGGTGCGCAACTGATCGGCGCCGTCGGGGTGTCCGGCGACGGCATCGACCAGGACGACATGGTCGGGTTTCTCGGTCTCGCCAACGCCGGCACCGCACTTGGCAACAGCATTGCCAACGCGCCGTCCGGCATCCGCGCCGATACGATCGCGCCACAGGGCGAGGGCTCGCGTTTGCGCTACGCCAACTGTCCACAGGCGCCGTTCAACGACAGCACTCAACAGAATGCGTGCGCGGGGATATGACTGCAGGCTTCGGCTGCTGATCGCGGCGCTCGCACTGCCGGCGGTGGCGATCGCGCAATCGCAACCCGCGCCTCCGGTCGCGGTCAAGCGCCCAGGGGAAGCGGCGCCGCCACAAAATTCCGCGGACGGGCGCTACGCCATCCAGGTGCTCGTCGCGACGCTCAACGTTCATGCGGAACCGGCACCAGGATCCGCGGTGATCGCGGAACTGCAGGAGGGTGCCCGCCTTCAGGCCGACGACCGCCGGGGCAACTGGTATCGCATCCGGCTTGCCGACGGCCGCATCGGTTGGGTCGATTACATCGTCGGCAAGGTCAGTCCCAACTTCTCGGTCGATGCGCGCCCAGGGCTGGCGCTAGGGCGTCCGGGCGGCACCAGCGCTACGGGACCTGACGAATTCGCCCCACCGGTCCCGCCGCCGGTGGCAACGCTGCCCGACGACCACGTGGTATTGCAGCGCCCGATGGGCAAGCCGCTGGAAGAGGTCATTCCGGTCATCGATCCCAAGCAGGTGCAGCCACCGGCGCCGCTGCTGCCGCGCGAGACCATCCCCGTGCCGGATCGCTGGCGCATCACCGACGAACTCGGGCTCGTCAACCAGCGGTGGTTCGACCCCTACAATCCGAACACACTGAAGGGTGATCGGCCGGTCTTCGGCAAGGACTGGTTCTTCGAGTTGAGCGTGATATCGGACACGCTGCTCGAATGGCGGCAACTTCCCACGCCCATCGGCGCCCAGTCCACCGAACGCTCGCAATCCAACGATCAGTTCGGACGTGGCCGGCAATCGGAGTTTCAGGAAAACCTGATCGTCAGCCTGTCGCTGATCAAGGGCGACACTGCGTTCAAGCCGCCGGATTTTCAGGTGCGCGTGACGCCGGTCGTCAACTTCAATCGCGTCGAGCTGCAGGAGGTGCGCGGCGTCAATATCGACCCCACGCGCGGCATCAATCGCAACGACAATTTCGTCGGCCTGCAGGAGGCGTTTTTCGACGTGCGTCTGCGCGAACAATCCGAGCGCTTCGATTTCGACACCATCCGCGTCGGCATCCAGCCCTTTACGTCGGATTTCCGCAGTCTGCTCTATCTCGACCAGCCGATCGGCGTGCGCCTGTTCGGCACTCGCGACAACAACCAGTGGCAATACAATCTCGCGTGGTTCCGCCTCATCGAGCGCGACACCAACAGCGGCCTGAACGACATCAGCAAGCCGCTGCGCAACGACAACATCTATCTGTTCAATCTGTACAAGCAGGACTTCTACGTGCCCGGGTTCACGCTGCAGGGCACCCTGATCTACAACGACAACCAGGAGACCGCCACCGAGTTCCTCGATAACAACGGTTTCCAGGTGCGGCCCTCGGTCTTCGGCGATGCGCGCCCGCACACGTACCGGGTCGCGTACGCGGGCCTCAATGGCGACGGACACTTCGGCCGCTGGAACACCACCGCCTCGCTGTACTACGCGTTCGGGCGCGACAGCCACAATCAACTGTCGCAGCAGCCGGCGGACATCAGCGCGTTCTACGGCGTCGCGGAGGTGTCGCGCGATTTCGACTGGTACCGCATTCGCGGCACGGCGCTGTACGCGACCGGCGACTCGAATCCCTTCGATGGCAAGGAGACCGGGTTCGACGCGATCCGCGAACAACCGCAGATCGCGGGAGCCGGCACGAGTTACTGGATCCGGCAGGCGGTACCGCTCATCGGCGGGGGCGGCGTCGCGCTGTCGGCGCGCAACGGCGTGCTTGCCAGCCTGCGCTCCTCGGAGGACCAGGGACAGTCCAACTTCATCAATCCCGGCGTGGCGCTGGTGGGCATCGGCGCCGATCTCGACGTCACTCCGCGACTGCGCCTGATCGGTAACCTCAACGAGCTCTGGTTTGCCAACACGGCGGTGCTGTCGGTGCTGCGCAATCAGGGTACGATCGACCGCAGCATCGGCACCGATGTCTCGGCGGCACTGGAATACCGCCCGCTGTTTTCGCAGAACATCGTCGTCAGCGCGTCGGCGGCCGCATTGGTACCCGGCAAGGGACTCAAACAGCTGTACGAGCTCGACAACAACAAGACGCAGTATTCGATACTCGTGAGCCTGCTGCTGGCATTCTAGGATGAAACGGCCCCCACGCTCGCTTTGCTCGCCGCCCGCAAGAGGGCGGGTCAGTCCCTTGGGGCGGCCGTTCCCGACTGACATGAACCGCAACGCGCATTTTGTCCGGGGACTCGCCGCGGCGGCGCTGGCGGCGGTCGCGCTTGCGGCGACGGATTTGGCGTTTGCGCTCGGCGAAGAGCGGCCCGTTGCGCGTTTGTATGCGTCGACGCCGCCGGCGCCCGAACGGCAAACCGCGCAGGACGCGCTCGCCAAGTCGCTGGGCTGCGTGAGTTGTCACAGCGCCACCGACCACACGACCATGCACGTCAACACCGGCGTCATCCTCGGCTGCGCGGACTGTCATGGCGGCGACGCCAAAGTGATCCGGCCGCAAGGCAGCGAAGTCAAGGACACGTCGTATCGCGCTGCCGCCGACAGCGCGCACGTGCTGCCGCGCTACCCCGTGGCGTGGAATTGGCCGTCGTCGGCGAACCCGGAGCGCAGCTACACGCTGCTCAACCGCGAAGCGTCCGAGTACATCCGCTTCGTCAATCCGGGCGATTACCGCGTCGCGCGCGATTCGTGCGGCGCGTGCCATCTGCAAATCATCCAGGCCGCGGAGCGCAGCCTGATGTCCACGTCGGCAATGCTGTGGGGCGGCGCGTCGTACAACAACGGGATCCTGCCCTACAAGCGCTACATCCTCGGCGAGGCCTACACCACGCAGGGTGAAGCGGCGACGGTGGTCAATCCGGTGCCGCCGAATCCGTTCATGACCGAAAAAGGGATCATCGCCAAGCTGTTCCCGCTGCCGGCATGGGAATCGCTGCCGGCTGCGGACATTTTCCGCGTGTTCGAGCGTGGCGGCCGCGTGATTCAGACGCAGTTTCCGGAAATCGGCCTGCCGAACGTGTCCGGTGACTTGCAGAAACTCGACGAACCAGGCCGGCCCGACATCCGGCAATCGATTCGCGGATCCGGTACCGGATTGCGCATCGCGGTGCCGGTCATCAACATCACGAAGACACGGCTGAACGATCCGCACATGTGGTTCCTCGGCACCAACGAACAGCCGGGCGACTACCGTTCCTCCGGCTGCACCGGCTGTCACACCGTGTACGCGAACGACCGCGACCCGAAGCACTCCGGGCCCTACGCGGCGTTCGGCAACACCGGCAAGACGCAGACCGCCGATCCGACGATCCCGAAGGACGAGTCGGGCCATCCGCTCAAGCACGCGTTCACGCGCGCGATACCGTCGTCGCAGTGCATGGTCTGCCACATGCACCAGCCGAATGTGTTCGTGAACAGCTTTTACGGCTACATTATGTGGGACTACGAGTCCGACGCGCCGTTCATGTGGCCCGAAAAGCAACGCTATCCGACGTCGGCGGAGATCCGCCAGATCCTCGACCGCAACCCCGAGGAAGCATCCGTTCGCGGCAAGTGGAGCGACCCCGAGTTCCTGCGCAACGTGTCGTCGCTCAATCCGAAATTGAAGGACACCCAGTTTGCCGACTATCACGGCCACGGCTGGAACTTCCGGGCGGTGTTCAAGCGCGACCGTCACGGCACATTGCTCGACGCCGGCGGCAAGTCGGTCGCCGACGACGATCCGGACAAATTCAAGAAAGCCGTGCATCTGTCGTCGATCCACATGGACCTCGGATTCCAGTGCGTCGACTGCCATTTCTCGCAGGACTCGCACGGCAACGGCCACATTTACGGCGAAGTCGCGGCGGCGATCGAGATCGACTGCGCGGACTGCCACGGCACCGCGACCAAATACCCGACGCTGTTCACGACGGGCCCGGCATCGCGGCCGGGCGGCACCGACCTGTCGCTGTTGCGCACGCAGGACGGCCGCAAGCGCTTCGAGTGGCGCGACGGCAAGCTCTACCAGCGCGCAGCGACGGATCCGGACAAGGAGTGGGAAGTTTCGCTGGTGAAAGACACGATCAATCCGGCCAGCCCGCGGTACAACGCCAAGGCTGCACGCGCGAAGCTGATGTCCACCGGCGACTCGATGCAATGGGGTCCGGGCGTCGATCCCTCCAAGCTCGCGCACGCCGACGAAAAGATGACCTGCTATACCTGTCACCTGTCGTGGACGACGTCGTGCGCGGGTTGCCACCTGCCGATCCAGGCCAACTGGAAGACCGATCGCCTGCACTACGAGGGCGGCGAGACGCGCAACTACGCGACCTACAATCCGCAGGTCGCGCGCGACGACATGTTCCAGCTCGGGCATCACGGGCCGGTCAAGGGCGGCAGGATCGCACCGATCCGTTCGAGTTCGGCGCTGGTGCTTTCGTCGACCAACATCAACCGCGAGCGCATCTACATTCAGCAGCCGCCGATCGCCGCATCCGGCTTTTCGTCGCAGGCCTTTGCGCCGCATTACCCGCATACCGAGCGCAAAACCGAGACCAAGACCTGCAGCGATTGTCACGTGTCGCAGAACAAGGACAACAACGCGATCATGGCGCAGCTGATGCTGCAGGGCACGAACTTCGTCAACTTCGTCGGCTACAACGCGTGGGTCGGCGAGGAAAAGCACATCACCGCGGTGCAGGTCACCGAGTGGGAGGAGCCGCAGGCGGTGATCGGCAGTTATCTGCAGCAGTACGCCTATCCCGACTGGTACGCGCAACACCAGCAGCGCGACCTGCAACTGCCGACGGCGTCCGAACACGATACCGATGACGCGGCGCGCTGCGTGCAGCTGCGTGGCGAATATCTGTACGTCGCGGAGGGCAAGGCCGGCATGCGCGCCTACGATGTCGCCAGCGTTGCGAACAAGGGTTTCTCCGAGAAACTCATCACCGCGCCGTTCTCGCCGTGGGGACAGGACACGCGCATCGCGTCGACCAACGCGACGTGCGTCGCGTTGCCGACCAACCAGTCGATCAATCCGTTGCGCAACCAGGGCGACCTGATGCGCGTGACGAACCAGGAGCAGCCGTTCCATCCCATCTACAGCTACGCGGCGATTACCGATTCGGTCGAAGGCCTGATACTCACCGACGTCAACACGCTGGCCGACCGCAATCCGCAGAACAACTTCATCAAGCGCGCGGTCACGTGGAACGACAAAGGCATCCTCAACGGTGCACGCCACATTATTTTCGGCGGTCATTTCGCCTACATCGCCGCCGATGCGGGGATCGTCATCGTGGACCTCGACGATCCGCTCCAACCGAAGCTCGCCGCCGTCGTGCCGCTCAAGGGAGCGCGCGCCGCTGCGCTGCAGTTCCGCTATCTCTTCGCGCTCGACGACACGGGCCTGCGCTTGGTCGACGTCACCGACCCGACCCGGCCGCGCATGGTCGACGGCGCACAAGTGCCGCTGGCCGAAGCGAACCGCATTTACGTCGCGCGGACCTACGCGTACATTGCGGCGGGCAAGGACGGGCTCGTGATCGTCGACGTCGAGCGCCCTGAAACGCCGACACTGTTGACGCGCTTCACCGCCGACGGCAAGCTCACCGATGCTCGCGACGTCGTCGTCGCATCGACCAACGCGTCGCTGTTTGCCTATGTTGCCGACGGCATTAACGGTCTCAAGGTGCTGCAGCTGACGTCGCCGGAGACCCAGCCCAAGTTCTACGGCTTCTCGCCTGAGCCAAAACCGAAACTGATCGCCTGGCATCGTACCGCGACGCCGGCGCTGGCGCTGTCGAAGGGCCTCGACCGCGACCGCGCGGTCGACGAAACCGGCGGACAGATTGCGGTGTTCGGCCGCATCGGCTCGCGTCCGTTCACGTGGGACGAAATGAAGCGGTTCTATCAGCGGCCCGACGGCACGGTATGGACCGTGAGCGACACGCCGCGGGCAGCGGATTTTGTTCCGGCGGCAACCGTCGCCACCGGCACTCAAGGCGCAGCGGCGCCCACCAAGTAACGAGGAACGCCATGACCAAGATCGCGATCCGTTCTCTCCGAGCCTGGCTCCTGCTGGCGATGACGCTCGTCTGGGGTGCCGTCGCGGCGCAGCCGGCGGGGCATCCGCCGCTTCCTTACCAGACGGGCGAAAAGAGCGTCGGTGTCGTGAACTGTGCCAACAGCCTGTGCCATGGGTCGGTGCAGCCGTTCAAGGATTCCAACGTCCTGCAAAATGAATATGTGACGTGGTCGCGCGTGGACAAGCACGCGCGCGCCTACAAGGTGCTGTCCAACGAACAATCGGCGCGCATCGCGCGAAACCTCGGCATCGGCAACGCCTGGGAAGCCAAGATCTGCCTCGATTGTCACGCCCACAACATCCCCAAGGACAAGCGCGGCGAGCGCTTCAGGTTCGACGACGGCGTATCGTGCGAGGCGTGCCATGGTGCGGCGGAGCGCTGGCTGCCGAAGCACGTCGAGGACGGCGCGACGCATGCCAACAACCTCGGCGCCGGGCTCTATCCGACCGACGACCCGGCTGCGCGCGCGAACCTGTGCCTGTCGTGTCATTTCGGCAACTCCGATCGATTCGTGACGCACCGCATGATGGGTGCCGGTCATCCGCGGCTCTCGTTCGAGCTCGAAACGTTCACCACGGTGGAGCCTGCGCACTTCAAGATCGACGCTGATTGGGAAAAGCGCAAGCGCATGTGGGACGGCGTCAAGGTATGGGCGATCGGCCAGGCGCTCGCGGTCTCGGCAACGGTCGAGCTGCTGGCCGACCCGAAGCGCGGCCGCGATGGCCTGTTTCCGGAGCTGGTCCTGTTCGACTGCCACGCGTGCCACCATCCGATGAGCGACAAGCGCTGGGCGCCGCGCGTACCGGGACTTGGGCCGGGCGTCGTGCGGCTGAATGATTCGTCGATGCTGATGACGCGGGCGATCGCACGCGTTGTCGATCCCGCGCTAAGCGATCGCATCACGGCGACCATGAACCGGCTGCAGCAGACGGTGACGGGCGGCGGCGATGCGATCGGACAGGCGAAGGCGCTGCAGGACGAAATGGCGGCGCTGATTGCGCAGCTCAACCAGAAGACGTTCGGACCCGCCGAGATGCGTGGCGTGCTTGCCGCGCTCATCGATGAGGGCCTGAACGGCCAGTTCCGCGACTACGCCGGCGCCGAGCAGGCGACCATGGCCATCGGCAGCGTCGCCAACTTCATGTATGCGAAGGGTGTCCTCACTTCGGCGCGCAATATCAACGCCGGACTCGCCGACCTGCAGGCCGCGGTCGCCAACGACGAACGCTACCGGCCCGACCAGTTCCAGGCTGCGTTGCGCAGCTTCCGCGGGACCGTGGGGTTGTAACCCGGGACGGCCCGCGGTTGTCATTCCGAGGAGCCCACCTTCGGTTCGGAATGACAGTGTCCGGTTGACATTTTATGCGGGTGCGTCAGGATGAGCCCTGCATAAGGTCACGCCAAAGTGTTCAAGATCGCCATCATCGGTTCCGGCCCCTCCGGCCTCTCGGCCGCCGCGCACGCGGCAGAACTCGGATTGCCGCACGTGCTGCTTGAATCGGAAAAGCACGCGGCCGACACGATCTACAAGTATCAGAAGGGCAAGTACGTGATGGCCGAGCCGAGCATCCTGCCGCTGCGCAGCCCGATGGCTTTCGCGGCAGGCTCGCGCGAACAGATCCTTGGCGGCTGGGACGAAGGTCTCGCCCGCTACCAGGTCAACATCCGCTACGGTGGCGCGGTGACCGCGATTGCCGGCCAGCGCGGAGCCTTCACCGTGACGCTCGCGGGCGGCGCGAAGATCCAGGCCGAGACGATCGTGCTCGCGATCGGCCTGCAGGGCAACCTGCGCAAGGTCGGTGTGCCCGGCGAGGACCTGCCCGTCGTCCAGTATCAGCTCGACGATCCGGAAGAATACGAAGACGAAACCATCGTCGTCGTCGGCGCCGGCGACGCGGCGATCGAGAACGCGCTCGGGCTGTCCGCTCAGAACCGGGTGATCCTCGTCAATCGCAACGACGAGTTCACGCGCTGCAAGGAAGGCAACCTCAACCTGATCCTCGCCGCGATCAAGGATGGCAAGGTCGAGTGCCGCTACGGCACCACCGCCGCAAGCATTGAAATGATCGACACCGACGGTTGTCCGGCGCGCTTCAACGCCAAGACGCCGAACGGGACCTCGCACATCGGATGCCACCGCATCATCGCCCGGCTCGGCGCGACGCCGCCGCGCAAGCTGGTCGAATCCTTCGGTGTGAAATTTCCCAACGCGGATCCCGCCGCGGTGCCGCAGCTTTCGGAAACCTACGAGTCCAACGTCAAGGGGCTCTACATCATCGGCGCACTCGGCGGTTATCCGTTGATCAAGCAGGCGATGAATCAGGGCTATGAGGTCGTCGAGTACATCGCCGGCAACCCGGTCGAACCGGCCGATGAACCGCTGCTCAAGGCCAAGTTCGCCAACTGGACGCGGGTGACGACCGTGCCGCAGGCGCTCGCCATGATCCAGCGCAACGTTCCGCTGCTCAGCGGCATCACGACGCTGCAACTGCGCGAATTCATGCTCGACAGCGATATTCGTACGCCAGGCAGTGGCGAGGTTATTTTCGAGCGCAACGACTACACCAGCACTTTCTTTTCCATCGTTGAGGGCGAGGTCTTCATCGAGATCGGAGGCGATACGACCGCCGCGCGCTCGATCCGCTTCGGCGCCGGCACGTTTTTCGGCGAACTTGGCCTGATCTCGGGGCGCCGGCGTGCGGCGACGGTCAGAGCCGGTGCAGGTTGCGTGCTCATCGAGACACCGCGGCGATCGATCCTGAAGCTGATCGCTTCGGTCGATTCGGTGAAGAAAGCGGTC
>Ga0066789_10000950_pt1 | contig 12292 bp, 14 predicted proteins | sample OrgsoiDNA2013049_FD_70960 | JGI IMG/M metagenome (GOLD analysis project Ga0066789, IMG submission 70960) | Permafrost soil microbial communities from the Arctic, to analyse light accelerated degradation of dissolved organic matter (DOM) -... | ecosystem: Environmental > Terrestrial > Soil >...
GGCAAAACGACACACGCTGATCCGCTATGATTATCGCGGGTTCGGCCTCTCCGATCGCGCCGGCGTCGAGTTTACATTTAGAAAACTGGTTGAGGACTTTGAAGCCGTCGTGAATGCGTCTGGCGTCCACAGCTTCGCGCTCTTTGCGATGTCGGGGGGCGCCCGGGTGGCGGTGCCCTACGTGGTCCAAAATCCTGATCGCGTGAACCGCCTTGTGCTCTACGGGACATCGCCAACAGGGCCCTTGGCTGCGACCGCGCCACCCGAGCAAGTGGAGAACATGCAGGTGCAGCTCAAGGCGACCGAATTGGGGTGGCCTCAAGAGATTCCTGGGTTCGGAACGTTCCTAACGTCTCTCCACATTCCAGACGCGACCGCCGAGCAAGCTCGTTCCTTTAATGATCTGCTTCGGTTGTCGACCTCTGTTACGAACGGGGTTGCACTGCTACAGACGCTCGTGGAGTCCGACATGCGCGGTCTCTTGCCTCAAGTGCGCTGCCCAACACTTGTCTTGCATTCCCGTCAGAGCGCAGTGCTGCCTTTTGATGACGGTCGCAAGGTCGCAGCGCTTGTTCCCGATGCGCGGTTTGTTCCGCTCGAGAGCCGCAATCACATTCTGCTGAATACCGAACCTGCCTGGGAGCAGTTCGTGAATGAGATCGACGAATTTCTTTCTGTCTCCCCAGACCGCAGCACGGCTTTCGCGTTCGATGAATTGACAGCGCGGGAACGCGACGTCCTGGAACTCGTCGCCCAGGGGTCGAGCAATATCGATATATCAGTTCGGCTGAAGATCTCAGAGAAGACCGTTCGCAACCACGTCTCGATCATCATGAGCAAGCTCGGAGCAGTCAGCCGCGCCCAGGCCGTAGCGATCTCGCGAGACGCGGGGTTTGGTCGGAGAACCGCGCCGTAGACGGCCGGCGATGCGCTCGGTCGCGTTCTCTCGATGCAGCACGTAGCGCGCCGGATGGCGGTGATCCGCCAGCCCCTCGCGCTCCAACGCCCGGTGCATGGTCTTGATGATGTCGCCGCGCTCCCCAAGCTCCCGCAGCGTCGGCTCGGCCTTTGGCGATACAATCCATTTGCCGGTCTCGATCTCAGTCGCCAGCCCCATACGCTCCAGCTTGCGCGCGCGCTCGATCAGGAGGGCTCGATTCTGACGGAACGTGTCGCGCATGTCCTGGTCGGGGCGCAGGTCGGAAAACTCCCTCCCCTGCTGCTCGGCGACCAGCATCCGGTCGAGCCCGGTGAAGCGATCGGCCTCCACCTCCCGCTCAAGCTGCTTCGTCACCTCAAGCTCGGTCTGGCGCCCCAGTTCCCGGGTAACAATTTCGCTAGCCCGTTCGCGAATGCCGTAGGCGATATAGTCGCCGGCTATGTTGAGGGTCTTGCCATCGTCGGTAACGCCCCGAACGAGGATGTGGGTGTGGGGGTACAACGCGAGCCTTCACCGCCACCCGTCGCGACCGGGTGCGCCACCCCGCTCCCGTCCCGGCTCCACGCGTTCCGATCCTTGAGGCTCAGCGCCGTTGCCGTGCCCCGGCCCCGCGCGTTGAACCTGCCGCCTCCCTTCCCGGTGCCGGGGTCCCGGTTCGGATTGCCGCCAGCGCGCCGGACCGCCCGATGGACCTCACCGACGAAGCTGGTCGGGCGTCCACGTGCCGCGCCGAATCGACGCTCGGTTATTTGCCCTCCGCCGTGATCGCGGGCCTTGCCGGGACGGATACGAAAGTCGTCTTCGTTGCGCGCCATCAGACGACGATTGGAAGTCGAACGTTATCGCGCAAGACCAGAAATGCACCCAGCGTGATGCAGCGTGGAAATACCTGCGCCAGCGAAGATACGGCCATCTCCGATTTGCAGCGTGTCGTGGGCGACGGCGCTCGGAGCGTTGAAACAGAATGACAATCGGAAAAAGCGCCGCTCGCTGATCTCGACGGAACGGCGGAGAGCGACTTAAAACAATGTGCAGACAGAAATTTAGGAACGAAGTTCCGGAAGCGGGCAAACCCGCTTTATCTTGCCGTCTTAATCGGGCGCTCAGCCACTGGCTTTTTGGCCATGAACTTCTCCTTCGTTGGAACATCAAGAGCAGGGAACGACAACAAATCATCTGCCAAGACGGGCGCGCACCCGTGAAGAACGGGCGTCAGCCATCTTACACCAATTCACTACGACGGTCGACGATACGAGATCAGATTTGCATTTGCTTGCGTTGGACGACGACACCTGGTGGTCCATGCAGTTCGTGCTCAGCCCCGCGTGACGTGCGGGCGCACATGTCGATGTCGGGATCGCGGGGCAACACCGGCATTCCCGCGCGCTCTCAACCTCCAAAGAGGTGTCGGCGCCGGCAAGATATCGTGCTCTCCGCATCCGCTTCGATCCACCAGACGTCTCTCCGCCGCGCGGCGGAACCCAAACCCATTTTCTGCCATGAACCCGTCTGCGAGACGGCGCTCGCCAGAGCCTTCAACACGCGGCGGCGAGCGCCGTCGTCTTACCTGCTCCTGTGCTATTTTCATGTCCATCGGACGCCGCAAGACGGAACTCGCTGCCGTCCAGCCACATACGATGCATGGTCACCGCGAGCTTGCGCGCCGCTGCGACGACCGCGCGTTTGTGGCCGCGCGTCGCCGCGATCCGCCCCCATGCTTTGGCGCGGCACCGTTGCTTGGAACGTACCGGCATGGTGCTCGCCGCTTCGTAGAGTACGGTGCGCACCTCGCCATCCGCATTTGGAGATGTGGCCCTCGATATCGATCGAGTCGCCGGTTTTAGATGCGTCTCGCCGTCAGGCCAAGATGCGCACCCACGGTCTTCGATTTGACGAACCGGCGCGGGTCGTCGATTGCCGCTTTCACCGTCAGTGCGGTGACCGGACCGCCCCCGGGAATCGGACAGAAGCGCCGACACAGTTCCTCCCGATCCTATGGCCAACGCTCCATTTCCCATCGCGGCTCGTCAGACTTCTTCATGATTTCAACGTCAACTTTAGTGATCTTCCGGAGTACCCCGATAAACAGACATTCTCGGTGTATGTTGGCAGATCTCAAGGGTGCCAAAGCCCGGAAGTCGGGGCATACTTCGTATGCGTCATGCCATGGATCACCAACTATTGGACAAGAGGAAGCCTCATCCGAAACGACGCACCGCCGTGATCCCGATTTTTCGCCGATATCAGCCCATGGTGTGCCTCGATAATAGTGCGCGCGATGGACAGCCCCATGCCCATGCCTTCGGCCTTGCTGGTGAAAAACGGTTCGAAGACCTCTTTCAATTTGTCTTCGGGAATGCCCGGTCCGCGATCCGACACGGATAGCTCGGCAAACTTTTCGACGCGCGAAGTCCGGATGCTGATGATGCGGTTTTCGTCGGGCGTATCCTTCATCGCGTCGATCCCGTTCACGACAAGGTTCAGAATGACTTGTTGAAGTTGAATGCGGTCGCCGAGGATCGGAAGCACATTCTGGGTGATCAAACTAGTCAGTTCGACTTTTCGTCCAACGGCAAGAGAAGAAAGAACTCCGAGCGTTTCGCGAACGACGTCATTTAAGTCGAAGTTTTTCACTTCGAAAGGTGCTTTTTTCAACAGGCTCCTCATCCTCCGGATGACCTCGTTGGCGCGCCGGTCATCCTTCAAGATATCGTCCACGATCTCGTTCAGTTCCACAATGTCAGGGCTCGGAGATTTCAGGATTTCCTTTGCGGTTTCGGCGTTCGTCAGAATAGAGCCGAGCGGCTGGTTAATTTCATGAGCAATGGAGGCGGTCAGTTCGCCAGCGGTCGAGAAGCGCATGACACGGGCCAGTTCAGCCATGTGCTGTCGCGACTGCACTTCGGCAAGTTGACGCCGACGATGTTCACGTAGCAGGGCCGAGATAAGCCCGGTCTGCAAGAGAATAACGGCGGTGATCAGCGCGATTTGCCAGGAATACCGTTCCCACGCAGTTGGCTCCCGAAACAAGATTTCGCTCCCGGGTGGCAGGCGGCTCTCGCTGATGTTCCAGCGCTGAAGTTGTCGCCAATCGTATTTCGGGGCTGAGAATTCGATAGGAGGAACCTTGATGTCACCTGCCTTCTCTCCTCCCAATATTCGTACGGCGGCAGCAGCCGTCGGTCGGGCCCCCTCGGTCGGTGACCACATCGGGCCGCCAACAATCTCACCGTTAAAGTAAGACTCGTCGAACGAAAAAATGGGAGCGTTGGCGACCTCATAGATGCGCTTCAATGGCTCCTTATCTCCATAGATGGCACCTGCGCCGTCCACCGTTAGTTCTTCATAAAAAATTGCACTGTGGGGCGGCAAACTTGCAACTTCCTTCAAGATCGCCTCGAACGGCCGCTCGTTGTAAAAGATCAATTCAACCCTATTCGCTAGCAGCGGACCCAGTATCCGTTGCTGCTCACCAGCCCAAAAACGCTCATTGGGCGAGTTTCCGATTATGATCGCGATGGCCTTCGTCTCCGGCAACAGCCGCAGAATGTTTTCGACAGGAACGACATAATCCTTCCGTACCCCAACCACGGCGTCTTTCTCGGACAACATGGATTGATCAACCCGCCGCACTTCGATTGCCGCGAGCAGCATCGGCGTTGTCGGAAACAGGTCTACCCTGTGTCGCTGGACGAAACGAGCCGCGGGCGCACCCATAGCGACGATCAAATCGGGCCGTCGTTGAGCATAGAGCGCCACGAGATATTCAACAAATTTCGGCTCAGCAGCGTGGTCGCCATCCCGAGCCGTGACGAGAGAATATTCCTGAATGTCCAGCGGCCAAGGCGACTGTTGGTTCAGTTCATTGCGGATCTCCCTGCTCCATGTGGCCCACGGCTGGAAATTCGGGCCAAACGAATGAAGGACCACGATTTTTTTCGGGGCGGCAAACTGTGGGTGAGCGGCAGTCTCACCAATTGAGACCAAAAGAACGACGGCGGCGGCGACCAACATACAAACGAGCCGCTTCAGCCGTGAGGTGCACGATGCGGCCGTGCGGCCTGCATGGGTCGCGATCAGTTCGCCCAGGATTTCCCGCCGCCTGATTAGAGCATCCAAGGTAGCTACCTCATCGGCTCCCGTGATGGCGTCTTACCAGTACGTGACAACGTTGGCCAACAAATTGAGGGCACTCACCGTCTGGGGCGTTCGAAAAAGTTGTTGTTGCTGTAGCCGATGTATCCGATCAGACCTGATCGAAGGCCCGCGAAATCAGGATCGATGATATCCTGCGGACCGGGCAACGCTATGGTGAGCCCCTTGATCTGAAGGGACCCAAAATCCGGCGTTAGCGCGGCTGGCGTGGCGCCGAATTTCGCAGAGGCGAATGCTGTATTTTCCAGCAATTCCGCCGCATGAAACGTCGCCCGCAAAAGGGACGCCGCACAAATCGATAGTGTGATCGCCTTCAACATGGTCAGGGCCCATCGGAACGCAACCAGAATTCAGCGGCTGATACCGTCTCTCGCGGAAATTGGAGCGCTTTCGTGAGCCCCTTCGTCTAACCGATGCATGGCGCTGCATCGCCGGCGTACTTGCTCAGCTTGACGCTCCCGCGCGCCCATCGCCCCCCTCGCGCTGCGGCGGGCTATGGGTTGGTTGAGCTAACGTCACATGTCCGTTGGGACAATGGCCCTCAGGGCAATAGTCCCGGGAACCATATCTGTCTTAAATTTGGGGAATAAATCGACCCTGAGGCAGGGGCACCAATGATTAATCGATTGGAGCTTAATTCGCGAATTGAGCTATGCAGACAGCTCGCAAAACGTGAGCCCGCCAACCGAGCCCTCTGGATGGCCGAGGCGGGAAACTGGTCGCGTCTGTCGAAAGAGAAGCTTCGCGCCGGCGCGAGAGCAAAAACCGGGTCCGGCATCCTGGCGCGTTTGCGGGCGTGGTCGGCAAGAGTTGCATGCATGGAAGCATCGCAGAAACATTAGCGTTATCGGCCGCCCCGCTAGGCTTCTGGTTGGCTTGATCTGGATCAAGCTCGACGAAGTACGCAGGCAAGAAAGTTCACCATTGGTGTCCATTTCACAACGGAGAACACCCATGACACACACGAAGTCTGCCCTTGCAGCTTCCATCGTCGCGTGTACGGCGTCGTTTTCCTTCGGTTGGTCTGAGCAAGGCGGCATTTCGCTCTCAGTCGAGAGCGCACAGGCACGGGTCGGCCGCCCGCTGACCCCCGTGAGCGTGGCCGGTGTTGCGCGTCGACAGACGCGGCGCGCCGTGTATGGCGCCGGGTTCGCAGGTGCCGCTGCGGTCGATACCGCTGCCGCGGTAGCCACCGCGCCGTACTATGGCGGATCGGGGTACTATGGGGGATCGGGTTATCACACTGGTGGTCCCTACGCGTCTTACACCGGCTACCCCGTTCAGGACTACGCGACGCTCAACGGCTTTGTCTGCCACCCCGGCAGTCTGACCAAACTCGACGATGGTCGGTACTATCGCTGCCAGTAGGAGCTTCGCATCGACAACCCGAAGTGTCAGGCGGGTGTTGGAACGGCTGCCCCCTCGGCGGAGGCCGCCGCGCAGGTTTCTGTTCAAAAGGAGGAGCAAGATTTCCCATTAGTGATCGCAACGATGCCGGCAACCGGCCGGCACCGGACGATAGCGGTCGGCGTCATCGTCTTTTTGACCGTCGCGGCGGTTGCTATCGCACCGTTCGCGAGCATACAGGTAGCCCAAATCGACGCCTTCATTCCGGTTTTGCAGACCGTCCTGAGCGTTGCCGATCTCATCACCGCAACCCTTTTGTTTGCGCAGTTTTCGATCCAGCCTCAGCGCGCCCTTCTCGCACTCGCGAGCGGTTACATATTCAGCGGCTCGTTCGCGTTCTTGCAGACGCTGGCCTTTCCGGGGGCGTACGCCCCTGATGGCCTGATCGGCGACACGCTAAACACTCCAGGGTGGCTGTTCGTGCTTTGGCACACGACATTTCCGACGGCGATCCTTGTCTATGCGCTCTCCAAGGAAGCTGATGGAGTGGCCGCGTTGCAGGGCAGATCAACAATGACCGTTATTGGAATCACTATCGCCTGCGTACTCGCGGTGACAGCCGGACTGACCTGGATCGTGACCGCGAAAGCGGAGTTTCTCCCGAGCCTCTACACCGCCAACCTCACGCTACAGACGCGGTTTGCCAATCAGATCAATGTTGCCCTTTGGCTATGGGGCGCTACCGCGCTGGCCGTGCTATTGGCTCGCCGACGCACGATCCTCGATTTGTGGTTGATGGTGACTCTGCTCGCCTGGATGCCGAACTTCCTGGTGGCTGCCATCGCCAGTTCGGTACGATTTTCCATCGGCTGGTACGCGGCTCGTTGCTTCGTCCTGATCGGGAGTTGCATGTTGCTGAGCGTGTTGCTCATCGAAACGACGTTTCTCTATTCACGCCTGGCCAGCGCCGTCATTTTGCAACGACGCGAACGCGCGAACCGGCTTTTGAGCGTGGAGGCTGTCACGGCCGCTATCGCGCATGAGCTGAGGACACCTTTGGGCGCCATCGCGCTTAATGCCAGCACAGCTCTCAGCCAACTGCGCTCGAACCCTCCCGAAATCGAAGAAATGGACGAGATCCTTACCGACATAGAGACCGATAGCCTTCGCGCGGGTGCAATCATTTCGAGCATCCGCGAACTGTCGAAAAACGCGACCGATGGAAGGGCGCTGACACGCGTTGAGGATGTTGCCCGGCTGGTGCTGAAATTGCTGCGACACGATCTTCAGATCAACGAAGTGTCCGTCGCTACGGAGTTTCATGGCGACCTTCCCGAGGTATATCTGGACGGCACGCAACTCCAGCAAGTGCTCTTGAACCTCGTCAAAAACGCTATCGACGCAATGCGCTCCGTGGCCCCCGAAACACGACGCCTGCGGCTCACAACGGGTTTCGAGGGTCGCTCGACCGTATGGCTGTCGGTGCAAGATTCCGGACCCGGAATTGCTGTCGAGGATCGAGAGCGCATCTTCGATCCGTTCTTTACGACAAAGTCCGGCGGCATGGGATTGGGGCTCGCTATCTGCTTTACGGTGGTCGAAAATCACGGAGGCAAATTGCGGCTCGTCCAGTCGGACTCTGAGGGGACGACTTTTGAGCTCGCCATACCGGTCGGGGGAAGCCGCTCCGCTGAGTAAGCGCATGTCGGCGCGCAACAACGGTCCTCGCCGGTGACGACGTCCCGACGATTCTCTGACATCGGCTCTCCCTGCCAGCATACTACAACTCGCGGCAGAGATCGCGCGGGGAGCGGCGGCGCAGGATCACCACCCTCGCCCTATCCTGCGGGGAGCAGCCACAATTCAAAGTGCCCGTGTTGATCTAAGTCAACGAGCGGAGGCGCCGCTCGGCGGACGGTTCTAAATCGATCTAGTCTGGCAACCAGCGGAAAACCCTTTGTCGTTTAGGTAAGGAGAGCAGTCATGTCACGTCGAACGATTATATCGTCTGCCGCATCCGTTATTATCGGCATCGCGTGTATTGCGACGATTTCAACTGATGCCCTAGCATATCGTGCTGGCGTTGGCCGCGTTGGCGTCGGCCGCGCTGGCGTTTATCACGGCGGCGCCTACCGTGGCGGTGTTTACCGTGGCGCAGCCGTACGCCGTGGAGTGGCGGTAGGCGTCGGCGCTGCTGCGGTCGGCGCTGCTGCCGCCGGAGCTTACGGCTATTACAACACGCCGCGCTGCGGATACCAGCCCTACCCACCTTGCTACTAGAACTGTCGCAGGGCCCGGTCTCGCTAAAAAAACCGGACGGCAGCAAACATTGACAGCGCGCGGCCTGACTTTCGGCAGGAGCGGCTTACGCATGCTAGTGCATGGAAGTTACGTCTGCCTCGGTGGCGGCTCCGATTTACGACTGGTCCGGCTTCTACATTGGCGGCGACAGTGGCGTCGCCACCAACTAAATGCCGGCCCGCGCCGCTTCGTGAGAATCCGGAAACAGTGACGATGGCGACGCTCGACCGGCTCGTTCATTCGAGCGTGATCTCGATGCTGCTCGAGATATCCGAGTTGGACGACGTGATGCTTCAGCGCGAGATCGGAACGCCGTCCGGCGCCGCCGCCACCGCCTCGAAAGCCTCCGCCTCCGCCGCCGCCACGTCCACCGCGGAATCCGCCACCGGCGGAAACCGATCCGCGGGAAATTCCCGCACTTGCGAAACTCGCCCTGCCGCGCGCGGACTGGAGATTTGCAGCCCTGCCCGACTGCATCGCGAAAGCGCTGTCGCGCCCGCCCCGGCTTGCTCCGCCGGAACCGCGGCCTCGGTCGGCGGCGCGCGCCTGCTTGCTTGCACCCCGATTGCCGGCGCCCGCCTGTTTGCCGGCGCCCCGGTCACCCGCGCGGCGATCTGACGCTTTAGCCCGATCGCCGCCTGCCCGATCGCCAGCGCCCGCGCGGTCACCTCCGCCACGACCTGCACTGGCGCGATCCTTTCCGGGATTGAGCACTTGCTGGCCACCGCGGCCGCGGAAATCCATTCGGTCTGCACTTCCGGCGCGCAGGTTGTTGTTTCCGAACCGTTGCTGGACACCGGCATTGCTATATCGGACACCTTGGCGGTGCGCCGGATTGTGCTGCCAATTATTGCCGATGTGGTTGGTGCGGCATGGCGTCATCAAGATCAGTGCGCAGACTCTGGAAAGTTTGGCGCCTCCGCCTACGACCGGCGCGAGAGGCGGCTCAAAGAGCCGCCTCTTTCGCCATGTCACGATCGAAGTTCTATTGGCAGCGATACATCAGGCCGTTGTCGCCTTTCACCACACTGCCCGGCGTGCAGCCAATCCCGTTGCGTGCGGCATAGTCGTCCCATCCGCTATAGCCGTACCAGGGGCCATCCTGGTAGTAGGCCCTCACGGCGTACCAAGGGTGACCATCGCTCGTGCTGGCTGCGTGTGGGGCGCCACCATAGTAGGCCGCCCGGGCTCCCAAAGCTCCGCGCCTGTAGTAGGGATCACCTCCGTAGTAACCTGTGTCTGCGTCGTTGGAACCCCATCCCCAGTCGGGTGACGTGGCCGCAACCGCGGCAGCCGTGCCGACCGCTACGGCGCCTGCGCCGATTGCACCGGCGCCGTAAACAGCCCGCCGCGTCTGCCGACGCGCAACACCCGCAACGCTCACAGGGGTCAGCGGGCGACCCACCCGTGCCTGGGCGCTCTCGACTGATAGCGAAACGCCGCCCTGCTCGGACCACCCGAAGGAGAGCAGCGCCGCACACGCAAACGTCGAGGCTGCAATAGCAACCGTTGTCAGACTTTTCTGCTTCATGGCTTTTCTCCGTTACCTGCTTGCCCCATTTTAGAACGGTGTGGCTTCGCCGGTGGCGCAGCTTTGCGATAGATCAAGGGTTTCCCGAACGTCACGACGCAGCCGGCAGTTTCTGCGGATATCAATCCGCGATGAAGAGCCGCACCAGCAAGACTCCGCCGGTTTGCAGGGAGAATAGCCCGCGGGGGACTTTCATCGCTCCAGGCCCCCTTGCGCACATTGCGGAGCCGAGCCGCTGAGCGCGCGCCGCCGAGCGGCAGCGGCCATCAGCTCTGTAGCAGCCTTGCCTGCGCTCAAACCGGCACCGCTTCCAACCGCCGACGGTTTGAACGCATCAGTGCTAACAGGTCATCCCGGTTGCGCACCTGCGGACGGCTCGGCGGGTCTGACGGACGGTGGTTCTTGCCACGCACACACCGTTAACCCGTGTCCTACCGACGCCGCAGGCAAGAGCGATTTGCGCGATCACGCCGTCCGGCTGAGGAATCGGCGCAGGTGTCATAGCTTGCGTCGATGTTGCAACCGATAAGGCGAAGCCAGCAACAGCAATCAACCTGATCATTCTGCTCCTCCGTTACTAACCGCCCAGTCACTCGGACCTCCTGATCCCTGGACGCAATCTGCAATGAAATGGCAGGCGCTTCCGTCGCTTGATTTAGATCAACGTACACTGCCGCGTTGACGCGCGTCTTGGGAAGAACCCGATGGGGTCTCTGCGGTCATCGGGAGGCCATTGCCACGGTAATTTATATGCTCAGCGCCCAAGGTCAGATACGATGCCGGATGATCCTAAAGACGTGGTTGAGGCCGCGATTCGTTCAGCCTTTGTCAGTTATCCAAAAGAAGACGACCCGGATTGGAGAAGCCCTCACTGGATTAAGCCGGAGGAATGCGCGCATCTGGCCAAGGTCGTAGTGCTCGAATTGGCAGCCAAGGGGTTCCAAATCGTGAAGAAAGCAACCCGACGCCCAAGCACACGCGGGGTTGCGACGGGTGGGCAGGCCCGCGCCCTTGGAAGAAGGGCTGAACCGGCTAGTGCAACGCGGAGGAGATCACGATGGCTGAAATAAAAAAGCTTTCCATCGGCAAGATGCAATGAGGACATGGCGAAGCCGGAGGACCACACTTTCATTCACGCAAATCTGAAGACTCCAAAGGCCGCTGCCCTCGCGGGCATCATCTTTTCCCTGCTGATGTTCACGATCTTCGGGCTGCTTCGGCGTTCCATTCCGGCCGGGCCGCTGGAGCCCGGCGCATGGCTCGCCGCGGATACGAAGACGATCGCGCTTGCGTTGAACCTGGTTCCCTTTGCCGGCGTTGCCTTCTTGTGGTTCCTTGGAGTGCTACGTGATCGACTTGGTCAGCGGGAAGACCGCTTCTTTGCCACGGTCTTTTTCGGCAGCGCCATGTTGTTTCTGGCCATGTTGTTTGCTGCAGCCGCGGTGATAGGCGCGGTTTTACTTTTGGCCTCTACTGCTGAGCCGAACGAATTGATGAGTTCCGCCACCTTTCGCTTCGCGCGCGCCGCCGCATACATCATGACCAATGTGTACGCCACCAAGATGTCGGCCGTCTTCATGATTTCAACGTCAACTTTAGTGATCTATACCGGCATCGCTCCGCGTTGGATTGCTTTTATCGGGTACTTGTTGGCGTTGGTGTTGCTGATCGGCAGTTATCACATCGGGTGGAGCTTCGCGCTATTGCCTGCTTGGGTCTTGCTGATCAGCGTACATATCTTGATGGACAATCTACGCAGACGTCAAAAGCCGGATGCGTAAGCGCCCGAGGGCCCTCGGTTCAAATCAATCAGTCCGAGATCGCGTCGATCTTAGCGCGTCCGCGGTATGCGCGGTTAGATTACGGGTAATCGTGGAAATGTCGATTGTCTGGTTTTGCCGGTTGAAGGCATCGGTTTGGACGGGGTTCAAGCGCCCAAATCGAGCCTCGCATCATGCAGTATGAACTCACGGACTTTGAATAGGCTGCAATCAGGCAGTTCCTTCCGAACAAGCTGC
>Ga0066789_10000952_pt1 | contig 12286 bp, 12 predicted proteins | sample OrgsoiDNA2013049_FD_70960 | JGI IMG/M metagenome (GOLD analysis project Ga0066789, IMG submission 70960) | Permafrost soil microbial communities from the Arctic, to analyse light accelerated degradation of dissolved organic matter (DOM) -... | ecosystem: Environmental > Terrestrial > Soil >...
ACGAATCAAATTTGCAAGGAATCCCCTTCCGCGAAACAGTTTCCCGGCAAACTCGATTTCCACAACGCGCCGTTTCTAGATTCCAAATCAAGGACTTGGGAATTCTTCACGGACGACTACAAAACAGTTAATTAGCGAAGGGCCACCCTATGGTAAAAGCAGGCGTGCCAAAAAAGGCAAAGCCTAAGCTGGATGACAAAGAGCAATCCGAGCGGTTCAAGGAAACTGCTCGGGAGCTTGGTGTTGACGAAAGCGGAAAGCAATTTGAGGAAGCGTTTAGAAAGCTCACTAAACCTACGTCCAAATCCCGCCCCTAGCCTTGTTGGGCGCCGTTAGCTGCATGTAGTCCCAAACTATCGAGCGCCCCGGAAGATCATCCCCCGATATCAAGGCACCGAGCGACTTCCGAATTTTCGGGTCTTCGCCAGTCTTATCGCGAGAGAATGCTTCATAATCTTGCCACGCGTCCCAACGGGTAGCATGCCCGTCACTGCGCGATCGCTGCCATTCCTTCATTCCAAAATGGGCCTTGCGGACTTCCCATGCGATCAAATCGGCTGCCTGCAAACCAGGAACGTCACGGCTAGTAGCCGGTCCCGGCAACCAGGTACTAGCGACATTCTCGCACAGGCCGGGAAAGGCAAAGGTTTTGCCCTCCAGATAGGAATGAGCCGTTTTCAGTTTGGACTGCACTTTCTCGATCTTGTCGAAAACAGCAGTTATTGGCTGCTGATGTTCGATGTAGTTCTGTGCAATCAACGATAGACACGCGTGTGCTGCCAGTGGAAAGGCTTCTAACCAAACGCCGGTCTCGCGATTGAATCGGTCCAAATCTTTCAGCCAAACCGTTGAGGCAGCCATGTACAGGCCGCTCCTCCTGATAGCGGCCACAAGGTCCCTGAAGTATGCCGCGACCTCTTCGGTATGCTCCTGCCGGGGTAACCACTTGGCAAATGGACCGCCTACGATAGACATTTCCTTCATGTGAAAATAGGGAACGCCGTGGCGATGTAGCGCCTCATTCCAGAGGGATTCAAAATAGTCCCACTGGTTTGCGTAGCCGACGTATCCGCCGACGGTCCAAACGTCGCCGACTGATTGACTATCGTCGAAATTACCGGTGATAAGCGCGACCAACCGGGCCTCCCGAGGCCAAGAGCGAATGGCGAATTCCGCCGCTGGGACAAAGACGTTCATGTCTCGAGCCATCAGATTATACAGATTCGCGGTGGGTACGCAAAGTATAACCAATACCAGAACATACCATGAACACTTCAACAAACCGTCAATCGCAACGGAATTGTCTGTATTGCAAAATGCACTACAAACGGTTATAAGATTCACGTTTGGAGATTACGAATGCCGCGCATCGTGAAACGTAAGGAGCACCCGCTGTCGATGCGGTTGCCCGAAGCCGACATCGCAATTATCGATCGCGCGGCGAACTTGCGCGGGCGCTCGCGCACGGATTTCGTGCGCGAGGCAGCCGTGCGCGCCGCGGAAGACGTATTGATGGAAACGGCACCCATTCGGATGAGTCCTTCCGGCTTCAAAGCCTTTATGGAGGTTCTATCGAAGCCCGCCCGCCCGGTGCCTGAATTGATCGAACTGTTTCAACGCGCGGCGCCGTGGGAATCCAGGGATGCAAAGGCCGGGAAGTGAGAGGTGCAATTTCCGGCCCCGAACCACTTACGGCTGCCCACGACGTTGCCGAATTTTCCTGTGGCAAACCCTCTCTTGATCGTTGGTTGAAAACGCGAGCGCTCTCCAACCAGGAGAAGGGTTTTACGGCCGTCCTTGTCGTTCATGAAGCCAATCGGGTCATTGGCTATTATGGTCTCGCCCCCACTGCCATCTTGCCTTCCACACTGCCGCGATCGATCCGCACCGGCCAACCGCCCAATCCTGTCCCCTGCCTGCTGCTGGGACAACTCGCGACAGATCAGGATTGGATCGGCAAGGGAATTGGTACAGGGCTGCTCAAGCATGCGTTGCAACGCTGTGTGGTAGCCGCGGATCTCGTCGGCGGACGCGCGTTGATCGTCAACGCTGTCGACATCGAGGCGGCGGATTTTTGGACGAGACGCGGATTTATCCCTTCGAAAGATGATCCATTGGTCCTGCTTCGGTCGATCGCTGATATTGCCGCATCGATCGGCTCCTCGTCTAACTGAGTCGCCAGCACCGCGGTGTAAGTCGCCCCCGGTCGCGGTCATGCAGTCTTGCCACGCAAGTTGTCCGCCAGTGCAGAAAGCGCATCGGCAAGTTGTCTCGCGGTTTCCGGCGCCGGCAGCGGTATTTTGAGGTTTTGCGCACCGGTGGCTGGATCCCGCTCGATCCATGGATGCGCCGCAGCGCCGGGATTGTTGGCAGTCGCGAGAGCGGCGATAAACTGCGCACCGACCTGCACTAACGCTTGCCACGGATCGGGACCTGTATTGCGCGGTGGCGCTCCCGATCCGTCGGTTCGTGCGGCCGCCATCTCGACAGCACCGATGTCCATCTCCGCATTCGCATCTTGCACGGATCCTGCATCATCAGCAGCAACGCTGCTCTTAACTTCCTCGGCCGGTGTCACGGCCTCGCTTTCACCCATACTTCCGGTAACGTTTTCCACGTCCTTCATGAAGCGGTTGAGACGCGAACCGCCGAGCGAAATCTCACCGCTGCCGCCGTCGAGAATTCCCGCCGATAAGGAGCGCTTGAACGCCAGCACCGAAAGCATGCCCTCCTCAATGGTGCCCTTTGCCACAAAATTGATGACTTGCACCGGCCGGATCTGGCCCATGCGATGGATGCGCGCGATGCGCTGTTCGAGGATCGCCGGGTTCCACGGCAGGTCCATGTTCACCAGGGTCGAAGCATGCTGCAGATTGAGGCCCGTGCTGCCGGCATCGGTAGACAGGAACACGCGGCAGCTGGGGTCGTGACGGAACCGCTCGACCAGTGCCGGCCGTTTTTCCGATGGCACGCCGCCGTGGAAGCTGACGTAGCCGAACTCACGCGCTTCGAGGCGGCGGATGACGATGTCGTGGGTCCGCGTCCATTGCGAAAACACCACTGCCTTGGCCTCGGGCTCGGCGAACAGCTTGTCGAACAGCGCCGCCAATTCGTCGGCCTTGACGCCATGGTCGGTTTCCTGGTCCAGCAGATAGCTGCTGTTGCACGACATGCGCATGTTCTGCAGGGCAATCATCAGCCGCCGCTGATCCTTGTCCGACAGAAATCTGGTCTTGCGCCAGCGCTGGACGATTTTCGCCACCTCGTCGGCGTTTTCCTTGTGATATTGCAGTTGCAGCTCGGTCATCGGCACCAGCAGGGTCTGGTCGGTCCGGCTCGGCAGTTGCCGCAGCACCTCGGATTTGCGCCGGCGGATCATGATCGGCGCCAGCGTTTGGCCGATCTTCTCCAGCGCGGTATAGCCGGTGACGCGCCCTGCTTCGTCCTTGACCTGATGCTCGTGCAGCAGCTTCCAGGTGGGCCCCAGCCGGTGCTGATCGACAAACTGGACGATGGAAATCAGTTCTTCCAGCTTGTTTTCCAACGGCGTCCCGGTCAGCACGATCGCGTAGGAGCTATCGATGCGCTTCAAGGCACGTGCCGCGATGGTGTTCCAGTTTTTCACCCGTTGTGCTTCATCGACGATGACCAGTTCGGGCGCCCAGGCGGCGATCAAATCGAGATCGGGCTTGAGTTTCTCGTAGTTCGTGATCTTGCAGAAATCGTCCAGGGCGTAGTCTTTCTGCCGCTGCGCCCAGCCCCCGTTGATAACGCGCGCCGCCTTTTCGCCCTGTCGCGCCGAGAAACGCGTAATCTCGCTTTGCCACTGGTATTTGAGCGAGGTCGGGCAGACCACCAGAACTTTCGAGACGCCAAAATGCCGTGCCAGTATTTCTGTCGCGGCAATCGCCTGTATGGTCTTGCCCAGTCCCATATCGTCGCCGATCAGAGCCCGGCCGGTCCGCACCGCGAACAGCGCGCCCTCGGCCTGGTAGGGATAGAGCGGCACCTTCAGCAGCGCCAGCAGCTTGGGATCGGCAGCACCGCGTGGAAACAGCTGCTCGAGCTTTGCGGCCCGCCGGTCCGCATCCCGCCTTCCTGCGACGAAATCGAGCGCATCGTCATAGGCACGCAATTCATGACCGCCCTGCGACACCATGGTCATGAAATGCTCCAGTTCGCCGAAGCGGTCGTCCGGCAGCATTCCATTCTGTTCGGCGTCGAACAAACCGGCCGCAGCCTCGCTCACCGACGCCGGACAGTCCGTTCCGGCGCGAAAATGCACGCAGCGTTTGCCTTCATTGCGCAGATACAGCTCGGAAAATGCAGGCTGATAGCCGCGCGCAAACGCCGCCCTGGCGCCGCGCTTTTGCTCCAGCCGCGCAAGCGTGAATTCGAGGTGCTTGCAAGTACCCAGTTCGCTGGTGGCATAATCGGGACAGGAGCAGAAATTGCCGCCGGGGCCCGAGCCTCGAATCGCCACGCGATAGCTGGACTTCGAAACGGGATTGCTGACCCGAAACTCGGAGAAAAACGGTTCGCTGCCGAGATTTTCGAGTCCGAAAAGCTGCTCGCGGCCGAACTGGCGGCGCAAGCCGCGTTGCCAGGCCAGCGGCGACAGATCGGCCGGCGCATGGGTGCGTGAAAGCTTGGGTTCCTTGTTCGGCTTGGTCTCAGGATTCCGGTTTCGGAGCTTGGATTTCATCGAATGCCATTTCGTCTAGCAAAAGCTCAACAGTGTTTTCACTAGCGCCGAATTGGTTTGTCGCAAAGCCGAACTGTTCGGAGCACACGAGTAGTCAACACTTGTTCACCGGATCAATCCGGCTTTCCCTGCACAATGGTTTTATTTCGCGCTCTCGCCGGCGTCGGGGCGTCACGACACACGACTTCGCCGTCCGCGCTCGCCTCTCACGCGCCGACGGTCCCGCACGTGGCCAGATGCTCTTCCGCACGCGCAACCCGGAACGTGCCGGGAATCAAGATCGTCGCCGACGATCGCTTCAGCCGCGAGTCGAGCGCGACCTCGGTCGGCGCAGCGCCGGCTCGCGCGGCATCCGGGAAATTACTTGCACGGAACTCCCTGGCTCGATGCCCACCACTTCCATCGCGACGCGCTGCCGGACCAACAGGAGGAAGGCAGGAGCTTGAAGCCGTAAGCCGATGGCGCACGTTGCGCCGGTTCTGGCGGAGATGCTTCGGCAACCTTCGGTTTGGGACGACAGTCGGAAGATTCGTCCGAGGTCTCCCCTGCTCCGCATGGTGCGCGCGGCACGTTGACGGGCGGCGCGCTGGCGGGCGGCCTGACTTCGGTCAGCATACGACGGCCGACCGTCGACGGCGGCGGGCCGGCCGGCGCCGGCGACGGCGGCCTCGGCGGCAAGGCATTCCGCGCCGCAATCGACCGATTGCCGCGCTGTGCGGGGGGTAGCTCGGGCATCTCGCCGGTTTCCCGATAACGTGCGATCCTCGGCGCGGGCGGGTACAGCGGGGGCGGGTCCAAGCCTCGTTCCGCCGCGATCTCACGCCCCGGCAATGACGGCTCGTTGGGCCGTGCGGTAATCGGCCGATTGCCGCGCTGTACCGGAGGTTGCTCAGGCATCTCATCGGCTTCCCGATAACGTACGATCCTCGGCGCGGGCGGGTAAAGCGCGGGCGGGTACACGCCTCGTTCCGCCGCGATCTCATGCCCCGGCAATGACGGCTCGTTAGGGCGTGCTTCGTCCGTCACTTCGATGGTCGTCTTGTCCGGACCTTCCTGTTGCACCAGGTCGAACAGCAGTGCGGCATGATGGGGATGCAGCCGTACGCAGCCATGCGATGCCGGTCCCCCCAGTTGATTGATCGCGTAGCTGCCGTGGATCGCGTAGCCATTGTGGAAGAAGATTGAATATGGCATCGGCGATTTATAATAGGCGTTGGAGAACCAGCTGCGCTCCAATCGCTGCGGAGCGTAGACGCCGTTTGGGGTTGCCGTCTCATCGCGGCCGGTGGAGACCGGCCAGATATAGCGCATGTAGCCGTCCTGCATGACCAGCATGCGCTGCGTCGCTTTATCGACAAGAATGTCGAGCCTTGCCTCGGCGGCCTGGATGCCGGTTAGCGATGCCAATGCCGCGGCGAGGATGACGGCATGGCGACGCATGACGAACTCCATCGGTTCTTGCAGCGGCGATGAAGCAGATGAATCCGGGTGCTTTTTTGGCTAAAATAAGACGCCGATTCTGGCGCACGCAGATCTGCCTCGCGGAGAGACCGCAAACCGCTTGTACAACCGGCAGTTAGCGACAGGCGCCAATTATTAACCACGTTCCGCAAGGCGCATTGGGCGGCTCACGCTGGCCATTATTGCTTGTCGTTTCATCGTTTCCCGCACGGGATGCGATTATTTTCTGAGCTCATTACGTAATAGTTGCAGCGATTCGACCGGGCAAGGCCCTGAATGTGGCATTAACCCGCCGCCCGCCCAAACAGTGTCGAAATATTGGCGCTCGGGCCTGCGCCACGCAATGTGCAGTACACATCACTGCGCAGTGAACGTGAAGGGCGTGCCTGACAAGCCACAATATCCCCGACGCGGCTCCGGTGGGGGCGCTCCCTTGCGCAGCTCTGGTGCGGGCGCATCTCTGGTCTCCCATCGCCACATCATGCAACCCGACCCCTGGCATCGGAAGAAATGCCCTCTCATCTCGTGATGCAGGCGTGGGAAAAATATTCGATACAGCATGTTGCGAAAGCGGGCGCCGCGGCCCGGATTGGAGCGATTGAACGCAAATGGCCTGGCTTCCCAGCGAAGCCGGATCATGGGGCACCATTTCTTCGTTACGGCGTCTTGTTCGGTCACGAGCATGCGAACTTCTCCATTCAAACGACGGCGTCCATCAATGCGGGTGCCGGCTCGCCGCCGTCAAAGCCAGCGAAACGCCCTCGCGCGTAACTTTCTACTTATGAGATTTCTTACCACGGATTTCTACCTATGAGATCTGTCGAAACCAGCATTCTGCGCAACGAAAGTTTTACCAGCCTTGAACGCTTCAACTAACGCCCTCAAAAATGCCAGAATCAGACGTCCTTTTAGGGGCAACGTCACCATGATTTGCGCCGGACGTCCGCGGTAGAGAAAGCAGCGTCCACCCTGGCGCCACAATCTAAAACGCACGCGCATTGCGAGTGAGGAAGCATGCTTGTCAGGCCACGTATCTCGGATGTGGCCTTTGAACTTGCGACAAGATCTCGCACGTTGCCGGTCGCGATCAATCAATCAAGGTTTTTTGCGTTTCGCAGCGCAAGGAGATATGCGCAGTGAACTTTGGGTTTGTGCTCTCGCTCGTACTGGTGATCCTTGCGGTCGTTGGCGTGTTCATCGAGATACCGCTGGTAAGCAATTACGCCTTCTGGTTCGCGATCGGCGCCTACGTCATGCTCGCGGGCTCGAGGATCTAGTCGGCCTTCCAGCCTTGCTCACGGTATTTCCAGGTTGACAGATCCGGGCAGGCCCGACACGAGCCTCGCCAACGGCGCGCGGCAGATCTGCTCCTCCACGTGAGGCGTGCGGCCACGATTGGCCGGCGTTTCAATTCTCGTAGCCATCAGGATCGGCGTCATAGCCGCCCCCGCCCCAAACCGGCGCTGGCGGTCGCGGCGGCTCCTCATATCTATCGGCGGCCGGTTCGTATCCGTAGACAGACGGCGTTGCCCAGCGGCGCCCGATACCGCCATAGCCATAGCCCCAGGGCCTCGAGGATCGATAGCCTCCGTACGGATAATAGCCGTAGTGACGGCGATAGCCCCCGTAGGGATCGTAGCCGTAGTGACGGCGGTAGCCCCCGTAACCATAGCGCCGCTCGACATAAGAGCGTTCGACGTAGCGACGCTCGTAGACAACGCCCGATCGCGAGACTGAACCGCAGCGCCGGTAACAGCCGCACGCGGAGCAACCATTGGAGTAGCGGGGCGCGTAGCGGTAGCGCGGGTAGTCGTAACCGCAGCGGTAGGAACAGGGATTGGAACCGTAATAGGAGCCGTCATAGTAACCAGCTTGCGCAGGTGCCGTGACCGCGAACGAACCGAGCAATGCGAGGACGCCTGCTGCGATCAGTGCCAATCGGCTGCGTCCCGGCGGACGGGCGATAGCAGGACTGTTCATTGTAACCTCCAACATGCGAGCACTTGGCCAAGCCACAGTCGTGGCGAAAAATTCGACTTAAGTGCGACCGGTTGCACACGCGACCAAGTCGACAACCACGCCCTGGCTCCGCGCGAACGCCAAATCCTGCTCGGGATATTGCGGCGCACCCGCCGCGGCGGCTGATCTAAGTGACAGGAAACACGAAGATTTCGGTACGAGTTCCGGCACGCCCGCGCAGCCGGCATGGGTTCGCGCAATTGGCATTAACCACCTCAGGAATTTTCTCGATATGCGGCCGATGCGATGCCTGGACTTGAGGTGGCCGATGAAGTCACCGCGCAGCGCGGGCGCAGTTCGCGCTTTATGAAGCGGGCCACAACGCAACGGCGATATCCGCCTTGCCTCGGGGAACTTTCGGTGCGGCCAACTCTAGGCAACTTTTTCCTGGGGCAATTCGACCAATCCCCGATAAAGATCGGCGTAGCGGCTCGCTGAATTGTGCCACGACACGTCTGTCGACATGCCGTTGCGCTGAATCCGTCGCCAGGCGGCAACGTCGTGAAACGTGGCGCAAGCCCGCTGGAGAACGCCGGCAAGATTTTCCGCGGTGACCGGTCCAAATTTGAACCCGGTTTGCCTGCCGCCGGTGACGGCCAAATCCCCGGCGTCGATGACCGTATCTTCCAGCCCGCCGACACGGGACACGATGGGAACCGTGCCATACCTCAAGGCGCAAAGCTGCATCAGGCCGCACGGCTCGGACCGCGACGGCACCACGAGCGCATCGACGCCGGCCTGAATCAGGTGGGCCAGGCCTTCATCATGTCCGATCGAAACGCTCACCCGTTCCGGATTGGCTTGTGCGGCCGCACGGTAGCGAGATTGCAGGCCGCGATCCCCACTCCCCAGCACGGCCAACTGCATTCCGTCGTTCAGGATCGTCGGGAGACTTTCGAGAAGAAGGTCGTGCCCCCTCTGCCCGGACAGGCGACCGATGACGCCGAGCAGAAACGCATCGGGCGCGGGCTTCAGACCAAGCCGCCGCTGCAAGGCCGCCTTGTTGGTCGCCCTGTTCTTGAGAACGTCTGATTCAAAACAACCCGGCATGTCCGGATAGAAACAGCCGGGGATGTGAGGATCCGTCGCAGGATCCCAGACCGAAGTATCGACTCCGTTGAGGATCCCGCTGAGGTCACAGGATCGTTCGCGCAGCAGACCGCCAAGCCCCATGCCGCCCTCGTCGCTCAGGATCTCCCTGGCATAGCTCGGCGAGACCGTCGTGATGCGATCGGCAAAATACAGACCGGCCTTCAAGAACCCGATCTTTCCATAATATTCGACGCCGTGAATTGTGAACGACTCCGGCGGCAAACCGATCGCAGCAAGCATCTCCCGCGGAAACACGCCTTGATAGGCAAGGTTGTGAACCGTCATCACCGTGGCCGGACGTCGCCGGTTGCTGTAATGCAAATACGCCAACGCGAGAGCAGCGTGCCAGTCGTGGGCGTGGACGACGTCGGGCACGAAGGACGGCACGGCGCCAAGGCCAATATCGGCGGCGATTCGCGCCAACGCCGCAAAGCGCAACGCGTTGTCCGGCCAATCCACGCCGCCAGGCGTGAGATAAGGGTTTCCTGCACGCGCGAACAGGTGCGGCGCATCGAGCACAAACAGGCCGAGTTCACAGGATCTGGCCCTGAGCAGCCGGGCCTCTCCGCCGAAAAAATGCGGCAGATGAAGCACGCCTTCGACCGGCCCGAGCGAATTCACGACACTGGGATATCCCGGCACGACGGTGCGGACCTCGATGTCCTGCGGTTTCAAGGCGATCGGAAGCGCGCCGGTGACGTCGGCCAGTCCACCAGTCTTGATCAGGGGAAATATTTCCGAGGCGATCGAAAGTACGCGAATGGACTTCATGCACTCAACCCGTCGATCATCTGCCGCGTAATTACGCAGACTCACAAGCAACTAACTACCAGGTGATTCGTAACTTTCGATGATGTCGACATTGAGTCTGGCGGTCCCGGCATCCCCAGGTGCCGGCGGCAGACGCGGAGTTTCGAACATCTGATTCAATTTTCAAAAAGCGAAACACGCGCGCGCGCGAAACACGTGCAGGAGTTCAGTGCCGCGGCGCGACACGCCCGAGTTGTGCATGAACCTTGTCCCTCCTTCAGACAGAGGGCGCAGAGAAATTGTTTACCGCCGGGGACTCAACCCAATTCCGCCGCGATTCGAACTAATAGTTTATTGTCACGGCTTCATCATCTCTTGGTGAGGATAAAACCCTGTCGTCCAGGCCGCAGGATGCGGCGCATCTGATTGCAAAACTCCAAGCGGGCATTTGCCGAGGCAACAGGCAATGGAATCGATGGGGCACACGCGGCATCAGGATTTGTCTCGCCGCCCGGCGCTGACGATATCGCGCATCGTTTCGCGATCGTTGTACGATATCCCGGTCGGCAACGTCGTCATCATGAAGCCCGCGGCACGGCGACCGGATAGCACGCAGTCGTTCGCTGCGGCCGTGCAGTCGTTCACGACGGATCTCTCGCGACAGCAACCGAAAAAGGAGTAGCGCCAGAAGGCGAAGCCTGAGCGAAGCGGCTCGACGGCCGCTCCGCGGCGAACAACAACAGACAATAAAAAGACAACAAAAAGACAGGGAGCGAAATGTCCAATCAGTGGTTCGATCTGAGCTCGGCGCGGCGTTGGTGCTTGAACCTTCGCTGGGCCATCATGCTATGCGGCACCCTGCTCGCCAACGGTGCGAGCGCGACGCCTGGCGACAATGTCGGCGTGGTGCGCGACCTTGCAGGCCGGCTGGGACCGATCATTGGTTCAGCGCTGGCCTGCCCGAGCATCGCGCGGCCCCGTGTGCAGGTGATCCTCGACAAGTTCCAGGCGGTGATCAGGGAAGCCATCAATGAACCCGACCGCGCCGACGTTGCGCGTCTGCTGGACCGCTACATCGCCGACGGACGCAGCGCCGTGACGACAGGAAAGACGGATTGCAGGGTCGCGGACCGTCAGATCTCCGACCTCGAGCAAGCCCTCGGCACACCGCCGGCCGCGCCCCCCGGGCCGTCGCTGGCAGCCGCGGTCGCTCCCTCCGCCCCCATCGCCCCCGCCCCGGCCAACGTCGGGACGGCGTCGACCCAGCCGCTTCCTCCGGGCAGCGTGCATGGCGTCACCGATCACGAGATCCGCTTCGGGATCGTCATTCCCTATTCCGGAGGCGCGAAGGAAAACGGCCGCAACATCAAGCTCGGAATCGACGTCGCGTTCGCCCGGGCCAACGACGCCGGCGGCGTAAACGGCCGGCTGCTCAAGCTGATTCCGGCCGACGACGGCTTTGAGCCGACGCGGACGCTCGACGCCATGAAGTATCTCTGGGACAAGGAGCAGGTGTTCGGCTACGTCGGCAACCACGGGACGCCGACGGCAGCGGTCGCGCTGCCATTTGCGCTCGAGCGACGGGCGCTGTTCTTCGGACCGCTCACCGGCGCCAACGTGGTGCGGCATGATCCTCCGGACCGGTACGTCTTCAATTACCGGCCAAGCTACTCGGAAGAGACCGACGCCGCGGTGCGCTATCTCCTGAAAATCCGCAAGCTGCAGCCGAGGCAGATCGCGGTGTTCACCCAGAGCGACTCGTTCGGCGATGCGGGCTTTGCCGGCGTCGCCAAGGCATTTCGCGCTCTTGGCCTCAGCGACAACGCGATACTGCGGCTCAACTACGCCCGCAACACCATGGAGCTGGATGACGCCATCAATCAGCTCAAGGTGCAGAAGCCGCCGATCCGGGCGGTCGTCATGGTGGCGACGACGCGGCAGGCAGCGAAGTTCATCGAGAAGACCCGCGATCTGTTTCCGGGGATGATCTACACCAACATGTCATCCGTGGGCGCCAGCAGCCTCGCCGAGGAGTTGATGCTGCTGGGACCGCGTTTTACCAAGGATGTCGTCGTGACCCAGACGGTGCCAGCGGTTGCCGGCTATTCGAGCGCGGTGATCGAGTACAAGGACGCGCTGGCGAAATATTTCCCCGGCGAGAGTCCGAACTACATCTCGCTGGAGGGTTTCGTTTCGGCAAACGTGCTGATCGACGCGCTGAAGCGCTGCGGCCCGCAGATCGACACCGAGAGGCTCGTC